>VFQN01000278.1_pt1 | contig 103221 bp, 94 predicted proteins | sample 3512371 | NCBI WGS metagenome assembly VFQN01 (sample SAMN10412370, study PRJNA504923) | tailings metagenome | isolation source: Replicate 2 from Balatoc abandoned mine | place: Philippines: Itogon, Benguet | collected 2017-08-28 | reverse complement strand
TCGGCCGGCCCTGGCGGTCCAGCTCGGGGATGCGGTCGAAGGTGAGCATGTAGGTGATGACGCCGGTCATCACCTCGGCGATCGGCGGACAGCCCGGCACCTTGATGATCGGCTTGTCGAAGATGACCTTGTGCACCGGGGTGGCCTGCGTCGGATTCGGCTTGGCCGCCTGCACGCAACCCCAGCTGGCACAGGAACCCCAGGAGATGATGGCCTTGGCGTCCTTGGCCACGTGCTTGAGCTGATCGATGAAGGGCTTGCCGCCGATGATGCAGCTCATGCCATCCTGGTTCAGCGGCGGGTTGCCCTCGACCGCCAGGATGTAGTTGCCCTTGTACTTGGTCATGATCTCTTCGAGGATCGCCTCGGCCTGGTGCCCTGCGGCGGCCATCAGCGTGTCGTCGTAGTCGAGCGAGATCATCGACAGCACCACGTCCTTCGCCAGCGGGTGGGCCGAGCGGATGAAGGATTCGGAACAGCAGGTACATTCCAGCCCGTGCAGCCACAGCACCGGGGTGCGCGGCTTGGTTTCCATCGCGTGGGCAATCTGCGGCACGAAGGCCGGGCCGAGGCCGAGCGAGGTGGCGGTCAACGAACAGTACTTAAGGAAACTGCGGCGCGAGATGCCCTGCCGGCGCATCACCTCATAGAAGGTTTCCATCCTGGTCTCTCTCCTGTGCTTCTTGTTGTCTGGGGCCCCTCGCCTGCGCCGCACGCCATGTTTCCGGCGAGCCGTGTGCTCACGGACCTCGAAACACCTCGGACGAACCGTCGATTCGCACGGGTGGGTGGTGGCTACTAACAAGTTGCGGGCCAGTCGACTTTTCTGCGCCGCAGCAAAAATATTGATGCAGATCAAGGCATTGATCTGCATCGGAAAAGATATGCGCAGTGAAGTTGAGGCGGAGAGGCGTCGACGGACGGTGGTGCAAGCACATCTGCCGGTTTCCGCCTGTATCCGGCAGGCGCGCTTCCACCGGGCGCTCCACGGTGGGAGCGGCCTTGGCCGCGACAGGGTCATTGCCGTCCGCCGGCTTCGCTTCAGGCCGCCGTCGGGGTCAAGACCCCTCCCACAGAACCCTGGCCCGGGCTTCGGCCGACGGTCGTGCGCCCTCGCTGTACGAGCGGCCTTGGCCGCGACAGGGCCGTTGCCGTCCGCCGGCTTCGCTTCAGGCCGCCGTCGGAGTCAGAAGACCCTCCCACAGAATCCATGCCGGGGCCTCACAGCGGAAACCCGACATACCGGCAAGCTGCCTCGGTGGATTAGAATCCCGACCCTCCGAACGGACCCGTCCGCCCGGAACACCCGCAGGTTCTGTCCAGCCGCCGCCACAAGCGGGGGTGCAAATCTGTCGTCTACCCCACTGAAACGGAGAGATCACCGTGTCCGGCCTTCTGCCCAATGTCGATCCCGAGGGACTGCTCGAATATTCGGTCGTCTACACCGACCGTGCGCTGAACCACATGTCTGTAGCCTTCCAGGGCGTCATGAAGGACATTTCGCGCGTTCTGAAGCAGGTCTACAACGCCAAGTCGGCCGTCGTCGTGCCGGGTAGCGGCACCTTCGGCATGGAAGCCGTGGCGCGCCAGTTCGCCACCGACCAGAAGGTGATGGTGATCCGCAACGGCTGGTTCAGCTTCCGCTGGACGCAGATCTTCGACATGGGCCGCATCCCGTCGGAGCAGATCGTGCTGAAGGCGCGCCAGCCGGAGCCGGGTTCGCAGAAGGCGTTCGCGCCGGCGCCGGTCAAGGAAGTGGTCGCCGCCATCCTCGAACAGAAGCCCGCCGTGGTGTTCGCGCCGCAGGTCGAAACCTCGGCCGGCATGCTGCTGCCGGACGACTACCTGCGGGAAGTCGCCGCCGCGGTGCGCGAGGTCGATGGCCTGTTCGTGGTCGATGCCATCGCCGCCGGCACGCTGTGGGTGGACATGGGTGCGCTCGGCATCGACATCGTCGTGTCGGCCCCGCAGAAAGGCTGGAGCGGTTCGCCCTGCGCCGGTCTGGTCATGCTGGGCGAACGCGCCCGTGCGCGCATCGACAGCACCACCAGCACCAGCTACGCCGCCGACCTGAAGAAGTGGCTGCAGATCATGGAAGCCTACGAGAACGGCGGCCACGCCTATCACGCGACGCTGCCGACCGACGCGCTGACCAAGCTGCGCGACGTGATGCTGGAAACCGAGCGCTACGGCTTCGACAAGGTGAAGGCCAACCAGATCGAACTGGGCCGCCAGATCCGCGCGCTGCTGGAAGCCAAGGGCTTCGACAGCGTCGCCGCCGAAGGCTTCAAGGCCCCCTGCGTGGTGGTGAGCTACACCAGCGATCCGGATATCCAGTCGGGCAAGAAGTTCACCGCCCAGGGCCTGCAGATCGCCGCCGGCGTACCGCTGCAGGTGGACGAACCGGCCGACTTCCGCACCTTCCGCGTCGGCCTGTTCGGCCTCGACAAGCTGCAGAACGTCGAGCGCACCGTGCAGAACTTCAAGGCGGCGCTGGACAAGGTCGCCGGCTGAGAACCCGGCCGCAGGCGAGGTCGGGTTGCGTGAAAGGGGTCTTCTGACCCCGACAGCAGCCTGCATCGAAGCCTGCGGACGGCAAAGGTCCTGTCGCGGCCAAGGCCGCTCCAACAGGGATCGCGCACAATCGGTGGCGGAAGTTGGGATTCGTGGGAGCGAGCTTGCTCGCGATTGCGGCCTGAAACGAAGTCTGCGGCGAGCCAAAGCCGCATCGCGAGCAAGCTCGCTCCCACACAAGCACTTCCGGGTTGCGGCGACCGACGGGCCTCAGCCGGACAGCGGCGGAAGGTCCGCCCCGGTGCCGGCCGCACACACCTGCATCGCCAGCCCCGGCGCGCGGGAAAGCTGATCCTGCACGTGCTGCTGGCCGTGGTCGATCAGGAAACGCTCGAACTCCTCGCCGATGCGGGTGAGCTGGCGCGACGCCAGCCGGATCACGTACCACTCGCGCTCTATCGGGTTGCCGGCCACCGGCAGCAGCGCCAGTTCGCCGGACTCGAGCTCGTGCCGGCAGATGTGCTGCGACATGAAGGCGAGGCCGAAGCCGGCGGCGCACATCTGCTTGATCGCCTCGTTGCTCGACAGCTCGGAACCGATGCGCAGCGACAGGTCCGCCTCGCGGAACAGCTGTTCCAGCGTGGTGCGGGTGCCGGAGCCGCGTTCGCGCACCAGCAGGTCCTCCTTCGCCAGGTCACGCAGCACGAGCCGCTTGCGCGCCATCAGCGGATGCGTCGGCGCGGCGACGAAGGCCATGGTGTGACGGGCAAAGGGCGTGGCCACCGTCTTCAAGTCTTTCGGCGGCCGGCCCATGATGACCAGATCGACCTCCTGCGTGGTCAGCAGGCGCACGATCTCGTCGCGGTTGCCCACCTTGAGCTTCACCTCGACATTCGGCTGTTCGCGTGCGAACACCACCAGCATGCGCGGAACCAGATACTCGGCGGTGGTGACCACGCCGATGCGCAGCCGGCGCGACACGACGCCGCGATAGGCGGCCATCTCGTCGCCCACCTCGCGCCACAGGTCGAGAATGCGCGCCGCGTAGTCGGCCATCAGCTCGCCGGCGCCGGTCAGCCGGATGCCGCGGCCCTCGCGTTCGAGCAGTGGCGTGCCGGCGGACTCTTCGAGCAGCTTGAGCTGTATCGACACCGCCGGCTGGGTCAGGTGGATTTCGCTGGCCGCGCGCGACACGCTGCCCAGACGGGCGACCGCGTGCAGCGCTGAGAGCTGGCGTAGCGTGGCGTTCTTGAGCATGGGCAATCTCCTGCGGGCCGGAAAGGGACATCCGGACCATTACAAGTTGCGCGCCAGCCTGGTCACGAGGCCGCAGGAACCGGCCTCATGATTGCCAAGTCATTGATAAACAAAAACTGATGTATGCAGTGACGCGCCGCCGCAGCGCCCCCTTCCGGCAGCGCGCATTGCAGCCGGAGCGCCGCACCGCAAGCGGCGCTTGCAGCGTGCGCGACCGATGCGGCAACGCAGCATCCACTTTCCGGCCTCCGCTGAACATAAGCCTAACTTAATCGAACAAGGAAAAAAACAAACTTTTCTTATCCATGACCCTTCCCCAGACTGGATTCAAAGCCGGGCTCCCACCGGCCAACACCGCATCCAACAGGAGGAAGACATGGGCGACATGAACACGCCGCAGCAGATCACCGACGCCAAGAAGCGCTACTCGGCCGGCGTCCTGAAATACGCGCAGATGGGTTACTGGGACGGCGACTATGTGCCGAAGGACACGGACATCCTGGCGCTGTTCCGCATCACGCCGCAGGACGGCGTGGACCCGATCGAAGCGGCCGCGGCGGTGGCCGGCGAATCGAGCACCGCGACCTGGACCGTGGTGTGGACCGACCGCCTGACCGCCTGCGACATGTATCGCGCCAAGGCCTACCGCGTCGATCCGGTGCCCAACACGCCGGGCCAGTACTTCTGTTACGTCGCCTACGACCTGTCGCTGTTCGAGGAAGGGTCGATCGCCAACGTGACCGCGTCAATCATCGGCAACGTGTTCTCGTTCAAGCCGCTGAAGGCGGCACGCCTCGAGGACATGAAATTCCCGGTGTCCTACGTGAAAACCTTCGCCGGCCCGCCGACCGGCATCGTGGTCGAGCGCGAGCGCCTGGACAAGTTCGGCCGCCCGCTGCTGGGCGCCACCACCAAGCCGAAGCTGGGCCTGTCGGGCCGCAACTACGGCCGCGTGGTCTACGAGGGCCTGAAGGGCGGCCTGGACTTCATGAAGGACGACGAGAACATCAACTCGCAGCCCTTCATGCACTGGCGCGACCGCTTCCTGTTCGTGATGGACGCGGTGAACAAGGCCTCCGCCGCCACCGGCGAGGTGAAGGGCAGTTACCTCAACGTCACCGCCGGCACGATGGAAGAGATGTACCGCCGCGCCGAATTCGCCAAGGAACTGGGCTCGGTCATCATCATGATCGACCTCGTGGTGGGCTGGACCGCCATCCAGTCGATGTCGAACTGGTGCCGCCAGAACGACATGGTGCTGCACATGCACCGCGCCGGTCACGGCACCTATACGCGGCAGAAGAACCACGGCGTGAGCTTCCGCGTGATCGCCAAGTGGCTGCGCCTGGCCGGCGTCGACCACCTGCACACCGGCACCGCGGTCGGCAAGCTCGAAGGCGACCCGCTCACCGTGCAGGGCTACTACAACGTGTGCCGCGACACCCACACCAAGGTCGACCTGCCGCGCGGCATCTTCTTCGACCAGGACTGGGGCGCGCTGCGCAAGGTGATGCCGGTGGCGTCCGGCGGCATCCACGCCGGCCAGATGCACCAGCTGATCGACCTGTTCGGCGACGACGTGGTGCTGCAGTTCGGCGGCGGCACGATCGGCCACCCGCAGGGCATCCAGGCCGGCGCCACCGCCAACCGCGTGGCGCTGGAAGCGATGGTGCTGGCGCGCAACGAGGGCCGCGACATCAAGGCCGAAGGCCCGCAGATCCTGCGCGACGCCGCCAAGTGGTGCACGCCGCTCGCGGCCGCCCTCGATACCTGGGGCGACATCACCTTCAACTACACCTCGACCGACACCTCGGACTTCGTGCCGACACCGTCCGTCGTCTGACCCGCTTCACTCCTGTGGGAGCGAGCTTGCTCGCGATTCCGGCCTCGAATCGCCGCCGGAAGATTGATGCCGAAGGCATAGATAGCAGAGCGCGCTCCCACAGAACCGCTACGTCACCGCATTCAGGAGAACCACCATGCGCATCACCCAAGGCACCTTTTCCTTCCTGCCCGACCTGACCGACGCGCAGATCCGCGCCCAGGTCGAGTACTGCCTGGCCAATGGCTGGGCGATCGGCATCGAGTACACCGACGATCCGCATCCGCGCAACACCTTCTGGGACATGTTCGGCAATCCCATGTTCGACGTGCATGACGCGGCGGCGATCATGATGGAAGTGAAGGCCTGCCGCGACACCTTCCCGCAGCGCTACATCCGCGTCACTGCCTTCGACTCGACGCACGGCACCGAGTCGGTCGTGCTGTCCTTCATCGTCAATCGTCCGGACGCCGAGCCGGGCTTCCGCCTCGTCCGCACCGAAGAGCCGGGCCGCACGCTGCGCTACTCGATCGAGAGCTACGCCGTGCAGGCACACCCGGAAGGCGCGCGCTACTGAGCGCCGCTGCACGCATCCGCAGAGCCACGGAGGACCGCTGCCTTGCGGCTCTCGCGGACCCGCACTTCTTGAGTTGAGAGGCAGACACCATGGACACCGCCACCCTCGCCCCCGCCGGCGACGACCTCGAAACGGCCAGCTCGCCGCGTTCGATGTTCGCCTCGTCCGGCGTGCAGGCGCTGCTCGAACAGCTCGACGCCGAGCTGGTCGGGCTGGCCCCGGTCAAGGGCCGCATCCGCGACATCGCGGCGCTGCTGCTGATAGACCGGCTGCGCGCGCAGCAGGGCCTGCAGTCGCAGCCGCCGTCGCTGCACATGTGCTTCACCGGCAACCCGGGCACCGGCAAGACCACGGTCGCGCTGCGCATGGCCGAGGTGCTGCGCCAGCTCGGCTACGTGCGCAAGGGCCACCTGGTGGCGGTGACGCGCGACGACCTGGTCGGCCAGTTCATCGGCCACACCGCGCCCAAGACCAAGGAGATCATCAAGAAGGCGATGGGCGGCGTGCTGTTCATCGACGAGGCCTACTACCTGTACCGGCCGGAGAACGAGCGCGACTACGGCCAGGAGGCGATCGAAATCCTGCTGCAGGTGATGGAGAACCACCGCGACGACCTGGTGGTGATCCTCGCCGGTTACCGCGACCGCATGGACACCTTCTTCTCCAGCAACCCCGGCATGGCCTCCCGCATCGCGCACCACATCGACTTCCCGGACTACAGCGAGGACGAGCTGATGCGCATCGCCGAGCTGATGCTGTCCGGCCTGAACTACCGCTTCGACGGCGACGCGCACGAGGCCTTCGCGCGCTACGTGCGGCTGCGCCGCCAGCAGCCCCACTTCGCGAATGCGCGTTCGGTGCGCAACGCGCTCGACCGCATCCGCCTGCGCCACGCCACCCGGCTGTTCGACCTCGATGCGGCGCCGACGCGCGACGCGCTGTGCACGCTGGAAGCAGGCGACGTGCTGGCCAGCCGCGTGTTCGCCGCCAACGGAAAGGACGATTTCCATGCGTCTTGATGCCCTCATCTTCGACGTCGACGGCACGCTGGCCGACACCGAAGAAGCCCACCGCACCGCCTTCAACCTCGCCTTCGAACAGCTCGGCACCGGCTGGAAGTGGTCGCGCACCGATTACCGCCGCCTGCTGTCGACCACCGGCGGCAAGGAACGCATCGCGCGCCACATCGCCTCGCTCGACCTGACCGACGGCGAGCGCGCCGAGCTCGTCGCGCGCATTCCGCACATGCACGCGGCCAAGACTCGCTTCTACAGCGCGGTGGTACGCGACGGCGCGGTGCCGCTGCGGCCGGGCATCGCGCGCCTGCTCGACGAAGCTGCCACGACCGGCTGCCGGCTGGCCATCGCCAGCACCACCACCGCGGTGAACATCGACGCGCTGCTGCACGCCACGCTGGGCACGCGCGCGCTCGATCTGTTCGGCGTCATCGCCTGCGGCGACCAGGTGGCCGCGAAGAAACCGGCGCCCGACATCTACCTGCTGGCGCTGCAGCACCTCGGCGTGCGCGCCGACCACGCCATCGCCTTCGAGGACTCCGCCAACGGCCTGCGCGCCGCGACGGCGGCCGGTCTGTGGACCGTGGTCACGCCCACCTTCTGGACCGAGGACCACAACTTCGACGACGCCGGACTGGTGCTGCCGCAGCTGGGCGACCCGCAGGCGCCCCTGGCCGGCGAACCGGGCGGCCGCCTGCGCGAGTGCGCCTGGCTGTCCTTCGCCGAACTGAGCAGCCTGCGCGAAGAGGCGCTGTCATGAGCGTGCGCATCGCCCCCAGCCTGCTGTCGGCCGACTTTGCACGGCTGGGCGAAGAGGTCACGGCCGTGATCGAAGCCGGCGCCGACCTCATCCATTTCGACGTGATGGACAACCACTACGTGCCCAATCTGACGGTCGGGCCGCTGGTCTGTCAGGCGATCCGACCCTACGCCACGGTGCCGATCGACGTGCACCTGATGGTGAAGCCGGTCGATGCGCTGATCCCGATGTTCGCCGAGGCCGGCGCCTCGATCATTTCCTTTCACCCGGAAGCAAGCGAGCACATCGACCGCACCGTGCAGCTCATCCGCAGCCACGGCGTGAAGGCCGGGCTGGTGCTGAATCCGGCGACGCCGCTCAACGTGCTCGACCACGTGCTGGAACAGCTGGACCTCGTGCTGCTGATGTCGGTGAACCCCGGTTTCGGCGGCCAGCGCTTCATCGAGTCCGCACTGCCCAAGATCGAGGCGGTGCGCCGGCGTATCGACGACTGCGGCCGCGACATCTGGCTCGAGGTCGATGGCGGCGTCAATGCCGACAACGCCGCCCGCGTAGCCGCGGCCGGCGCCGACACGCTGGTCGCCGGCTCCGCCGTATTCACCGGCGGCCGCTACGCCGATTCCATTCGCACGCTGCGCGAACGCGCCCTCGCCGGCCGCGCGCAGACCTTCGCACACGAGTCCTCCCATGCCTGACAAGAACATCCCCGACCTGAGCCGCATCCACGCCATCGCCTTCGACCTCGACGGCACGCTGGTCGACAGTGCCGCCGACATCTGGCACGCGCTGAACTTCGGCCTGTCGCAGGCCGGCCTGCCCAATGTTGACCTCGTCACCGTACGCGGCTGGATAGGTGGCGGACCGGACAAGCTGATTTCGCGCGCAATCGACCACCTCGGCCTCGCACACAGCGACGGCACGCTGCACGCACGGCTGCGCGCCGACTTCGACCGCGCCACGCTTGAGGCGCCGCTCGATCACGGCATGGTCTATGACGGCATCGAGGAAATGGTCGAAGGCCTGTACGCGATCTGCCCGCTGGTGGTGGTGACCAACAAGCCGACGCCGCTGGCGCGCGCGGTGCTCGCCGCCGCCGGCCTGCTGCCCTTCATGTCGGCGGTCTACGGCGGCGACCGCAGCGAACTGCTCAAGCCGTCGCCGGCGATGCTCGACGCCGCCGCCGCACGCCTCGCGGTGAAGCCGGCGCAACTGCTGATGGTCGGCGACAGCTCGGCCGACCTGCTGGCGGCGCAGGCCGCCGGTTGTCCGGTCGCGCTGGTGGGCTGGGGCTACGGCACGGCGGGCGGTCACCACGCCAGCGCACCCGGCGTCACCCCATGGCCTGTCGGCTCACCGGCGCAACTGCTCGCGCAGATGAGCGCGCGCTTCGAGGAAGAGACCGAATAGCGCCCGACACGCACCCGGCATACCGGCGCAGCGCCGCACAGACGGCGCGCGCATCCACGCATTCACATCAAGGGAGGAGAGTCTCATGCCCACAGGCGGACGCACCACGCTGGTCCAGTACCTGATCGAAGAACGCCGCCGTCACCCGGAGGCGACCGGCGATCTCAACGCACTCATCACCGACGTCGCGCTCGCCTGCAAGGCGATTTCGCGCAAGGTGGCCTTCGGCGGCCTGGCCGGTGTCCTCGGTTCGGCCGGCAGCGGCAATGTGCAGGGCGAGGAACAGAAGACGCTGGACGTGCTCAGCAACCAGATCTTCCTGCGCGCCAACGAGTGGGGCGGCCACGTCGCCGCGATGGCGTCGGAAGAGCTGGACGACATATCGCTGCCGCCGGGCCAGTACCCGCGCGGCAAATACCTGCTCGCCTTCGACCCGCTGGACGGTTCGTCCAACATCGACGTGAACGTGTCGGTCGGCAGCATCTTCTCGATCACCCGCGCGCCCGACCCGGCGCGCGAGGCGACCGCCGCCGACTTCCTGCAGCCGGGCCGCGAACAGGTGTGCGCCGGCTACGCGATCTACGGCCCGTCCACCATGCTGGTGATCACGCTGGGCAGCGGCACGCACGCCTTCACGCTGGACCCGGTCCTCGGCGAATGGGTGCTCAGCCACCCGAACCTGTCGGTGCCGCGCAGCACGCGCGAGTTCGCGATCAACGCGTCGAACAGCCGCTTCTGGGAGCCGGCGGTGCGCCGTTACGTCGACGAATGCCTGGCCGGCCGCACCGGCCCGCGCGAGGCCGATTTCAACATGCGCTGGATCGCCTCGCTGGTGGCAGAAACTCACCGCATCCTGATGCGCGGCGGCGTCTTCCTGTACCCGAAAGACAACAAGGACCCGGCCAAGCCCGGCCGCCTGCGCCTGCTGTACGAAGCCAGCCCGATCTCCTTCCTGATCGAACAGGCCGGCGGCATGGCCAGCACCGGCCGCAGCCGGCTGATGGACGTGCAGCCGGACGCGCTGCACCAGCGCATCGGCTTCGTGTTCGGCTCGGCCGACGAGGTCGAGCGCATCGAGGCTTACCACCGTGAACCGCCTGCCGACACCTTCCAGTCGCCGCTGTTCGGCAAGCGCGGCCTGTTCGCCGACATCGTCTGAACGCACACCCGATTCCGCATCCTTCCGCGAGGTCTTCCATGTCCGCGAAACACCCCATCGTCGCCATCACCGGTTCGTCCGGTGCCGGCACCTCGTCGGTCACCCGCACCTTCGAGAACATCTTCCGCCGCGAGAACGTGTCGGCCGCCATCATCGAGGGCGACAGCTACCACCGCTACGATCGCGCCGAAATGAAGAAGGCCATGGCCGAAGCAGAGGCCGGCGGCCGTCCGCACTTCAGCCACTTCGGCGAGGACGCCAACCTGTTCGCCGAGCTCGAACAGCTGTTCCGTGACTACTCGGAAAGCGGCAGCGGCCGCAGCCGCAAATACCTGCACAACGACGAGGAAGCCGCGCCCTACCAGCAGCCGGCCGGCACCTTCACGCCGTGGGAGCCGCTGCCGGACAGCGAACTGCTGTTCTACGAGGGCCTGCACGGCGGCGTGAAGACAGAACATGTTGATGTATCCCGGTACGCCGACCTGCTGATCGGCGTGGTGCCTGTCATCAACCTCGAGTGGATCCAGAAGATCCACCGGGACCGCAGCACCCGCGGCTATTCCACCGAAGCCGTGACCGACGTCATCCTGCGCCGCATGCACGACTACGTGCACTACATCTGTCCGCAGTTCACGCGCACCCACATCAACTTCCAGCGCGTGCCGGTGGTGGATACCAGCGACCCCTTCATCGCGCGGACGATTCCGACCGCTGACGAAAGCCTGGTGGTGATCCGCTTCGCCAACCCGCGCGGCTTCGACTTCCCCTACCTGCTCAGCATGCTGCACGACTCCTTCATGTCGCGCGCCAACACGCTGGTGGTGCCGGGCGGAAAGATGGAACTGGCGATGCAGCTCATCTTCACGCCGATGATCCTGCGCCTGATCGAACGCCGCCGTCAGCTGCGCGCCGCCTGACAGATTCCGAGGACCTCACATGAACGACGCGAACCTCTTTCTCCGCACGCAGTGCGCCAACGCGATCCGCGCGCTGGCGATGGACGCCGTGCAGGCCGCCAACTCCGGCCACCCGGGCATGCCGATGGGCATGGCCGACATCGCCGAGGCGCTGTGGCGCCACCACCTGAAGCACGACCCGGCCGATCCGCAGTGGCCGGACCGCGACCGCTTCGTGCTGTCCAACGGCCACGGCTCGATGCTGCTGTACGCGCTGCTGCACCTCACCGGCTATGACCTGCCGATGGACGAACTGCGCCGCTTCCGCCAGCTGCACTCGCGCACGCCGGGCCACCCGGAGGTCGACATCACGCCGGGTGTCGAAACCACCACCGGCCCGCTCGGCCAGGGCATCGCCAACGCGGTCGGCATGGCGCTCGCCGAAAAGCTGCTGGCGGCCGAGTTCAACCGGCCGGGCCACGCGGTGATCGATCACCGCACCTGGGCCTTCGTCGGCGACGGCTGCCTGATGGAAGGCATCAGCCACGAAGTGTGCTCGCTGGCCGGTACCTGGAAGCTGAACAAGCTGGTCGTGTTCTACGACGACAATGGCATTTCGATCGACGGCGACGTGAGCGGCTGGTTCACCGACGACACGCCGGCGCGCTTCGAGTCCTACGGCTGGACGGTCATCCGCAACGTCGACGGTCACAGCCCGGTCGCGCTGGACGCGGCGATTGAAAGCGCGCTCGGCAGCGACAGACCGGTGCTGATCTGCTGCGAAACGCGCATCGGCCAGGGTTCGCCCAACCGCGCCGGCACCGCCAAGGCGCACGGCGAGGCGCTGGGCGACGCCGAGATCGCGCTCACCCGCGCAGCGCTGGGCTGGACCGCCGCGCCATTCGAGATTCCCGCCGCGCTGCAGGCGGCCTGGTCGGCGCGCGAGCGCGGCGCCGCGGCGCACCGCAGCTGGCAGCAGCGCGTCGACAACTACGCCAAGGCCTTCCCCGAACTGGCGGCTGAACTGCGCCGCCGTCTGAAGACCGACGCCACGCTGTCGTCCGACGCGCTGCGCGCGCTCGAAGCCGCCTGCGACGCGGCCGAAGTGCGCGCCGCATCGGTTGCCACGCGCAAGGCCTCGCAGGACACGCTGCACATCATCGCGCCGGCGATGCCGGAACTGCTCGGCGGCTCGGCCGACCTGACCGGCTCCAACCTGACCGACTGGAAGGGCAACCGCCCGCTCAAGGGCGACGGCACCGGCAACCACGTGCATTACGGCGTGCGCGAGTTCGGCATGGCGGCGGTGATGAATGGCGTGGCGCTGCACGGTGGCTACCGGCCCTACGGCGGCACCTTCCTCACCTTTTCCGACTACGCGCGCAACGCCATACGCATGTCGGCGCTGATGCATCTGCCGGTCACCTATGTATTCACGCACGACTCGATCGGCCTCGGCGAGGACGGCCCGACCCACCAGCCGGTCGAGCACGCGGCCAGCCTGCGGCTGATTCCGGACGTCGACGTGTGGCGGCCGTGCGACGCCACCGAAACCGCGGTCGCCTGGCGCGAGGCGCTGCGCCGCGGGGCCAGCACGCAGCCAGGCCCGGCCTGCCTGCTGCTGTCGCGCCAGGCGCTGCCACACGCCGGTGACGGCAGCGTGCGCATCGACGACATCGCGCGCGGCGGCTACGTGCTGCGCCATCCGCGCGACGAACAGGTGTGCCTGATCGCCACCGGCTCCGAGGTCGGCATCGCGCTGCTGGCCGCAGAACTGCTGGCGGCAGACGGCATCGCGGCGCGCGTGGTGTCCATGCCCTGCGTTGAAGCGTTCGAGCGGCAGGACGCGCGCTGGCGTGACGACGTGATCCCGCGCCGGCTGCCGAGACTGGCCATTGAAGCCGGCTGCACCGCGCACTGGTGGAAGTATGTCGGCGAAGCCGGCGTCAGCGGCGACGTGGTGGGCCTCGACCGCTTCGGCGAATCGGCACCGGCCGGCCTGCTGTTCAAGCACTTCGGCATCACGCCGGAAGCGGTCGCCGCACGCGCACGCGCGCTGGTGGCGGCGCACGGTGCAGCGCATGCCGAGCGCGAAGCACTGACGGCCGGCTGATCATGACGCCGACCCGCATCGCCATCGACGGCGGCGGCCTGCTCGCCGCCAGCGTGCTGCGCGCGCTGGCCGGCCGCGACGATTTCGAACTGGTCGCGCTGAACGCGCCACCCGGCAGCAGCGACGCCGATGCCCACGTCGGGGGTGCCGACGTGGGGTGTGCCGACTTCGTGCGATTGCGCGAACGCGACACCCGCCGCCTGCCGTGGAAGCGGCACGCGGTAGACATCGTGCTCGACTGCACCGGCGGCGACGCACGGGCGCACCTGCAGGCCGGCGCGCGCAAGGTACTGAGCTGCGCGCCGGCCGGGGCCGCGGTCGATGCGACGGTCGTCTATGGCATCAACCACGGCGCGCTGCGCGACAGCCATCTGCGCGTACACAGCGCCTGCCGCGCGACGCACGGCATCGCGCCGGTGGCGCGCGTGCTGCACGACGCGCTCGGCATTTCGAACGCGATGCTGACCGCCGTGCACAGCCGGCCGCACGACGCCGATCCGGGTGAGGGTGCTCTGCCACAACGCACCGGCGCGGCCGAACACCTGCACCGCGTGCTGCCGGAACTGGACCACTGCTTCGACGAAACCGAACCGATGCGCATCCCCGGCGTTCATGCGTCGCTGGTCGGCATGGTGTTCGTCGCCGAACGCGCCAGCTCGGTCGAGGAAGTGAACAGCCTGATGCAGGCCGCCGCCTTCGGCGACTGGGCCGACATCGTGCGCTACGGCGACACGCCCTTCACCACCGCACTGTCCGACCGCGACACCCGCTCCTGCATCTTCGAATCCGGCTGGACCCAGGTGTCCGGCCGCGTCGTCAAGGTGTGCGCCGGCTACCGCGGTGACCTCGGCTACGCCCACCGCGTGGTCGACACCGCCCGCGCCATGCACCGCCCCCCCAGCCCCTGATCCCCAGCCCCTAGCCCCTGAAGGAAAAACCATGCCCATGATTTCCCTGCGCCAGCTGCTCGACCACGCCGCCGAACACGGCTACGGCGTGCCCGCGTTCAACATCAACAACCTGGAACAGATCCAGGCCATCATGCAGGCGGCGCAGAAAGTCAATGCGCCCGTCATCCTGCAGGCCTCGGCCGGCGCCCGGAAGTACGCTGGCGAGCCCTTCCTGCGCAAGATGGTCGAAGCGGCGGCCGAAATGTATCCGGACATCCCGGTCGTCATGCACCAGGACCACGGCGCCAGCGCCGCGGTGTGCGTGCAGGCCATCCGCTCCGGCTTCACCAGCGTCATGATGGACGGCTCGCTGATGGAAGACGCGAAGACGCCCGCCAGCTACGAGTACAACGTCGACGTGACCCGCCGCGTGGTCGACATCGCGCACGCGGTCGGTGTGTCGGTCGAAGGCGAACTGGGCTGCCTCGGCTCGCTCGAATCCGGCACCGCCGGCGAGGAGGACGGTGTCGGCGCCGCCGGCGTGCTGACGCACGAACAGATGCTGACCGACCCGGAACAGGCGGCCGACTTCGTCGCCGCCACCGGCGTCGACGCGCTGGCCATCGCCATCGGCACCAGCCACGGCGCCTACAAGTTCTCGCGCAAGCCGACCGGCGACATCCTTGCCATCGACCGCATCAAGGCCATCCACGCGCGCATCCCGAACACCCACCTGGTCATGCACGGCTCGAGCAGCGTGCCGCAGGACTGGCTGGGCATCATCCGCGAGCACGGCGGCGACATCCGCGAAACCTATGGCGTGCCGGTCGAGGAAATCCAGGAAGGCATCCGCCACGGCGTGCGCAAGGTGAATATCGACACCGACATCCGGCTGGCGATGACCGGTGCCATGCGCCGCGCGATGGCGAAGGACCCGTCCGAGTTCGACCCGCGCAAGTTCATGAAGGACGCCATGACCGCCGCCCGCGACCTCTGCATAGAGCGCTTCGAAGCCTTCGGCTGCGCCGGCATGGCCGGCCGCATCGTGCTGCGCAAGGCGGCCTGAGCAGCGCGAAAACACTCCCTCGTAGGAGCGGTCCTCTGACCGCGACCGCGGCGCCCGAGTGTCAGACAGCGCTTGATCATAGGCCGCGTCGGGGTCGGAAGACCCCTCCTACAGCACCCCGATCCAGACTCGGGCCGCGGGTCGAGAGCACGCCCCCTGTAGGAGCGGTCCTCTGACCACGACCGCGGCGCCTGAGCGGCAGGCAGTGCTTGATCACAGGCCGCGTCGGGGTCGGAAGACCCCTCCCACAGAACCCCAATCCAGGCTCGGGCTGCGGGCCAAGAGCACATCCCCGTAGGAGCGGTCCTCTGACCGCGACCGCGGCGCCTGAGCGGCAGACGGTGCTTGATCACAGGCCGCGTCGGGGTCGGAAGACCCCTCCCACAGAACCCAATCCAGGCTCGGGCCGCGGGTCGAGAGCACGCCCCCTGTAGGAGCGGTCTTCTGACCGCGACCGCGGCGCCTGAGCGGCAGACGGCGCTTGATCGCAGGCCCCGTCGGGGTCAGAAGACCCCTCCCACAGAACCCCGGCGCGGGCTCCGGCCGCGGATCCGGCGCAGTTCCTGTGGGAGCGGCCTTGGCCGCGACGGGCCTTCGCAGTCCGCCGGCTTCGATCCAGGGTGCAGTCGGAGTCGGGAGACCCTCCGACAACGACGCAAGCGCGATCAGGTCAGCGACGCAGCCGCCGGCAGTTCGAGCACGAATTCGGCGCCGCCGTCCGGGTGATTGCGGGCGACCAGTGTGCCGCCGTGCTGTTCGACGATGCCGTAGCTGATCGACAGGCCGAGGCCCGTGCCCTTGCCGACCGGCTTGGTGGTGAAGAAGGGTTCGAAGATGCGGGACAGGTATTCGTCGGGAATGCCGGGGCCGTTGTCGCGCAGGGTCATGCGCACGCGCTCACCGGTGGCCGTGCAGGCGATGGTCAGTTCGGCGGTGCGGCCGTCGGCACCGGCGGCGTCGCAGGCGTTCTGCAGCAGGTTCATCACCACCTGCTGCAGCTGGCCGGCGCTGCCCATGACGACGCAGGGCGCGCCGGCTTCCCAGTGCATGTCGACCGCCGCTGTGGTGCCCTTGCGTATCCAGTGGATTGCGCGCTCGATCACGGTATTCAGGTCGACCGCGGTGCGACCTTCCGGGTCCACCGCCGAGAAGCGCTTCAGGCCGTTCACGATGTCGGCCGTGCGTTGCGCGCCTTCCATCGTGCCTTCGATCAGCGACGGCAGATCCTTCAGCAGATGCTCGATGCGCAGCCTGGTGCGCAGCTCGCCCAGTTCCTCGTCGGAAGCGCCCGCATGTACCGCGTCGATGTAGCGGCCCATGCGTTCGCTGTACTTCTTCAGCGCGTGCACATTGCCGAGCACGAAGCTGATCGGGTTGTTCAGTTCGTGCGCAACGCCGGCCACCAGACGGCCTAGTGAAGCCATCTTTTCCGAATGCAGCAGCTGTTGCTGCGCCAGCTTCAAGGCCTCGTGCGCTTCGCGCAGCTCGTGGTAGGCGCGTTTCAGCTCGGCCGTCGGCCGGCCGACGAACACGGTGCCGGCGCGCTTGCCGTTGCGTGCGAAGCGCGGCGTCAGGTTGGTGTCGACCGGCACCGGCCTGCCCTCGGCGTCGCGCAGATTCAGCTCGACCGCCTGGCCGCGGCGCGACGGGTTGGCGTCGTCGAGCACGCCGCGCATGCGGGCGCGGCTGGCGTCGTCGGCCAGCAGCGCGAACACCGGCGTGCCGCGCAGCTCGTCGTCGCTGCGGCCGACCAGTTCGCACAGTGCGGCGTTGGTTTCCTCGATCTCGCCGCGTTCGTTGCATACCAGCAGCACGTCCGACATCGCCGACATGACGCTGAAGATGAACTGCTGCGACTGTTCGAGCTCGACGTTCTTCTGCTCCAGCGCGATTTCGTCGCTGACCAGCTGCGAATACACCTCGTCCATGCGCTGGATCACGTCCAGCCAGGTCGATTCGTCCACGCCCTCGATGTGAGCACGCGCGATCAGGGCGTCGGTGTCGGCAGATTTCGGCAGATCGGTCATCGCGGCAGCGGGCAGGTGTCGTCAACGGCGCATCGTAGCGCCGGCAGCGCGCCGCCAGTGTCCGGGCGGCAGGCCGAAACGCTGCGTGAAACGGCGGGTGAAGGCGCTCTGGTCCGCGAAACCGGTGTCGAGCGCGATGTCGCCGAGCGAGCGCGTGCTGTCGTCGAGCAGTGCGAGCGCAGCGTCCAGGCGCAGGCGGACCAGGTAACGGTGCGGCGGTTCGCCGAAGGCGTCGACGAAGAGGTCGTGGAAGCGGCGCGGACCGTAGCCGAAGCGTTCCGCCATTAACTGCAGCGACGGCGCGTCGCCGGCATGGCGGCGCAGCCAGGCGTCGATGCGGTCGACCGGAAAGCGGCGCGCGTCGTCAGCGGCGGATGCGGCATGCAGACGCTGCGCCAGGTCGTCAGCAAAACGCGTGGCGAGCAGCCAGTGACGCGGCCGCGACACACGCTCTCCGGCCAGCCCGAGCAGCGGCTGCACGCGCCGGCGCAGCGCGGCGTCGATCGCGAAGGCGCGCGGGCGTCGGAACAGCGACGCCGGCAATGCGACCGATGCGGCCGGCAGATCGACCACCAGCTGGCGGTTGGCGGCGTCGAGACCGCGGTAGTCGTGCCGGGTGCCGGCCGGAATCACCAGCCCGGCGCCGGCATCGACGCGGTGCAGGTGGCCGTCCACCTCCAGTTCGGTACCGCCATCGCCGCCCAACACGACCTGGTGGAAGTCGTGCGCGTGCCCGGCCGGTTCGGCCGCGTAGCAGCGGGTATCGACGTTGGGATCGGCGGCGTGCATGACATGACTTTCAGCGACGCCGGCACAGTAGCACGCCGCCCAGCGCCAGCGCGAAGCCGGCCATCTGCAGCGGCGCCAGCCGTTCGCCGAACAGCAGCGCCGCCTGCGCCGCGGCCAGCGGCGGCGCCAGCAGCACCAGCACGCTCACCTTCGCCGCCGAGCCGCGGCGCACCATCCACACCAGCAGCGTGCTGCCGATGGCCGACAGGCCGAGCACCGCCCAGGCGAGCGCCGCCCACAGCGCGAGGCCCGGCACCCACAGCGACTCGCCGAGTGCCAGCGCGATCACCAGGCAGACCAGCGCACCGCCGGCGTTCTGGATGGCGCTCGAACTGAACAGGTCGGCGTCGGCTATCGAGCTCTTCTGCACCAGCGTGCCGGCGGTGATGCCGGCCACCGCCACCAGCGCCACGCCGACAACCAGCGGCGACAGCGCCTCCGGGCCGACGCTGGCCAGCCGCGGCGCCAGCACCAGTACGACCCCCAGCGCACCGGCCAGCAGACCGCCCCAGAAATGGCGGCCCAGCGGTTCGTCGAACAGGCGCTGCGCGATCAGCGCCGTGAACATCGGCTGCAGCGTGGCGAGCAGCGCCATCACCGCCGGCGACAGCCCGTGCGCCACCGCCCAGTAGCCGCCTCCCATGTACACGCCCTGCAGCAGCGCACCGGCCAGCAGATGCTTGGGCCACTGCGCGCGCGCCGGCCAGGCTGCGCGCAGCGCGAGCGCGATGGCGCTGTACAGCAGCGTGGTCAGCGTGAAGCGGGCGAGCAGGAAGAGGGCCGGGTCGGCCACGCCGTCTATGGCCCGCGCGACGATGAAACCGGTGGACCAGACGAGGACGAAGAGGGCAGGGGCGAACAGCGCTGACACGGGCGTACGGGCGAGGCAAAGACCGCAGTCTGCCGCCGTCGGGGCCGGCCTGTCTTGTCGAAAACTGCAGCGACCTGAGCCGGGGACCGGCACAGCACGTACAGATTGTGCGGTACAGATGCGCGCGCCGGCGGGCTGTGATGATTTCCCGCTATCGCTTTGCATATATGTAATCGGCAATTTCAGCACGGCGAGGTCCGTGCATTCGATGAAACAATTTCCATTCACTGTGATCGCATCACGCAGGGCGCCCTCGACGGGCCGTCCATGCCGGGCTCGTATCGCCAATGCACGGCGCTCCCGGCACCTTGCAGGAGGTCCCGATGAAATGCCCCTCGATCTTTCCTACCGAGCCTGAGCGGCTCGAAGCGCTCGCTGCCTACGGCCTGGACAGCGACCACCAGCTACCCAGCCTCGACCCGGTGGTGCGCATCGCCGCCCGCATGTTCGGCATGCCGGTCGCCGCGGTGAACCTGATCGGCAGCGATCACGTGTTCTTCGCTGCCAGCACCGGTATCGACGAAGCGGTCGACATGCGGCGCGACGTGTCCTTCTGCGCGCACGCGATCAATCAGCACGACGTGATGGTGGTGCCGGACGCACGCCTCGACGAGCGCTTCCACGACAATCCGCTGGTCACCGGCAGCGCCAATCTGCGCTTCTACGCCGGCGCGCCCTTGCTGGCGCCGGACGGGCATGCGCTGGGCGCGCTGTGCGTGATCGACAACCGGCCGCACGACGACTTCACCGAAGAGGACTGCGAGCGGCTGCGCGAACTGGCGAAGATGGCCGCCGACCGCATGGAACTGCGCCGCATCGAGGTGTCGCCCGAACACGGCCGCCCGGCATTCGACGACTTCGCGAAGAACGCACCGAACCCGCTGATCGCCTTCGACTCAGCGGCGAGGCTGATCGGCTGCAACAGTGCAGCCGCCGCGCTGCTCGGTCGCTCGCCGACGCAAGGCCTGGGCGAGCCGGTCGATGCGCTGCTGCCCGAACGCGACCGGGCCGCCTTCCGCGACCTGCTCGCCCGTGCCGTTGCACAGGGCTCGCTCGAAGGGCTGGACGTGCCGAAGGACATCATCGGACTGCGCAGCGACGGCGTCGAACTGCTGCTCGGGCTGACGCTGTTCATGCACCGCGAGGCGGCGGGCGTCACCTTCAGCGCCCACCTGCAGGACTGCACCGAACGGCGCGAGCGGGAAAACGCGCTGCGCCGCATGGCCAATACCGACGGCCTGACCGGCCTGGCCAACCGCGCCGGCTTCTTCCGCCGCGTCGAGGACGCGCTGACGCGACCTATGCCGGCTGCCGTCGTCATGATCGACCTCGACGGCTTCAAGGACGTGAATGACACGCTGGGCCACGCCATCGGCGACAACATCCTGCAGGAGGTCGGTCGCCGCCTGGAGGCAGTGGCCGGCATGCAGGGTTTCGCGGCACGCATCGGCGGCGACGAATTCGCGCTGCTGCTGGTCGGCACCGACGACCCGGAAAGCGCCGCGATGGTGGCCCATATCGTGCTGCGGGCGATCGAGATGCCCATCGTCGCCGACGGCCACGAGGTGCGCGTCGCCGCCAGCTGCGGCATTTCGGTGGCGCCGCAGCAGGCCGACGAGGCGCTGGAACTGATCGGCAATGCCGACCTCGCGCTGTTCAAGGCGAAGAGCATAGGCCGCGCGCAGTGCTTCACCTACCAGCCGGCACTGCGCATGGAAGCGATGGCGCGCCGGCTGTACAGCATGGAACTGCACCGCGCTGCGCACGCCGGCGAGTTCCTGCTGTTCTACCAGCCGCAGGTGAGGCTGTACGACGGTGCGCTGACCGGCGCCGAGGCGCTGATACGCTGGCTGCACCCGGAACGCGGCCTGCTGTCGCCGGCCGCTTTCCTGCCCGCGCTCGAAGGTGGGCCGCTCGCCGCGACGGTCGGCGCCTGGGTGCTGGAAGAAGCCTGCTCGCAGGCTGCGTACTGGCGCCGCAACGGCGCGCCGGATTTCCGCATGGGCGTGAACCTGTTCGGCGCCCAGTTCCGCGTCGGCGATCTGGCAGAGCAGGTGCAGGCAGCGCTCGACAAGCACGGCTTGCCGCCGGAAGCACTCGAACTGGAAGTGACCGAGAACATCGTGCTCGATCACGACGACCTGGTGCTGGACACGCTGCAGCGCGTGCGCGCACTCGGCGTCGGCGTATCCTTCGACGACTTCGGCACCGGTTACGCGTCGCTGAGCCTGCTCAAGCGCTACCCGCTGACGCGGATCAAGATCGACCGTTCCTTCGTCGAGGGCATGCTGGAATCGGAGCGCGACGCCTCGGTCGTGCGCGCCATACTCGACATCACGCGCAGCTTCGAGCTGGACAGCATCGCCGAAGGCATAGAGCGCGACGTGCAGCGCATACGCCTGTTCCGCGAGGGCTGCGTGCACGGGCAGGGCTATCTGTTCGGGCAGGCACTGTCGGCGGAACAATTTTCGCGCGCATTCGGACTGGCCGGCGGCAGCCGGAAGTCGAACGGCTGAGCGCAGGCCGGCTGGCTCAGTCCGCGGCCAGCGCCCGCAGCGGGGTGAGCAGGTCAGGCTGATCCGCCACGGGCAGGCCGAACAGGTCCTGCACCGTGGCGATCAGCGCGTCGCCGTCGGCCAGCGTGCGGCGCGCCACGCTGCCGTCGGCGCGGTATTCGGACAGGTCGCGGTTGAACAGCGTCCACCGGCGATCGACCCCGGCCCGCGCGAGCATCAGATTGCCGGTGAAGATGGACTGCGGGTGGGTGGACAGGAAGTAGCTCGACGCCTCGTAGTCGCAGCCGTGCATGTCGATGCGGCGCACGCGGTACATATTCTTCCATTCGCCCGCGATCTGCGACTGCAGCCACCAGTAGTCGTCGCGCCGCAGCAGGCGGTAGGCGCCATGCGGCGTGCGCTGCTCCAGCCCGTCTTCCCAGCGCAGACCGGCGGTGACCGTGAGGCCGCCGAAGCCAACGTCGACGAGACGCTCGCCATCCGGCGTGTCGACATCGAGCAGCATGTGCGATTGCGGCGTCAGCGCGTCGTCGGGCTGCATCCACATGACGCGTGCCGCCAGTTCGCGCACCGGGTAGCCGAGCGCGCGCAGCGCATCGGCGAACAGTCGGCCGTGCTCGAAACAGAAGCCGCCGCGGCGGGCATCGATCAGCTTGGCAGCGACCGTTTCCGAGTCCACGGCGACCGGCTTGCGCCGCAGCGGGTCGAGGTTCTCGAAGGGGATGGCCATGGTGTGCGCAAGCACCAGCGCATCGAGCGTCGGTGCATCGGCGACCGGACGGGCGGCAGAAGTCCAGTCCAGGCGAGCAAGGTAGGCATCGAGAGGGAATTGGGTGGACATGGAGCAGGGCGATAGTCGACAGCCGCGCATGATGGAGCGGGCGGGGCGCGAAGGCCTGCGCAGCGCGTCACGAGTGGCCGACCGCGCCGGGTGACTTTGGGCTTTGTGGGCGCGCGCTTGTTCGCGGTTGCCGCTCATAGCGAAGCCGGCGGCCTGCATCGGTCGCGTCGCGGCCAAGGCCGCTCCCACCGGGATCGCGCTCGATCCGTGGTCGGAGCCGGGGTTTTGTGGGAGGGGTCTTGACCCCGACGGCAGCCTGCGTCGAAGCCTGACGAGTGCGGCGGCCTTGTCGCGGCCAAGGCCGCTCCCACGGGGATCGTGCCCAGCCCAAGCCCTTTCGGCAGCTCACGCTGCCTCCCACAACAGACCTGGGCGCCGAAACCGCTACAGGCTGCCGCCGGAGAAAAGCGCCTTCCTGATCACCGCATGCACACCCCAGTTGCCGTCGACGACCTGGGTGACGGCGAAGTCGACGCCGACCGACAGCAGCGATATCGCTTCGTCCTCGGTCAGGCCCTGGGTGTCCATCAGGAAGGCGCGGCTCTTGCGGAAGGCGTCGCGCAGCGCAAGGTCGACCGAGGACTTGGCGTAGATGTCGCTCTGCGCCTTGTCGCCCAGTTCGGCCAGGTAGTTCGCGAAGCTGAAGCCGTGGATCACCCACTCGTCCTGCGTTTCGAGCAGCGGGTATTCGAGCTTCGCCAGCGAAGTGCCGGCGAGGTCGGCTTTCTTGTGCAGGATGAACTGGAAGGTGCCGGTCAGCGAACATTCGATCGCGGTGCCGCACAGTTCGGAATCGCCCTGGCCGGCGTGCGGGTCACCAACCGAGAACAGCGCACCCTTGACCGCGACCGGGTAATACATCGTCGCGCCCTTGCCGATGCGCCAGTTGTCGATATTGCCGCCGGTATAGCTGGGCGGAATGGAATCGACCATGTCCGCTTCCTTCGGCGCGACGCCTGCGACGCCGAAGTGCGGCCGCACCGGCACGCGGATGTTCTTCAGCACGCCGTGGTTCTCCTTCACCGTCGAGTGGTCGACGATGACACCCGGGTAGTCGATGGTCTTGTGCACGACGCCGAAGGGGTCGGTCTGCGGCGTCCACTGGAAGTTGTACACCGCCTGCGCCCAGTTGCGGTCCAGCCCGGCGTCGATTTCGTAGATGGTGATCACTTCGCGGTTCTTCGGCTCGGTGATCAGATCCTTGTAGTGGAAGCCCCACCAGGCGGCCGCATTGACGCCGAAGCTCTTGCCCTTGTAGTTCGGGTTGGCGCTCGGCCGCGGCGCGACGTCGACGATGCGCACTTCGAGCACGTCGCCTTCTTCGGCGCCCTTCACGTACACCGGGCCGGTGCATATATGTACACCGAGGCCTTCGCCGGCACCGCGCCCGAACAGGCTGGCGTCCATCGGGCCGGCACCGCGGCGGATGACGCCCTTCTTCTTCTTGTCCCAGTAGAAAACGCTTTCAGCGCCGGGGTCGCCCTTGATCATGCGCTCGTAGTCGTCGCCGGCGTGGTGGGTCAGCGTTTCGATGGTGACGAAGTCACCCGGGTTGATTTCGACCTGCGGCTTCAGCGATTTCGAGAAATAGCCCCAGTGCACGGTGTCGGCGCTGGCGGCGATGTAGTAGTGGTTGCGCGTCTTCATCGAGCCGTCGGCCTCGCGCGCCATCGACTGGCCCACCCAGCCGGCGCTCAGCGTGCCGAACCCCGCTGCCAGCGAACCCTTGAGCAGACCGCGCCGCGCCGGATCGGGTGGCGCTGGCGTGCGCAGTTCGGGCTCGCCGTTGCCGTCCACCTTCACCGTCAGGCGGCCGTTCGGATCGCAGAAGCTGCAGTGCTGGTGCGCGGGATGGGTGCAGGCAGACATGGGGCGTTCTCCTTCTGGTCAGTGGGGATGTGAAACACCGCGTGCGGCGGTGCATCAATCGTGCCGGATGGAAAAGCCTTGAAAATCAATGAGGATCCGACGCCAAAGCGCACGGAAGGGGTGCGTTGCGCACTGCAACAGGGCCGCGACGCAACCTGAGCAGGGTTTGTGCAAACGGGTGAGGGTGCGATTGTGACGTGTAATAAACTTCGCGCTCCCCGGAATCCGCCCTCGCCGGCAACCGCCGCGAGCGCCTCCGGATCAGACGGTCAGACCGCCCCCGAAAGCGCATGGAACTCGAAAACTATTCCGATATTGAAAAGGCTGCGCTGCGCGGCCGCCGTGAAATCCTTCGTCTGGGCATCGGCCTGCTGTTCGTCGTCGGCACCATGATCTACGCCGCGCTCGGCGTGGGCCTGCAGGGCCCGGGCGGCATCATGCTGGTGGTGGCGGCCATGATAGGCGGCTACATGGCGATGAACATCGGCGCCAACGACGTGGCCAACAACGTCGGCCCGGCGGTCGGTTCGCGCGCACTGAGCATGACCGGCGCTATCGTCATCGCCGCCATCTTCGAAGTGGCCGGTGCACTGATCGCCGGCGGCGACGTCACCTCGACCATACGCGGCGGCATCATCGACCCGTCCGCGATCGCCGACAGCAACCGCTTCGTCTGGGTGATGACGGCCGCGCTGCTGGCCGGCGCGCTGTGGCTCAACATCGCCACCGCGGTCGGCGCGCCCGTGTCGACCACGCATTCCATCGTCGGCGCGGTGCTCGGCGCCGGCGTCGCCGCAGGCGGCATGGCCGCCGGCAAGTGGGACATGGTGGGCGGCATCGTCGCCAGCTGGATCGTGTCGCCGGTGCTGGGCGGTCTGGTGGCGGCCGGCTTCCTGTACTGGATCAAGCGCGCCATCACCTACCGCAGCGACATGGTCGCCGCCGCGCAGCGCACCGTGCCGGTGCTGATGGGCATCATGGCCGCGTCGTTCGCGACCTATCTCATCCTGAAGGGGCTGAACAAGGTGTGGAACGTCGACTTCGGCACCGCCTGTGCGATTGGCGCCGGCCTTGGTGTTCTGACCTGGCTGCTGGTGCGCGCCCATCTGCGGCGCAACGCCTTCCGGCTGAACAACAGCAAGGCCAGCATCAATTCGCTGTTCGGCCTGCCGCTGGTATTCGCCGCCGCGCTGCTGAGCTTCGCCCACGGCGCCAACGACGTCGCGAACGCCATCGGCCCGCTCGCCGCGATCACCGACACGGTGCTCCATGGCGCCGTGTCCACGAAGGCCAGCGTGCCGCTGTGGGTGATGATGATAGGCGCCATCGGCATCGCCATCGGTCTGGCGCTGTACGGCCCCAAGCTGATCCGCACCGTCGGCCACGAAATCACCGAGCTCGACCCGATGCGCGCGTTCAGCATCGCGATGGCGGCCGCGCTGACCGTCATCATCGCGTCGCAGCTCGGCCTGCCGGTCAGCTCGACCCACATCGCGCTGGGCGGCGTGTTCGGCGTCGGTTTCCTGCGCGAGTACATCAAGACCAGCTACGCGCAGACCCTTGCCGAGATCAAGAGCCACCACCAGGGCGCCGACAAGGAAGTCGTCGAAGCCTTCCTGAACGATTTCGACAAGGCCGACAAGAAGGGCAAGCGCGCGATGCTCGACGCGCTGAAGGCGCACACCGCGCAGGCTCATCTGTCGAAGCAGGAACGCAAGGCGATCAAGCGCACGCACCGGCACGAACTGGTGAAGCGCTCAGCCCTGTTCAAGATCGCCGCCGCGTGGATCGTCACCGTGCCGGCGTCGGCACTGATGGCGGCGATGATCTACTACATGATCTTCGGGATCGTGCATGCGTGAGGGTAGGCACGCGGTCGGCTGAACCGCGCTTACTGCGCGTACATCGGCACGATGGCGTCGAGCTTGTAGAGCATCATCTTGCGCTCCACCTGGCGGACGTCCTCGGTTTGAACTGTCAAGGATTCCTTGACAGCTGCTGCCGAGTCCAACTCTCCGTCATGGAACGGGTTCGTCCGGTGCAGCGATATGTTCTGCATCGTGGCGTCGAACAGCTCGGTCATTTCGAGCGGGTGAGCTACACGGTGTGCTGCAGTCACGGCGTGGGTTCGGCGGCGGGTCCTCGACGCGATTGAAGCTGTTGCGTGCGCATAGCCAAGCTCAGGCACGCGTTGCTCGACACTCAGGATGCACTGAAACCTGTCGAGCAAATCGACACATGCAAAATTCGTGTTTAAAAATTCGTTGAAAATCGACACGTTTTCCAGACGTGTCGATCACGTCGACGCGTTCCGCGCTCAACTGGCCAGTTCGTTGAACAGGGCTTCGTTGATGTAGTACTTCTCGCGGCCATGCTTCTGTTCGCGCAGGATGCCCAGCCCGGCAAGCGTCTGCAGGTAGGTCGAGGCGGTCTGCCGCTTGGCGATGCCTGCGTCGACGACGAACTGGATCTTGGTGTACGGGTGCCGAAAGATAACCTCGATCAGATCCTTGCTGTAGATCCCCGGCGCTTCGGTCTGCACGCTTGCGCGCACGCTTTCCATCAGGGCGCGAATCCGCTGCACTTGGTCGTGAGTCTGCTGCGCCGTCGATTCGATGGCGCGCAGCATGAACAGAATCCAGTTCTCCCAATCCTGCGACTCCGTAACGCGGCGCAAACCTTCGTAGTAGGCCGCGCGGTTGGCGATGATGTAGCGCGACAGGAACAGGACCGGAATGTCGAGCAGCCCCTTCTCGACCAGATAGAGCAGATTCATGATGCGCCCGGTACGGCCATTGCCATCCGGAAACGGATGGATGGCCTCGAACTGGTAATGCATCACCGCCATCTTCACCAGCGGGTCGATGCCGTCCTCGGCATGGATGAACTGTTCGAGATTGCCCAGCTTGTCGCGGATGACGGCCTCGCCGACCGGCGGGGTATAGATCACCTGGCCCGCGTCGTTCTTCAGCGCAGTACCCGGAATCGCCCGGATGCCCAGTTCCGTCTGCTTGATCAGGCGGACGATTTCGACGAACAGATTGGTCGTCAGCGGCCGTGCCTTCAGTGCCTGAAAGCCGTGATAAAGCGCTTCGCGGTAGCGCAGCACTTCTTTCGTGTGCGGATCGCTCTTGCCTTCGGGATCGGCATCAGCCCGATACAGCTCATCGTTAGTGGTGACGATGTTCTCGATCTCGGACGACAGACGGGCTTCCTGCAGCGCGATGCTGCTGATCAGCATGCCCTGGTTCGGGATCTGTGCCGCCAGTCCGCGCAGGTTGGCCAGCACACGATTTGCACTGATCGCCTGCTTCAGTACTACCCTGGTCTCCAGCTCAACTGCCGGAGGAAGCGGGGGCAGGTCGTTGTAGGGCTGCGCGCGATCGAACGGCATTCAGCGACCTTTGAATGAAGACGTGTCTAAAAATAGCTAACTTTTAGACATATGGCGAGTGATCTGTATAGAAATTGCTGTTTTCTATACATATGCACAGCAGCCATTGACCGGTCAGGGCTTCTGCCGTCACGGCCAAACTTCACCCAACGAGCTTCCGTGAGAGCCGGGGCGGTTCACCCGAACAGGCGGCAGTCCAATTACGTTACTCGGCTGATCCAGAACCTGTTTATACGAGCCCCTTTACCTGGTACGCTCCTGCCCCATTTCGGGCTTAGCCAGATCGGAGCTTTTGAATGCCAACTTTTGTTGATCTCTTCTGCGGCGCGGGCTTCGGAGCTCGCGGTGCAGTGCGAGGCGGTGGCATTCCGCTGCTCGCGCTTGATGCGTGGACTCTTGCCACGAAGACCTACAAGGCCAACTTCCCACAGGCCGATATCCTCAATGAGAAGATCGAGGATGTCTCCCCCAAGAAACTCGGCTCCCAGTACAGACCGGATGTGCTACTGACCTCGCCGGAGTGCACTTCGCACTCGATTGCCCGCGGTGCCAAACCGGGCTTAGAGAAAAGCAGGGAGACAGCGATCGGAATCGTCCCTTGGATCAAGGCAATGGATCCACGTTGGGTCATCGTCGAGAACGTGAACAGGATGAAAAAATGGGATCGTCACGACGAACTGGTACAGACCATCGAAGAGCTTGGCTATACGGTCAGTGATCTGCTGTTGAACTCCGCCGACTTTGGTTCAGCTCAGGCGCGAAAGCGCATGTTCCTTGTGTGTGACAAACACGGCACCACGGTCAACCGCGAAGACCTGCTCGATCTGGTGAGCACACCGAAGAAAACCGCTCGCGACATCATCAACTGGAAAGCAGGTTACCCCGCTTCTCTGCTACGGAAGCCAGGGCGTGCCAAGGCAACATTGGAAAGAGCTGAGCGCGCCATTGCCGAACTTGGGACGGGAGTGCCCTTCCTGATCGTCTACTACGGCTCAGACTATGCTGGGGGCTGGCAGGGGCTGGACGTTCCGCTTCGTACGGTGACCACGGTCGACCGTTTCGGGTTGGTGACATGGAAGGGAGATACTCCCTACTTGCGTATGCTCCAGCCAGATGAGTTGCTGCTTGCCATGGGAGGCTCGACCGAGCATGTCCTGCCTCACGGAAACCGGCGGGACAAGGTGAAACTCTGTGGTAATGGCGTATGTTCGGACGTCATGACCGCGATATTCCAGTGGATCTCTTTGAATCAGGCCAAGCAGCAGGAAGTCGCCTGATCAGCTGCTTGTAGTGATCCCGTTCAGCCACGCATCGATCTGTGTCGGTGTCCGGAGCCCCACGGCGCGCAACAGGCCGACGATGTCTTGCGCCGCGGCCAGAATCACTGGGTGACCATCATCGGTCACTTCCTGATAAGCCTGCCTATCCACATATGACGTCGTCACCAGCACGCCGAATTCGCGATGCTTGATGCGACTGATCAGGCGTGACACCTCCCTCACGCCTACTGCGTTGTTTGCCCCGTAACACTTCGCCTCCAGCGCAAAATCGACTTCAATTGCAGCGGGGTTGCGCCCGATACGGAGTCGGCCGATGCCATCTCGCCCTCCATCGCGCCATGGGCGGGTCAGATCGAGGCGCGCGACATCAGGCAGAAGCAGACGGGTAAGCGCACCCGCACAGCATTCGAACCCATAGGGATTGTCTTTGTAGCGTTGCCGGATCACTTCGATCAGCGCCTGATCCTCGGGTGTAGCCGGCAGCTGCTCTGCTTTGCTGCGTACCAACAGGGATCGAGGTGCCATGAGCGGTCGGATGCCGCCGGTCCCAACCCACACCCTCCACGCATCAGGTACCTGCTCCGACGCCTCGCTGCGCCCAACGGCATGGACCCAGCTTCGAGGAATCACCGCCTCATCGAGGACAGTGAACACCGCTTTGTAGTTCTGGAAGCGCTGCCCCTCGGTCGTCTTCCATAGCGCAACAAGATCCTCTGTCGCCCCCAAGACAGGACTGCCCGGCACGGCAAGCCCACGGAACCGGAAGGTCCGGCCGGTGGCCTCGGTGGTGAACACCAAGATAGGTGGGACCAGATGGCGTTGCCCAAGATGCGTCCAGTCAAATATCTTACGCAGCAGCTGGTTACCGAATCGTGGCGTGTCATGAAGCAGCCGACCCGGGTGACGGTTATCACCGTAATAGGTGAATGTTCCGGTCGTCTCATCCAACTGGTCCGGCCATTCCGGTTCGGCCAAATTGGAGGTCAGTACAAGCAGCGTTGGGCGCTCCTTGGTACCGCGGTATCGAAAACCACCCTGCCGACTCACGCCTACCAAGGGAACCAAGGGGTCGGCCACGCCGCCGCGTTCAGTCTTGTAGCCGGCGTAGACTGCATCGACGACCAGATCGACCTGCCCCAACTGCTCACCACTGAAGAAGGTCATGCCTTCTTATCCTTCGCCTTACCTAGCATCGCCGCGATCCGGCGCGCGCAGTCTGTGGGTGATGCCTCGATCTCATGTTCCCAGAAACGCAGCACCCGCCAGCCCTCTGCTTCAAGCCACTGTGTGTTCTCCACGTCCCGCTCGCGGTTGCGTCTAAGCTTCTGTTCCCAAAAATGCCGATTGTTCTTCGGCATCACCGAATGCAGCGGACAACCATGCCAGAAGCAACCATCCACAAACACGGCGAGCTTTGCGCCGACGAAGACCATGTCGGGACGCGTTCGACCGATCCGATATTGCAACCTGTAGCGCAGGCTGAGCGCCCATACATTGCGTCGCAGATTCAACTCTGGGCCGGTATCGCGTCCCTTGATGCGGGACATCATCTTACGGCGTTGATCCGACGTTGATAGTTGAGAAATCACTCGCCTCGATACGGGCATAGGTTCTGTCCATCAGCTCAACTTAATTCGATCCGTAAATCTAAGGAGAGCCAATTCATCATCAATATCTGGTGTTCCAATCCTTCCCAAGTACCTCGCCATCTTTGCTTGTAACGACTCAGCAAAAGGGCTATCCAATGACGCGACGCGTTCGTATCCATCCGCGTCGGGTATCAGCACTGAGGGTGCAACGGTCATGGTGTCTTGTAGATCGATGATTAAATCCGGAAGGAAGCTGGTGCCGGGAAGGTACTTGTATCTATCTGCTGGACTGGAGTTGTCCCTGATGAACTTCTTCAGCTGTTCAGTCGTAGTTCCAGAAAGTGCCTCACCATCATCAAGCGACGCCTTCGCATTCTTTCCTGGCTTGGTACTAGCCAAATACTTACATTTGGCGAGAAATACAAACTCAGCATTGTTCTGTGCATGATCGCAAGACGGCGTGAGCGCGACAAAGTACTTGATGTCGTCGTCGATCTTCTTCTTAAAGATGTCTCCAAATAGTAGGTGCGGAGAAAGCGGAGGATAAACATATAGTTCCACCGCATGAATCTTGTCAGATTTTGGAATGCCGCCGTTGCCATCAGCTTCCAGGAAACTCCTGACCGCACCACCGGATAGCGTGTTCGCGAGTCTTCGTGCCAAGAGGTAAACCAGATCCGAAGGGCTTTCTTTGTCGAGATCCTCAGCCCAAATTTTCCCGGCTGATTCCCACATGAATCGTCTTTGTTCTTCTTCTATGTGCCGAAGCAATCTTGGTAACTTCGTATCCAAAACGTCTTTGATGGCTGATCTCAGGACTTTCCAATCCGCCCTGGTCACCACCCTCACGTAAGGAGAATTTAGATCGATGACTTTTTGAGGATATCCGGTATGAAATATGACAGGTAGAAAGCGGCATTTCTTTAGTTCGCTAAATACTGCTTCGCCAGCAAGAATCACTTTGTCTTGGGCAGCGTCATCCTTGAGATCAAGAATGACGAGATCAAACCGTTCCCTTTTTAAGAGCTCGATCGCTTCGGAGAAATTCGTGCACGGAACGCATATTAGCGAGTCAGGTTCTTCGACTGCTTTGTTCCCCTCAATGACTTCCTTGACATCAGCAGCTTGTTGATCGTCGACGACCAGAACTCGCCAATCCATATCCCACTCCCTTTTTAAACTCGCTTTGTCAATGTGATACGGAAGACGGCCCCTGACGTTTGTGATGAATCCAGCAACTCAAGCTTGCCACCGTAATAATCCATGATGATTTCGCCAACGATTGCCAAGCCCAAACCCACGCCATCCTTCTTCGTGGAAAAATAAGGCTCAAAGATCCTTGTCCTGTTCTCTTCTGGAATACCCGGTCCACTGTCACTGAATATGATCTCGACGTGATCCTTCTCTGTACGTGACACGGAGACATCAATCCGTCGACTTGTTGGATCAACGAACTGGAGCCAATAAAGGCTGTTCTGCAGCAAATTGACCATGACCTCTTGGATCTCGGCTTCATCCAAGCGCACCAGGGTTTGGCCAGTCGGCAATGAAGTTGCAATCTTCATTTCCGCTATCTGACTCGCACATACACCAAACGCGTCCTCAATGATTTTTTCGAGATAGAGCTGTTTGGGGCGTCCGCGTTTTCGTCCCCCGAAAGGTTCGACTCGCCGAAAAACCGTGGCAAGCACATCACTCTGCCCGTCGATGATGCGCAGGCGGCCTGTCAGCTTGTTGAGCAGATCTTCACCGGTCAGGCGGCCTTCAAGAATGTCTTCTTGAGCCAGCAGGGTCTCTTTTCTGATCTTTGCCAGAGGGAGCCGACCATCATGGAGCAGGACGTCGATCAACTGACCCAATGTCGCCAATGCGTGATACTTCGCAACGACAGCCTTCAGGCTTTCAACCTTTCTGTTGAACGCTCTTTCAACGTCGTTGATCAGTTCTTTGGCGACCTCGTCTTTCGGACTGAATGCTTCCAAGTGCTGTCGGATAGGCGACAGATCAAGCGGAGCAAAGAGATTGAGAGTGGGGTTATCTTTTGTGCCGCTTGCACCGGAGACCTTCGATCTCTTTCGAAGATCTTCGATCTTGGATAGGATCGATTTCATGATCTCCCGGAGATCTGAATAGCTTTGGTTTTCGTCCAATCCTTCACGATTGGACTGATCCCTCAAGCCGGGGTTTTGATCTGCTGAAATCGATATGTGGCCAACAATTTGATTATTGGATAGACGCGTACCGGGCGTCATGACCCGTCTGAGATCCAGTCTCAGCCAATCGTTGTTTGGCTCTCCATACGGCAAGACCCTGAATCCATCCCGATAAATATTGATACCGGCAAACGCGTCGAGATCTCCTCGAATATTCTGTAGATTGGATTTTGTTAACTGCGCGATGTTGCCAAGCTCGTCCCTATCCCAAATTCGAAGTTCGATCTGAAGTGGGCCGCAAACCGGAAGCCTCTTCTGCCATTCAGACTTTCCGCTTTCCGTCTGAACTACTGCCCCCTGCTTCAATCTGGAGTAGGCATCATCCTCAAGATGCTGAAGGCGATCCTTTCCATCTCTGACAAACCCGCCAGTCACGGGCTTGATTTCTCCGGTGGCTTTCACCTCCAACTTCAGATCGCATTTTCCTTGTGAGTCGATCGTGCCCTGAACAATGTAGTGCGGGTAATTCAACGCCGCAGGAGGTGTGATCTCCGATGAGAACTCGGAAAGCTCCTCAGGGGCCTGAAGAAACACGCTGAAATCCTTATTCTCCTTGAAGGGAGAAACCAGCCGGGACAAACCTCTTTGAATGAGACGCAACCTTTCAGCATCCCAGATTTGCGCAAGATTGTTCATCCGTAACAACGTGCCCTGTTCTGAAGGAGGACAGTCGATTGGAACTTCATGTTTTGGCCAGATGGCATCGAGGCCCACGTCGCTGCGGACAACTTCAGGTTTTCGTACGTCGATGAGGATCAGTACCTCATCAAGATATTTGTGTTCGTCCTCGAATTGCGTCCAATCAATGATCGCGTAGACCTCTTGGTCCATCCCGTGCGATCGGGTGACCAATTCGAGTTCCGACGCCAGCCGCATGGCAGCAAAACGGCCGATGCCTTTTTCACCAAGAACCCGTCGGCCTTTTGATCCGGAACTGGTCTGCTGGCGCTTGCCTGCTGTCGCCGGTTCCATCCAGGCGCCGCGGACGACATCCAAGCTCATCCCGGTCCCATCATCGAATATTTCAATCCGACCTTGTCCCGGCAGCAAAGGTCCAACGAATTTTATGAGTACCCGGTTGGCGTCGGCATCATAGGCATTTTTCACCAATTCGATGACCGCCACTGCGTCGTTGCTGATTAGCTCACTTCCGAGCGTTTTCATGATCCGAGCTCGCGGACGCAGGGCTGATCCGTTTGGATTATTACCGTTCGGCATGATCTGCCTTCACTTTTAAAATGACGATGAAATTTCCGTTCTACGGATTGTCCCTCAATGCAGCCGCACGGTGTTGATGTAGCTGCGTACGGAGCCGGTGCACGGGGTGCAGCAAGCCACACCGCTTTACGGAGATCGAGCTAGCGGCCTCTGCCGTTTGTCTAGGCCGCCATTTGATCAACCAGGATCCACGGGAGCGGCAGTCGTCGATCCACTATAGACTAGCTGTTCTGACTACTTGGTCATCAACCACCTGCAGTAGTGCGCACTGTTGCCAATGATAGAAAATAGGTAGGTGTTCAGATTGGACAAAGAGCGGCAACCCGATAGGAGTGCCAAGCCTCCCTCCAATTGAGGAAGTACGCTGCACAATGCAGAAATGACAAGAGCTCCCTAGGGAGCTCTTGTCATTACCGGTGGTAGCGATTTCGCACTACCTTGGCAGGAAATCACTTTCTGTGTTAGCCCGCCAACAAGGGGGTCACACATCAATATTCCGCGCATTCAGCGCATTGCTCTCGATGAACGCCCTGCGCGGTTCGACGTTGTCGCCCATCAGCGTGGTGAAGATTTCGTCGGCGGCAATGGCGTCGTCGATCTGCACTTTGAGCAGGCGGCGCACGGTGGGGTCCATCGTGGTCTCCCACAGCTGTTCCGGGTTCATCTCGCCCAGGCCTTTGTAGCGCTGCTTGCCGAGGTTGCGTTCGACTTCGTTCAGCAGCCAGCGGGCGGCTTCGGAGAAGGATTTCACTTCCTGTGACTTCTCGCCGCGCTTGACGGTGGCACCTTCGCCGATCAGGCCGGCCACCAGTTCGGCGGCGTGGCGGATGCGCTGGTAGTCGCCGGACAGCAGGAATTCGACGTCGACGTGGCCGACCTTGCGGTTGCCGTGGTGCATGCGCTCGACGCGCAGCTGCCAGCTTTCGGTCTTGTCGTTGTACTCGGCGGCCAGCGTGACATTGGCCGGCAGCGACTGCGTGAGGCGGGCGGCGCTGGCGCGGGCGGCGGCTTCGTCGGCCAAGTCGAGCGCGATGTTGTGCTCGAGCAGGGTGCGCAGCAGTTCGCCGTCGGCGTATTCGGCCAGGCGTTCGACGATGGCTTCGGCGGTGAGGTATTCGCGCGCCATCTCTTCGAAGGCGCTGCCGGACAGCGGTTCGGCGCCGGCGCGCGGCAGCAGGCTGGCGTCGTCGAAGGCGAGCTTGAGCAGGTACTGGTTCAGCTCGTGGTCGTCCTTCACGTACAGCTCGGTGCGGCCGTGCTTGATCTTGTACAGCGGCGGCTGGGCGATGTAGATGTGGCCGCCTTCGACCAGCTCGGGCATCTGCCGGTAGAAGAAGGTGAGCAGCAGGGTGCGGATGTGGGCGCCGTCGACGTCGGCGTCGGTCATGATGATGATGCGGTGGTAGCGCAGCTTTTCCGGCTTGTACTCGTCCTTGCCGATGCCGGTGCCCAGGGTCTGGATCAGCGTGACGATTTCCTGGCTGGAAATGAGCTTGTCGAAGCGTGCCTTCTCGACGTTCAGGATCTTGCCCTTGAGCGGCAGGATGGCCTGGAACTTCCGGTCGCGGCCCTGCTTGGCGGAGCCGCCTGCGGAGTCACCCTCGACCAGGTAGAGCTCGGCCTTGGCCGGGTCCTTCTCCTGGCAGTCGGCGAGCTTGCCCGACAGGCCGAAGGAATCGAGCACGCCTTTGCGCCGCGTCATGTCGCGCGCCTTGCGGGCGGCGTCGCGCGCACGCGCGGCTTCGACGATCTTGCCGCAGATGGTCTTGGCGTCGTTCGGGCGCTCGAGCAGGAAGTCGGCGAGCTTCTGCGCCACCACTTCTTCCACCGCCGGGCGCGCTTCGGACGACACCAGCTTCATCTTGGTCTGCGACGCGAACTTCGGATCCGGCATCTTCACCGACAGCACGCAGGCCAGGCCTTCGCGCATGTCATCGCCGGTGATGTCGACCTTGGCCTTCTTCGCGATCTCGTTTTCTTCGATGTACTTGTTGATGATGCGGGTCATCGCCGCACGCAGGCCGGTCAGGTGGGTGCCACCGTCGGACTGCGGAATGTTGTTGGTGAAGCACAGCACCTGTTCGGCATAGCTGTCGTTCCACTGCATCGCCACTTCGACGTCGATCTGCACGCCGTTCAGCACCGACGAGCCGGCGCTGTAGAACACGTTGGGGTGAAGCACCGTCTTGTTGCGGTTGATGTAATCAACGAAGCCCTTCACGCCGCCGGCGAAGGCGAAGTCCTCTTCCTTGGCATTGCGCTGGTCGATCAGCTTGATCTTGACGCCGTTGTTCAGGAAGGACAGCTCGCGCAGGCGCTTGGCCAGGATGTCGTAGTGGAATTCGATGTTCTCGAAAATCGTTTCGTCGGCGAGGAAGTGCACTTCGGTGCCGCGCTTCTCGGTCGGGCCGATCACTTTCAGCGGCGAAACCTCGACGCCGTTCTGCACTTCGATCTGGCGATCGAGCGGCACGCCGCGTTCGAACTCGATGAAGTGCTTCTGACCGTCGCGGCGCACGGTGAGGCGCAACCACTTCGACAGTGCGTTCACGCAGCTCACGCCGACGCCGTGCAGACCACCAGACACCTTGTACGAGTTCTGGTTGAACTTGCCGCCGGCGTGCAGTTCGGTCAGCGCGATCTCGGCGGCCGAACGCTTGGGCTCGTGCTTGTCGTCGAACTTGATGCCGGTCGGGATGCCGCGACCGTTGTCGGTGACCGAAATCGAGTTGTCGGTGTGGATGGTGATGACGATGTCGTCGCAGTGGCCAGCCAGCGCCTCGTCGATCGAGTTATCGACCACCTCGAACACCAGATGGTGCAGACCGGTGCCGTCCGAGGTGTCGCCGATGTACATGCCCGGCCGCTTGCGGACGGCTTCCAGACCTTCGAGGATCTGGATGCTGCCTTCGCCGTAAGCGTCAGGGTTGGGTGTATTCGGGCTCTGTGCTTCGTCAGACATGGCGTATTCCGGTGCTGCGCACGCTGTGCGCGGGGTCCATCAAAAAAGCATAAAGCCCGGCGCGCAGGCCGGGCGATCGTGCGGGCAGGGCGGCTTACACGCGCATCGGCATCACGACGTACTTGAAGGCGTCGGTGCCGGGCAGCGTGATCAGCGCGCTGCTGTTGCCGTCGTTGAGCTTGAGGCTCAGCGTGTCGCCGCCGACGTTGTTCAGCACGTCGAGCAGGTAGCTCACGTTGAAACCGATGTCGAGGCCATCGCCGTCGTACTCGACTTCGAGCTCTTCCACCGCCTCTTCCTGCTCGGCGTTGCTGGAGATGAGCTTCAGCGTGCCGGCCGACAGCACGACGCGCACGCCCTTGAACTTCTCGTTGGTCAGGATGGCGGCGCGCTGCAGTGCGGGCAGGAAGGTCGAGCGCTGCAGCATCAGTTCCTTCGGATGGTCCTTCGGGATGACGCGCTCGTAGTCGGGGAACTTGCCGTCGATCAGCTTGGTGATGAGCTCGACCGCGCCGAAGCGCAGGCGGGCCTGGTTCGAACCCAGCTCGATATCGACCGGGTCGTCGATGTCGGCCAGCTGACGGGCCAGTTCGAGCACGGTCTTGCGCGGCAGGATGACGTCGAGCTTGTCGGTCACGCCGGGCATCGCTTCCGACACGTAGGCCAAGCGGTGACCGTCGGTGGCGACCAGACGCAGTTCCTCGTTGCCGACCGACAGCAGCAGGCCGTTCAGGTAGTAGCGGATGTCCTGCTGGGCCATCGAGTACTGCACCAGCGAAAGCAGGCGCTTCAGCTTTTTCTGCGACAGGCTGAGCTTGACGGTTTCGCCGTCGGCCAGCTGCATGCGCGGGTAGTCCTGCGCCGGCAGGGTCTGCAGCGTGAAGCGGCTCTTGCCGGCACGCACGGTGAGCTTGCGGTCGTCGGCGTCGAGGCTGACTTCCTGGCCTTCGGGCAGCGCACGCAGGATGTCCTGCAGCTTGCGGGCGGCGACGGTCAGGGCCGCCGGCTGGGCGCCGCTGATGCTGCCGGTCGAGCGGGTGCGGATCTGGATCTCGATGTCGGTGGCGAGCAGGGTGAGCGCATCGCCCTCGGTTTCGATCAGGACGTTGGACAGGATGGGCAGGGTGTGACGCTTCTCGACGATGCCGCTGACCGACTGCAGCGGTCGCAGCAGCTGTTCGCGTTCTATCTTCATTAAGAGCATTTTATAAACCTCTGTAAACCGTTAACGTCGACCGATTTCTGTGGAGAACATCAAAAAAACAATGAACTTCAATGACCTGCAGTATGTATCGTTGTCTGTATAAGGGCCCGGTCAACGCATGAACAAATGTGGGTGAAAGTCGACCAGGTGGAAAAAGCCCTGGTTATCCACAGCGTTCATACAGATTTGCCGGCCTGTTTATCCATACAGCTTCAACAGCTTCTGCACCGACCCCTTTTTACTTGCGCAGCGTCTGCGTCAGTACGTGCAGGTCATGGTTCAGCACTTCGTCCTTCAGGCGCAGGTCGGCGATCGTGCGGCAGGCGTGCAGCACGGTCGTATGGTCGCGGCCGCCGAAGGATTCGCCGATGGCCGGATAGCTCTCCGGCGTCAGTTCCTTGGCCAGCCACATCGCCACCTGCCGCGGCCGCGCGATCGCGCGCGTCCGCTTCTTCGAATACATCTCCGACACCTTGATCTTGTAGTAGTCGGATACGGTCTTCTGGATGAACTCCAGCGTGATCTGCCGGTTGTGCGCACCGAGCAGGTCCTTCAGCGCCTCACGCGCCACTTCGAGCGAGATCGGCAGCGTATGGAAGTGGGCGAAGGCGATCACCTTCTTCAGCGCCCCTTCGAGCTCGCGCACGTTGCTGCGGATGTTCTTGGCGATCAGGAAGGCGACGTCCTCGCCCACCTTCACCCGTTCCATCTCGGCCTTCTTCTTCAGGATGGCCACCCGCATTTCCAGCTCGGGCGGCTCGATCTGCACCGTCAGGCCCCAGCCGAAGCGCGTCGTCAGGCGTTCCTCGACGCCCTGGATGTTCTTCGGATAGGTGTCACAGGTGATGACGATCTGCTTCTTCGCATCGGTCAGCGCATTGAAGGCGTAGAAGAACTCCTCCTGCGTGCGCGTCTTGTTGTTGAAGAACTGGATGTCGTCGATCAGCAGCACGTCGAGCGAACGGTAGTAGCGCTTGAAGGCGTCGAAGCTCTTCTGCTGGTAGGCACGCACCACGTCGGCGTAATAGTCGTCGGCATGCACGTAGCGGATGACCGCGTCCGGGTTGTGCCGCATCACCTCGTTGCCCAGTGCATGCACCAGATGGGTCTTGCCCAGACCCACACCGCCATAGATGAAGATGGGGTTGTAGGACATGCCCGGATTCTGCGCGACCTGTATCGCGGCGGCGCGGGCCAGTTCGTTGGCGCGGCCGGTGACCAGATTGTCGAAGGTGAAGCCCGGGTTAAGACGTGAACGGTCGCGTTCGCTCCCGTTGTTGCCGGCAGACGGACGGACGATGAGTGCCGGCGCTGCGACGCGCGTGCTGTCGGGCTCGCCGGCGGCGCGCAGTGCGGCACGCGCCGGACGTTCGCCGTCGTTGTCGGCCGGCGTGCCATTGCGGGCGGCGACCATCGGGGTGTCGTCGGCGGCTGCGGCCTTCGTTGCCGGGTCGGGCAGGCTGAGCCTGACCGACAGCGGCTGGGAGAAATACTCCAGCCCCAGTGCTTCGATACGCGCCAGATAGCGCTCGCGGACCCACTGCAGAACGAACCGGTTCGGCGCGACCAGCGCCAGCGAATCGTCGTCGCTCTGACCGATGCGCAAACCTTTGATCCAGGTCTGGTACTGCTGTGCGGGGAGTTCCTGTTCGAAGCGGCTGAGGCAGACTTCCCAAAACTGTTGCATCATGGTCTGCGTGGTCGCCGGGTCGATGTCGTGAGGTTGCGGGACAGCGTAGCGGGATGCGTCCTGACCCAGGATTTGATGCGCGTGGACCGATGCGTGATCGGGGGCGCCGGGTCGGAGCAGCTTTATGTGCTGTTTTTAGGGGATCGATTCTAGCGACTTCAGGCCCTCTTATCCACCGCCGAGGCGGTGACGCATACCCGCAAGGCAGGCTGGCTTGGCGCTCGTTTCGCGCTGTGATCACGTATTCACGCCAGCGAAATATTTTTTCGGCGCGCTGTCTGGACATCGGCGCGAGGCCTGGCGGCGATTGACAGGCGACCCCTTTTGCGCTGTAATCGCGCGTTTTCGCCAATACACAGTGAGCAGGCCATGAAGCGTACTTATCAGCCGTCGAAGATCCGCCGCGCCCGCACCCACGGTTTCCTCGAGCGCATGCGCACCCGCGGTGGTCGTGCAGTCATTCGCGCCCGTCGTGCCAAGGGCCGTGCCCGTCTGGCAGTCTGACGCAGACAGCAGTTTTTCCGGCCGGTTGGCAGGGGAACCCCCTAAGGTGAACCCCGAGACACGGCCCGGAATGCAGATCGCCGCGCAGCCCGCCGGTCGCTTTGCTTTCCGACCTGAATACAGGCTCAGAAAAACGGATGAGTTCTCATCCGTTTTTGCTTTGCGGCGTACCCAGCGCAGTCGACATTTCGTGATCCATCACGGTCCGTCCGGCTGCGATGGCGCTCGTCTGGGCGTCGTGATCGCGAAGCGCTTCCTGAAGCGGGCGAATACCCGCAATCTGGTCAAGCGCCTGGCGCGCGAAGCTTTCCGCCACATGCGTCCGGAACTCAAGCCGCTCGACATCATCCTGCGCCTGAACGCACGGCCGGCCGTGCTCGACCGCCGTCTGTTGCGCGAAGAGATCGACGCGCTGCTTGGCCGCGTGCGACGTGCCGCAGCGCCTGCCGCGGAGACCGGACGATGAAATCCCTGCTGCTCGGACTGATTGCGGTCTACCGTTACGCCATCAGCCCGCTGCTCGGCCGCAACTGTCGTTTCATGCCGAGCTGTTCCGAATACGCCAGCGAAGCCATCCACCGCCACGGCAGCGTGCGCGGCGGATGGCTCGCGCTGCGCCGCGTGCTGCGCTGTCATCCATGGAATCCGGGCGGTTACGACCCGGTGCCCTGAGCACGCGCACCCTCAATTACTTTCAAGACGATTCCGACGATGGATACCCAACGCTCCGCCCTGTTGATCGTTTTCCTGTTTTCGCTGTTCATGTTGTGGGACGGCTGGCAGCGTTTCAACCAGCCGCCGGCCGCACCGGCCGTGGCCACCGACGCGACGGCTGCGCAGTCGGCCGGCGCCCAGGCGCCGGTGCCGACGGTGAGCAGCGCCGCCGCACCGTCCGACGTACCGCAGACGACGGCTGTCGCGCAGACCGCCGCCGCGCGCGTCGTGACCGATCTGTTCATCGCTGACGTGTCGGCGGAGGGCGGCTCCATCATCCGCCTCGAACTGCTCAAGCATCACGCCGGTCCCGAGTCCGAAGGCAATTTCGTGCTGCTGGACAACGGTGGCGCCAATCTTTACCACGCACAGAGCGGCCTGATCGGCGACGGCATGCCGACGCACAAGACGGTGTATCAGCTGCCCCAGGGCGAGTTGAAGCTGGCCGACGGCCAGGACAAGGTCGAGCTGCGCATGACGGCCGCCGGTCCGGACGGTGTGGCGGTGACCAAGGTGCTTACCTTCAACCGCGGCAGCTACCGCATCGACACCCGTTTCGAGATCGCCAACAACGGCAGCGCACCGGTTGCGGCGCACGCCTATTTCCAGCTGCTGCGTGACGGCAAGGCAGTTTCGGCCGGCACCAGCATGCTGAGCACCTTCACCGGCCCGGCTTTCTATACCGAAGCGGGCAAGTACCAGAAGGTCGATTTCAGCGACATCGACAAGGGCAAGGCCAAGTTCGTCACCAAGGCGCCGGACGGCTGGGTAGCACTGGTGCAGCACTATTTCGTCAGCACCTTCGTACCGGCTGCAGGGGTCGAGCGCGAGTTCTTCGCGAAGAAGGTTGGCGACAACCTGTATACGGCCGGCGTCATCGTGCCGGTTCAGCCGGCAGCGGCCGGTGCCACCTCGACCGTCGAGGTGCCGCTGTACGCCGGCCCGCAGATCCAGTCCAACCTCGACGCAATGGCGCCGGGTCTGGATCACGTGGTCGATTACGGCTGGCTGAAGATCATCGCCTCGCCGATGCACTGGGTGCTGGAAAAGCTGTACGCGCTGGTCGGCAACTGGGGTTGGGCCATCATCCTGCTGACCATCCTGATCAAGGCCATCTTCTTCCCGCTGTCGGCCGCGAGCTACAAGTCGATGGCCAAGCTGCGCCTGGTCACGCCGCGCATGCAGCAGATCAAGGAGCGCCACGGCAACGACCGCGTGCGCATGCAGCAGGAAATGATGGAGCTGTACAAGACCGAGAAGATCAATCCGCTCGGCGGCTGCCTGCCCATCCTGATCCAGATTCCCGTGTTCATCGCGCTGTACTGGGTGCTGCTGGGCAGCGTCGAAATGCGCAACGCGCCGTGGATAGGCTGGATCACCGACCTGTCGATCAAGGACCCGTACTTCGTGCTGCCCATCATCATGGGTGTGACGATGTTCGTGCAGACCAAGCTGAACCCGACGCCGCCGGACCCGATCCAGGCCAAGGTGATGCTGTTCCTGCCGGTCATCTTCACTGGCATGTTCCTGTTCTTCCCGGCCGGTCTCGTGCTGTACTGGACGGTGAACAACATTCTGTCGATCGCCCAGCAGTGGCAGATCACGCGCATGATCGAGAGCGGGAAGACGGCCAAGGCCTGACATCCGCCTGACTGACGGCTGTACTGCGGCGAGGGCGCCGCTCCTGCGGGATTCCGGCGATGATGGCCGGATCACCGCGGGGGCGGCGCCCTCGCCACGACAGCGCTCTGAAAACCTGACCTGACCGATTGCCATGTCCGCTCGCCCGACCGACACCATTGCCGCCATAGCAACCGCGCCCGGTCGCGGTGGCATCGGTGTGGTCAGGGTGTCCGGGCAGGGCGCGGCAGCGGTCGCCCGCGGCATGCTCGGTCGCCTGCCTGCAGCCCGGCACGCGACGTTCGCGAAATTCGTCGCGGCGGACGGTGCGCTCATCGATCACGGCATCGCGCTGTGGTTCGAGGCGCCGGCTTCCTATACCGGCGAGCACGTGCTCGAACTGCACGGCCACGGTGGAACCGCCGTGCTGCAGGCGGTGCTCGCGCGCTGCCTCGAACTGGGCGCGCGGCCGGCGCGGCCAGGCGAGTTCACCGAACGCGCATTCCTCAACGACCGCATCGACCTCGCGCAGGCCGAAGCGGTGGCCGATCTGATCGAGGCAACGACGACGTCAGCGGCGCGCTCGGCGATGCGTTCGCTCGATGGCGAGTTTTCCCGCCACGTGCACGCGCTCGAGGATGCGCTGGTCAATCTGCGCATGTTCGTCGAAGCGACGCTGGATTTCCCGGAAGAGGACGTCGAGTTCCTCGAACAGGCCGGCGCACGCAACAAGCTGGCCGAGGTCATGTTGGCGCTCACTGCCTTGCGCGAGCGTGCCCGCTGTGGCGCGGTGCTGCGTGAAGGGCTGACGGTCGTGCTGGCCGGAGCGCCCAATGTCGGCAAGTCCAGCCTGCTCAATGCGCTGGCAGGTGAGGACCGCGCCATCGTCACCGACATCGCCGGCACGACCCGGGACACCTTGCGCGAGCTGGTCGCCATCGACGGCGTACCGGTGCATGTGATCGACACCGCCGGACTGCGGGAGACCGACGACCCGGTGGAGCAGGCGGGCATCGCCCGCACCCGGCGCGAACTCGAACGCGCACACGCGGTGGTGCATCTGGTCGACGCGCGCAGCGGCTTCGACGCCGAAGCGCAGGCGATAGACGCTGCGCTGCCGGCGGGTCTTCCTCGCATCCGCGTGTTCAACAAGATCGATCTGAGCGGCGAACAGGCGCGGGAGGACGAACACGCCGGTGTCCTGACGGTGTGGCTGTCGGTGCGCGTCGGTGAAGGCCTCGATCTGTTGCGGCGCGCGTTGCTCGATCGCGTCGCCTGGCATGGCGGTGCCGAGGACGCGCTGGCAGCGCGCACCCGCCACCTGCACGCGCTCGACCGGGCGGTGGAGCATCTGGATATGGCGGCGCGCTGCATTGCCGGCGAGGTGCTTCAGCTCGATCTGTTCGCAGAGGAACTGAGGTTGGCGCACCGCGCACTCGGGGAGATCACCGGCGAGTTCACGCCGGACGACCTGCTTGGCGAAATCTTCTCCCGTTTCTGCATCGGCAAGTGATGAGGATGTTTCACGTGAAACATCGCAAGGAAGCGTCGTGCTGACCGAACTGGCAATCCTGTGCGCCGGCGCCTTTTTCGCCGGCCTGGTGGACGCCATGGTCGGTGGTGGGGGTCTGGTACAGGTGCCGCTGCTGTTCAACGTCTTTCCGGGCACCGCGCCGGCAACGCTGTTCGGCACCAACAAGGCGGTCAGCATCGTCGGCACCACCTTCGCCGCGCGTCGCTATCTGGGCCGGGTCGAAATGGACTGGAAGGTGTTGTGGCGCGCAGCGCTCGCCGCCTTCGTCGCGTCGTTCGCCGGAGCGGCGGCGGTCGGCATGTTTCCGCCGCAGATGCTAAGGCCGGTCGTGATCGTGCTGCTGGTTGCGGTACTTGCCTACACGCTGAAGAAGAAGGACTTCGGGGTGCTGCGTGCAGAGGCAGCGGCGCATCGCCCTAAGCCCATACTCGCGCTTGTGCTCGGCGCCCTCATCGGTTTCTACGACGGTTTCTTCGGACCGGGCACTGGCAGCTTCCTGATTTTCCTGTTCGTGCGCTGTTACGCCTGGGATTTCCTGCGCGCGTCGGCGGCGGCCAAGGTCGTGAATGTCAGCACCAATCTTGCGGCGCTGGCGTGGTTCGTACCGATCGGCGCCATCATGGCCAAGGTGGCTGCCGCGATGGCAGTTGCCAACCTCGCGGGCGCCTGGGTGGGTGCTCACCTCGCCATAAAAAACGGCGCATCTTTCGTGCGCCGTGTATTCATCGTCGTCGTGTCGGTTCTGATCGCACGACTGGTGTGGGACACCTTCGCCGGCTGAACGTCGTGATGTTCCACGTGGAACATCACAATCATCAAAAGCCGATGCGCACCGGCGGCAGGATGATGGTCACGCCATCGTGGTGACGGTAATGCGGGCGTGGTGCATAGACGCCGTAGTACGGGGCTGGCGCATAGACCGGCGCGGGGTAGTAGCCGTAACGCACGCTCGGCCCATGGTAGTGATGGTGGTGATGATGGCGGTCACGGTGCTTCCAGTGACCACCATGCTTGTGGTGATGACCGCCGTGATAGCCGTGGTGTCGGTGATCGTCGCGATCTGCCATCGCGTTGCCGCTGAAGGCCAGCGTCAGTGCAGCCAGTGCAGTGCCAAGCGCTTTCATGATCATTCTCGTGTGGGGAACACGCTGCAAGGCTAGATCGCGGAAACACTTTGCGCCGTAAGCAACTGTAAGTCAGTGAAACGGTGTCAACCTTTCCGCCTTTATGTTGGGCGCCCAAGGTCGTATCATTCAGCCCCTTCGCCTTCTTTTGCATTGCAGCGAACATGGATTTCCCGACCCGTTACGACGTGATCGTCATCGGTGGCGGCCACGCCGGCACCGAAGCCGCGCTCGCTGCCGCACGGGTGGGCGCGCGCACGCTGCTGCTCACGCACAACATCGAAACGCTCGGCCAGATGTCCTGCAATCCGTCTATCGGCGGCATCGGCAAGGGGCACTTGGTGAAGGAGGTCGATGCGCTGGGCGGTGCGATGGCGCTGGCCACCGACGAGGGTGGCATCCAGTTTCGCATCTTGAATGCGAGCAAGGGTCCCGCGGTGCGCGCAACCCGCGCCCAGGCCGATCGAATTCTGTACAAGGCCGCGATCCGCAGCCGGCTCGAAAACCAGCCAAATCTCGACCTGTTCCAGCAGGCAGCCGCCGACCTGATCATGGAAGGCGAGCGTGTCGCCGGTGTCGTGACCGAGGTGGGCATCCGCTTCCACGCGAAGGCGGTCGTGCTGACCGCCGGTACCTTCCTGAATGGTCGCGTGCATGTCGGCCTGCAGAACCACTCGGCAGGCCGGGCAGGGGACCCGCCGGCCATCCGTCTGGCGGAAAAGCTGAAGGAACTGGCGCTGCCGCAGGGCCGGCTCAAGACCGGCACGCCGCCACGCATCGACGGACGTACGATCGACTATTCGGTCATGCAGGCGCAGCCCGGCGACGACCCGGTGCCGGTGTTCAGCTTCATCGGCTCGCGTGACATGCATCCGCGTCAGCTGCCGTGCTGGATGACCCACACCACGCTGCGCACGCACGACATCATCCGCGGCGGCCTTGACCGCTCGCCGATGTACACCGGCGTGATCGAAGGTGTCGGCCCGCGCTACTGCCCGAGCATCGAGGACAAGATCCATCGCTTCGCCGACCGCGACAGCCACAACATCTTCCTCGAACCGGAAGGCCTGACCACGCACGAGGTGTATCCGAACGGGATTTCGACCTCGTTGCCTTTCGACGTGCAGGTCGATCTGGTGCGCAGCATTCCCGGTCTGGAGAACGCGCACATCCTGCGCCCGGGCTATGCCATCGAGTACGACTACTACGATCCGCGCGGACTGAAATCGTCGCTCGAAACCAAGGTCATCCAGGGCCTGTTCTTCGCCGGCCAGATCAATGGCACCACCGGTTACGAAGAAGCGGCCGCCCAGGGCCTGCTCGCCGGACTGAATGCGGCACGGCAGACCAAGGGGCTGGAAGCCTGGTGCCCGCGCCGCGATGAGGCCTATCTGGGCGTGCTGGTCGACGACCTGATCACCCGCGGCGTGGCCGAGCCCTACCGCATGTTTACGTCGCGCGCCGAATACCGCCTGAGCCTGCGCGAAGACAATGCCGACCTGCGCCTGACCGACGCCGCACGCGATATGGGCCTGATCGACGACTTGCGCTGGGACGCCTACAACCGCAAGCGCGACGCCATCGCGGCGGAGGAACAGCGACTGCGTTCCACGTGGATCCGTCCGGACGCGCTGCCGGCCGAGGACGCGCAGCGCGTACTGGGCAAGGCGATCGAGCGCGAATACACGCTGTTCGACCTGCTGCGCCGGCCCGACGTGAGCTATGCCTCGCTGATGACGCTGCCCGGCGCACCGGCGCCGATAGACCACGCGCAGGCGATCGAACAGCTCGACATCCTGGCCAAGTACCAGGGCTATATCGACCGCCAGCAGAACGAGGTCGACAAGCTGCGCGCGACCGAAGACACGCGCCTGCCGGACGACATCGACTACGCCGCGGTCGGCGGCCTGTCGCGCGAAGTGCAGCAGAAGCTCACGCTGCACAGGCCGGAAACGCTGGGTCAGGCTTCGCGCATCCAGGGCATCACGCCGGCGGCGATTTCGCTGTTGCTCGTTTACCTGAAGAAGCGCGCCGCCGTGCGCAGCGCCGCCTGAACGCACCGGCCCGCACGCGGCCGCACCGATTCGAAGTACCCGGAAACCATCCGCCCATGACCTTGCAAACCGAACTCGACGCCGGCCTTGCCGCACTTGACCTGCCGCTCACCGCGACAGCCCGTACCCGTCTGCTGCGCTACATCGCACTGATGGCCAAGTGGAACGCGGTCTATAACCTGACCGCGATACGCGAAGAATCCCGCATGCTCACCCACCACCTGCTGGACGCGCTGTCGGTCGAGCGCTTCCTGCCGGAAGGCGCGAAGCTGGCCGACATCGGTTCCGGCGGTGGCGTGCCCGGCATTCCGCTGGCCATCGCCCGCAGCGATCTGGATGTGGTGTCGATCGAGCCGAACTCGAAGAAGGCGTCCTTCCAGCAGCAGGTACGCATCGACCTCGGTCTCGAGAACTTCGACGTACAGACCGCGCGCGCCGAGCAGGTGACGCTGCCGGAAGGGTGCGACTTCATCATTTCGCGCGCCTTCGGTGATCTGGCCGACTTCATCAAGGTGGCCGGCCATCTGCTGAAGCCGGGTGGCCACATGCTGGCGATGAAGGGCGTCTATCCGGACGAGGAAGTGCGCGCAATCCCGAAGGGCTGGTCATTGCTGCGCTCGGAAGAGCTGCAGGTACCCGGTGTCGAGGGCGCCCGCCACCTGCTGTGGCTCGCGCGCGAACTGCAGTCGGACGGCTGAGCCGGCATGCCCTACATCTTCGCAGTCGCCAACCAGAAGGGCGGGGTGGGCAAGACCACCACCAGCGTGAATCTCGCCGCCGCGCTCGGCCAGGCCGGCCAGCGCACGCTGCTGGTCGATCTCGACCCGCAGGGCAATGCCACGATGGGTGCTGGCGTCGACAAGCGCACGCTGAAGTCCAGCGTCTATCAGGTGCTGGTCGGCCTGTCATCGCTGGCCGACGCGCGCGTGACCAGTCCGCACGCCGGGCTGGATGTGCTGCCGGCCAACCGCGATCTGGCCGGCGCCGAAGTCGAACTGGTCGGCCTCGAGAATCGGGAAAACCGATTGAAGAAGGCGATTGCCGAGCACGCAGCCGATTACGACTTCGTGCTGATCGACTGTCCGCCCAGCCTCAGCCTGCTCACGCTGAACGGTCTGTGCGCGGCGCACGGCGTCATCATTCCGATGCAATGCGAGTACTACGCGCTGGAAGGCCTGTCCGATCTGGTCAATACGATCAAGAAGGTGCACGCCAACCTGAACCGCGACCTGAAGATCATCGGCCTGCTGCGCGTCATGTTCGACCCGCGCAGCACGCTGTCGCAGCAGGTGTCCGGCCAGCTCGAATCGCATTTCGGCGACAAGGTGTTCCGCACCCTCGTGCCACGCAATGTGCGGCTGGCCGAGGCGCCGAGCTACGGCATTCCCGGCGTGCTGTTCGACAAGAACGCCAAGGGCGCGCAGGCCTACAGCGCCTTCGCGCAGGAAATGATCGAGCGTGTGAAGAGCTTCTGATCGACCCACGACAACAACACCGAACGCCATGACTCCTCCCAAACTGAAGGGCCTCGGCCGCGGCCTCGACGCGCTGCTGGCCGGCAATACCGGTGAATCCGGCAATTCGGGCGAACTGCGCACGCTGGACGTTGGCCTGCTGCAGCCGGGCAAGTACCAGCCGCGCACCCGCATGGATCCCGGCTCGCTCGAAGAGCTGGCGGAGTCGATCAAGTCGCAGGGCATCATGCAGCCCATCATCGTGCGCAGCGTCGGTGGCGGGCGATTCGAAATCATCGCCGGCGAACGGCGCTGGCGTGCCGCGCAGCTCGCCGGGCTGAGCGAAGTGCCGACGCTGGTGCGCGACATCCCGGACGACGCCGCGCTGGCGATGAGCCTGATCGAGAACATCCAGCGTGAGGACCTGAATCCGCTGGAAGAGGCGGCCGGCGTACAGCGCCTGATCGACGAGTTCGGCATGACGCACGAACAGGCGGCCAACGCCATCGGCCGTTCGCGCTCGGCCACCACCAATCTGCTGCGTCTGCTGCAGCTGGCCGAACCGGTGCAGGAACAGCTGGTGACCGGCGACCTCGACATGGGCCACGCGCGCGCACTGCTGAGCCTGCCCAAGGCCGACCAGATCGCCCTCGCCAACCGCGTCGTCGCGCAAGGGCTGACGGTGCGCGACACCGAAAAAATGGTGGCGCGTGGCGGACTGGCCGAGCAGGGCGGCAAGGCGAAAGCCGAACCGTCGCGCGATCTGGCGCGGCTGGAAGAGGAACTGTCTGACATCGTCGGCGCGCCAGTGTCGATTTCCGCCAACGCGCGCGGCGCCGGCAAGCTGGTCATCCGCTTCAACGACCTCGACCAGCTGGACGGCTTGATCGCGCGCCTGCGCGGCTGACCCGAGCGCCCGCGCCGCGGATCGGGCTCAGCCCTTGTGGGAGCCGCCTTGGCCGCGACAGGGCGGTGAACGGCCGCAGATTTCGATGAAGGCTGCAATCGCGAGCAAGCTCGCTCCCACAAGACCGGGCCCCTGACTGCGGCGGTGCGATCCTGGGAGAGTAGCGTTGGCCGCAATGCGGCCGCTGCAGTCCGTCAGCTTCGATTCAGGCTGCCGTCGGGGTCAGAAGACCCCTCCCACAGAACCGCGCTCTGGCTCCGGTCGTGGATCGAGCCCACCTATTGTGGGAGCGGCCTTGGCCGCGGCGCGGCGGCGACGGTTCGCCGGCTTCGATACAGGCTGTAGTCGGGGTCAGAAGACCCCTCCCACAGAACCGCGCTCTGGCTCCGATCCTGGATCGAGCCGACCTATTGTGGGAGCGGCCTTGGCCGCGACAGGGCGGCGACGGGCCGCAAGCTTCGGTTCAGGCTACTCGCGCGAGCACGCTCACCACCACCAAACCGAACCGCGGTCAGATCCGCACGCACAGCGCCACATACACCGCCAGCTCCGCCAATTGCTGCACCGCCCCCAGACAGTCGCCGGTATAGCCGCCGATGCGGCGCTGGAAGTGACGGGCGGCGGCGACGGTGACGAGCAGCGTCAGCCCGATCACCAGCGCGATCTGTACCGGTGCGAGCAGCGACAGCGGCACCAGCCCGCACAGTGCCGCCCACAGCATGCCGCCCGCCGACAGCTTCACTGCCAGCGGCTTGGCGCGCGACACGCCGTCCGGGTCTTCGTCGCGGGCGTAGCGCATCGTGTAGATCAATGCGGTCGCGCACAGCCGCGACAGCGGATGTGCGACCAGCAGCGCAACGACCGCGCTCGCCAGCGGCAGCGCGGACAGCGCCGTCAGCTTGCCCGCCAGCATCAGCACGATGCCGATGGCGCCGTAGGCACCGATGCGCGAGTCCTTCATGATGGTCAGGATCTGTTCGCGCGACCAGCCGCCGCCGAAACCGTCGCAGACGTCGCCCCAGCCGTCCTCGTGGAAGGCGCCGGTCAGTCGTATCGTCGCAGCGGTCGACAGTACGGCGGCGAGCGCCGCCGGCAATACCTGCCCGGTCGCCCACAGCACGGCGGCGCCCATCGCGCCGACGATCCAGCCCACCGCCGGGAACCAGCGTGCGCTGGCGTTCATCAGCTCATTCGACCAGTCGACCCAGGCCGGCACCGGCAGCCGCGTAAAGAAGCGCAGCGCGTTGAAGAACAGTTCGAGTTCGCGACGGATCATCGGCGTGTCACCGCGGTGCCCGCGTGTTCTTCACGCCTTCGACACGCCGGCTGACTCGAAACTGGCCATGTCACGCAGGATGGCAGCTGCGGCGCGGACCAGCGGCCATGCGAGTGCCGCCCCGGTGCCTTCGCCGAGACGCAGGTCGAGGTCGAGCAGGGGCAGCGCCTGCATGTGTTCGAGCTGGATGGCGTGGCCGCGCTCCTGCGAGCGGTGCGAGAACACGCAGTAGTGGCGCAGCGCCGGTGCGTGTGCCTGCGCGACCAGCGCGGCGGCCGAACTGATGAAGCCGTCTATCAGCAGCAGCATGCGCGATTGCGCGGCGCCGAGCATGGCGCCCGCCATGGTGGCGATTTCGAAGCCGCCGAATGCGGCCAGCACCGAAAACGCGTCGCGCGGACCGTCGTAGCCGGCAGCCAGCGCGGCCAGCACGCGCTTCTTGTCGGCCAGCGCGGCGTCGCCCAGACCGGTGCCGCGGCCGACGCAGTCGTCCATCGGCGCGCCGGTCAGCAGGTGGGTGATCAGCGATGCGGACGCCGTATTGCCTATGCCCATCTCGCCGAAGCCGAGGACGCGGGCGCCGCCGGCCGCGATGTCGCGGGCGATGCGGGCGCCGTTGTTCAGCGCCTGGGCGCACTGCGCCGGCGTCATCGCCGGGCCGTCGAACCAGCTTGCGGTGCCGTGTGCCACCTTGGCGTCTATCAGTCCGTCGCGCGGAGCGAAGTCGTGCGCCACACCGCAGTCGGCAATGTGCAGCGCCATGCCGCCCTCGCGCGCCAGCACATTGATGGCGGCGCCGCCGGCGAGGAAGTTCTCGACCATCTGCCAGGTCACGTCGGCCGGGTAGGCCGACAGGCCGCGACCGCGCGCGTCGCGCAGCGTGCCGTGGTCGCCGGCGCACACCAGCAGGTGCGCCTGCCCCGGCTCGGGCGCGGTCGAGCCCAGCACCTGACCGATCTGCAGCGCCAGCGCTTCCAGCCGGCCGAGCGCACCGAGCGGCTTGGTCTTGTTGTCGAGGCAGGCCTGCAGCGTGGCGGACAGGTCGGGGGATGGCGGGGCGAGGTCGAAGCGGGGCGTCATGATGTTCCGGCGGCGGCAGATGCAGGCCGGCAGTTTAGCCGGCTGGCGGGCCGGGCGCCGGCCGGCGACAATGGCGGCCCGCTTCGACCTCGCCCCACCGTGCGCACCCGTGTCGAATTCCTGCTGCTGGCGCTGATCTGGGGTGCGTCCTTCGCGCTCTACCGTGTCGCCATTCCCGAACTGGGTTTGCCGCTGACGGTCGGGCTGCGTCTTGCGCTGGCGTCGATGGCGCTGCTGGCACTGTTTGGCTGGCCCTTGCGCGACGTGGCTGCAGGCCAGCGTCGCCGCGTAAGCGGCTGGCTGCTGCTGACCGGTGCCGGCAGCACGGCGCTGCCCTTCGTGCTATTCGCGGAGACCGTCATGCGCTCCAGCGCCGGCTTCGCCGCGGTACTGAACGCGACTTCACCGCTCTTTTCGGCGCTGCTCGGCGTGTGGGTGTGGCGCGAGGCGCTGTCGCGCTCGAAGCAGCTGGGCCTGCTGCTCGGCTTTACCGGCGTCGCGCTGCTTGCCGGCCTGCGCGAAGTGGGTGGACTCAAGGTCGGGCTGGACGCGGTGGCACTCGGGCTGATCGCGTCGGCCTCCTACGGGCTGTGTGTGCAGTGGGTCCGGCGACAGTTGCACGACGTGCATCCGTCCGCTGTCGCTACCGGCATTTCGCTGGTCGGGGCGCTGCTGCTGCTGCCGTGGGCGCTGGTGTCGCTGCCCGATCAACTGCCGTCCTGGCGCCCGCTGCTGGCAGTGGTGGTGCTCGGTCTGCTGTCGACGGCGCTGGCCAATGCGCTGTATTTCCGTCTGATCGGCCGCATGGGGGCGACCCAGGCGCTCAGCGTCACCTTCCTGATCCCGCCCTTCGCCATGCTGTGGGGCCATCTGCTGTTCGACGAGCGGCCGACGCTGGCGATGCTGGCGAGCACCGTCATCATCCTGGTCGGCACGGCGCTCAGCCTCGGCTGGCGGCGAACGTCAGTGCGCTGATCCCGGTCAACGTGCGGCGGCTGGCCGTCGTTGTATCCGGGGCAGGCTGCACGGCGCGCTCTTGTTCACCCGCTGTCGGCTGGCTTAGACTTGCGGGCCGCGCCGCCGAGCCTGCGCCGGATCTGCCCGGCCCCGCGACCCACTGAACGTTGGATCAACCACTCCGTCGAGGAACACCATGAAAACCCTGATTTCCGCCGTCGTCTGCGCCGCAGCGCTCGTGAGCGCGCCGGCTTTCGCCAGCAAGGACCTGGCCACCGCCAAGGGCTGTCTGGCCTGTCATTCGCAGGGCGCCGACATGAAGATCGGCCCGGGCTACCAGGCTGTCGCGAAGAAGTACGCCGGCCAGAAGGACGCCGAAGCCAAGGTTGCCGCCTTCATCAAGGCCGGCACGCCGGCCGGCACCAAGCCGTCCTGGGGTGGCCCGATGCCGATGCCGGCGCAGCCGGGTCTGTCGGACGCCGATGCCAAGACGCTGGCAGCCTGGGTGCTCGGCGGCGCCAAGTAAGCACGCTGTCGCGTACGGGAAGAGCCGGCCACATGGCCGGCTTTTTTCGTTCACGCGGCGAATTGGGGGCAAGGGGCGGCTGTATTCGACGCATCGACCGCAATACCCCGCTTGCTAGACTCGCGCCCGGCATTCCGTTTCCCGGAGAAGGTCGAGCATGAGCGCAACAGCGTCCCGCACGCAGTACGGCAAGCAGGTCACCGAGTCGATCAACCAGACGCGGGTGCGCTACGTCATCCTGTTCGCTGCCGCGATCGCCACCCCCTTCGTCTATCCGCCGACCTGGCCGCTGGTGTGGCTGGCCGCAGCGAGTTACGCAGTGCGGATGTTCGGCGTCGAGGGCATCTACCATCGCTACTTCTCGCACCGCGCCTTCAAGTGCTCGCGCCCGGTGCAGTTCATTCTCGCGGTGATCGCCTCGCAGTGCGGTCAGCACGGTCCGCTCTGGTGGGCCTCGGTGCACCGCCACCACCACCAGAACGTGGAGAAGCCGGACGACCCCATCTCGCCGCGCCAGCACGGCCTGTTCCATTCGCACGTCGGCTGGGTCTGGTGCGAGCGCTACAAGGACACCGACCTCGACATCGTTCCGGACTTCGTCCGCTACCCGGAAATCCTCTGGGTGAACAAGCACTACACGCTGCTCATGCTGTCCGGCGCCTTCTTCATCTGGCTGCTGGCGCAGGCCGGTGCCTTCGGCCCGACCGTCAGCGGCGGAGCGGCGCTGATGTGGGGCTTCTTCCTGCCGACCGCGCTCGGCGTGCAGACGGTGTCCATGGTCAATTCGGTCGGTCACTTCCGGCTGCTGCCCGGGGGCTACCGCCGCTTCGATACCGAGGACGACTCGGTGAATCGCCCGCTGCTGGCCCTGCTCACCTTCGGCGGCGGCTGGCACAACAACCACCACCGTTACGGCGCCAGCGCCCGCGCCGGCTTCGCCTGGTACGAGATCGACATCACCTTCTACCTCCTCAAGCTGATGGCCGCGATCGGCCTCATCAGCGACCTGCGCGAGCGCCTGCCGGAAGACGTGCGGGAGGAGGGCGGCCTCGGCCCGCTGCCGGCGGCAGACAAGGTGGGCGGCTGATCGATGCGGCCTGGCGCGCCGTCCCGTTAGGGGCGGCGAAGCGCTGGAGGGCAAACGGCGCCGCGCAGTCCTTCGTGACCCGCGTCACGGGTGGCAGTGACGGAAATGACGCCGTCCACAGACGGCTCCTGCGGCGCTGTGTTAAGCCGTTCCGGGTGGTGGTGTCGATATGCCTTACACAGCTGAAATGGCGCGCCGACGCCATATTCCGTAGACGGCTGATCCAGAAGGATTAATACTAAAGTCATACATTTTGGCACGTGATTTGCTGACGCTGCGGTCGAACATTACCGGAGCGTTACAGATGAAATTCCGCACCCTTCTCCTGCCCGCGCTGATCGCCACCCTGTCCGGCGGTGCGCAGGCTGTCTCGATGCTCGACTTCGGCGTGGGCGACCGTGGTTACGGTACGCAGTTTCTGGTCGCCAACGACGACCAATCGACCAACCAGCTGCCGCTGCCGTTCGACATCGATTTCTTCGGTCAGACCTTCAGCAATTTCTTCGTCAACAACAACGGCAACATCAGTTTCCTGTCGGCGATCGGTGCTTACACGCCGGATCCCTTCCCGATCACCAGCCAGCCGATGATTGCGCCCTTCTGGGGTGACGTCGACACGCGCACCGTGGGCAAAGTCTGGATCCACTCGCCGAACGCCAACACACTGGCCGTGACCTGGGATGCCGTCGGCTACTACAGTGGAGCGACCGACAAGACCAACAGCTTCCAGCTGGTGCTGCGCAATCAAGGCGGCGGCGACTTCGACGTCGACTTCCGTTACGAGCGCCTCGAATGGACCACCGGTAACGCCAGCGGCGGCTCGGATGGCCTGGGCGGCATTCCGGCGCAGGCCGGCTACGACGCCGGTGACGGCGTCAATTACCTGACGCTGCCCGGTTCGCGCACCGGCGACGTGCTCAATCTGCAGCACACCACCAATGTGGCGGGCGGCGAAGCCGGCCTGTGGTCGTTCGCGATCCGCAACGGCCAGCTGCCGGGTGCGTCGGCTTCCAACCCGCTGATGCCGGTGGCCAGCGACGAGGGCTGGAACTTCGACTTCAACGTGACCGCCGGTACGCCGGTGTTCATCGATCCGGACATCGCGATCGGCTACGACTACATCGTCAACAGCGGCCCGTCGATCACCTCGGTGCTGCTGCCGACCTTCGGCGACGGTCTGTACGATCTGTGGCTGTGGAACGGCGAAGCCTGGGTGGCCAGCGGCGACGTGCTGACCGGCGGCGTCACCTTCACCTTCGCCGAGGCGGTCACCCGCTTCCGCATCCTCGGCATCGAGGAGGGCGCGGCGCTCGATCCGCTGAACCCGACCGCCTTCGTGACCGGCCTCACCTTCAGCGAGACCGGCCCGGTGTCGATGTCGCAGAACCCCATCGTCGTGACGGTGCCGGTTCCGGAGCCGGAAACCTATGCGATGTTCCTCGCCGGCCTCGGCCTGATTGCCGCGGCGCGCCGCCGTCGGACGCGCTGATCGCGGTTTTCCGACGCGACTGCACGACGCCGGCCTGCCTGAGCACGCCGGCGTCGTCATTTCGGCCAGCCAAAATTGACGCTCCGCGCGCCCGCCCGCAAAATCCGGAGCTGACAACCTTTTCAGCCCCTCGCGGAGATTCCACATGACCCTGATCACCCCGTCGCGCCCGCTGTCCGCACTCGTGGCCCTGTCGGCCTGCCTGCTCGCTGCCTGCGGTCCGAAGGAAGAGGCCGCCGTGCCGGCCGTGACCGCCGATGCCGGCGAGGCGACGATCACCATCCGCCTCGGTCATGTGGCGCCGCTGACCGGCCCGCAGGCCCACCTCGGCAAGGACAACGAGAACGGCGCCCGGCTGGCCATCGACGACCTGAACGCCGAGAAGATCCTGATCGGTGGCAAGGTGGCGAAGTTCGAACTGCTGGGCGAGGACGACCAGGCCGATCCGCGTCAGGGCACGACGGTGGCGCAGAAGCTGGCCGATGCGCACGTACACGCGGTGATCGGTCACCTGAACAGCGGCACGACGATTCCGGCGTCGCGCATCTATCACGACGCGGGCATCGTCCAGGTGTCGCCGTCTGCCACCAATCCGACCTACACGCGGCAGGGCTACAAGACGGCGTTCCGCGTGTTCGCCGACGACGTGCAGCAAGGCAGCGTGCTCGGCGGCTTCGCCACGGGCAAGCTGGGTGCGAAGAAGATCGCCATCATCGACGACCGTACCGCCTACGGTCAGGGCCTGGCCGACGAGTTCGAGAAGGCGGCCAAGGCGGCGGGTGCCGAGGTGGTCACCCGCGAATACACGACCGACAAGGAAACGGACTTCGCCGCCATCCTGACCAAGGTGAAGTCGACCAAGCCCGACCTCGTGTTCTATGGCGGCATGGATACCCAGGCGGGTCCGATGGCGCGCCAGTTGAAAACCCTCGGCATCACCGCGCCGATGCTGTTCGGCGACGGCGCATGCACGGTCGAGTTCCACAAGCTGGCGGGCGAGGGCGCAGAGGGTCACTACTGCTCGCTGCCCGGCGTGCCGCTGGACCAGATGGCCGGTGGCACCGCCTTCCGCGACCGCTACAAGGCGAAGTACAAGACCGATATCCAGCTCTATGCCCCCTATGCCTACGACGCGGTGCGGGTGGTGGCCGAGGCGATGAAGCAGGTCGGCTCGACCGAAACGGCGAAATTCCTGCCGGCGCTGGCGGCGCTGAACTACCCGGGTCTGAGCGCGCAGATACAGTTCGACGAGAAGGGCGACATCAAGGACGGCGCGGTCACGCTGTACCAGGCGAGGGCCGGTGCGTGGTCGGCGCTCGAAACGATGGGCGGCAAGCCGAGCAACTGAGCGCCAACTGAGCGGCACAATGCAGTCCTGCGCGTCCGTACCGGCCCCGGGCCGGACGGCGCGCATCGCCGGCGCCTGATCGGCGCTTCCACCTTCTCCCGGCCTCCCTCGACACCTCGTGGACATTTTCATCCAGCAGATCATCAACGGTCTGGTGCTCGGCAGCATCTACGCGCTGGTCGCCCTCGGCTACACGATGGTCTACGGCATTCTCGGTCTGATCAACTTCGCCCACGGCGAGGTGGTGATGATCGGCGCGCTGACTGCGCTGACCGCCATCGGCCTGCTGGTGCCCAGTGGCCTGCCCGGCCCGGTCGTCGTGCTCGGCGGCCTGCTGATCGCGATTCCGGTGTGCATGGCGGTCGGTTTCACGATAGAGCGCATCGCCTACCGGCCGCTGCGCAACGCGCCGCGGCTGGCGCCGCTGATCACCGCCATCGGCGTGTCCATCGTGCTGCAGCAGCTGGCCATGATCGGCTGGGGCCGCAACTACCACACCTTTCCGCCGCTGCTGCCGGCAGCTCCGCACCAGTTCCTCGGCGCGGCCATCACCGATCTGCAGATCATCATCATCGCCACGGCGGCGGCGCTGATGGCGGCGCTGGTCTGGCTGATCAACCGCACCCGGCTCGGCCGCGCGATGCGCGCGACCGCCGAGAACCCCGCGGTGGCGCGGCTGATGGGTGTCGATGTCGACCGCGTCATCTCCTTCACCTTCGTGCTCGGTTCGGCGCTGGCGGCGGTGGCCGGCGTCATGGTGGCGGCCAACTACTCGATCGCCCACTACGCGATGGGCTTCATGCTCGGCCTGAAGGCCTTCACCGCGGCGGTGCTGGGCGGCATCGGCAATCTCGGCGGCGCCATGCTGGGCGGGCTGCTGCTGGGCATCATCGAAAGCCTGGCCGCCGGCTACATCGGCGACCTGACCGGCGGTTTCCTCGGCAGCCACTACAAGGACGTGTTCGCCTTCTTCGTGCTCATCCTGGTGCTGGTGTTCCGGCCGTCCGGCCTGATGGGCGAGAAAGTGGCGGAACGCGCATGAGCGTCGATCCGAAACTGAAGGCCAGGCTGGGCGTCGTGCTGATCGGCGTGGCGCTGGCGGTGCTGCCCTTCGTCGTCGGCGCGGGCTTCGGCAATTCCTGGGTGCGCATCGTCGATTTCGCGCTGCTCTACATCATGCTGGCGCTCGGGCTGAACATCGTGGTCGGCTTCGCCGGCCTGCTCGACCTCGGCTACATCGCCTTCTACGCGGTCGGCGCCTATCTGTATGCGCTGTTGTCCAGCCCGCATCTGGCGAGCGCCTTTCCGCAGGTCTTCGCCGCCGCGCCAGGCTGGCCGGTGTGGGCGGTGCTGCCGCTCGGCGCGCTGGTGGCCGGGCTATTCGGTGTAATGCTCGGCGCGCCGACGCTGAAGCTGCGCGGCGACTACCTGGCCATCGTGACGCTGGGCTTCGGTGAAATCATCCGCATCTTCCTGAACAACCTGAATGCGCCGGCCAACATCACCAACGGCCCGCAGGGCATCAACAACATCGCCGCCGCGCAGATCGGCGGCCACGCGTTGAACCGGCCGCTGGAGCTGTTCGGTTTCACGCTGCCCGGGGTGTATCTGCAGTACTACTTCTTCCTTGCGCTGACCCTGCTCGTCGTCTTCGTCTGCGTGCGGCTGCAGGATTCGCGGCTCGGTCGCGCCTGGGTCGCCATCCGCGAGGACGAAGTCGCCGCGCGCGCCTGCGGCATCAACACGCGGAACGTGAAACTGCTCGCCTTCGGCCTCGGCGCCACCTTCGGCGGCGTGGCCGGCGGCCTGTTCGCCGGCTTCCAGGGCTTCGTCAGCCCGGAATCCTTCGGCCTGCTCGAATCCATCATGGTGCTCTGCATGGTGGTGCTCGGTGGCATGGGCAATATCGCCGGCGTCATTCTCGGTGCGGTGCTGCTCGCGCTGCTGCCCGAGGCACTGCGCTGGGGGGCGGTACCGCTGCAGCAGACGCTGTTCGGCAAGGTGCTGATCGATCCGGAATCGCTGCGCCTGCTGCTGTTCGGCATCGCGCTGGTGCTCGTGATGCGCTGGCGCCCGGCCGGGCTGTGGCCGTCGGCGTTGCGCAAGCGCGAACTGGCGGCGCACGGGGAGGCGGCATGAGCACACCTCTGCTCGAAGCGAACGGCATCAGCAAGCGCTTCGGCGGCGTACAGGCGCTGCGCGACGTGTCGCTGGCGATACGCGCCGGCGAGGTGTACGGCCTGATCGGCCCCAATGGCGCCGGCAAGACCAGCTTCTTCAACGTGCTGACCGGCCTGTACAGCGCCGACCAGGGCGAGGTGCGCTTCAACGGTCAGCCGCTGCCGCTGGGCGTGCCGCACCGCATTGCCGGCGTCGGCATCGCCCGCACCTTCCAGAACATCCGGCTGTTCGGCGCGATGAGCGCGCTGGAGAACGTGATGGTCGGTCGCCACATCCGGCTGCGCACCGGCGTGCTCGGCGCCATCCTGCGCACGCCGGCGGCGCGGCGCGAGGAGGCCGACACCGAGGCGCGCGCGCATGCGCTGCTGCGCTATGTCGGCATCGACCGGCTGGCCAACCAGCAGGCCACCCACCTGAGTTACGGCGACCAGCGCCGGCTGGAAATCGCCCGCGCGCTGGCGACCGAACCGAAGCTGCTGGCGCTGGACGAACCGGCCGCCGGCATGAACGCGACCGAAACCGCCGGCCTGCGCGCGCTGATCGACAAGCTGCGCGGCGATGGCCTGACCGTGCTGCTGATCGAGCACGACGTGAAACTGGTGATGGGGCTGTGCGACCGCGTCGCCGTGCTCGATTACGGCGAGAAGATCGCCGAGGACGTGCCGGACGTCGTGCGGCGCGACCCGCGCGTGATTGCCGCCTACCTCGGCACGGAGGCGGTCGATGCTTGAGGTGCGCGGACTCGAAGTGCATTACGGCGGCATCTGCGCGGTGCGCGGCGTCGACCTCGATGTCGCCGCCGGCGAGAAGGTGGCGCTGATCGGCGCCAACGGCGCCGGCAAGACCAGCACGCTGAAGGCCATCGCCCGCATGCTGCCGGCGCGCGGCAGCGTGAAGCTGGGTGGCGAGGCGATCGAGCATGCGCCGCCGCACCTGCTGGTGCGCAAGGGCCTGGCGCTGGTGCCGGAAGGTCGCGGCGTGTTCGCCCGGCTGTCGGTGCTGGAAAACCTCGAAATGGGCGCCTACGTGCGCGACGACAAGGCCGCCATAGCTGCCGACATCGAACGCGTGTTCGGTCTGCTGCCGCGGCTGAAGGAGCGCGCCGGCCAGACCGCCGGCACGCTGTCCGGCGGCGAGCAGCAGATGGTGGCCATCGGCCGCGCGCTGATGAGCCGGCCACGCATCCTGCTGCTCGACGAGCCGTCGATGGGCCTGTCGCCCATCATGGTCGACACGGTATTCGACGTGATCCGCGAAGTCGCGCGCGAAGGGGTCACGCTGCTGCTGGTCGAACAGAACGCGCGGCTCGCGCTGTCGCTGTGCGACCGCGGCTGCGTCATGGACGGCGGCGAAATCACGCTGAGCGCACCGGCGGCCGAACTGCTGGACAACCCGGCGGTGCGTGCCGCCTATCTCGGGGAGTGAAGCCGTGATCCGCCTGATCGCCGCCATCACCGTTCTGACCTGCGTACTGGCCGGCTGCAGCAGCCGGCAGGTCTATGACGGTGCCGCCGGCTGGCGCCAGAACGAATGCGACCGCATCGTCGATGCGGCCGAGCGCAGCCGCTGCCTGGATACGGCGAATCTCGAATACGAGCGCTACCAGCGCGAGCGCGACAAGGCTGGCGAAGCACGCTGAAGGTCCGCAACGCGCTGCACGAGCAGGCGCTGCGTGGGTTGCCATTGTCATTGCGCGTGATAATCGCGGCTCCGTCATCGGAGTTCCGCTCATGCGCACGCTGTTGCTCCTTCTCTGCGGCCTGTTTTCGTCATTCGCTGTCGCCGACCCGCTGTCGCCGATGCTGGCGCAGCGCGCGCCGGCTGACATCGACCCGGCGCCCTACTGGGTCAGCGAGAAGCTTGACGGTGTCCGTGCCCGCTGGGACGGGCAGGCGCTGCGCCTGCGCAACGGTGCGGTCATCGCCGCACCGGCGTGGTTTATCGCGCCGCTGCCCGGATTCCCGCTCGACGGCGAGCTGTGGCTAGGGCGCGGCCGCTTCGACGAACTGTCGGGCATCGTCCGCCGTGAGCGCCCGGCGGATGCCGACTGGCGCGCGCTGCGTTACATGCTGTTCGACCTTCCCGGCGCGGACGGCGACTTTTCACAGCGGCTCGCGCGCATGCAGCAGCTGGTCGAGGCGACCGCCGCCGACTGGATACGTGTCGTGCCGCAGCAGCGACTCGCCGACCATGCCGCGCTGCAGGCGCTGTTCGACGAGGTCGTCGCCGGCGGTGGCGAAGGCCTGATGCTGCACCGGGCCGATGCCCGCTGGACGGTCGGTCGCAGCGACGCACTGCTCAAGCTCACGCCCTTTCTCGATGCCGAAGCGACCGTGCTCGCCCACCTGCCGGGCAAGGGCCGCCATCGCGGCCGGCTGGGCGCGCTCGAGGTGGTCGATGCAGCGGGACGGCGTTTCCGCATCGGCAGCGGTTTCACCGACGCCCAGCGCGCCGCGCCGCCGGCCATCGGCGCCGTCGTCACCTACCGCTATCGCGAACTGACGCCACGTGGCCAGCCGCGCTTTCCGGTTTTCCTGCGTGAACGGGTGCTGCCTTAGGCGCGTCACGGGAAGCCGTCCTGGGCACCGGAGTGCCAACGCTCGCAGCACAGGGGATGTGCTCCCGATCGCGCGGTGATCCGGTCCTCATCGCGGTTCGGCGGCTGCAGCGGCGGCCGTGCGCTGTCTACGCTGCGATGCCGAACACGGAGGCACATGCATGCACATCAAACACACAGCGCTCTCGATGACCCTTTTGCTGCTTGCTGCCGCCGCGCAGGCCCAGGTGCTGGACCGGCCGACGCTGGCCGACCGGCTGGCCGCCTGCTCGGCGATCTACGGCGATATCGCGGCAGCGCATCCGCAGGCGAGCCGGACCGTGCGCGTCCAGTACGCGGCGAAGAACTACCTGTCGCTGGCCATGCGCCTCGGTGAGCGCCCGCAGGTCGCGGCCGTGCTGGCGCGCGAGCGGAAGGCGCTGGCCGAACGCCGCGCCGACCCGGCACAGGCGCAGGGGCTGGACGACGCGTTCGCGCAGCGCGACGACGAATGCAATCGCCTGCTCGAACACAATATGGCGCTGATCGACAGCCTGCGCGACGGGCGCTGAATTCCGCCGCGCCGTCAGCTTCAGTGCAGCTTCTCGTCGGCCACCACGTCCTTGCGATAGGTTTCATAGACGACGACCGGAATGCCCAGCGGCGCCAGATGCTGTTCGATCAGCGGCTTCACTTCGGCCCAGTCCAGACCGCCGACGCCGGTGGCGAGCCGCGGCAGTGCCACGCTGGTGGCGCCGATCGCCTGCAGGTGCCGGGCCAGCGCTTTCAGCGCGTGATGCACGTGCTCGACCGTCGCCTTGCCCGGCTTAGCCGCAGGGCCTTCACCCACCATGTCCTGGGTGAGCATGTTCACGATGTTGCGCGTGCTGCCGTCGTTATCGACGCCAGCCCACGACCACACTTCGCCCGGCACCATGTGGCGGCCGTGCTGTGCATGCCGGTAATCGCGCGCCATCGACGGCCAGCGCTCACGCAGTGCCAGCGCCAGACCGTGGTCGAAACGTTCGCGCACGGCGATGCCGTGCGCGATGACCTGGGCCTGCGTAAAAAGAATGTCTCCGGTGACTTCGCGGATCATGCGGTTCTCCTCGTACCGTCCGGTCTGCGGCACCGTGCCGCAGCCTCCGATTCCACGGTACGCCGCCGTGCTGCGCGGCCGTTGATCCGAATCAACTGTTCAGGCGGTCGCGCTCACCTGGGCGTGCGTCACCTGCGCCAGATCCTGCCGCGTCAGGCCGTGCGAGGGCAGGGCCGGCAGCAGTTCGACCCGGGCGACGGTGCGCGGTGCGCGCGCCAGCATGCAGACCGACTGCCAGAAGCTCACGTCGTCGATGTAGGCGGCGGCGTCCGAGTGCTCGCCACGGTGATCGACATAGCGCAGCCGCACCGGCTTGACCGCACGGCCGGCGTCGATCGCCGCCTGGAACAGCGCGGCGCGGAAGGGCAGCACGGCGCGGCCGTCGGTGGTCGTGCCTTCCGGGAACACCATCACGCTGCGTCCGCAGCTGAGCGAGCCGACCAGCCGGTCGCGCACCTCGGCCGCCGAACTGCGGCTGGCGCGGCGGATGAATACCGTGTGGTTGCGCGCCACCAGCCAGCCGAGCAGCGGCCAGCTGCGGACCTCGTCCTTGCAGACGAAAGACAGCGGCGAGATGGCGTTGATCACGAACACGTCCACCCAGGAGATGTGATTGCTCACCAGCAGCTGGCCGGGCCGGGGCAGTGGCCCCTGCGCCTGCAGTTCGACGCCGAGCACGCCGAGCAGCTGGCGCGACCAGCGTGCGCGCATCTTGCGTTGCGTGCGCTCGCCGACCAGCGGATAGAGCAGGGCGACGCGCGAGCAGCCGGCCGCCAGATGCAGGGCCAGCCGCGCGATGCGCCAGCTCATGCGCGCCTGCGCGCGCAGGCCGGAAGTGTGGTGTGTCGCTGCGGCGGCGCGCGCCGCGACGGGGTGGTGCGGATGAGGATGCGACAAGGGAAGATCGAGGTCGGCAAACAGACTGATGACAGACATCTTACGTCCTCCCCGGTTCGCGGATCAGGCGGCGCGCTGCACGAAGTGGCGCGCGTAGCGCGCGTCCAGCTTGGCCATGGTGAGCAGCAGCGGCAGGTCGGCGGTGTTGAAATCCGGGTCCCAGGCCGGTTCGCCGCACACCTCGGCGCCGGCGCGGATATAACCTTTCACCAGCGGCGGCAGCACGCTGCTGGCGTTCGGCGTCAGGCGTTCAAGCGGCAGCCGCACCTTCGGGAACACCCGGTACTCGGCCGGCGCCATGTGCGCGCTCAGGCCGGCCCAGATGGCCGCCGCATTGTGGCCGCCGTCGGCCAGACCGATGCTGGCGCAGCCGATCAGGTACTGGTGGCCACCGTCGAGCATGTAGCGCGCGAGACCGGACCACAGCAGCGCGATCACTGCCGCGTTGTTGCGGTAGTCGGCGTCGATGCAGGAGCGGCCGATCTCGACCATCTGCGAGCGCAGGTGGTCGAGCCGTCCGAGGTCGAATTCTGTTTCCGAGTAGTAGCCACCAGTGCGCCGCGCCGCCTCGGGCGGCAGGATGCGGTAGCAGCCGACGATGCGGCCGTTGTCCTCGTCGCGCACGATCAGGTGTTTGCAGTGGGCGTCGAAGCGGTCGATGTCGGCGCCGTGCACCGGGCTGTCGAGCCGTGCGCCAAGCTCGTCGGCGAACACCCGCCAGCGCAGCTGCTGCGCCGCCAGCACCTCGGATTCGCAGGCCGCCAGCGTGACGCTGAGGTTGCGCTGGGCACGCCGTTCGCGTGCCGAATCGATCTGAAGCATTCCCGTCTCCGTGAAGGGTACCGCTTCAAGATATGCAGCGCGTGTTCAGCACATATGACGCCGCGGCGACAGCACGGTTACAGCGGCCCTCGCCACGCCGGCCAAAAGGGCGGTATAAGCATTCCGCTCGATCGAGCCCCACACAACCCACGAGGATGTACTGATGAACCACCGTATCGGCGTGCTTGCCGCCGCCCTGATGATGAGTGTTGCCACCTCCGCCGTGGCCGAAACCAAGGCGCCTGCTGCCGGTGCCGCGCTGGCCAAGGTCAATGGCGTGGCCGTGCCCGCTGCGCTGGCGGATCTGCTGGTACGTGAGCAGGTCGCCCAGGGCGCGCCGGACAACGAAGAACTGCGCAACCGTGTGCGCGAGCACCTGGTGCGCCGCGAGGTGCTGCTGCAAGCGGCACGCAAGGCCGGTACCGACAAGGTGCCCGAGGTACAGCAGCGCATCGCCTATTCCAGTGGCGAACTGCTGGCCAACGCCTACCTGGAGCGCTGGGTCGAGAAGAACCCGGTGACGGAGGCGGCCGCCCGCGCCGAGTACGAGCGCGTGGTCGCCCAGGGCGGGCCGAACGAGTACGCGTCGCGCCACATCCTGGTCGATTCCGAAGAGGTCGCGCGCGACATCATCGCCAAGCTGCAGGCCGGCACGCCCTTTACCGAACTGGTGTCGGTGTCGAACGATCCGGGCAGCAAGGAGCGCGGCGGTGAACTGGGCTGGTCGCGCCCGGGTTCCTTCGTGCCGGAGTTCGACGCGGCACTGCAGAAGCTGGAGAAGGGGCAGTTCACGACCGAGCCGGTCAAGACCGCCTACGGCTTCCACGTGATCCAGCTCGACGACGTCCGCCGCGCCGAAGCGCCGAAGTTCGAGGAGGTGAAGGACCGCGTGATCGAATCGATGCAGCAGCAGGCGGTGCAGGCCCACATCGAGTCGCTGATGTCGAAGGCCAAGGTGCAGTAAGCACGACGGGCATCCGCCGCTGTCCGCGAAGGACGTGGCGGATGCATGTTCTACGCGTGGCCGATGTAGCGCAGTGCCAGCAGCGTTACGTCGTCCGACGGCGCCTGACCGTCGCAGAACAGGCGCATCGCCTCGCGCACCGTGTCGATGGCGCCTGCCGCGCCGGCGCGCAGACCGGTCAGCGTCGCCAGCAGCCGCGTTTCGCCGAACAGTTCGCCGCGCGTGTTCAGCGCTTCGGTCACGCCGTCGGTGTAGAGCAGCAGCTGGTCGCCGGAGCCGAGCCGGGTTTCGCCGAGCGCGTAATCGATGGTCGGATCGATGCCGGCAATCGGGTTGCGCGGCACCTTGAGCAGCACCGGCGCGTCGCCACGACGCAGCAGCACCGGCCGCAGATGGCCGGCGTTGGCGTAGCGGAAGCTGCCGTCGCGGGTGTCCAGCAGGCCGATGAACAGGCTGGCGAACAGCAGGCGTTCGTTGTTCAGCGCCAGCTTGCGGTTGGTGCGCTCCATCACCCTTTCCAGATGCCCCTTCTGCCCCTGCTTGCGTGCCGCTTCGGCGCGCAGCGTGGTCAAGGTGCGCATCATCAGCAGCGCGGCCGGCATGCCCTTGCCGCAGACGTCGCCGATGGCGACGAACAGGCGGTTCTCGTCGATGAAGAAGGCGTCGAAGAAGTCGCCGCCGATCTCGCGCGCCTGCTGGATGCTGGCTTCGCACTCGATCTCCGGATGTTCGGCGAACATCGGTGAGCGCAGCGGCAGCATGCCCGACTGGATTTCCTGCGCGGTGCGCAGCTCGGACTGCAGGCGTTCCAGCACCAGCGAACGGCGCACCTGCTCGACCACCTGATGATTGGCCTGGCGCATGCGCGCCGCCATCAGGCGCAGCAGGTTGCGGGCGACCTGGGGCAGTGGCAGCAGCTCGGAAAAGAAGGTGTGGGCGTCGATCAGCAGCAGGCGCGTGCCGGGTTCGGCCACCACCCAGGCGGACGCCGGCTCGCCATCGATGATCGAGAGCTCTCCCGCGCATTCGCCGCTGCCGATCACCGTGTAGCCACCCTGGCCGTCAGTCGTTGGATCGTCCAGGTACACCCGCAGCCGCCCGGCCAGCACCAGGGCCACGTGGTCGTTCTGCATGCCGGGCGCCAGCACCACGTATTCGTCCGGGTAGTCGCGCTGGGCGCAGTGGGCGAGCAGGCCTTCGATCAGCGCGTAGGGCACGTCGCGGAACAGGTCCAGCCGCGAAATGAAACCGAGGGCACGGCGCTCGCCGCTGACGCGTGCGTCGTGGCTGACGCGGCTGCCGTCGGCACGGATCAGCGGGAACACCGCGGCCTGACGGCGCCGACGCTCGACACCGCGGCGCACCGGGGTGCGGCTGCCGCTCGGACTGCTGCGACTTGGCCGGGTCCACGCCAGCGTGAGCTGGTTGCGGCCGCTGGCGCGCTCGTAACTGACCTGATCCGCGAACTGGCGTACCAGATGCACGCCCAGTCCGCCGACGCTCGCCTCTTCCAGCGTGGCCGGCGTCACGGGCTCCGGCAGTTCCAGCGGATCGAATTCGCGGCCGTCGTCGGCCACCACCAGCTTGACCGACTGCGGTTCCAGGATCAGGTCGAGCGCAATGGTGTGTGGCGCCTCGTCGTCGAAGGCGTAGCTGACGATGTTGGCGACCAGTTCCGATGCGCACAGGTCGAGCCGGAACACCAGCTCGCTGCCCAGATCGAAGCTGTCGCCGAGCGTGCGCAACCAGGCGCTCGCAGCGGAAATGGCGCCGCTGTCGTTGATCAGGCGCAGGCTGCGGCGGGCGTGCGCGCTATGCACCGCGCACTCCACGGAGGTCTGCCCAGGCCTTCAGTCGGCCAGCGCCCGGCGGGCGGCGTCGAGGTCGTCGCACAGCGTCAGCAGCTGGTCGACGCCGGCCGTCTGCAACACGCGCCGTATCATCGGCTGCGCACCGAACATGACCAGCTTGCCGCCACGCGAGGCCTGGCCGCGCGCCGCCGACAGCAGCGTGCGGATGCCTATCGAGGCGAGAAAGCTCACTTCCGACAGATCGATCGCAATCTTGGCCGGGTGCGTGCTGGTGGCGTAGGTGAGCGGCTGGTCCAGCGTCTCCGCGCCTTCGATGTCGAGGCGACCGTCGAGCCGGATCAGGGTGATGCCGCCGTCCAGCGGCTGGCTGTCCATCTTCATGTGCGTGCTCCCGAGGTGCCCGGTCGCCTGCGGCGGCACGACCGGAAAGCCCTTCAGCTTGTTTCATCTGCATGTCAGGCGTGTGACAGCGTCAGTCGCCGGCTTGCGGCTCGCCCCAGCGCGGCAGCAGCGTGTGCGGAACGCGCAGCTGGTCGAGGATGCGAGCGACCACGAAATCGACCAGGTCGGCGATCTCGCGCGGCTGCTGGTAGAAGCCGGGCGAGGGCGGCAGGATGACCACACCGTTGCGCGACAGGCTCAGCATGTTTTCCAGGTGCAGCGTCGAGAAAGGCGTTTCGCGCGGCACCAGGATGAGGGTGCGGCGTTCCTTCATGACCACGTCGGCGGCGCGTTCGATCAGGTTGGACGCCAGACCGTGCGCGATCGCGGCCAGCGTGCCCATCGAACACGGGCACACGACCATGGCATCGGGCGGGTTCGAACCGGAGGCCGGCGGGCAGTTCCAGTCCTCGCGGCCGAACACTTCGAGCTGACCCGGCGCGGCGTTGAAGCGGGCCGACAGTTCGCGCGCCGCCTGCTGCGGATTGGCCGGCAGCACGACATCCATCTCCTGCCGGGCAACGATCTGTGCCACCTGCGAGTACACCAGCCAGACGCGGCAGCCGGCGGCCAGCAGCATTTCGGTCAGGCGCAGGCCGTAGGGCATGCCGGAGGCGCCGGTCAGCGCGACGAGTATGGTGGGCGGTCGGGGCGTCGAGCTCATGCCGCATTGTCCCGCAACAGCCGGTCGGCGACCACGCCGTTGACGACGCCGAACACCAGCGCGGCGGCGAAGAACACCGGCGCCAGATTGAACAGGCCGTCGTGCGGCACCAGCCACAGCCGCGCCAGCACCAGCTGGCCACCGATGTGGGCGAAGGCGGCAGCGACCGACCGACCGACCGGACCCAGCCAGCGCCAGGGCAGCGCCTGCAGCGCGCCGAGCACGGCCAGACTGACCAGCGCGCCGGTCGCAGCGAGGAAAAAACCGGGCGCGAGGAACTGCCCGGCCAGCAGACTGCCGGCGATCACCCGCAGCACGCTGACCCAGGCGGCGTCGCGCCAGCCGTGGCGGGCGAGCACGATGAGGATGACGATGTTGGCCAGCCCCGGCTTCACACCCGGCAGCGGGCTGGGAATTGCCGCCTCTATCAGCGATGCGGCGATCGCTGCGGCGGCATAGCGCGCCAGGCGACGGTCGCGCGCACTCGGCTGAACCTCGACCGCGGTGCTCATCAGAACGCCACCGTGTCCTGCGCGCTGTCCGGTCCGGCCAGTTGCAGCGAAATGTGGCTGGGTGCGCAGACCGCGACCGCGCCGGCGCGCGTCAGCCAGCCCTGGTGCACGCAGTACTGGCGCGGGCCCGGGTCGGCGGCAACGCGCGCGCGACCCGGCTCGACCTCGATCACGGTTTCGCCCTGCGCCGCCAGCGCGCCGGCGATGGCGACGCGATGCGTACCGTTCAGCGGTATTTCGGCGACGATACGGCCGTCTAGGCGCACCTGAGCCAACGTCGGCGCAGCCCTGCCCCACTGCGCCGCGGTGGTGGCGATGGTTGCGGCCAGGCCGGCTGCGATCATCAGCCAGTCACCGGGCCGCAGGCGCGTCATTTGCCGCTCGAAGCCAGCGAACGGTGACGCAACAGCACGCGCGCTTCCTTGCGGAAGTGTTCGGCCAGCCACTGCGTCATGTAGACCGAACGGTGCTGGCCGCCGGTACAGCCGATGGCCACCGTCAGATAGCTGCGGCTGTCCTTGATGTAGCAGGGCAGCCAGTCGTGCACGAAACGGGCAATGTCGTCGCGCATGCGCAGCACGTCCGGACTGCGCTCCAGATAGTCGATCACCGGCTGATCGCAGCCGGTCTGCGGCCGCAGGATCGGGTCGTAGTGGGGATTGGGCAGGCAGCGCACGTCGAACACCAGATCGGCGTCGAGCGGGATGCCATGCTTGAAGCCGAAGGATTCGAACATCAGCGTCAGGCCGGAGCCCTCGTCGATCTGCACCAGCTCGCGCACCCATTTGCGCAGCACTGCCGACGGCAGGTCGCTGGTATCGATGCGGTGACCGAGCGCGACGATGGGTTCGAGCAGATCGCGTTCGCGGCGGATCGCTTCGGCCAGCGAGGTCTGGTCGTCGCCCAGCGGGTGGCGCCGCCGCGTCTCGGAAAAGCGCGCGATCAGCGCGTCGTCGCGCGCATCCAGAAACAGCGTCTGCAGTTCGGTGCCGTTGCGCAGCACGCCCATCATCGGCGGCAACGCGCTCATGCTCTTGCCCGAGCGCACGTCGACCGCGACCGCGACGCGGCTGTAGCCGGCGTCACGCAGATGGCCGACCAGTTGCGGCAGCAGCGGCGCCGGCAAATTGTCGACACAAAAAAATCCGGCGTCCTCCAGCACGTTGAGCGCAACGCTCTTGCCCGAGCCGGACATGCCGCTGATCAGTACCAGGCGCATCGCGCCGCGTCTCGTTTCATTCACGTGGCTTACCTGCGAAAAAGCGTGTTCATGCAAACAACATGGTTGACACTGGGTCTGAGGAAACTACGCTGAATGAGTGCGGTCGGAAAGCACGCAGCATCCGAATGCTGCCTCATGTGCTGCCCGACTGCATCCGATTCAGGATGTGGCGTGTAGCAGGGCAATCCGACCGGAGGTGTTCACCATGCGATATCTCAGACTCCAGCGCAGCCAGGCCAATCGTCGCCGTGCCGAGCGCGAAGCCGAGCGAGCCGCACTCCAGTCGCGCTCACAGCCGGCCCAGGGCGCACCGGGTTCGCGCGACGCGCCGGCGCCTGACGGCAGTACCAGCGAGCCGCGGCGGCGACGCGAAAACTGAAGGTCGGTTTGTTGCTCACTCGGCTGCCGGCGCCACGCGCCGGTGGCCCTGCGCTTCCCGTTCGCGGATGCGCTCGAGTATCTGCAGCCGCACTTCATCAGTGGTCGAGCCCCAGCAGGCGATTTCGTCGCGCGAGCGCAGGCAGCCGACACAGATGCCGAGCTGTCGGTCGAGTGTGCACACGCCGGTGCAAGGTGATGCAACCATCTATTCCGTCCTGTAGGCGCGCGCGACGCGCGACGCCACCTGTCTGTCCAGCCGGGCGCTGACCCAGCGCGCCGCGCCGACCAGCTTCCCGAGATCCACGCCGGTGACGACACCGGCACCTTCCAGCATATACACCACGTCCTCGGTTGCCACATTGCCGCTGGCGCCCGGTGCGAACGGGCAACCGCCCAGGCCGCCGACCGAGGCGTCGAACACCGCGACGCCGGACTGCAGTGCAGCGTACACATTCGCCACGCCCATGCCCCAGGTATCGTGGAAATGACCGGCCAGCCGGTGCACCGGCACCCGCGCCGACACCGCGTCGATCAGCCGCCGGATCTGCTCCGGTGTGCCGATGCCGGTGGTGTCGCCCAGACTGACCTCGTGGCAGCCCATGTCGATCAGCTGCAGGGCCATGTCGGCAACGATGCCGGCGGCGATCGGCCCTTCGTACGGACAGCCGATCACGCAGGACAGGTAGCCGCGCACCCGCACATTGCTGTCCAGCGCGCGCCGCGCCACCGCACGCAGGCGCGCCATCGATTCGGCGATGCTGCAGGCGGTATTGCGCTGCGAAAACGTTTCCGACACCGCGGCGAAGACGGCGATGTCGCGGCAGCCGGCTTCCAGCGCGGCGTCCAGTCCGGTGTCGTTCGGCACCAGGCAGGGGTAGCTCACGCCACTGCTGCGCGGCAGACGTTTCATCAGTTCGCCGCTGCCCGCCATGTTCGGCACGCGCTTGGGCGACACGAATGCGCCGGCTTCGATATCGACCAGGCCGGCGTCGACCAGTTTGGCGATCAGCGTCAGCCTGTCGTCGATGGACAGTGCGACGCGTTCGTTCTGCAGGCCGTCGCGCGGCCCCACCTCGACGATGCGTACGCGGGCGGGCAGCGCACCCATCACGCCGCCCCGGCCGGCACCCAGCCGGGACGGCGGCGAGCGAACAGCGCGTCCAGTCCCTCCTGCGCCTCGGCGCCGGTATCGATGCGGTTTTCCATCTCGACCGCGTGATCGAGCGTTTTCTCGTCGGCGCGCGGCCGGCCGAGAGCGCGCACCAGCAGCTTGATCTGCTGCTGCGCACGCGGGCCGCCGAGAAGCAGCGCGTCGACCACCTCGCCGACGGCGTCGTCCAGGTGTTCTGCCGAGGCGACGATTTCCGACAGCAGGCCGATACGGTAGGCCTCGGACGCGGAAAAGCGCTCACCGGTCAGGAAGTAGCGGCGTGCCCGCGCCGGGCCGATGGCCGCCATCACATAGGGCGCGATCACCGCCGGCACCTGGCCGGTGCGCACCTCGTCGAAGGCGAAGTGCGCGTCGAAACTGGCGATGGCGACGTCGCAGGCGGCGATCAGACCGGCCCCTATGCCGATCGCCGGGCCCTGCACGCGGGCCACCACCGGGCGTATGCACTCGCTGACCGTGCGCATCAGCCGCGCCGCCAGCGCCGGCTCGACTGCCATCAGACCGCTGCGTTCGAGTTCCATCGGGTCGGCACCGATGCTGAAGCTGTCACCCAGCGCCGACAGCACGAGCAGGCGTACATCGGCGTGCGCAACCATGTCGTCGATGGCCGCGATCAGCGATTCGGCGAGCGACGCATCGAGCAGGTTGTGGTGGTCCGGCCGGTTAAGCGTGACGATGCCGATGCCGTCGACGATTTCGGTCAGCACCAGCGCGTTCGGGTCCCGCATCAAGGTGCGGCTCCCTGCACCAGATGGCCGCCGAGCGCGCGCAGCGGCGCACCCAGTTCGAAGCCCGGCATGACCACCTCGTCGTCGACCGCGTACAGCTGGCAAGGCAGGCCCTGCGCCTCGCAGGCGGCGATCGCTTCGCTGGCGGCGTCGTCGCCGGCGTTCCACGCCCAGTCGCCGTTCATGTTCAACGCGAACGCGCGCGGGCGCAGCGTGACCTGCAGGAAGCGGCCGTAGCCGGCGCGTCCGCCCTCGTTGAGCAATGGCACCGCCTCGATCAGGTCGACCGGCCGCAGCCACGCGGTCGGCTCTGCGGCATGGACGGTGCACGGCAGCAGCGCGGCAATGCAGGTCAGCAGCGGGCGGTTCCAGTCAGACTTCATGCGGTTTCACTCCCGGTCGTCACGCCGGCCGCCAGCCGGTCGAGCAGGCGGATCGGATCTTCGTCTGAAATGATCAGCTGCCGGTGCGGCGCGCTGAGAAAGCCCTCGCGGGTCGCCTGGTCGAACATGGCGAGCAGCGGATCGAAATAGCCGGCCACGTTGAGCAGTCCACAGGGTTTATGGTGCAGCCCGAGCTGCGCCCAGGTGAGAATTTCGCACAGTTCGTCCAGAGTGCCAAAGCCGCCGGGTGCGGCGATGAACAGATCGGACAGGTCAGCCATCAGCGCCTTGCGCGTGTGCATGCTGTCGACCACATGCAGCTGCGTCAGGTTGACGTGTGCCACCTCGCGTTCGAGCAGATGCTGCGGGATCACGCCGATCACCTCGCCGCCGGCGTCGAGCGCGGCGTCGGCGATCAGACCCATCAGGCCGATGTTGCCGCCGCCATAGACCAGGCCATGACCACGCACGGCGAGCAGCGTGCCGAGGATGTGCGCCGCTTCCGCGTAGATCGGGGAATCACCGCTGCGTGAACCGCAGAAGACACAGACACGCATGTGTGCAACCGGAAGTCGGAAATCGGGAGAGCGAAGTATGCACGCGCGGCGCGCGTACGGGCAGGGTTGATCGCCCCCTCGCTCGATGACTCAGTCGACGAACTTGGCCTTCACGACGCGCCATTCCTGCGGGCCGTCCAGCGTGCGCGAACAGCCCAGCGGTACCGGTTCGGCACCCGGCTTCATTTCGGTTTTCGAGCGGTCGCCGGTGCCCACACCCATGTGGTAGCGGTCCAGCCACACCATCACGGTGCGACTCGGGTGGCTGTTCCCGACCAGCAACTGCACCGAATTGCGCGAGACGCAGCTGGCGGCGAAATCCTGGCTGAAGGTAACGAACCGGGTCGGGTCCTCGTCCTCCGCCCGCACGGGCAGGGTCATCAGCAAGGCCAGCAGGGTGATCGCAGCGCGCATGGGTCTCCTCCTTTATCGGCTCATGGGTCTGTGATGCGGTAACGCACGGGGCGTTCCGTCGCCGACGCGCGAGTGTAGCAACGGGCTGACGCAGCACCTGATATTGCACTGCACAATGGGCCGCGTTTCAGGTTACCATTCAAGGACTTCAGTATCCTGGCCCACACCGACCGCCGTGTCCGCCCACGATCCCGTTCTCGAACAGCATCCCGCGACCGCGCCGCAACCCGGCCGGCTCGCGCCGGTGGTGCGCGGCGTGCATTGGCTGCGCATGCCGGTCGCCTTCGCGCCCGGTCATGTAAACGTCTGGGCGATCGAGGACCAGGACGAGCACGGCCCCTGCTGGACCCTGGTCGATGCCGGCTTCCCCGACGACGCGACGCGCGCCAACTGGCTGCAGGCGCTGTCCGGCGACCTGGCCGGCCGTCCCGTGCGGCGCATCCTGATCACCCATTGCCACCCGGACCACTTCGGTCTGGGCGACTGGCTCGCCGAACAGACCGGCGCCCGCATCTGGATGTCGCTCGGCGAGTACCTGACCGCGCAGGCATGGTTCGGTGACACGCCGGCATCCGGCATCGATCTGATGGCGGACTTCTTCCGTCAGCATGGTCTGCCGCCCGCGCAGACCGAAGCGATGCAGCTCGAAGGCCGACGCTATCGGCGTACCGTAGGTTCGGTGCCGGTGGCGATGCGCCGCATCCTGCCGGGCGAGGTGATCACCATCGGCGACGACGCCTGGGAGGCGCTTGTCGGCCACGGTCACTCGCCGGAGCATCTTTCGTTCTACCGCGCGCACGACCCGGTGCTGATCGCCGGCGACATGCTGCTGCCCACCATTTCACCGAACACGCCGACGCTGCCTTTCGAACCGGAGACCGACGCCGTCGGTCAGTACCTCGATTCGATCGAACGTTTCCGCACGCTCGCTGCGGCCACCGTCGTGCTGCCGGCGCACGGCGACCCGTATCGCGGCGTGGTTGCCCGCGTCGATGCCTTGCGCCTGCACCACGACAAGCGCCTCGCCCAGATCGCCGCGCTGTGCGACGAGCCGCGGCACGCCTTCGAATTGCTGCCGCGCCTATTCAAGCGCGAACTCGACAGTTTCCAGACCCGGTTTGCCATGGGAGAGGTGATCGCTCACCTGAACCATCTGTGGCAAGCCGGACAACTGCGCCGCCTGCCCGGGCAGGACGGCGTGATCCGCTTTACCCAGCCTTGAACCAGCCCAGGGGGAGACCATGAACAAGCCAGCCGCCAAAGACGCCAAGCCCGCAGAACCGGCCACCCTGCCGGATCCCGCCGAAGTCGCGAAAACCTACGCCGAAGTGGCGGAGCGCGCGAGCAAGCTGCTCGGCGAACACGTGCAGCGGCAACTGAAGCGCGGTGTGACGCCGCCGGCCGACGAACTGGGCATCGCCCAGGCCTTCATGGACATGACCTCGCGTCTGCTGTCCAACCCGTACAAGCTGGCGCAGGCGCAGATGGGACTGGTGTGGGATTACTACACGCTGTGGCAGCAGTCGATGCTGAAGTTCATGGGCGTGGACGCTGCGCCGGTGGTCACCCCGGTCAAGGGCGACAACCGCTTCCGCGGTGAGGAGTGGGAAAGCCACTTCCTGTTCGATTTCTTCAAGCAGAGCTACCTGATCGCCGCGCGCCACATCCACGACGTCGTCAGCAACGTCGAGGGCATGGACGACCACACGCTGCAGAAGGTCAACTTCTTCACCCGCCAGACCATCAATGCCTTCAGCCCGAGCAACTTCGCGCTGACCAACCCCGAAGTGCTGCGCGAAACCGTGCGCAGCCACGGCCAGAACCTGCTGCGCGGCTTTAACAACCTGCTGCGTGACATCGAGGACGGCGACGGCCAGCTGCGCGTGCGCATGACCGACACCTCGGCCTTCGAACTGGGCCGCAACGTCGCCACGACGCCGGGCAAGGTGGTGGCCGAGAACGCGCTGATGCAGCTGCTGCAGTTCAACCCGACCACCGACAAGCAGTTCAAGCGTCCGCTGCTCATCGTGCCGCCGTGGATCAACAAGTACTACATCCTCGACCTGCGCGAATCGAACAGCTACATCAAGTGGGCCACCGACCAGGGCCACACCGTGTTCGTCATCTCGTGGGTGAATCCGGACGAGAAGCTGGCCCAGCTCACCTTCGAGGACTACGTGCATCAGGGCCCGCTGGCCGCGCTCGACATGATCGAGAAGCACACCGGCGAAACCGAGGTGAACGCCGCTGGCTACTGCCTGGGCGGTACGCTGCTGGCGACCACGCTGGCCTATCTCGCCGGCAAGAAGCAGAAGCGCATCGCCAGCGCCACCTTCTTCACCACGCTGATCGACTTTTCCGAGCCGGGCGAACTGGGCGTGTTCATCGACGAGAAGGCGGTCGAGGGCCTGGAAAAGAAGATGTTCGAGCGCGGTTACCTCGAAGGCAGCGAAATGGCCGGCACCTTCAACATGCTGCGTTCGAATGACCTGATCTGGTCCTTCGTCGTCAACAACTACCTGATGGGTCGCGAGCCCTTCCCGTTCGATCTGCTGTACTGGAACTCGGACTCGACCCGCATGCCGGCCTGCATGCACAGCTTCTATCTGCGCCAGATGTACATCCAGAACAAGCTGCGCGAGCCGGGCGGCATCACCGTGCTGGGCGAGCCGATCGACATCCGCAAGATCAAGGTGCCGGTGTACTTCGTGTCGGCCATCGAGGATCACATCGCGCCGTGGAAGAGCACCTATCTGGGCGCCCAGCTGGTGTCGGGCCCGGTGCGCTTCGTGCTCGGCGGTTCCGGCCACATCGCCGGCATCGTCAATCCGCCGGCGGCCAACAAGTACGGCTACTGGACCAATCCTGGCGTCAAGCTGCCGGGCGACGCCGACGAGTGGTTCAACGGCTGCACGCAGAACCCGGGCTCGTGGTGGACCGACTGGCAGCAGTGGGTGACCGCGCAGGACGCGGACACCGTGCCGGCACGCGATCCGGCCAAGGGCAAGCTGAAGCCGATCGAGGACGCACCGGGCCGTTTCGCCAAGCTGCGTCTGGACACGATGAAGAAGTGATCGCGTCGTCGCGTGCCTGACTGGTCCTGAGAGCCGCCGCCGCGCACACAGGAAGCACCCTCGCACCGTCGCCGGGGCCGGGGTTTTGTGGGAGGGGTCTTCCGACCTCGACAGCGGCGGTGGGCAGTGCGCGGCGCCGGTTTCAGGTGCCGTCGGCAGGGACGGCTGCTTCCCGCAGAGATCCTTCGCACCGCACTGTGCAGAAGACCGTGGGAGCGAGCTTGCTCGCGATTGCGGCCTGGATCGAAGCCAGCGGCCGGCGACCGCCGCGTCGCGGCCAAGGCCGCTCCCACAGGGGGCCACCCGCACCGTCGCCGGAGCCGGGGTTCTGTGGGAGGGGTCTTCCGACCCCGACAGCGGCGGAGAGCAGTGCGGGGCGTCGGGTTCAGGCCCCGTCGGCAGCGACGGCTGCTTCCCGCAAGATTCCCTCGCTCAGGCGCGGAGCGAAGACCGTGGGAGCGAGCTTGCTCGCGATTGCGGCCTGGATCGAAGCCGGCGGTTGGCAGCGGCCGTGTCGCGGCCAAGGCCGCTCCCACGGGATCGCGCCTGGTCAGAGGGTGTCGGGCGGCGGGGCGTAGCCAGTGATCAGTTCCAGCAGCTCGGCCTCGTTGTAGGGCTTGCCGAGGTAGTGGTTCACGCCGATCTCGCGCGCGTAGGTCTTGTGCTTTTCCGCCGTACGCGAAGTGATCATGATGATGGGGATAGCCTTCGTGCGTGCATCGGCACGCACGTTGCGCGTCAGGTCGAAGCCGTCCATGCGCGGCATTTCGATGTCCACCAGCATCACGGCCGGCTCGGTGTCGATCAGCTTTTCCAGCGCATCCACGCCGTCCTTCGCGGTCACCACGCGATAGCCCTCGCGCTCCAGCAGACGGCTGGTCACCTTGCGCACGGTCAGCGAGTCATCCACCACCATGATCAGCGGCGCCTCGACCGCCTGCGCCACCGGTGCCATCGTGCGCACCGGTTCGTCGGCCGAGGCCGCGCGCAGCAGTTCGCTGCGGTTGCGCGCGGCGATCGCCACCGGGTTGATGATCAGCGTCACCTCGCCGTCCGGCAGCACGGTGGCACCGGAAATGCCGACCAGCTTCGACAGCTGCGGGCCGACCGGCTTCACCACCACTTCCTGGTTGCCGCGCAGCGCATCGACTTCCAGCGCCATGAATTCGTGGCCGCTGTTGATCAGCAGCGCCCAGCTGCCGGGCACCGGCTGGCTGTGACCGTCGCCGAGCAGGCGCGGCAGGTACTGGTAGCGGTAGTGCGTGCCCAGCCAATCCTGTCCGCCCGCCTCGCGCAGCGCCTCGCCGGCGTCGCCCTTCAGTTCGCGTGCGTGCTGCACCATCGACGACGGAATCGCATAGGTCTTGCCGGCGCTGCTTACCAGCACCGACTGCGTTACCGCCAGCGTCATCGGCAGCGACAGCCGGAAACGCGTGCCGTGGCCGGTTTCGCTCGTGGTTTCGATGCGACCGCCGAGTGCGGTGGTCGCGTTCTTCACCACGTCCATGCCGACGCCGCGGCCGGCCAGCTCGGATACCGCTGCCGCGGTCGAGAAGCCCGGTTCGAAGATCAGCCCGGTCAGACGGCGCTCGTCGACCGTCTCGTCCGGCGCGATCAGGCCGCGCTCGACACCGCGCGCGCGGATGCGGTCGAAGGCGAGGCCGGCGCCGTCGTCGGCCAGTTCGATCACCACTTCGTTGGTCTGCTGGGTCAGCGTGACTACGATTTCGCCGGTTTCCGATTTGCCGGAGGCGGCGCGCGCCTCGCGCGACTCGATGCCGTGGGCCACCGCGTTGCGCAGCAGGTGCTCGATCGGACCGGTCATCTGCTCCAGCACTTCGCGATCCAGCTCGATCTGCGTGTTGCGCAGTTCGAGGTTCACCTTCTTGCCCAGTTCCTTGGCCGACTGCCGGGCGACCCGGTAAAGCCGGTCTTCAAGCGTCGAGAACGGCACCATGCGCACCGACATCAGTGCCTGCGACAGCTCGCGGTTCAGCCGCGCCTGCGACTGGATTGCGGTGTCGGCGGCGTCGAGGTTGCGCACCAGGTTGTACTGCACGGTGGTCACGTCGGACAGGCTCTCGGTCATCAGCCGTGACAGTTCCTGCAGTCGCGTGAAGCGGTCCATCTCCAGCGGGTCGAACTGTTCCTGATGTGCTTCGGCCGCCGCCATGCGCGACTGCATCTGGCTTTCGGCGTGGATCTCGATTTCGCGCAGCTGGCCGCGCAGACGCTGCACGTTTTCGGTCAGGTCGTTCAGCGAGCCCCGCAGCGCGCGCAGTTCGCCCTCGATACGGGTGCGCGCGATGCTCATTTCGCCGGCTTCGTTCACGAAGCGGTCGACCATGTCGGAACGCACGCGCACCGTGGGCCGCTCGCGCACCGTACCGGCATCGTCGTCGCCGGCAGCCGGCACCGCCTGGGTGCCGTCGGCGTCCGTGCTTGCGACTTCTTGCGGCTCGCCGGTTTCCCCGCGTTCCAGCCGGGCGACCAGTTCCTCGCAGCGGTCGTAGGCCATTTCGAGTTCGTCGAGCACGGCCGGGCGTTCGTCGGCACTGCAGGGCGCTTCGATCACGCCCTCCATGCTGTGCACCAGGTCGCCGAAGCGCATGACGCCGGCCATGCGCGCGCTGCCCTTCAGCGTGTGCAGCTGACGGCGCAGCACGTCGGAGGCCGACAGCTGCTCCGGCTCTTCACGCCATGCGCGCAGTTCGTGGCCGATGTCGCGCAGCAGGTCGTGCGCTTCCTCGATGAAGATGGGCAGCAGCTGCGGGTCGATATCGTCGGCAACGCGCGGTGCGTCCGCGGTTTCGGCGGCGCTACGTGGGGCCGCGCTGCGCAGGCTGTCGGCCGCGGTCGGCAGGTCGCTGGTCTGCGGCAGCACGTACTCGTCCGGCAGCGCCACCTTCTCGAAGCGCATGTCTTCGTCCGCCAGCGCTTCGTCGAGCACGATTTCGTCGGTGGCCGTCACGGCCTCTGCCGCCTCCTCGGGCGACAGGTCGAGCGCCGGCTCTTCGAGCAGCGGGACGTCCGCCGCGGGCAGTTCGGCGTCGGCCTCAGGCGCCGAGTTCTCATCGACCGCTTCGGCCGCCGGTTCGGGCTCGGGCTGGGTATTGCCGTCCGCGTCGAGGCCGCAGCGGAAGCCGTCGCGGTCGCTCAGTACCGAACGGGCGCCGCTTTCGATCGGGGTGATTCCGTCGATGTCCGCGGCGCCGACGTCCAGATCCGGGGCGGAAGGGAGGTCGTGGCTGCCGGCCGGCAGTTCCAGCACCGGCAACTCGACGGCCGGGCGGGTGTGGAAGAACAGCGCGTCGAGCTGTTCGACCAGGGCCGGCGCAGCATGCGCCTGACCACCGTCGGCGATCGCGCCGACCTGGCTTTCGAGCGTGCTGGCGGCGGTGTTCAGCAGCGCCGATTCGTGGTCGGCCGGCGGCTCGCCGTGGGCTTCGCAGCGGCTCAGTGCGTGCTCGAGCGCCTTCGCCAGCGCGCTGATGTCAGGCTGGCCGACGGTCAGCGAAATGCCGCCCAGCGTGTGCGCGGCGATCAGGCTGTCCTGTGTCGGCAGCAGCGACGGATTCACGTGCAGGCGGGCAAGTTCGCGCCGCAGCGTGGCCAGATGGCCGCGCGCCTCGGCGACGAACAGGTCGAACAGCGTGCGGTCGGTGCCGGCGTCCAGTGCGAGATCTTCGGCGTCGACGTCGGCCGTGATATCGATCGCTTCCGGGCTGTCGATGACGGCCTCGGCTTCGCTGGCGACGGGCAGGCCGAGGTCCAGATCGAGATCGAAGTCGGGGGCCGTTGCCTCGACCACCTGCGGCGCGTCGTCCAGTTCGATGACGCCTGCTGCCGTGTCGGCCTCGTCGAGATTGAAATCGAGGTCCATGTCGAGCTCGATGTCGAGCGCGTTCTCGTCCGGCGCTGCGGCCGCCTCGATGGTGACCGGCGCGGCCGGGGCCGCTTCGCTGTCGTCCGGCTCGCCGCCGAACAGCGCGGCGCAGGCGGGCGGCAGCCAGCCGTGCTCTGGCGTGACGGTGTTGCCGTCGGCCAGCTGTTCGACCCAGCCGGCGAACAGGTCGCGCGCGCGGTCGAGCAGGTCGAACAGCTCAGGTGTGCCGTCGCGCTCGCTGGACAGCCAGCGGTTCATCACCTGCTCGATCGCGTACGCGCTTTCGCCGAGGTCGCGCAGGCCGACCATGCGGCCGCTGCCCTTCAGCGTGTGGAAGCCACGGCGCAGCGCAGTCAACAGCTCCTGGCTGTGTGGCGCCTGACGTGCGGCGGCGGTGCCGGAGGCGATGTTGTCGAGGACTTCGCGCGCTTCCTCGATGAAGATTTCGAGCAGTTCGGCATCGAACTCCTCCTGGCTGGCTTCGGCCAGACGCACCGTGTCGGCAGACGGCGCCAGCGATTCGACCGGGGCTTCGGCCAGCGCCTGCACCGCATCGGCCACCGCATCGTCGCCGGCCTTCAGCGCGGCCAGCGTTTCGGTTACCCGCTTTTCCAGCTTTTCGTCGGCCAGCAGTTTGGCGTCCTGGCGGATGGTTTCGAGCGACTGCTGCAGTTCGTCGCGCGTGCGCTCGTCGGCGTCGCCGTGCGCCAGCCGGTCGAGCAGCTGGGTCGCCTCGTTGCGCCGCGCTGCCAGTTCCGACTCGACGCTGGCTTCGTCCGCCTCGGTCGGCGCGTCGCCGGCCGCTGGTGCGCTGCCGCGCGGGTTCAGGATGGCGTCGAGATCGGCCGGGCCGTACTGCAGCTTGTCCACGAAGAAGCCGAGGCCGGACAGCTGGTGCGCCAGCGCCTCGAATTCGCCGTCGGCTGCAACGTGGTCGGGTTGTGCCATGCGAGCGATCTGCTGCGCGCAGCGCCGCACCAGCGACACCGCGGCGTCCTGACCCAGCATGTTCAGCGCGCCCTCCACCTGCTTCAGCGGCGCGGCCAGCGCAGCCAGTTCGGCCGCCTTGGCGGGATTGCGGAAGTAGGCGTCGAGCTGCTGTTCGACCTCGGTCAGGCTGGCCAGGATTTCGCGCGCGACCTGCCCCATGAACAGCCGCTCCTGGGCGCGGCGCGACATTTCGTCGAACAGCGGAATCTGCATCGCCGGCAGTGTTTCGCCGCGACGAGCGCGCGCCAGGCGGTCGATCAGCGTATCGACCTGGGCCGGCAGGTCGTCGCTCTGCGCGCGGCTGAACTGCTCGACCAGTGCGTCCATCACCAGCAGTGCGGTGGCGACTTCCATCGCCAGGTTTTCCTGGTGCTGCAGCGGATCGCGCCGCAGCCACTGACCGAGGTCGAGCAGTGCCGCGGCGAGCCGGGCGAGGTCGGGCTGACCGACGCGCGCCGCCGACGCGACCATGGATTCGCACTGTTCGTGGAACTGCGGCAGCGCCACGGCGGCGCCGGACGAGAAGCGCGTCCACGCCTCCTTGGCCTGACCGAGCGACTCGCGCAGTGCGGCCAGCGCCGGACGCAGCGCGGCGATGTCGTCGCGCGTGTCGGCGTCGGTGGCCAGCAGCGTGTCCAGCCGGTAGGTGTCGCGCACCGCGCGCAGTGCAGGCGTCGGGTGTTCGGCGGTGGCAATGAAGTACAGCGAGTCACGCATCAGCCGCTCGGCCACGCCGCGCGAGCCTTCGAGCAGGCGGCGCATCTGCACGTCGATGCGCGCGCACAGCCGCTTGATGAAGAAATCGCCCTGGATGGCGCCCTGCGCCATGCCGTCGAACAGCGCGCCAGCGACCCACCAGAAGGCGCGCGTGGCCGGTGCGGTCTGCGTCTGTTCGATCGCGCCGACGGCCTGGCGCATCTGCAGCAGGCCGTCGCGGTCGTCACGCAGGAAGCGCAGCAGGCCGCGTTCGAACTGGCTGCGCGCACTGCGCAATGCGCGCGCGCGATCCAGCGGCGACAGCGCCGCGGCGGCGGATGGAGCCGGCGGCGGGCGCAGCGTCAGATCGGGGAAGAACAGTTCCGACGGCGCCACCACGGCTTCGCCGCGCAGCGCCATCAGGTCGCGGTAGAGCGACATCAGCCGCATCGGCTGGTCGCTGCCCCCGGCTACCAGTTCGTCCAGGTGGGTGCGGATCGCGGCGATGGCGCGCAGCGCGACAGCACCGGCGGTGCCGGTGTCGACGAGCCGGCCACCGTGCCAGTCGGCCAGTGTCTGTTCGAGCGCGTCGCAGAAATGGGTCAGGCCGTCGAGACCGACGATGGCCAGCGCGCCGCGCGCCTGGTGCAGGTGGGTCTGGGCGAATTTCAGTGCTTCGGCGCCGCTGCCGTGCTGACCGTCACCGAGTGCATCGGCGGCGCGCACGAGGGCGAGGTCGATCTCGCCGCGGACCCAGATCAGCGGGCCCAGATCCTGTTCGCTGGTAGAGGTGTTCATACCTTGAAGCCCGCGACCGAGCCCTTGAGTTCAGCGGCGAGGTCCGCCAGCTGGCCGATGGACACCGCGGTCTGCTTGGTGCCGACCGTGGTCTGCTCCGTGATGCGCAGGATGCCCTGCATGCCCTGCGCCACGCGTGTGGCCTGTTCCGCCTGAACCTGGGCGGACGACGAAATGCGTTCGATCAGCTGCGCCAGTTCCGACGACACGGTCGAAATCTCGCCCAGTGCCTGACCGGCGGCGTCCGACAGGCGTGCCCCCTCGACCACGCCGCGGGTCGAGTTTTCCATCGCCGCCACGGCGTCCTGGGTGTCGGTCTGGATGGTGCGGACGATGGCGGCAATCTGCTTGGTCGCCTCGGCCGAGCGTTCGGCCAGACGCTGCACTTCCTCCGCCACCACCGTGAAGCCGCGACCGGCCTCGCCGGCACTGGCCGCCTGGATGGCCGCGTTCAGCGCCAGCACGTTGGTCTGTTCGGTAATGTCGGAAATGAGCTCGACGATCTCGCCGATCTCCTGCGACGATTCGCCCAGCCGCTTGATGCGCTTCGACGTTTCCTGGATCTGCTCGCGGATGTCGTTCATGCCGCGGATCGAGTTCGACACCGCGGTCGAGCCGTTCTGCGCTGCGGCCAGGGACTGACGCGCCACCTGCGCCGAGCGTGTCGCCTCCTGCGACACCATATTCATCGACTGCGCCATCGCCAGCACCGACTGGCCGGATTCGGTCACTTCGCGCGACTGCTTTTCCGCCGCCGTCAGCAACTGGGTCGAGATGCGCTGCGCGGTTTCCGACGCCTCGGTCACGCGGCCGGCGGCGTCGTTGATCCGCTTCACCAGCACCGACAGTTCCTCGATCGTGTAATTGACCGAGTCGGCGATGGCGCCGGTGATGTCTTCCGACACCGTCGCGCGCACCGTCAGGTCACCGTCGGCGAGGTCGCCCATCTCGTTCATCAGCCGCAGGATGGCCTGCTGCGTCATGTCCTTCTCGCGCTTCGCTTCTTCGCGCGAACCTTCGGCCTGCAGACGCTGTTCGTTCTGGTCCTCGTTGTAGGCGCGCACCATCAGGAAGACGCTGACCAGAGCCAGCAGCACGCACAGCGCGCCGGCACCGGCCAGGGCCAGCCGCCCCTCGCGTTCGGCGACGTAGCCGGCGCCCAGTTCATCCGTCAGTTTCGACAGCGTCGCCGCCTCGGCGAGCACGGCAGCACCGGCCTTGCGTGCGCCAGCCAGTGCTTCGGGTTTGTCGAGCTCACCGGCCAGCACGCCGAGCGGGCGGTCGATCACGGCGCGCGCGCTGCTGAAGGTGTCGCGCGCCGCGCCTTCGGCCAGCGTCTCGATCTGCTGCGCGGCGTCGCGCAGCGCCGGCACGCTGCGGGCGAGCGTCGCCGGTGCGTCGGCCGCGGTCGCGTGCGCGCCAGCCTGCACCTGACTGAGCACGGTGGCGAAGCTGTGGAACAGGTTGCCGTCCTTGCCGGCCCGCACGACTGCGGTCTGCGCTGCCGCCGCGGCCAGCGCCGGCGCCTGCTGGTCGAGCGCGCGGGCGGCGTCGCCGAGCGCGCGCAGCGCCTTTTCCTGCGCCAGCACGGCCGATACGTTCTGATCGAAGCCTGACCAGGCCGCGTCGAGCTGCTGCAGCGACCCCTGCACCGCACCGGAACTGGCCGGCACGTCGACACCGTCGATCTCGCCGCCCTGGGTGACGCGGTCGAGCAGCCGGAAGAAGGCGTCACGCGAGGCGGCCAGCTCGGCGAAGGCGGCCGACTCGCCGGCCAGTGCCTGGTGCGCCGACTTCGCCATGCTCTGGCTCAGCGTGCGCATCTGGCCGGCGGCCGATACATAGCTCGCGTTGTAGCGGGTGATGCGCAAGTCCTGCCAGACAAGGAAGGCGGCGATCACGATGAAGAACAGGAACAGCGTTCCGAGCACGCGTACCTGCTGTTCGAGCGGCAGGTGACCGATCAGCGGCAGGCGTCCGCGCAGGAGACCGAGGGTGCCGCGTGGCGCGGTGGGGGCGCTGCTGCCGTCGGCGGGACGGGCGGATTTCAGTCCTGGGATGTTCAGTGCCATCGGAGCTATTCCTGGAGGGCTGTTCGGTTCTTGGAGGACGGTGTGCTGTCAGCCTCTGCTGCAATCAGGCGGCGACGTCGAGGAAACGCGCGTCGGTGTAGAGCTTGCGCGGATCGAAGCGGCGCCACAGCCGGCCCTGCGTGTCGGAAAACTGCGTCGAAACCCAGGGCCGCGGATCCGGTGCCGCGTCGGCCGGTTCGAAATCGTCGAGTGCGCGCAGGCCGAGCACGCGTGACACCAGCAGCGCGCTGTTGCAGCCGAACTTGGCGTGCGGCAGCAGCAGCCGGGCGTCGCTGGTCAGCGCGGTCGGCGCATTGCCCTGGAAGGCGGAAAAATCGCTGACCGCGTACAGCACGCCGCGCACGTTGGCGACGCCCCGCAGCCAGCCGGTGGCCAGCGGCACCGGTGTCAGCGCCGGCACCGGCAGGATTTCGCCGGACTCGGCCAGATCGATCAGCCACAGTTCGGCGCCGGACTGCAGGCCGAGCAGCGCCCGCGTACTGGTGGCGCCCGAGGTGTCCGACAGCTTGCGGGCCAGCTCTTCCTGAAACTCGCGCAGCGAGAGCTTAGCCATTGTCGTTTGCCGCGCCGAGCTGGGCGATGCGTCCGAGCAGCTCTTCGAGGTTGACCGGCTTGACCATGTAGTCGAGCGCGCCCTGGCGCATGCCCCAGATGCGGTCGGTCGGCAGGTCCTTGCTGGTGCACATGATCACCGGGATGTCGCGCGTGCTGTCGTCGCGGGTGATCGTGCGGGTGGCCTGGTAGCCGTTGATGCCCGGCATCACCACGTCCATCAGGATGAGGTCGGGCTTTTCGGCCTTGGCCTTCTCGATGGCCTGTTCGCCGTTCTCGGCGATGATGACCTCGAAGCCCTTGCGGGTCAGGAAGTCGTTCAGAACATGGCGTTCGGTGGGCGAATCGTCCACCACCATGATGCGCTTGATCGCCATCGTCGGCTCCGCGTTCGGTGGATACGGTGTAAGGCGTCTCAGTCAGCGCCGTTGCGCGCGTGACGCGACACCGCCTGCAGCAGGCTGTCCTTCGTGAAGGGCTTGGTGAGATATTCGTCCGAGCCGACCATCCGGCCGCGTGCGCGGTCGAACAGGCCGTCGCGTGACGAAAGCATCACGACGGGAGTAGCGGCAAAACGGGGGTTCTTCTTGATGAGCGCGCAGGTCTGGTAGCCGTCGAGGCGCGGCATCATGATGTCGCAGAAGATGACCTGGGGGTGGTGGTCACTGATTTTCGACAGGGCGTCGAAGCCATCCTCGGCGAGGACCACCTGGTACCCGGCCTGGACCAGGAAGATTTCGGCACTGCGGCGTATGGTGTTGCTGTCGTCGATCACCATCACCTTGACGCCGGTATTGCCACCCGATTCAGCCAAGATGTTCTCCCCTGTTGTCCGCACGCCGTTCTGCCGCTGGACTGCGCGGCGACGGCACCCGGTTGGTCTTCATGAGGCGGATGCACCGGCCCGACAGGTCCGCGACCGATGCGTGTTTCAGATCTGGACCATCTCGAAATCGTCCTTGCGTGCGCTGCACTCGGGACAGGTCCAGTTGGGCGGAACGTCCGCCCAGCGAGTGCCGGGGGCGATGCCCTCTTCCGGCAGACCGGCGGCTTCGTCGTAGATGAAGCCGCAGATGAGACACATGTAAGTCTGGAATTCGGCCGTGACAGTGGAACTCATGGCAGGTTGGTTTGTTAGAATCCGGTCGATATTACCGTAATTAACCATCTGTAACGACAATCCGGGCGCGCGCTTTATGGTCAATTCTGATGTGCGGGCGCATCCTCCGCTTGTCATGTGTTTTTCGGCGACCGACCCCACTGGCGGGGCCGGCATGCAGGCCGATCTGATGACGCTGTCGGCCCTGGGCTGCCATCCGCTGACTGTCGTGACGGCCGTCACGGTGCAGGACAGCGCCGGCGTCGAAGAGGTCGTGCCGATGGACGACGACCTGCTGGTCGATCAGGCGCGTGTGCTGCTCGCCGACATGCCGGTCGCGGCGTTCAAGATCGGCGTGATGGGCAGCATCGAGAACATCGCCGCCATCGCCGAAATCATTTCCGACTACCCCGACGTGCCGGTGGTGCTCGATCCGGTGCTGTCGTCCGGCCGTGGCGACGAACTGGCCGACGAGGACATGGTGATCGCGCTGCAGGAACTGCTGCTGCCGCTGACCACCGTGCTGACGCCCAACAGCCTCGAAGCCCGTCGTCTGGCGCAGGCCGACGACGAGGACGACGACGGAGATGATTTCGCCGACGAGGATGACGAAAGCGACGACGACGAGGACGAGCGGGACGATGGCGCGGGTGCGGCCGCACCGACGCTGGAACAGTGCGCGCGTCAGCTCATCGCCGCCGGCTGCGGCCACGTGCTGCTGACCGGCACGCACGAATCGACCACCCGCGTCGCCAACGTGCTTTACGGGCGCAGTGGCGTCATCCGCCGCGACGAGTGGGACCGCCTGCCCGGCAGCTACCACGGTTCCGGCTGCACGCTGGCGTCGGCGCTGGCCGCCTGGCTGGCGCACGGTCTCGACGTCGGTGAAGCGGCGCACGCCGCGCAGGAGTACACGTGGCGCACGCTGCAGGCCGGTTTCCGGCCGGGCATGGGCCAGCACCTGCCAGACCGCTTCTTCTTCCTGCGCGAACACAATGCGGCGACCGCCGACCGGGAGTCCGACGATGACGCGTAAGCCGCTGCGCGGCCTGTACGCGGTGACGCCGGCAGCGCTGAGCGGCGCCGCGCTGTACCGCGCGGCCGAAGCCGCCTGCGGCAACGGCGCGGTCGTGCTGCAGTACCGCAACAAATCCACGGATGCCGCACGCCGGCGCGCCGACGCCGACGCGCTGCGCGCGATCACCACCGTCTGCGGCGCGCTGTTCATCATCAACGACGACATCGAACTGGCGAAGGCCTGCGGCGCCGATGGCGTGCATGTCGGTCGCGACGACGGCGGCCCGGCGCTGGCGCGCAAGGCGCTCGGCCGTGACGCGCTGATCGGCGTGTCCTGTTACGACGACCCGGCGCTGGCCCGGGCCGCCGCGCGCGACGGCGCCGATTACGTCGCCTTCGGCTCGATGTACGCATCGAGCACCAAGCCGGCCGCACCGCCGGCCTCGATCAGTCGTTTCGCCGAAGTGGCCGACCTCGGCCTGCCGCGCTGCGCCATCGGCGGCATCACGCTGGCGCGCGCGCCGGAACTGATCGCCGCCGGCGCCGATCTGCTGGCCGTGGTGTCCGACCTGTTCGACGCGCCCGACATCGCGGCGCGCGTCCGCGCCTACGCCAGGCTTTTCTGAAGGAATTCCCCATGAGCACCCGCAACGAACAACTTTTCGAACGCGCCCAGCGCAGCATTCCGGGCGGCGTCAATTCGCCGGTGCGCGCCTTCCGCTCGGTCGGCGGCACGCCGCGCTTCTTCACCCGCGGCGCAGGCAGCCGGCTGTGGGACGCCGACGGCGCGGAATACATCGACTACGTCGGTTCCTGGGGCCCGGCCATCGTCGGCCATGCGCACCCGGAGGTGATCCGCGCAGTGCAGGAGGCGGCCGTCGGCGGCCTTTCGTTCGGCGCGCCGACCGAAGCCGAAATCCTGATGGCGGAAACGCTGTGCGCGCGTGTGCCGTCGATCGAACAGGTGCGCCTGGTCAGCTCCGGCACCGAGGCGACGATGAGCGCCATCCGGCTGGCGCGCGGCTTCACCGGCCGCGATGCCATCGTGAAATTCGAAGGCTGCTACCACGGTCACGCCGACAGCCTGCTGGTGAAAGCCGGCTCCGGCGCGCTCACCTTCGGCAACCCGAGTTCCGGCGGCGTGCCGGACGACTTCGCCAAGCACACGCTGGTGCTCGACTACAACGACGTGCAGCAGCTCGAAGACTGCTTCCGCAACCACGGCGACCGCATCGCCTGCGTCATCGTCGAGCCGGTGGTCGGCAATATGAACCTCATCGTGCCGAGCCGTGAATTCATCGACGCGATGCGCGCGCTGTGCACGAAATACGGTTCGGTACTCATCTTCGACGAAGTGATGACCGGCTTCCGCGTCGGCCCGGTCGGCGCCCAGGGCCTGTTCGGCATCACGCCCGACCTGACCACGCTGGGCAAGGTGATCGGTGGCGGCATGCCGGTCGGCGCCTTCGGCGGCCGGCGCGACATCATGTCCGCCATCGCGCCGCTGGGCGCGGTCTACCAGGCCGGCACGCTGTCCGGCAACCCGGTCGCGGTAGCCGCCGGCCTGAAGACGCTGGAACTGATCAACGCCCCCGGCTTCCACGACCGCCTCGCTGCTCGCACCAAGCAGTTCTGCGACGGCCTGGTCGCCGCCGCGAAAGACGCCGGCGTCACCTTCTCCGCCCAGTCCGTCGGCGGCATGTTCGGCCTCTACTTCCGCGACGGCTGCCCGGCCAGCTACGCCGAAGTGATGCAGTCCGACCGCGAACGCTTCAACCGCTTCTTCCACGCCATGCTGGACGCCGGCGTCTACCTCGCACCGTCGGCCTTCGAAGCCGGCTTCGTATCGGGTGCGCACAGCGAGGACGACGTGGCGCAGACCATCGCGCGGGCGAAGGCGGCGTTTGCGAAGGTGGCGTGACAGCAAGCGCGGCTTGCATGGGACGGCCATGATCCCCAACGTCCTCACCATCGCCGGCACCGACCCGACCGGCGGCGCCGGCATACAGGCCGACCTCAAGACCTTTTCCGCGCTTGGCACCTACGGCATGAGTGCGATCACTGCCGTGGTGGCGCAGAACACCTGCGGCGTGCGCAGTTTCGTCGCACTTGAGCCGGATTTTGTCGGCGAACAGATCGACGCGGTGTTCGACGACGTGCGGGTCGATGCGGTGAAGGTGGGCATGATCGCCAACGCGGCGATCGCCCGCGTGGTGGCGGACCGGCTGCGGCGGTACGCGCGCTGCCCGGTGGTGGTCGATCCGGTCATGGTGGCCAAGAGCGGTGACCATCTGCTGTTGCCGGATGCGGTGGCCGCGCTGCGCGACGAACTGCTGCCGCTGGCTACGCTTACCACGCCCAATCTGCCGGAAGCGGCGGTGCTGCTCGACCGCACGCCGCCGCAGACGCTGGATGACATGCGCGACATGCTGACCGCGCTGCGCGCGCTCGGACCACAGTGGGTGCTGCTCAAGGGGGGTCATCTGCGCGCGCCGCACAGTACGGATCTGCTCGCCGGCCCCGACGTTGAACTTGCGCTGCCGGCGCAGCGTATCGACACCACCCGCGATCACGGTACCGGCTGCACGCTGGCTGCCGCTGCGGCGGCGTTGTTGCCAGGAAACGACGTGCTGAGCGCGGTGCGCCGGGCGAAGGATTATCTCAATGCGGCCCTGGCGGCCGCCGGTGAGCTGGACGTCGGTTCCGGGCGCGGGCCGGTGCATCACTTCCACGCGCTTTGGACGCAATCACGGACTGATTGAGCGCGACGCACGGCACCGGTGCCGCTCAAGCGAACACGTTTCGGGCAAGGCGACCGGCCGCGCCGGCGAGCCTGTCGTTATTCGTCCACAGTTCGTCGCAGCCGTGAATCTGGGCGGCGGCGAGGTGCAGCGCGTCCGGTGTTTTCAGGCCGAAACGGGCGCGCAGAGCGGCTCCCCGCAGGAATACCTCGTCCGTCGCGGGCAGCAGGACAAACTGTCCGAGTCCGTCCTCGTAATGCTGTTGCAGCACCAGATTTGCGCTGCGCATGGGGCCCACGAGGCATTCGAACTTCACCAGAGGCGACACGGCAAACTGCTGCGTCGGCGAGGCGGCTAGGGCTGCGCGTATGCGGGCGCCGAATACCGGGTCGTTCTCGAAGGCGTATTTGACGAGACAGGTATCGAGGTAGATCAGTCCCACGCCGCGCGCTCCTCGCGCAGCGCCGACTCGATCTGCTCGTGGCTGCGCCGCGCGTGCTCCGGCAGCGGGTTGCTTTCGAGCCAGTCCATGATGCACCGCCCCGTTGCGGCCGCGGGCGCCTCCGCGGGCACCAGCCTCACTACCGGTTGACCGCGGTTGGCAATCACCACCTCTTCGCCGGCCTGAGCCGATTTGATCAGTTCCGACAAGCGGTTCTTCGCTTCAAGAATATTGACCTGCACGACAGGCTCCCGCTCACGTCATTCCAGCTTCAAGGCTAACATGGCCAAGTAATGTGGCCAAGTTTGTTCGGAATGTCCGTGCCTGGCGGTTTGCCGTCTTGCGTCCGCGCGAGCGTCTGCCCTACAGCGTGCCTCGCGGCTTGCGTCCCGACTTCGACGCCAGCGCGTCGTACACCGCGTTGGGCAGCAGCCGCATCACCTTGGCGACGATGCCCATCTGCCACGGGATGACGGCATAGCTGCGCGGGCCGTCGATGAAGCGGCCGAAGCGTTCGGCGGCGTCGGCGGCTTCGAGCATGAAGGGCATCGGGTAGGGGTTCTTCTCGGTCATCGGCGTGTCGATGTAGCCGGGGCACAGCGTCTTCACCCGTACGCCGCTGCCGCGCAGTTCTACGCGCAGGCTTTCCAGGTAGCTGATCGCCGCCGCCTTCGACGCGCTGTAGGCGCCGGCGCCGGGCAGGCCGCGGATGCCGGCGACCGAGGCGACGCCCACCAGCGTGCCCGAGCCGCGCGCCTGCATCGGTTTCACGAAGGGTGCGAAGGTGCGCACCAGCCCCAGCACGTTGATGTCGAACACCGCCTCGAACGCGGGCAGGTCTTCCTGTTCGCCGGTCAGCGTACCGACCGATACGCCGGCGTTGCCGATGACGACGTCGGGCACGCCGACGCGGGCGATGAAATCTTCCGCTGCGGCACGCAGCGCGTCGGTGTCGCGCACGTCGGCGGTGTAGTGCAGGTGCTGGCCCGGCAGGCTGGCCGTCACTTTTTCGAGCAGCTCGGCGCGGCGCGCGACCAGACCGAGTGTGGCGCCCTGTGCCGCGTAATGGCGCGCCAGCGCCTCGCCGATGCCGGTCGATGCGCCGGTCAAAAAAACAACGGGTGCCGCGCGGGCACCCGTCGTCATCGTCGAACCGTCCGCTTTCACTTCTTGCCGGCAGCAGCGCGCTCGGCGCGGGCGCGGTCGATCAGCGCGTCGAGGTTGGCGAGCATGCCGTCGAAGCTGTTGCCCAGCGCGATGTACTTGCCATCGACCACCAGCGCCGGCACGCCGGTCAGCTGGTAGGCGGCGCTCATCTGCTGCGCGCGCTGCACCTTGCCCGACACGGCGAAGGACTTGGCGGTGTCCTCGAACTTCTTGCCGTCGATGCCGTTCTTGCTCATCCACGTCGAGATGGTGCCGATGTCGTTGAAGGCCTGGCGATCCACGTGGATCGCGTCGAACACCTTGCCGTGCATGCGATCGAGCTCGCCCATGGTTTCCAGCGTGTAGTAGGTCTGCGCACCGGCCACCCACGACTGGCGGAAGATCGCCGGTACGCGCTTGAAGGTGACGTCGGCCGGCAGCTTGGCCAGCCACTTCTTCAGCGTCGGTTCGAGGTCGAAGCAGTGCGGGCAGCCGTACCAGAAGAACTCGATCACTTCGACCTTGTTGCCCGGCTCGGTGGACTGCGCCGGCTTGATTTCACGGTAGTCCTTGTCGGTCAGCGGCGCGGCGGTGGCGGTGCCGATGGACATGAAGCCGGCGACGGCCAGCGCGGCAAGGGCTTTGAATCCGAATTTCATGCTGTCTCCTTATTCTGAATCGACGTCATCGGACAATCGACGCGTCGATTCCGTTCTGTGCAAGGTCAGCGCGTACGCGCTGCATGTCTTCCGCGTTGGCGAAGGGGCCCAGGCGCACCCGATACAGCGTGCCCTTGCCGGGCACCGTACCTTTCTGCACCGAAGATTCCAGACCGATCAACGCAAGACGGGCGCGCAGGTTGTCCGCTTCTTCTTCCGACGAGAAAGCGCCCGCCTGCAGCAGCAGCGACGCCGGCGGCTGTGCGGCTGCCGGTGGCTCCGCGGCAGGAGCCGGCTTTGCCTCCGGCGCGGCGGCCGGTGCCGGCGTGTTGCCGGGCAGGGTTTCGTAGAAGTCGAAGCGCGGCTTGGCGGATGCCTTGTCGCCCGGCTTGCCCGGCAGTGCGGCCGGCTCGGCCGGTGGCTGTGCCGGCGGCGGTGCGCTGCCGCGGACCTGCAGCGGCAGCGACGAGCCGTTGATGTACCACATGACACCGGCGCTCAGCACCACACCGAGCACCAGGCCGATGAAGATGCCGACCACGGTGCCGCCGCGGCTCTTGCGTGCAGACGATTTCTTCGCAGGGGCCTTGGCCATTTACATCGTTTCCGGGGCGGACACGCCGAGCAGGGCGAGGCCGTTGGCGATGACCTGCCGGGTGGCCGCTGCCAGTGCGAGGCGGGCTTCGCGCACGGCCAGATCGTCGACCAGCATGCGCGAGGCGTTGTAGAAGGCGTGGAAGTCGGACGCCACGTCGCGCAGGTAGAAGGCGACCGAGTGCGGGGCGCGGTCGGCGACCGCCGCCGTGATCACGTCCGGGAATTCGGCCAGGCGCTGTGCCAGCAGCAGTTCCTTCTCGCCGGACAGGCTGTCCACCGGCACGCCCTGCAGCAGCGACAGGTCAAGCGCATGGTTGGCCACCGCCTCGCGGATGACAGAACAGATGCGCGCGTGCGCGTACTGGATGTAATAGACCGGGTTGTCGTTCGATTCCGACTTGGCCAGATCGAGGTCGAAATCCAGGTGCTGGTCGCTCTTGCGCAGCACGTAGAAGAAGCGGGCGGCGTCGTTGCCCACCTCGGCGCGCAGATCGCGCAGCGTGACGAAGTCGCCCGAGCGCTTGCCCATGGCCGCCTTCTCGCCGCCGCGGTAGAGCACGGCGAACTGCACCAGTGCGATTTCGAGCTTGTCCGGGTTCTCGCCGAGTGCGGCGAGCGCACCCTTCACGCGCGGGATGTAGCCGTGGTGATCGGCGCCCCAGACGTCGATCACCAGATCGAAGCCGCGCGCGAATTTCTCGGCGTGGTAGGCGATGTCGGACGCGAAATACGTATACGCGCCGTTGTCGCGGCGGACCACGCGGTCCTTCTCGTCACCGAAATGGGTGGAGCGAAACCACAGCGCGCCGTCCTGTTCGTAGATGTGGCCGGCGTCCTGCAGCCGCTTCACCGCGCGATCGACTGCGCCATTCGTGTGCAGCGACTGTTCCGAGTACCACACGTCGTAGTGCACGCGGAATTCGCCGAGGTCGTTGCGCTGGTCGGCCAGCATCGCGTCGAGCGCGAAGCGGTGCACCGTCCACCAGTCGTCGCCGAGCGATTTCTTGGCGGCGGTGATCAGCGCGTCAAGCATGGCGTCGGCGGTGTCGCCCGGCTGCGAAGCGTCGGGCAGGTCGCCGGTGTGGCGATTGAGTCGTGTGCCCTGCTGGATGAACAGTTCGGCGCCGATGTCGCGCACGTAGTCACCGCGGTAGCCGTCGGCCGGGAATTTTACGGCGGTGCCCTGGGTTTCGAGATAGCGCAGCCATACCGACACGGCGAGGATGTCCATCTGGCGGCCGGCGTCGTTCACATAGAACTCGCGCGTCACCGCGTAGCCGGCGGCTTCCAGCAGATTGGACAGCGCCGAGCCATAGGCCGCGCCGCGGCCGTGACCGACGTGCAGCGGGCCGGTCGGATTGGCCGACACGAATTCGATCTGCACCTTCCGGCCGGCGCCGCTGTCCGAGCGGCCGTAGCGTTCGCGTTCGGCGAGGATGCGGCCGACGATGGCCTGCTTCACCGATGCGCTGAAGAAGAAGTTGATGAAGCCCGCGCCTGCCACCTCGGCACGCTCTATCACGGTGGATGGCGGCAGTTCGCGCACGATGCGTTCGGCGATCACACGCGGGTTCTGCTTCAGCGCCTTGGCCAGCTGCAGCGCGACGTTGCAGGCGAGGTCGCCATGCGCGGCCTGCTTCGGGCGATCGAGGATGATGTCGGGCGCGGCGAGGTCAGGTGCCACGCTGGCGAGCGAGGCATGCAGCAGACGGGTCAGTTCCTGGCGCAGTTCGGGGGTCATGAATGGAACGAGGGCGCGAAGCGCAGAAGCATTTGAAGACCGCGAAGTATAACGCGAGCCCGTGGAGGCCCGCCGCGCGCGGCTTCCGGGGCGGCAGGCCTTCTTGTACAGTGCGCGCTCCCGCGCCGCTGCCGAATTTAGCAACATGACGTTTCACGCCGCCCGTCCGACCCCTGCCGATCCGCTGCCCGCGGTGAAGGGCTGAACCGATGCGCTGGTTGCGACTGCTCAAGATCGTCACCGTCAGCCTGCGTTTCGGGCTCGACCAGATGCTGATCGACGCCGGCAGCAAGCTGCGCTTCGCCGGTCTGCTGCGCGTCACCCGGCTCGGCCGCCGATTCGACGCGCCGCGCGCGGTGCGTCTGCGCCAGGCGCTGGAGGCGCTCGGCCCCATCTTCGTCAAGTTCGGCCAGATGCTGTCGACGCGGCGCGACCTGCTGCCGCCCGATCTGGCCGACGAACTGGCCAAGCTGCAGGACCGCGTGCCGCCCTTTCCGTCGGAACAGGCGATCGCCCGCCTCGAAACCTTCTACGGCAAGCCGCTGGCGCAGGTTTTCCGCAGCTTCGAAACGCAGCCGGTGGCGTCGGCCTCGGTCGCCCAGGTGCATTTCGCGGTGCTGCCGACCGGTGAGGAAGTGGCGGTCAAGGTGCTGCGGCCGGGCATCGAGCACGTCATCGCCAACGACATCGCGCTGATGGAAACCGCCGCCACGCTGCTCGAACGCGTGTGGTCGGAAGGCCGCCGGCTGAAGGCGCGCGAGGTGGTGGCCGAGTTTTCCAAGCATCTCGGCGACGAGCTGGACCTGATGCGCGAGGCGTCGAACTGTTCGCAGCTGCGCCGTAACTTCCGCGATTCGCCGCTGCTCGCCGTGCCAGAGGTGTACTGGGACTACTGCGGTCCGGGCGCGATGGTGATGCAGCGCATGCACGGTCTGCCGATCTCGCAGGTCGACGCATTGCGCGCCCAGGGCGTAGACATGGCCGCGCTGTCGCGCGCCGGCGTCGAAATCTTTTTCACCCAGGTGTTCCGCGACGGCTTTTTTCACGCCGACATGCATCCGGGCAACATTTTCGTCGCACCGGACGGCCAGTACATCGCGCTCGACTTCGGCATCATGGGCACGCTGACCGACGTCGACAAGAACTACCTGGCGCAGAACTTCCTCGCCTTCTTCCAGCGCGACTACAAGCGCGTCGCGCAGGCCCACGTCGACGCCGGCTGGGTGCCGCGCGGCACTCGGGTAGACGAATTCGAAGCGTCGATCCGCGCCGTCTGCGAGCCCATCTTCGACAAGCCGCTGAAGGAAATCGAGTTCGGCCGCACGCTGCTGCGCCTGTTCCAGGTATCGCGCCGCTTCAACGTCGAGATCCAGCCGCAGCTGGTGATGCTGCAGAAGACGCTGCTCAATATCGAAGGCCTGGGCCGTCAGCTCGATCCGGAACTGGATCTGTGGAAGACGGCCAAGCCCTTCCTCGAGCGCTGGATGAGCGAACAGATGGGCTGGCGCGCGCTGCGCCGCAAGCTGGTCGAAGAGGCGCCGGGCTGGGCGCTGACGATGCCCGAGCTGCCCCGTCTGGCGCACCGCGTGCTGAGCCAGGCCGCTGCCCACGACGCCTTGCACGACCCCATCATCATCGAGCGGCGCAGCCGTCGCCAGCTGCGCTGGCTGCGCATACTGAGCGCGCTGGTCGCGGTGCTGATCGGTCTCGAAATCTGGCGCATCGCCGCCGGTCTGTAGGATTCATCGGCAGCACGTCTGTCGTGGTCGGGAAGAACACCCGAAGCGGCGCCCTCAAGTCAGCGCCCGCACCGTCGTTAGTGATCCTTCATGCCGCGAGATCACAACGATGAAAACGACCACGGTAGATACGCATCAAGGCTGCACGGCGTCCCGCCCGGAGGACGCGCGATGACGCCGGCTCACCCCGCACGCCTCGGCGCGCTGGCCGGGTCGATGACCCGTTCGGTACGCGGCGCGGCGATGACCTTTTCGCAGATCGTGTCCGAACGCGTCGGCATGTCGGTTTCGCACGTCGCGCTGGCCGACCGCGAGTCGCTGCAGCGCAGCCTGTGCGCGCTCGACGAATTCAGCGGCGGCCGCCTGTGCGTGGTCGCGCAGCGCATGCGCACCGCCGATGGCCAGGCGGCCGAAGCGCTGCTGGCGCTGCCGGAAGAGGGCGCGCTGCTCATCGTGCGCCGCATGCTCGGGCTGGCCGATGTCTCCGACGAACTGACCGAACTCGAACAGGATGCGCTGGCCGAAGCCGGCAGCATCGTCATCGACGCCTGCAGCGGCGGTCTCGCCGGCGCCTTCGGCTGGAAGGTCGAGGCGACGCAGCCGCGGGTTGCGCTGTCGTCGCGCGACTGCGCTTTCGGCGTCGACGAATCGCTGCAGAACGCGCTGGTCACCCACCTGCACATCCATCTGTCCGGCCTGCGGGTCGAGGGGCGCGTGGTGCTCGAAATGGTGGCCGACACGGCGCTGCCGGCCGCCTCGCACTATCCACTTTCGGCCTGATAGAAAAACAGCCGCTTTCCTTTGCCCATCAGCGTTTGCGCGCCGCTATCATTGCGCTCGCGCGGCGTCGTGCCGCGCCGCGCAATGTTCCGCCGGGGCGTTCATGCTGATCTGGTTCGTAGTGCTCTATCTGATGGTGTCGGTCGGCATCGGCCTGTACGCGTCGAAGAACGTCCATAACGCGAAGGACTTCGCGGTGGCCGGGCGCAGCCTGCCGCTGCCGGTGGTCACCGCCACCGTGTTCGCCACCTGGTTCGGTGCCGAGGCGGTGTTCGGCGTGTCGGCGCAGTTCGTCACCGAAGGCCTGGGTGGCGTGGTGGCCGACCCCTTCGGTTCGTCGATGTGCCTGATCATCGCCGGCTTCTTCTTCGCCTCGAAGCTGTACAAACTCAACATCCTGACCGTCGGCGACTACTACCGCATGCGCTACAACCGCACGGTGGAGGCGATCACCTCGATGTGCATCGTCGTGTCCTACCTGGGCTGGGTGGCGGCGCAGATCAAGGCCATGGGCCTCATCTTCTTCATGGTGACCAACGGCGCCGTGAGCCAGGAGGCGGGCATGGTGCTGGGCGCGGTCATCGTGCTCACCTACACCACCTTCGGCGGCATGTTCTCGGTGGCCATCCTCGACTTCGTGCAGATGGCGGTGTCGATGGGCGGCCTGCTCTACATCGCCTACATCATCAGCGGCCTGACCGGCGGCGTGGCGCCGGTGATCGAGCACGCATCGGCAGCCGGCAAGCTCGATTTCTTCCCGCCGGCCGACCCCTGGCTGTGGATCACCTTCATCGGCGCCTGGCTCACCATGATGCTGGGTTCGATTCCGCAGCAGGACGTGTTCCAGCGCGTCACCTCGGCGAAGTCGGCCAAGGTGGCCGTCGGTGGTTCGGTGCTCGGCGCGACCATCTACTTCTGCTTCTGCTTCGTGCCGATGTTCATCGCCTACTCGGCGACGCTGATCGATCCGGCCACCTTCGGCGCGCTGATCGAGGAGGATTCGCAGCGCGTGCTGCCGACGCTGGTGATGCAGCACACGCCGCTGATCGCGCAGATCCTGTTCTTCGGCGCCGTGCTGTCGGCCATCATGAGCTGCTCGTCGGCGACGCTGCTGGCGCCCTCGGTCACCTTTGCCGAGAACATCGTGAAGGGCTTCTACCCGCGCATGAGCGACCGTCAGCTGCTGTTCGTGATGCGCGGCGCCATCGTCGGCTTTGCCAGCGTCGTGCTGCTGGTCGCGCTCAATTCGGAAACCAGCATCTTCGGCATGGTCGAGAACGCCTACAAGGTGACGCTGGCCGGCGCCTTCGTGCCGCTGTTCTTCGGTGCCTTCTGGAAACGCGCGACGACCCAGGGCGCGCTGGCGGCCATCATCGGCGGGCTGATGTCATGGCTGCTGATCGAGATCCTGGTTGGTGAAGCGAGCCTGGTACCGCCGCAGCTGATCGGTCTGGTCGTCAGCATGGTCGGCATGGTGGGTGGGTCACTGCTGCCGCAGTGGGTCGGTCACCGGCTGCCGCACGAACCGGATCACGCGGCGCTGCATCACCATGCTGCGTCGGGTACGCATCACGCCGCGCCTGGCGGTCACCACACGCCGCACTGATCAGGGCTTCGCGCCCGCCTCGGTGTTTTCCTTGGCGCCTTTTGCGGCGTCCTTCGCTGCCGCCTCGGCCTCGCGGCGGGCGCGCTCCTCTTCGCGGCGCTGTATGCGCTCGTCGATCTTCGCGGCCTTGCGCCGTTGGTCGGCGGCGCGCTCGGCGGCGCGCGCGTCCTCGCGCTTGCGCTTGGCCGCCTGTACGGCGTCGCGCTCTGCCTGAGCGCGCTCGCGCGCCTCGGCCTGGGCAGCCATTTCGGCGTCTTTATCGGCGCGGGCGGCTGCATCCTGCGCGCGCTGCGCCTCCTGTTCGCGCGTCTTGACGCTCATTTCGATCGACTTGTCCCGGCGCGCTTCGGCCGCACGCTGCTTTTCTGCGCGGCGAACTTCGGCGGCGCGGGTGCGCATGTCGCGCTCGATGTCGCTGGCCTGGATTTCCAGCTTGCGCGCCTCACCCACGCTGCGGCGATAGGCTTCGTCGGTGTCCTCGATGCAGGACGACACCAGCGTGCGCTGCCAGCAGGCGGCATAGCCCTCGTCGCGCGCAATGCGGGCGGCTTCCTGTTGCGTGCGTGCCTGCTGTTTCAGCGCAGCGGCCTGGTCGCGCAGCCGTGCGCGCTCTTCCGCGGGGAAGCTGTCCTCCTGCGCAGCGGCGAAGGTGCTCGCGCTCAGGGCGATCAGCGCAGCCATGCTGCGCAGGGCAAAGGTGTTCACGTGCGGTGTCCTCGTTCAATCCGGGGCGCCTCGGCGGGCGCCCTCGTTGCCGTCCCCCGCGGCGCTGATGGCAGCAGGGGCCATGATGCTAACCCGCAACAGCGGGTCGGGTACGAGATCGATCAACGCGCATGCCTCGCTGGCGACGGACAGCACGCGTTCGCCGTGGCCTCGCTGACACCGTACACGCACAAAAAAAAGGGCGCCCGAAGGCGCCCGAACCATTGCTGGAGGAGTGTTCGTATCAGAGGCGGTAGGCGGTTTCGCCGTGGGCGGTCACGTCCAGACCTTCGCGCTCTTCGTCTTCCGGCACACGCAGGCCGATGAAGATGTCGACCAGCTTGAAGGCGATGAAGGACACGATGGCGGTCCAGAGGATGGTCACGCCGACCGCGGTGGCCTGGGTGATCACCTGGCCCATGATGTCGTAGCCTTCGGCCACGCCGTTGGCGACGTAGTCATAGACACCGGTGCCGCCGAGCGAGGGCGAAGCGAACACGCCGGTCAGAATGGCACCGAGGATGCCGCCCACGCCATGCACGCCGAACACGTCGAGCGCGTCGTCAGCGCCGAGCATGTGCTTCAGGCCATTCACACCCCACAGGCAGACCACGCCGGACAGCAGACCGATCACCAGGGCACCCATCGGGCCGACGAAACCGCAGGCCGGGGTGATGGCGACCAGACCGGCCACCGCGCCCGATGCTGCACCCAGCATCGACGGCTTGCCCTTGAGGATCCACTCGCCCATCAGCCACGACACGGTCGCGGCAGCGGTGGCGACCAGCGTCGTCGCGAAGGCCAGCACGGCGGTGCCGTTGGCTTCCAGGTTGGAACCGGCGTTGAAGCCGAACCAGCCCACCCACAGCAGCGAGGCGCCGACCATGGTCATCACCAGCGAGTGCGGAGCCATCGATTCCTTGCCGTAGCCGACGCGCTTGCCGACCATGTAGGCACCCACCAGACCGGCCACACCGGCGTTGATGTGCACCACCGTGCCGCCGGCGAAGTCCAGCGCGCCCTTGGCCCACAGGAAGCCTGCGTTGCCGGTGACGGTCGCCAGCGTTTCAGCAGACGTGATCGCGTCCGGGCCGTCCCAGTACCACACCATGTGAGCGACCGGGATGTAGCTGAACGTGAACCAGAGCACCGAGAACAGCAGCACGGCCGAGAACTTCACGCGCTCGGCGAAGGCGCCGATGATCAGCGCGGCGGTGATGCCGGCAAAGGTCGACTGGAAGGCGGCGAAGATCAGTTCCGGGATGTACACACCCTTGCTGAAGGTCGCGCCCAGCGATTCGGTCGTCACGCCCTTCAGGAAGAGCTTGTCCAGCGTGCCGATGAACGGGTTGCCGGCAGTGAAGGCCAGCGAATAGCCATAAACGAACCACAGCACCACGATCAGCGAGAACACGGTCATCACCTGCATCAGGATGGACAGCATGTTCTTCGAACGCACCAGGCCGCCGTAGAACAGCGCCAGGCCCGGAACCGCCATCATGATGACCAGGATGCTGGCCAGCATCATCCAGGTGGTATCGCCCTTGTTGATCGTGGGTGCAGGCGCTGCTTCAGCCGGGGCCGCTTCCGCCGCGGCCGGGGCGGCCTCGGGGGCTGCCGGTGTCTCGGCCGCGGGGGCGGCGGCTTCGACCGCTGCCGCCGGCGCTGCCGGGGGGTCTTCTGCCATGACAGGCGCTGCCAGGCCGATGGCCAGCGTTGCGCACAGGATGCTCAAAAAGCGCTTCATCTCCCGTTCTCCCTTAAAGCGCATCGACGCCGGTTTCACCGGTGCGGATGCGGACGACCTGTTCGAGATCGAATACGAAAATCTTGCCGTCGCCGATCTTGCCGGTGCTGGCCGATTTTTCGATGGCTTCGACGACGCTGTCGACCAGCTCGTCGCTGATCGCCGCTTCGATCTTCACCTTCGGCAGGAAATCGACGACGTACTCGGCGCCGCGATACAGCTCGGTGTGGCCTTTCTGACGACCGAAACCCTTGACCTCGGTGACGGTGATGCCCTGCACGCCGATGGCGGACAGCGCCTCACGCACTTCGTCAAGCTTGAACGGCTTGATGATGGCAGTGACTAGTTTCATGACATTCCCCTGGCAGATGCCGCGAAGCGTTTGTGTGAATCAGAAGGTCTTGGAAACGAACACGACGTACTGATCGTCACCGAGGTACTTGCCCTTCAGATTGGTGTAAAAGGCCTTCTCCGTGCTGTTCATGCTGGTGTCGGTATAGAAGGCACCGACAGTGAAGCTCTGCGGCAGGGCGTAGGACAGGCCGATCTTCCAGTCTTCGTACGACGCGAAGGAATCGTTCTTGACGCCAGCGTTCGAGCCGTCGAATTCCTGGATACCGTAGTGCAGGTTAAGCGTCAGCGCGTCGGTGATCGGGTAGTTGGCCTGCAGGTCCAGGTACCACGTGCCGTCCGCGTTGTTCACGCCGAAGGTGTCA
>VFQN01000277.1_pt1 | contig 103567 bp, 85 predicted proteins | sample 3512371 | NCBI WGS metagenome assembly VFQN01 (sample SAMN10412370, study PRJNA504923) | tailings metagenome | isolation source: Replicate 2 from Balatoc abandoned mine | place: Philippines: Itogon, Benguet | collected 2017-08-28 | reverse complement strand
AGCGCACGGTCTGTGCGCTATAGGGTTCCGACGAACCCTAATAAGTAATAACTTGTGGTCGGGCCGCCTGATCGGCGGCCGACAAACCCAATGATGAGATGCTCGCGCCGGGTTCGCGCACGACGCGCCGGGGACCTGGGTTCGCCGACCGCCGCCGACCGAGCTTAGCCACCGGCGGGAACGCGACGTTCTCCCCCGCCCGCTAGCCACCCCTCGATCCGTTCCCCCGCGCCGACGCTCGGTGTCGCCGGGTGGCCGCTCGACAAACCCCTCAGGGACGGCGAATGGGTTTTCACAACCGGTCTCGGGGGGACTGCCTGGCAGACCTTCGGCGCGATCGCACCTACTAGCCGTACGCGTGCGCGGACCGCGGGTGGGTGAGCTACGTGCTCTCGCACCGGAACCTGAACTCGCCGGGGCTGGCGGCGGTCCGGCTGCTCGTGAGGAGCCTGGAGCCGTTCGCGTCCGACCGGCTGTCCGGGGCGTTCCCGGGGCAGGTGGTGGCGGCCGACGCGACGGGCCTGGTGGCGCGGTTGGCCGCCCGCTACCCGACGCACCTCGGGGGGTGAGTCCTGCGGCCCGGGGAGTACAACTTCGGGAATGAGTGACGGGACGCCGTTGCCGCAACCCACCCGTACGGCTCAACCGAAAGGTCGTCATGCCGCTCCCCCGGATCGCGTTCCTGACCGTCGCCCTCGCCCCGTGGGCATCGCCCGCGACCGCGCAGGAGAAGTCGCCGCTGGTCGTCCGCGACCGGGTGCAACTGAACCTCGCGGGGGCCGAGGCGGTGCTGGCCGCGGCCCAGAAGAAGGCGGCGGCGCTGGGGCTGCGGTGCAACGTCGCGGTGGTCGACGACGGCGGCCACCTGCTGGCGTTCGCCCGGATGGACGGGGCGCGGCCGGCGAGCGTGAGCACCGCCCTGATCAAGGCGACGTCGGCGGCCACGTTCCGCCAGGAGACCGGCCCCCTCCCGGCGAAGGGCGAACCCGACCTGCACCTGAGCCTGTCCCTCCAGACCGCGAGCGGCGGCCGGGTGACGACCCTTAAAGGGGGCGTACCGATCGTCATCGACGGGCAGGTGGTGGGCGGGGTCGGGGTCGGCGGCGGGACCGGCGAGCAGGACGCCGAGGTGGCGAAGGCCGGCATCCAGGCTCTGCTCGACGCGCTCCGCGGGAACCGGTAACCGGGGGGCGACATGACCGATGACACGGCGGCCCTGGTGGGCCGAGAGCTGGCGGACGAACTCGGGCAGGCCCTGGGCCGCATCGAGCACTGCCTGGACCAGCTGACCGACGAGCAGGTCTGGTGGCGGCCGCGGGCCGACCTCAACAGCGCCGGGAACCTCGTCCTGCACCTGGCCGGGAACGTCCGCCAGCTGATCGGCAGCGGGCTGGGCGGCGCGCCCGACGCCCGCGACCGGCAGGCCGAGTTCGACGCCCGGGTTCCGGTCCCGCGGGCCGACCTGGTGGCCGCCCTGCGGGCGGCGGTGGCGGACGCCGCGGCAGTCCTGACCGGGCCGGCGACGGCCGACTGGGGGCGGGCCTGCTCGTTCCGGGGCCGGCCGGCGACCGCCCTCGGGCTGGCGGTCCGCAGCGTGGCCCACTTCCGCGGGCACGCCCAGGAGGTCATCCACCTGACCCGGACGGTCCTGGGCGACGCCTACCGGTACGCCGGCCCGCCGCCCGGCGGCCCGCCCCGCGGCCCGCCCCGCTGAGCCGACGCTCTGCGACCGATGCCGCGGCCTCGGTGGGAGGATGGGCGGTGTATCCGGACCGGTGGGCCGAATCGCTACCTAAAACGGTCAGTTGCTACGCTGTACCGGAGAAGGCAGGGGTGTCGGCGTGAACCACCGGTTGCGCGCGGAAGCCGACGTGCGGCAACTGGTCGGGCGCGACCTCGACCGGTTGCTCCTCGCGGCGGTAACTGCGGCCGAGGGCTCTCCAGGGTGGGAGCCAGGCGCGGAGTTCTGCCACGAGATCGAGGCGCCGGTGTTCGTCGCCGAGGGGTTCGAGCGGTCGGCGTTCGTCGTCCTCCACCGCGGGGAAGAGTACGACATCACCTTCTACGACAGCGTCGGGTCGCAGTTCGTCCAGTCAGCCGATCCGACGAGAGTCCCGACCACGGCATCATCTCGCCACCGCCCGCTCCCCCGCCGCGTGGCACGTGCAGTCCGGACGAGTCCGAACCCCCATCGTCACGTTCTTCTGCGCCCGCACGTCCTTGTTCGGGTACACCCAGCACTCCCCGGTCTCGTTGATGAAGCACACGAACAGGACGTAGTGCTCCTGGCCGTAGTCGATCACCATGTGGGCGAACGCCGACCCCTTCGGCGTGTCGAGGGGGAGGGGCGGGTTCAGCTGCATCATCATGCGAGGGGTCCAGGGGGTGCAGACCACGCATCCTCCGCACCGGACATGCCGCCGACCGGAATGCGAACGGTCGTGCCGCCGGGATCGGCTGACTCAGGCCCTACCACCCCACCTCGGCCCGATCCGGAAACGACGGCGCCCGCCCCGGAAGGCGGGCGCCACCAGACGTCGGTAGGGACGTTACCCGGCACAGGCTGCGCACGCCGCCGCGTCCGACTTCCACCCGCCCTCCGTCTCGACCGAGTTCTTGGTCAGGTGGACGTGGCCCTCGTGGACCCGCCCGACCCACGCCGTCGGGATGAAGTGGTGCTGCCCGTCCGGGCTGTCGCTCTTGGTCAGCTTGATGGCCGCCCCCTCGACGTGGTCCACCACCCCGACCTTCTTCCCGCACGAGGCGTACACGTTCATGTGCTCCGTCACCCCCGCGACGCCCTCGCTCGGGCCGTTCGCGTCGCACCCGATGCCCGCCTTCTCCTTCACGTAGGCAGTTGCTGCCGACGCCCCCTCGGCGATCTTGTGCCCGGCCGCCTTGGCGGCGTCGGCGACGGTGCTCGCGGCGTCCTTCACCTTGTCCTTGATGTCCGACATGGCTCGCTCCGAAATACGGGGAACGACCGCTCACGCGGCCGGGAAATGGAACCACCCGCCGGGATGGCGGGTGGGTGTGCTACGCGGGAATCAGGCCCCGCTCTTATCCTTGATCGCCTGACCGGCGTCCTTCAGGGCCTGACCGGCGGCCTTCGCGGCGTCACCGGCCTTGTCGGCGGCGGCCTCGGCGCCGTCCTTGATCTTCTCGCCCGCACTCTTGGCCGCGTCCTTCGCCGCCTGACCCGCGTCCTCGATCTTGCCCTTGATGGTATCGGCCATGACTCGGTGCTCCGGAGAGGCTACCGGAAGTTTCGGCCGCTCAGCCGTTGCAACCGCTGTGCCGAGACCGTCCGGCTCAGCCGGCGCTCGCCACTTCGGAACCGCGGAGCTCGGCCGCAAGGTCCGAGGCGTCCCGCAGCGACTCCCCGTTCTTCGCGTTGACCGCCTTGCCGTCCACCTCGACCGAGAACTCGCCCTGGGTCCCGTCCACGACGTTGACCTTCACGTTCGGGTCGCCCTTCAGGCTGTTGGCAAGCTGGTCGGTGTGGGTGCCGATGGTCGAACAGGTGGGGCAGCGACGAATGGTGACGGTCTTCATGATGCACCTCGGGAAAGGGGGCGATCCTTCGCCCGGCCGCAACCGATGTGCCATCCCACGCGTCACTCGAAGACGGTCGCCATCTCCTTCACGGCCGCCACCCCGTAGGCATCCACGAGTTTCTTGACCTGTATGGCCAACTCGACCGGGTTGATGCTCCCGACGCGCCGACCTGCCGGTGATGCAGCGACGCGGGCACGCGGAGTGTCCTGGCCTTCCTTCTTCTTGAAACCGCTCTTGTAGCTGCTGACGTGCGCGGGCGTGGTGTCGACGTCGAACTTGGTCTTGATCCACTCGCACGCAACCTGGGGCTTCTCGACTCCCTCCGCTATCGCAGCACGGACCGCGTCGGCCTTCGTCATGCTCCCGTTCCCGGCCTCTTCCTTCTTCTTGGCCATGTCTCACCGTGGGGATGCGGGCGTAACTCTCCATGTCAGCCGCAATCCTTACGGCGCCCAACCCTCACGACGAATTTGCAATGTCAGCAGGGAACGGCACTCCTTACAGCCGCACTACGAGGAAGTACAAAGCGGCGGGAAAAGAAGCGGATTGCCTGCGAAGCGAGCGCGTGGGAGGTGGGACGGCGGCGCGGGTCGGGGGGAAATGGTTCGGCCCGGCACTCGTCCCCAGGCGGTGTTCATCCGCCGGGAGACACGTGCCGGGCCGTGTTTCTATTTCAACGGATCAGTGGTCAGCCACCGGTCCGGGTCGGCATTTGGGCCACCACGCGGGTGCAGTGCATGACGAACGCCAGCTCCCGCAGCACGTCGGCCACCGGACGGCCTGCCGTCGGGCGGGACTTCCGGACCTTCGTGCGACGGGGGAGAGTTTGCGTGGTGGTCATCGTCGGCTCCTCTCGCGGGGCATCCATTCGCGGCAGAAATAAAGCAACGCCCGTGCCGGGTTCGTTGAGGCCGAAGGTTGCTCACCCCTTCCTCGGGAGCGACCGCTCGTCCGGCGGCGCGACGAAGTGCTCGACCTCGTCCTCCGTCAGCCGCCGAGTGAACTCCGCCCCCACCCGGTAGTCCCCAGTCTTTTCCGGCGTCACGTACACCACCTTCAGCCAGACCGGCGTCCGGTCCTCCTCGCCGTCCCGCCCCAGCTCCGCCGGCCGCGTCTCGCCTGGCTCCGGCGGGTTGCCGGTCACGAAGCTGACCCCGGTCTCGGAGATGTTCCAGACGAGCCCGACCGTCGGACGTCCGGGGCCGATGCGACAAACGGTCCCGAAGGCGGGCTTGTACCGGGTGGCGATCCGGCGTTCCGGAGGGGCGGCGACGCTCATGGTGGATCTCGGGGAGAAGGGCGACCACCCGCCAGGTTAACGCACCGGCACGGTCGTCACGAAGTGAAAAACCCCTTCAGTTCCACCGCGCGTTGCGGCCGACCGTCACCATCAGGAGGGCGAAGAGGATAAGGCCGCTCCCGATCACTGCCGGCGGTCCGGCGCCCACCGCTACAGCGGCAGCAGTGAGCCCGCCGGCGTGCAGGCCGACGCTGACGGCGAGAATCAGGGCGAGGAACACCGACACCCGCCCCAGTGAGCCCACGCGGCTCCCCGGTGTCGCCTGCCGGATCGTTCCCAGGACGAACAGCAACGCGGCTGCGTCAACCGCCCACGCCGCGAACAGGCCCACTCGAAGGGCGGTGGAATCGTCCGCCGACTTTGCCCGGAGCACGAAGACGGCGGCACCAATCGTCACCCACGCCACCCACGACACCGCCGCCGCGACCCAGAGCCGCCCACGGTTCAGTCGCCACCCCCACGGGATCAGACATCCGGCAGCATGGTTCCGCCAGGTCACCCGGCCGACCTCGCTCGTCCGGAGGAGGGCTGCGCCGAGGGCGCAACCCGCAGCGGTAGCGATGGTCCAGATCGTGGCAGCGGCCGGCGGGCCGAGCCAATCGGCCAGGCCGTAGCAGGAGGCCGCAGCGGCAGTGACCATCAGGATGCGTTTGACGTACAGCAGGATCATGCTCCGGCCCGATCCGATCGCGTCGACGAAAGGCGGCATCCTACCGGGCGGGGCTGCGGGACGACAGGCGGACCGCCTAAACGCACGAGTCCTACGGGCCGCCGATCGCACACCTCTTGCTGTACACGCTTCCAGTTCGCCAGCCGGCGGACGGATGAAGGAGCAAGCGATGTCCACCAACCAGACCAACACCAACCCCGAGAAGGAGCCCGCCGACTGGGTGACCGGGGACGAGCCGATGACCGAGCCGCAGGAGTCGTACCTGAACACCCTCGCCCGCGAGGCCGGGAGCGAGGTGCCGGACGACCTGACCAAGGCCGAGGCGTCGGAGAAGATCGAGGAGCTGCAGGAGGAGACCGGCCGCGGGAAGCCGGCGGCCAAGCCGAAGCGGGCGCCGCGGAAGAAGGCGTCGTAACACGCCTCGCGCGGCACTCGGTGTCTCGACACCGCTCGGGCCGGGGGACGAATGGTCCGCCCGGCCGTTCCGTTTGCCTGCGTCAAGGCGACTCCCGGGGTCATCTGCGGCAAGAGGGCGGCCGGCTGGGTTGTTCCTCGCTCCCCAAACCCGGTTGACGCACCGGATCACCGGACGCTACGTTCCGCCGCCCGAATCACCAGGAGCGGCACGATGGGGCTGTATCGGCCTGTCTTCACACTCCTCGCCTTAACGTGGTGTTCGGCGGCGGTCGCCGGGCCGATCGGCGTCAACATCCAGGTCACGACGCGGCAGACCCACGGGCCGCTTCAGACTGGCCTACTCGATCTGACGTTTAACACCCAAGGCGACCTTCAGCTGGACCCGGGTGGAAGAGTGGATCTCGGGTCCGCGCACTTCGGCTTCTACGGCGGGCCGGGGAGCTGGCCGATCCCGTACTACGGCACGCGCGACACGTTCGGCGTCGACATCACGGTGACCGACACGGCGTCGGGCCAGGCGGCCACGTTTCAGATCTCCGGGGCGACCGTGGACGAGTGGATGCAGCAGGTCGACGGGAGTTGGGTGAATCGTTACCACTCACTTCAGACCGGCCGCTACTGGTGGTGGAACGCGCCGCTGATCTACCGCGAGACGCTCGGCGACCATCTGTACGTCCTGTACGTGAGACGAACCCGGAAGAAACGACTTCGAGCTTCGCCCTGTACGTGGACCCCGCTCCCGGCGTCGTCTCCCCCGAGCCATCGAGTTTGCTACTCGGCTCGATCGCTCTCTTCCCGGTCGGCTTTCGGGCCATTCGCCGACGAGCGAGGCTTGCAACGGGGACGTCGTTTCCCTGACGCCCAGCCGCGACCCCAGTAGCACCTTCCTGTTCGTGACGGCAATCTGCCTCGGGGCATTGCGGGTCGGTGCGTTAGCGATCCAGGGCATCGGGCGGGCCGTGTCGCCATCTGCCGTGGCGGGCAATTCCGCCGAACCCCACGATTCGGCTTCGCGCCGGGCAGAACCCAACGGATAGTTTTGCGGAGCGGGTCACACAACCCGCCCGTCAGGAGAAGATGCTCTGCCCCGCGACTGTCTCGACTCGACTCTTCTTGGCCACGCCGCTCTGAGCCTCATCTCACTGCCGCCCAAGACCGTCCGTCCGCCAGTACCGCAGGTTCACGGCCGCCCGCCCCCCGTGTCGGGCGCCGCGGGCGTCTGCCCCTGAACCGGCCCGCCGCCACCCCGGCCGCGCGCCGATCTTTCCCGGGCTCCGGCCCACAAGGTGAGTGCGTTTTGACCAAGAAGCTGTACGTCGGGAACCTGCCGTTCAACGCCACCGCCGACGCGCTGCGCGAGATGTTCTCCGCGCACGGGCGGGTGGTGAGCGCGACCGTCTGCACCGACCGCGAGACCGGCAACAGCCGGGGGTTCGGGTTCGTCGAGATGGCCGAGGGCACGGACGAGGCGATCCAGGCGCTGAACACGGCGATGTTCGGCGGCCGGCCGCTGACAGTGAACGAGGCCAAGCCGCGCGAAGGCGGCCGCCCGTCCGGCGGCAACCGCTCCGGGTACGCCCGCAGCTACTGACCGCCGACGACCGAGCGTGACGACGCCCCGGCGCACCCTCGTGGTGTGCCGGAGCTTCGTCGTTCACGGGGGCGCCGTCAGCCCGAAGCGTGGCTTGGCTCGGAATCACGCGACCGGCAGGGATTTTGACGCGACGGCCTGCGGTGCCAGCACCACTGCGAGTGCACCTCGGCGACTGGTCGGGACGCCCGCCCGGGGCCACTCACCCCAACCGGTCCGGCGCCCGACGGGCCGGGAGCCCGGGGACGGCCAACTCGAGCACCGGGCCGCCGACGTCGAGGACCTCGTCCAGCCCGGCGGCCGGCACGTCCATCGCCACCGCGAGCTGGCGAATCAGGTCCGCCGGCCAGCCGCTCAGGTGGTGCCGAACCGCCTCCCCGGGCGTCACGCAGTCCGGGCAGGCGAACGCCCGCAGCACCAGGCGGTCGGCCGCCGTGAGCCGGCCGTCGGTCAGCCCACACCGGAGAAATCCTTGCGCATGCAACTGGAGCCGGCGTCCTGATCCTTGTCACCGGGGCGGCCCTGGCGTGCGACTGCGCCCCGCCTCCCCCGCCCCGAAAGGCACTGGAGAAGGCCGCGGCGGTGTTCTTGGGGGAAGTCGTTTCGATCGACCCGGGCAAAGGGACGAGCCACAACGTGACGCTGAAGGTGGAGAAGTGGTGCAAGAGCGGCGACGCCCCGACGGTCACGGTGTCGACTGAGAAGAGCGGGGCGTCGTGCGGGAACGGGTTCACCAAGGGCGGTAAGTACCTGGTCTACGCCCACGACCGGGAAAAGAACGCGCCGCTGCGGGCCAGCCTGTGCAGCCGGACCCGGACGGCGTAGTAGGCAGAAGACTCCAGGGACTACGAGGAACTGTGGGCGTGGAAGGCACCTGCGAAGGGGGCGGCCGAGCGCGGTGAGCCCGCGCCCGGCTCAAGCCAAGCCCGGGCTCACCGCGCAGCGGTTGGGGGGGCGGGGGTGTGCAGCGTCATCGGTCTCGGCCCTTCCCGCAGGGTGTGACTGATCGGCAGCCCGCAGGCTCGGGACTCACGACCCCCGGTAGGAGCCTCAGGCCGACGCGGGTTGTTCAGGTCATACCACATCGCGTGCGGGCGGGTACGACCTGCGCGGCTTCGATCAGCACGAAGACACTTGTCTGCTACGGGGTCGTTCCTGTCCCGCGGACCAGAGCCTGCGCTTCGTCGGCCAGGAGGGCACAGAAGACCCAGTCCGGCCAGTGGCCGCCCGCGGCGGGGGTCGGAACGGCCTGCTTCATCAGGCCGAGCGCGCGGTCGAGCTCCGACCGGGCGGCGTCCGCCTCCCCGCGGCGGCTGTGAACCATGGCGAGGACGAACCGGGCCGGTATCGCCACCCGACTCGCGTCGGCGGACACGGTCGCCGACTTCAGCCACGATTCGGCCGCGTCGAAGTCGCCGAGCCGGTACTCGGCCAGTCCCCGCACCAACTTCACGTAGGGCTCGTGAGCAGGGTTCGCGGGCGGGGCGTACGCGAACCGGGCGGCCCGTGCCAGGCGGTCGCCGCTCGGGCGGAGGAGGCAGACCTTCGCCGCCCTCTCGGCGTCGATCGCGTCGTGCGACCGGTCCGCGCGGTCGAGGAGTTCGTCGCAGGCGATCCGGTATCGGCTCACGTCCCCGGCGTACAGGAGGAGCATCCCCGCGGCGAATAGGTTGTACCCGTCCGCCGGCCGGTTCTCGACCGCCCGGCCGAGGTTCTGAGCCGCCTCCCGCCACGCCCCGGCCGCGGCGGCGGCGTTGCCGCGGGCGAGCCACGGGCCGGGTGACCAAGCGGCGGCCGTGGCCTCCCACCCGGTGACTGCGGCACGCGCGTCGGCCGGGGCCAGGCCGCCGACCCGGGCCGACGCCTCGACCGCCAGCTCGCGGGTCACGACCGGGGCCGCGTGCCGGCGGAGCCACCGGGCGGACCGGTCGTACCACAGGCGGGCTTCGTCCGCCTCCCCGAGGTCCTGCTTCGCCAGGGCGAAGACCAGCCACCCGCACACGTCGGCGGCCGCGGCCTTGCCCTCGACCGGGCGGAGGCGGCCGACCGCCTCCGCCGGGTTGCCGGTCAGGAAGAGGGCGGCGGCCAGGCGGGTCGGTTCCGACAGGTCGGCCGGCGGGGCGGTCCGCAGCACCTCCGCGAGGAACACCCGCGGGTCGTCGGTGACAGCCAGGCGGAACCGGCCCAGCGCGGTATTCGGCCACTGACGGTCGCGGAACTCCATCACCACCTCGACCGTCGTGCCCGGCCCGGCGGCGGCCGGGGGCTCGGCCCGTGCGGTCAGCCAGTGCGGGTCGCCCTGGGCGGGGAACGTGTCCCAGACGGCCCCGGGCACTCCGGCCACCATGCTCGCGGCCCGGGCCGAGTGAGCGTCCGCGGACGCGGCCGTCAGCCGTGCGGCGACCGGGGTAGCCTTCCCGGTGGCGGTCGCCAGCCGCAACCCCGTCAGGAGGAAGTTCCCGTTCCCGGGGAAGCGACCGGCACCGCCGGCCGGCAACGAGGCGTCGCGCAACGTCTCCAGGCGGATGGCAGCGACGCGGGGGAGGTCCGTCCGGGCGGTGACGCGGTAGGCGTCCCGGGGCGGGTTCGTCCCCCCTGCGAGGATAGAGCCGTCGGGCTGAATGCTGAGGTCCGCCCCGCCTTGCGAGCGGACTGCAGACGGCGTCAGGACGTGCCACATCATCAGCGGTTGGAGGAGAACGTCCGTCAACCCGCGGACGGCGGCCGCGTCGTCCGGGTCGGCGGCGAGCACACGCCGGAAGTCCTCCGCCGCCCGCCGCTCAGCCGCGACCGCGTCGGTGGGCTTCCCGGCCGTCCGGAACATCTGTGCGGCCCGCCGGTCGATGTCGGCTGCGGACCGAAGGACGGCCGGGTCGGCCGGCGCGGCCGCCCGTGCCTCGCCGGCCAGGGTGACGGCGTCGGCCGGACGGCCCCGGCGGAGGAGTTCGTCGGCCCGGCTCGCCACGCGGCCGTACCGCAGCCGCTCGGCCGGCCGGTGGGCCTCGTAGGAGGCCGCCGCGTCCCACAGTACCAGGTGACCGGCCGACCAGTCGGCCCCGGCCAGGCACCCGCCATCGGGGGACCACGCCAGGTCGTTCAACTCCCCTTCGTAGTCGCAGGTCAGAACCCGGTCACCGGTCTCCGGGTTCCACACCTGGACACCATTCCCGACCGACGCGACGGCCACCCGCTTGCCGTCGGGAGCCCACGTCAACCCCTTCACCCAGTCGCGGCCGCCGCCGGTCAACTCCCGGACCAGCTGACCGGTGTGAACGTACCAAATCAGCACCCGGCCGACCCGCCCGCCGGCCGCCACTCGCCTGCTGTCCGGGGACCACACCACGTAGTCGACCCACTCGGGCGTGTCGAACCGGGCGACGAGGCGGTTGGCGAATGGGTCGCCCACCCGAACCCCGCCCGGACCCGAAACGGCAACGTACCGGCCGTCCGGGCTCCAGGCGACCCGCAGAAGGCCGGTCCGACCGTCCGCCCAGGCGGTCCGGAGTTGACCGCTCGCCGCGTCCCACACCCGGACTTCGGGGTCGGTCGAGGAGATGGTCGCCAGCCATCGGCCGTCCGGGCTCCAGTCCACCCCCCGCACGACGGCCGGACCCGGGTGCCGCAGCGGCGGAACCGACTGATTGCCGACCGGGAGGTCCAGCACCACGGCCCCGGAGTTGGTGGCGCAGGCGACCCGCTCGGCGGTCGGCGACCACGCTACGTGGAGGGCCGCAACCGGGTACCCCTCGGCCGGGCCGACCGTCGTCCGCGTCCAGCGGCCGTACACCCGGACGCGCCGGTCCAGGCCGGCGACGACGACCCGGTCGGCGTCGCGGCTCCAACTCGCTGACACCAGCGACCGCACCACCGGAATGGACGGCGGCACAGACGACCAGACGCACGCCAGGCCGTCCAGCCCGCCGGTCGCCAGCCGGTCGCCGGTGGCGGTCCACGCGACCGAGTGGACCTCGTGGGTGTGACCGAGGTAGGTGTGCCGGAGGCGACCGCCCGCGACGTCCCAGAGGCGGACCGTGCCGTCGAACCCCGCCGACGCCAGGGTGGCGCCGTCCGGCGACCACCGGGCCGCGGCGACCCGGTGCCGGTGGCCGCGCAGGACGCCCATGACGGACCCAGTCGCGGGGTCCGCGATCGTAATGGCGGTGTCGATCCGGCAGACCGCCAGCCGCCGACCGTCGGCGCTCCACGACGGAATCCCGGGGGGTCCCTGGATGTTCACCGCCGCCTCGCCGCCGGCCACGCTCACCACCCGCGTGCTGCCGCCGTTCCCGATGGCCACCTGTTTCCAGTCGGGACTCCAACTGACGGTGTCGGCCCAGGCCCGGTTTCCAGTCCGGACCGGGAGGGTCTGATCGGCTTTGCCGGTCGGGTCGCCGACGATGATGCGGTCGTCCGACTCCCCCGCCGACCCGAGCCCCGCGCCGTCCGGGCTCCAGCTCACCGTGCGGACGGCGCCCTCGTGCCGCGGAATTGCGGCCCGCTCGCGCCAGTCGTCCCGGGTCCACAGCCGGACCACGCCGTCCGCCCCGCCGGTCGCCAGGGTCGCGCCGTCCGGGCTCCAGGCGACGCACCGCGCCGGCCGCTCACCGAGCACGGCGACCACCGCCCCGTCGGCGGACCGGACCCGGACGGGTCCGTCCTGCTCGGCCACGGCCAACCGGTCCCCACCCGGAGCCCATGCCACGTCCAGTACCGCCGACGCGTGGGTGACCCGCAGTTCGTCCTGGCGGCCGAGGGCGTCGAGGTAGTACCACTCCCACCCGCGGAGGTCGGTCTTTCCGGGCTCGGGCCGCCACGCGGCGAGGAGCCGGCCGATCTCCGAGAGCGGCTTGTTGAGCACCGTCGCCTGCCCGGCCAGGTGCGTCTGGGCGGCGTACAGCGTCGTCCGCGCGTGGTCCCGGGCCTCGTCGGCGGCGGACTTCTGCTGGACCGCGAGGTCCTTGTTCTCGTTCGCCTGCCGGGCGTTCTCGGAGGCCCGGTCGGCGTTCGAGTTCGCAAGTGCGGCGGCCTCCGTCGCCCGGATGGCAAAATGAGTCGCGGTCGCGGTCCCGCCGAGCAGCGAGGCGACCGCGAGGATGAGCAACGCGGTCGCCACCGGGTACCGCTTCGCGCGCCGGGCCAGTCGCACCACGGTCCCGGTCGGCCGCGCCCGGACCGGGTCCCCGGCCAGGAATCGGCTCAGATCGTCGGCCAACTCGCCGGCCGTGGCGTACCGCCGGCGCGGGTCCTTCGCCAGGCACTTCAGGCAGACGGTTTCCAGGTCGCGGGGTACGCCGCGGCGGAGCCGGGACGGGGCAACCGGGTCGTCGTGAAGCACTTGGAGCAGCGTGTCCGCGGCGGCCGCGCCGCGGAACGGCGGCCGGCCGGTCAGCAGCTCGTACAGGATCGCCCCGAGGGCGTACACGTCGGCGGCCGGGCCGACGCCGGTCTGCCCGGACGCCTGCTCGGGCGGCATGTAGGACGGGGTGCCGGCGACGGTCCCGCTCGCGGTCACCGCGGGGCTGCCGTCGAGCCACTTGGCGAGCCCGAAGTCGGTGACCTTCGGGCCCGCGAGGCCGGGGCCGTCGAGGAGGATGTTGGCCGGCTTCAAGTCGCGGTGGACGACACCCTCGGCGTGGCACGCCTGGACGGCCGAGGCGAGCGTGGCGACAAGGGACACCGCGGTGCGAACCGGCTGCGGCTCGCCCCGGAGGAACCGGTCGAGCCCGCCGCCGGCGGCGTACTCCAGGGCCAGGAACGGCAGCCCGTCGTGCTGCCCGATCTCGTAGATCTGGATCAGGTTCGGGTGCCGGACTCGGGCCGCCGCCTCCGCCTCGCGGTGGAACCGGACGGACTCGGCCGGCGTGGCGTGGCCCCCGGCCAGGATCACCTTCAGGGCGACGAACCGCTTCAGGTCCGGGTCGAAGCCCTTGTAGACGACGCCCATGCCGCCGCGTCCGAGCTCCTCCAGCACCTCGTAGCCGCCGAACCAGCGCGGGCGGGCGTCCGCGGGCGGGAGCGTCCGCTCCGAGGTCGGCCCCACGGTTTCGGCCGCTGCCGCCAGGCCAGCCGACCACGTACCGGTCCGGCCGTCGGCCGGCGGGGCGGCAGCTAGCCCGCGCAGGACGGCGGCGAGCGGATCGACCACCGCGTCGAGTTGCTCGGCCGCCCGGTCGCACGAGGGGCAGCCCTCCAGGTGCGAGGCGACCTCGTCGATCGCCGCCGACGGCAGGTCGCCGCGGGCGAAGGCGGCGAGGTCGGCCGGCGTCGGGCAGTTCGTCGGCCGCATGGGCGTACTCCGGCGGGCGGGGTGACATCACTATAATGGTGGCGGGTGTGACAGACTCTTCCAACCTCTCCCGCAAACGGTCCCATGTCCCAGCCCCCGCCGGCGCCGAACAGCCCGCTCGCCGCACCGGAGTGCCGGTCGGGGAACACCCCGCGGACCCTGCTGGCCCGCGCCAAGGAGAACGACCCCGACGCCTGGGGCCGGCTCGTCTACCTCTACACGCCGCTGGTGTACCACTGGTGCGGACGGTGCGGGGTCCGGCGACCGGACGCCGACGACATCGTGCAGGAGGTGTTCCAGGCGGCGTTCGGGTCGCTCGGCGGGTTCCGCCGCGATCACCCCGGGGCGACGTTTCGGGGGTGGCTGCGCGGGGTGGCCCGGAACACCCTCAACAGCCACTTCCGCCGGGCGGGGCGGGAGGTGCGGGCCGAGGGAGGGACAGACGCCTACATCCGCATGCACGGCGTCGAGGCGCCGCCGGCCGAGTCGGGCGACGAAGCGGACCCCCCGGCCGAGCTGTCCGGCCTGTACCGGCGGGCGCTGGAGTTGGTCCGCGGCGAGTTCGAGGATCGCACCTGGCGGGCGTTCTGGCAGGCTACGGTCGATGGCCGCCCGCCGGCCGAAGTCGCCGCCGACCTCGGGGTCAGCGCGGCCGCCGTCCGGCAAGCCAAGTCGCGGGTGCTGCGCCGGCTCCGGGAGGAAATCGGCGACCTCGGAGACTGACCGCGCTGTCCGAAGTCCGCGTCGTTCAGGCGGGGACACTTGTTTCCAGCGGAGAGGGGGCCCCCCGTCCCAGAAGCATTGAGTCAACTGGAAGAATCTATATTAGAGCGACGCCGCCGCTTCATCCCGACGCGACTCGTGGTCTCACCAGGACTTGCGGCAAAGGAGACGAATTGACCTGAGCCGTATCGTTCCAGACTAGCTCCACACGAAGCCTCGCCGACACCGCCGGCAACACTCGCATCAAGATCCCTGTCACACCGCGACCATACCGTCTCACGTCATCTCGACCGCCACCGGCTACCCTCTCGGGAGTCCGCCCATGCGTCGCCCGCGCCGCGCCCGGCCGCAGCTCGTCGAACTCGAAGACCGCGTCACCCCCGCCACGCTCTTCACCGTCACCGGTGCCGGCGACGACAACACCCGCGACGGCGTGCTGACGCTCCGCGAGGCGCTGCTCGCCCAGCGCGGCGACATCACGCTGTCGGCCGACGAACTCGTTCACGTCGCCGTGAACGCCCCCGGCCTCACCCGCGACACCATCGGCTTCGCGCCGGTACTCGGCGGGCGGACGATCACCTTCGGAGCGAGCGACACGACGGCGGCGAACCGGTACGGCGCGACCGGGTTCGTCGTCACCACCCCCGTGACGATCGACGGCACCGCCGGCGGCGGGCAGGGCGTGACGGTGTCGGGCGGGAGCGCCCGGCGGCTGTTCGCCGTGACCTCGACGGGCGACCTGGGGCTGGCGAACCTGACGCTCGCGGACGGCCTGGCGCAGGGCGGCGCCGGCGGGGTCGGGGCCACGATCAGCAAGGGCACGACGACCACCCTGCAGGGCGGCGGGGGCGGCGGGGCGGCCGGACTCGGCGGGGCGGTGTTCGTGGACGGCGGGGTGCTGACGATCACGGCCGGCACGCTGACGGGAAACCGGGCGGCGGGCGGGGCCGGGGGGTACAGGGGTACGAGCGGGAGCGGGGCCGGCGGCACGGGAACGTACCTGAGTACCGGCGGGGCGGGCATACCGGGCGCGAGCGGCGGGGCCGGCGGGTTCGGCGGCGGGGGGGGCGGCGGCGGCGCCCGGAGCACGACCACCCACTACCCGCCGCCCTTGCCGCCGGGCCACCCGCTCGGGGGCATCACGACGAGTCCGCCCCCCCCGCCGGTCACGACCTACGACGCCTACGCGGGCGGGGCGGGCGGGTTCGGCGGCGGGGCGGGCGCGTCGGGCGTCGCCACGTTCGGACTCGTCGGCGGCTGGGGCGGCGGCGGCGCGGGGTTCGGCGGGGCGGTGTTCAACAACGCCGGCACCGTCACCATCACCAGCTCGACCCTGACCGCGAACACCGCCGTCGGCGGCCCCGGGGGCACGGCCGGGAAGGGGCACGGCGGTGCCGTCTTCAGCCGCAACGGGACGCTGACCATCACGTCGTCCACGCTGTCGGCGAACACCGCGGCGCAGGGCGGGGCCGGCGTGTTCGTCCTCGCCGACAAGGTGGTCGGCGGCGCCGGCGACACCGGAAGCACCGGCGCGGCGGCGGTCACCATCACCGGCAGCATCCTGGGGCAGACGGCGAACGCCGTCACCGACCTGGCGACGGCCACGAACGGTTCCGCGACGACGCTGACGGTGTCGGGGGCGTTCAACCTGATCCGCAACACCGCGGTGACGGGCGTCGGGAACCTCTCGACCGCCGACCCGCGGCTGACCTCGTTTGCGACCTTCGGCGGCCCGACTCGGACGATGGCCCTCCTGACCGGAAGCCCGGCGCTGGACGCGGGCGACCCGGCGGCGACGGGCGCCGACCAGCGCGGCGTCGCGGTCTACAACGGCCGCCGCGACGTGGGGGCGTTCGAGCAGGCGGCCGGCACGCTCACGATCGCCGGGCCGGGAACCCTGCCGAGCCGCAGCGTCGGCGAGGCGTACAACGAGACGTTCGCCGCGGCCGGCAGCGCGGGGCCGTTCACGTTCGCGGTGTACGACGGGGCGCTGCCGGCCGGCCTCACCCTCTCGCCGGCCGGCGTCCTGAGCGGGACGGCGACCGCGGGCGGGACGTTCACCTTCACCGTGATCGCCCACGACCCGACGGGGGCGAGCGGCAGCCGCGACTACACTCTGGTCGTGGTTCCGCCCGTCGTGCTGACCCCCACCGCGCTCCCCGGCGCGGCCGTCGAGGCGGCGTACTCGCAGGCGCTGTCGGCGAGCGGGCCGGCGGGGCCGTTCACGTTCGCGGTGACGACCGGCAGCCTGCCCGCGGGCCTGACGCTCACCGGCGCGGGCGTCCTGGCCGGCACCCCAACGGCCGCGGGGACGGCGACCTTCACCGTCGCCGCCACGTCGGCCGGGGGCTACACCGGTACGCGGCAGTACACGGTCGTCGTCGGCCCGGTGACGGTGGCCGTGGGGCCGGCCACGCTGGCGGCGGCGACGCGCGGGACGGCGTACTCGCAGGCCGTCACCGCGGCCGGGGCGATTGGGCCGTTCACGTTCGCGGTGACCGCCGGGAGCCTGCCGCCGGGGCTCACGCTGGCCGCCGACGGCGCCCTGACCGGCACCGTGCCGCCGGGGGCGACCCAGAGCTTCGCGTTCACCGTGACGGCCACGTCGGCGACGGGCTTCGCCGGCACCCGCCAGTACACCGTGGCGGCGAACTCGCCGGTGGCCGTGGAGCCGACGACGGTGTTCGGCACCATCCCCGGCGCGACGTTGGGAACGCCGTTCTCGCAGCAGTTCACCGCGTCCGGGGCGGCCGGGCCGTTCACGTTCGCGGTGTCGGCCGGGAGCCTGCCGGCGGGCCTGGCGCTGTCCGCGGGCGGCGCCCTGACGGGCACCCCGACGGCGTTGGGGGCGGCGTACTTCACCGTCACCGCCACGTCGCCCGCGGGGCACGTCGGGTCGCGGTCGTACATCCTCACGGTGGTGGCTCCGGGGCCGAGCCTGAGCCCCGCGGCGCTCCCCGCGGCGACGGTCGGGCAGGCGTACAGCCAGTCGGTGAGGTTGACGGGCGTCTCGGGGACGTTCACCTACGGCCTCACCGGCGGCACCCTGCCGCCGGGGCTGAGCTTCGTCACACAGACCATCTTCGGATCCTCGATGGGGATCCTCACCGGCACACCCACCGCCGCCGGCACGTACACGTTCCGCCTCTCGGCCTCGTCCACGACCGGCGCGGGCGGCAGCCAGACGTACACGTTCGTCGTGAACCCGGCCGGCGTCACCCTCACCCCCGCCACGCTCCCGGCGGGGGCCGTGGAGGCGACGTACGCGCAGACCCTGACGGCGAGCGGGGGGACGGCCCCGTACACGTTCGCGGTGACGGCCGGGAGCCTGCCGGCCGGGCTGACGCTGACCGCCGCCGGCGACCTCGCCGGCACCCCGACCGCGGTCGGCACCGCGACCTTCACCGTCACCGCCACCGCGGCGAACGGCAGCACCGGCACCCGGTCGTACACCCTGACCGTCGGCCCGGCGACGGTGGTGGTGGGGCCGGCGACACTGCCGCCGGCGACCCGCGGGGTGGCGTACGCGCAGACCTTGACCGGGTCCGGGTCGGCGGCGCCGTACACGTTCGCGGTGACCGCCGGGAGCCTGCCGCCGGGCCTGGAGTTGGCCGCGAACGGCACCCTCACCGGCACCGTCCCGCCGGGGGCGACGCAGACGTTCACGTTCACCGTGACCGGCACGTCGGCCACGGGCGTGACGGGGAGCCGGGCGTACAGCCTGGAAGTAAATTCGCCCCTCGTCCTCGCCCCGGCCGCGGGGGCGCTGCCGGCCGCGAGCCAGGGGCAGCCGTACACCCAGACGTTCACCGCGACCGGGGCAGCCGGGCCGTTCGCGTTCGCGCTGTCGGCCGGGACGCTCCCCGCCGGCCTGTCGCTGGACGCCGACGGCACCCTGGCCGGCACCCCGACCGCGGGCGGGAACTTCGCCTTCACCGTGACCGCCACGTCGGCCGCGGGGTACACCGCGTCCCGCGCCTACACCCTCGCGGCGTACGCCACCACGCTCGTCGTCACCAGTCTGGCCGACGACGGCAGCCCCGGGACGCTGCGGTCCGTGCTCGCCACGGCGAACGCGACGCCGGGCAGCCTGCCGGTCGCGGTCACGTTCGCGGTGGACGGCACCATCACCCTCGGCGGCACGTCGAGCGCCCCGGCCGGCCCGGTGGCCCTGTGGCACGCGGACGAGTCGGCCGCGGACGCTGCCGGCACGAACCACGGCACGCTCGAAGGCACCGTGACCTACGCGACCGGGCGGGTCGGCCAGGCGTTCAAGTTCACCGGCAGCACCGGCGCCGTGCGGATGGGGACCGACGCCCTCCGCCAGCCGTTCGCGGCGCTGACGATGACCGCGTGGGTGAACCCGACGGCCACCGGCTCGTCGGGCAACGCCTACGGGCTGACCGTGCTCAGCCGCACCGACGGCGACGGGTTCGCCCTCCGCGTCCTCGCCGGGAAGCTGCAGGCCGACCTGCGGCTGGCGGGCGGCGACTACACCGTCACGTTCCCCGGGCAGACCACGAACCTGCCGCTGAACGCCTGGTCGCACCTCGCCGTGACCTACGACGGGGCGGTCATTACCGGGTACGTCAACGGCGTGTCGGTCGGTACGGTCGCGGCGACGGGCGCGCTGCGGGCGGCGAACCCGACGACGAACCTGCTGATCGGCAACGAGCCGCAGGAGGGCAGCCTCCAGGGCGCGGGGTTCCCGTGGCCCGGGATGCTCGACGAGGTGGCGGTGTACGACCGGGCGCTGACCGCCGCCGAGGTGCAGGGTGCGGCCGCCGCCGGGGGCGCGGCCGCCGCACAACTGGCGATCACCCGCACGTCCGGGCCGATCCTCATCGACGGCACGGGCCGCTCGGTCACGATCAGCGGCGGGGGCCGCACCCGCATCCTGCAGACGGGTGCGGGCACGAAAGTCGGGCTGACCCGGCTGACGCTCACCGGCGGCAACGGGTCGGGCGGCGGGTCCGAGGGGGCCGGCGGGGCGATCGCGTCCAACGGCACGCTGACGCTAACGGACGTGACCGCGACCGGGAACACGGCGCGGCTCAACGGCGGCGTGATCTACCAGCACGCTGCGACGCTGACGATCGTGCGCGGCACGTTCACGAACAACACGGCCGGGTACTCGGCCGGGGCGGTGGCGCAGAACGTCGGCACGCTGGTCGTGAGTGCGAGCACGTTCGCGAACAACACGTCCGAGTACGGCGGGGCGCTGTACGGCAACGGCGTCGCCGCGATGCGCGTGACCGACAGCACGTTCACGGCCAACGGCGCGACCAGCTTCGGCGGCGCCATCGGCCTGGAGACGGGCACCACGCTGGACGTGGCCGGCAGCACGTTCTCCGCGAACAACGGCGGCGGCGGGGGCGGCGGGGCGATCAACTTCGACGGGCCGGTGACGGTGCGCGCCAGCACGTTCACCGGGAACGTCGGCGGCCACGGCGGCGCCCTGCGGAGCGGCGCCACCGGCACCCTCACCCTCACCGACAGCACGGTCGTCGGCAACACCGCCTCGGCGTCCGGTGGCGGCATCACCAACTCGAACGTGCTGACGCTCGCCGGCAGCATCGTGGCCGGGAACGCCGTCACGGCCGCGGGCGGCCGCCGCGACATTGAGGGCGCGGTGACGACGAACGCCGGGTACAACCTGCTCGGCACCGCGCTCCAGGGCACGACGAGCGGCACCGGCACCGTGTTCAGCGACAGCCCCGGCGTGGCCGCGCTCGCCGACAACGGCGGCCCGACCCCGACGATGGCTCTGCTGCCCGGTAGCGCCGCGGCCGACGCTAACAACCCGGCGAACACGACCGTCGACCAGCGCGGGGTCGCCGTCCATAACGGCCGCCGCGACATCGGCGCGTTCGAGGGCGACGGCGTCAGCGTCGGCCCCGGCGCACTCCCCGCCGCGACCGTCGGAACGGCCTTCTCGCAGGCGCTGACCGCGTCCGGGTCGGCGGGGCCGTTCACGTTCGCGGTGACCGCCGGCGCCCTCCCCGCGGGGCTGACGCTGAGCGCCGTCGGCGTACTGAGCGGCACGCCGACGGCGGTCGGCACGGCGACGTTCACCGTCACCGCGACCGCCGCCGGCGGCGGTCGCGGGCTGCGCACGTACACGCTCGTGGTGAGCCCGGTGGTCGTGACGCTGACGCCCGCGGCGCTGCCGGCCGCGGTGACGAGCCTGCCGTACACGCAGACACTGACGGCGTCCGGGGCGGCGGGGCCGTACACGTTCGCGGTGACGGCCGGGGAGCTGCCGGCGGGCCTAACGCTGAGCGCGAGCGGCGTCCTGAGCGGCACGCCGCTGGCGGACGGGAGCGAGACGTTCACCGTGACCGTCACGTCGGCCGCGGGGCACATCGGGAGCCGCACGTACACGCTGGACTCGGGGCCGGGTCTGGCAATCGTGCCGCAGTACCCGCCGGCCGCGGCGGTCGCCGTGGCCTTCACCGAGCAACTGGAAGCGACCGGCGCGGCGGGGCCGTTCACGTTCGCGCTGCAGGAGGGAACGCTGCCACCGGGCCTGACGCTGACCGCCGCCGGGCTGCTGAGCGGCACGCCGACGAGCGCCGGGCGGTACACGTTCGGCGTCGCGGCAACGGCGGCGAACGGGCTGCCGGGGTTCCAGCAGTTCACCGTGCTCGTCTCCCCCGGCCGCGAGCTGACGCCGGCGGCGATGCCGCAGGGGCAGGCCGGCCAGCGCGTCGAGCTGACGTTCGGCCTGACCGCCGCGACGACGCCGTACTCCTACGCGGTCTCGTCCGGGGCGCTGCCGCCGGGGCTGTCCCTGAGCGGCGCCGTCCTCCGCGGCACGCCGACGACCGCGGGGACCTATTCGTTCACCGTCACCGCCATCGGCGCGAGCGGTCCGGTGAGCCGCGCCTACGCCTACCGCGTCGCCGCCGCGCCGGTCCAGGCGCCGGCCGCCTACGTGGTGACGAGCCTGGCCGACGACGCCAGCCCCGGCACGCTCCGCTACGCGGTGAACACCGCGAACGCCGACACGACCGCGGCGCCGGTCACGATCACGTTCGCGGTGAGCGGCACGATCGTGCTGACCGGCGGGTCGATCGACCTGACCCGCGCCGGCGGCCCGATCCACATCGACGCCACCGGCCGCCCGATCACGCTGGACGCGAACCACGCCGGGCGGGTGCTGTACAACGTGGCGACCGGCCCGGTCACGCTCACCGGCCTGACCCTCCGAAACGGCCGCACCGACGCGACGACGTACGGCGACTCCGGCGCCGGCATCCTGAACGGCGGCGTGCTGACGCTGGTGCGGGTGGCCGTGCTCGACAACGAGGCCACGTACTCCGGCGGCGGCATCTACAACGGCAACACCGTCCACCTCATCGACAGCACGGTGGCCGGCAACACCTGCGCCTACGTCGGCGGCGGCGTGTACAACGGGACCGGCGCCACGCTGACGGCGGTGAACAGCACGCTGGCGAACAACACGGCCGGGAACGGCGGGTTCGTCTTCAACGGCGGCACGTTCACCGCCACCGACTGCACCATCAGCGGCAACGCGGCACGTTACACCGGCGGCGGCGTGTACAACGGCGCGACGTTCAGCGTCGTCGGCAGCATCGTCGCGGGCAACACGCTGATCGGCACCGGCGGGTTCGGCCCGAACGTGTACGCCGGCATCACCACCGACGGCGGGCACAACCTCCTGTCGCCCGAGCTGCGCGGTGAAGCGCCCGCCGCCGGCGACGTGTTCTCCGCCGCCCCCGGCCTCGACGCCCTCGCGGACAACGGCGGCCCGACCCCGACGATGGCGCTTCTGACCGGTAGCCCGGCCATCGACGCCGGCCGGGCGGCCGACGCCAGCGCCGACCAGCGCGGGGTGGCGGTGCAGAACGGCCGGCGCGACGTGGGCGCCTACGAGTCAGGCTACACCCCGCCGCCGACGCCGGCGGCCACGACCACGACGACGGCTGGCGCGACGGCTACTTACGATGCGAGCCAGACCGTCACCCTGTCCGCGACCGTGACGGGCGTCGGCGGTACGGTGACCTTCGAGGTGACGGACGCCGCCGGCGCGCGGGTCGGAACGACGGTGACGGCGGCCGTGTCCGGCGGCTCGGCGGCGGCGGCGTACACGCTGCCGGGCCGCACGGCGGTCGGCGCCTACCGCGTCACCGCGACGTACTTCGGCGACATCGGCTACGCCGCCAGCAGCGCCACCGCAACGCTGACCGTCGCGCCGCGGGCGCTGACCGTGACCGGGCTGACGGCCGCGGACAAGCTGTACGACGACACCACCGCCGCGACCCTGACCACCGGCTCGGCCGCGCTCGTCGGCGTGGTCGCCGGCGACGGCGTGGCGCTGAACGTCGGCGCCGCCGCCGGCACGTTCGCGTCGCGGCACGTCGGGGCCGCCCTCCCGGTGACGGTGGCCGGCCTGGCGCTGGCCGGCCCCGACGCCGGGAACTACACCCTCGCAGCGCCCGCGCTGTCGGCCGCGATCACGCCGCGACCGCTGACCGTGACCGCCACCGCGAACAGCAAGCCGTTCGACGGCACCACCAGCGCCGCCGCCGCCCCGACGGTCGCCGGCCTCCAGGGCGACGACGCCGCATCCTTCGCCGAGACCTACGCCGACCCCGCGGTCGGCAGCGGCAAGGTGCTCACGCCGGCCGGCGTTGTCCTCGACGGGAACGGCGGCGCGAACTACCGTGTCACTCTCGTCAGCGCCCCCACGGGCACCATCTCCCCGTCCGTCGGCACGGACGTGGCGGTGACGCTGCCGACGGCCGTCGGGTATGGCACCCCGGTCACCGTCTCCGCCACCGTCACCAGCGGCGCGGGCACGCCGACGGGCGCGGTCACGTTCTACGACGACACCGCCGGCGTCGCGCTCGGCGCGGGGGTCGATCTGGGCGGCGGGGTGTGGGCGTACACGGCCGGCGCCGGGCAGCTGGCCGCGGCCCCGCTGCGGACCATCCGCGCGGTCTTCAGCCCGACCGGGCCGTACCTCGCCGCGGCGGCCACGGCCGGCGTCGCGGTCGCGCCGCGGCCCCTCACGGTGACCGGCCTCGCCGCCGCCGACAAGGTGTACGACGGCACCACCACCGCCGCACTCGACACGTCCGCCGCCGCACTCGGCCGAGTGGTCGCTGGCGACGACGTGACCCTGAACATGACCGCCGCCGCCGGCACGTTCGCGTCGGCAGACGCGGCGGCCGGCGTCCCCGTGACCGTCAGCGGGCTGGCCGTGACGGGCGCCGACGCCGCGAACTACACCCTCGCCGCGCCCGTCCTCGCCGCCTCGGTCGCCCGCGCGCCGGTGGCCGTGGCGCTGGCGCCGGTCGGCGGCACCGCCGGCCGGGCGGTCGCACTCACCGCGGCCGTGTTCGGCGTCGGCGGGCCGCTGTCCGCCGGCACCGTCACCTTCGCCGTCCTCGGCACCACGGTCGTCGCCCCGGTCGTCGGCGGCGTGGCGGCCGCGACCGTGACCCTCCCCGCGGCCACGCCGGCCGGCACCTACGCCGTGCATGCTGGGTACAGCGGCGCGGCGAACCTCGCCCCCGCCGCCGCCACCACGGCGCTCGCCCTCGCCGCGGCCCCGGCCGACCCCACCCCGGTCGATCCCACCCCGGCCGCGCCCGACCCGAACCTCGTCGGCGTGACACAACTCGCGGCCGGGGCCGACGCGGCCGGCGGCGGCACCGTCACCGTCTTCAACCCCGACAGCTCCGTCGCCGCCACGCTCACGCCGTTCCCCGGCACGGGCGTCTCGGTCCGCACCGTGACCGCCGACTTCAACCGTGACGGCACCCCCGACGTGGTCGCCGGCACCGGCCCCGGCGCGACGGCGCGGGTGAAGGTGCTCGACGGCCGCACCGGCGCCGTGCTGTTCGAAATCCGCCCGTTCGACGACTTCGCCGGCGGCGTGTTCGTGAGCGCCGCCGACCTGACCGGCGACGGCACGCCCGAGTTGGTGGTCACGCCGGACCAGAGCGGCGGCCCGCGCGTCGTGATCTATGACGGCAGCGGGCTCGCGCCGATGGCGAGCTTCCTGGGTATCGACGACGCCAACTTCCGCGGCGGCGCGCGGGCCGGGGTTGGCGACGTGAACGGCGACGGGTACGCCGACCTGGTGGTGTCGGCCGGGTTCGGCGGCGGCCCGCGGGTGGCCGTATTCGACGGCAAGGCGCTGGCCGCCGGCCGGGTCGCGCACCTGGTGGACGACTTCTTCCTGTTCGAGGAGGGGCTGCGGAACGGCGCCTACGTGGCGGTCGGCGACGTGGACGGCGACGGCTTCGCGGACGTGGTCGGCGGCGCCGGCCCGGGCGGCGCGTCGCGGGTGCTGGTGCTGAGCGGGCGGGCGCTGCTGACGGCCGGCGCGGGCTCGGCGCTGGCGGCGCCGGTTGCCGACTTCTTCGCCGGCGACGCGTCGAACCGCGGCGGGGTGCGGGTGGCGGTGAAGAACCTGGACGGCGACCGGTTCGCCGACGTGGTGGTGGGCGACGCGGCGGGGTCGGGGAGCCGCCTCCGCGCCTACCGCGGGGCCGACTTCGCCGGCGGCGCGGCCCCGGCGGCGTTCGACCTGGACCTGTTCCCCGGCACCTTCGGCGGCGTGTACGTGGGCTGACCATCCGGGCGGGCACGAGGCCGGGGGTCCGCCCCCGGCCGGTCGCATCGACGGCGGCGGTCGGCTTGTCGCCGATCAGTCCGCGGTCGGACGCGGTCGTGGTGGCGCTGTAGAGGAGGCTGACGGCCTCCCCGTTTTTCGCGGCCGTCCGGCCGCGTAGCAGAGGGTCGAGAAGTGGGGCACCTTGTCGAGCCCGAGATCCTTGCGGAAGTCGGTGAGGAGTTAGGCGATGCCCCGGCAGTCGGTCTTGAAAAACGTCTTGAGGGCCAGGACGGCGAACAGCTGGTGGGTGGGGAAGTCCTTCCGGCTGCGGGCCGAGGTGTCGGTCGGCAGGGCTTCCCGGGCGAGCGCGAGCGCCTCCCGCGCCACGGCCCGCGGGGACTTTGTCATGGGGGTTGGGGTCTTCATACCCCATTTGAACTCACGACCCGCCCGATGGACTCAACAGAGCAACTGGGCGCTACAAGCCTGCGGCCCGTGCGACCCAGCCAGAGGACCGCCGAAGGCCGGCCTAACGGGAACGACGCCCACGAAGCGGCTGAAGGCCGGGTGGGATGACGACTACCTACAAACCGTTCTCCAAGGACTCCCAGATATGGAAGTGCGGCAACCCTCCCGACCGTCACGCCCGGAAGTGGCGTCCTGATGATTTACCCGTCGCGCCCTGGTGGGCGGTCGGTGGCACGGTATCCTTGCACCAAATTACCTCATTATACTCTCCCTATCGACCATGTTCAGCACTCCAACTCCGGTCCGCCGCCGGTTCCGCCCCCCGTTCCTTGGTTGAGAGATGTCCCCGCGGGCCCGTGGTCGGCACACGCGGTGTTCGCGTAAATCCACGGCCCGAATTCGTTGCGACAACCCGACGCCCCCCGGAGCCTCACCTTGTCTACGCCCGTTTCTCGCTGGTTCGCCGCACTCGCTCGCCCCACGCGCCCGATCCGCCGGGCGAAGCCCGGCCGCCACTGGCTCGAACTCCTGGAGTGCCGCACCACGCCGGCCGTCACCTTCGAGCTGCAAGCCCCTGCCGTCGCCGTGGGCGACTTCCCGCTCGGGGTCGCGCTGGGCGATTTCAACAGCGACGGCAAACTCGACCTCGTGGCGACCAATGGTTCCGCGAGCTCTGTCAGCGTCGCTTTCGGCAACGGCGACGGCACCTTCGCCGCGGCCGTCAGCTACCCTGCCAGCTTCAACCCCGTCAGGGCCGCGGTCGCCGACTTCAACGGCGACAGCAAGCTCGACATCGTCGTGGTCAACGACGGCAACAACTCGGTCAGCGTCCTGCTCAACAACGGCGACGGCACCTTCGGCGGCCCCACCCCATTTGGTACCAACGGCATCGCGCCCCGGTCCGTGGCGGTCGGCGACTTCAACGGCGACGGCAAGCCGGACATCGCGGCCACCAACGCGAGCAACTCGACGAACTTCATTTCCGTCTTCACGAACACCACCCCGACGAACGGGACGACGCCGTCCTTCACCAGAACCACCATCCCCACCGGCGGCAACGGCCAGGGCGTGTCGGTCGGCGACCTCGACGGCGACACGCGGCCCGACATCGTCAATGTCGACTTCCAGAACAACACCGTCAGCGTGAGACTGAACACGACGGCGACGCCGGGGGGCTCGCCGACGTTCGGGTCCCGCGTGACGTACGCGACGGGCTCCGTCCCGCAGTTGTCGACACTGGGCGACTTCGACGGCGACGGCAACCTCGACGTCGCCGCCACTTTCAGCGGCGGCGTCAACGTGCTGCTGGGCCAGGGCGACGGCACCTTCGGATCGGCTGCGACGTTCGCCGTCCCAGGCAACCCAAATGACATCCAGGTCGGCGACTTCGACGGCGACGGCAAGTTCGACCTGGTCGTCGCCGGGGGCGGCGGCATCGACGTGCTGGTGGGCCAGGGCGACGGCACCTTCGGTGCCCCCACGAACTACGGCGCCAACGGCAACAACTTCACTGTCGCGGTCGGCAACATCAACGGCGACGTCCGGCCCGATCTCGTCACAAACAACTTCAGTGCCAACACCGTCAGCGTCCTCCTCAACGCCGGCACCCCTTCCACGACGACGGCGGGCTCGGCGACGGCCACCTTCGGCAGTGCCGACCAGCCGGTGACGCTGACCGCGACCGTCGTGGGCACGGGCGGCGAGACGGTCAACGGGGGCACGTTCACGTTCACCGTCCGGGACGCGCTGAACAACGTCGTCGGCACGCCCACCGTCTCCGGCACGGTCGCCAACGGGGCCGCTACCGCGGCGTACACGCTGCCCGGGGGCACCCCGGTCGGCGTGGGCTACACCGTCACGGCGGTCTACAACCCCGGCACTGACAGCTTCTTCGGCACCAGTACCGACGCCGCCGGCACGCTGGCGGTCGCCCCGGCCGCGACGACCACGTCGCCGACGACGGCCGCCGCCACGTTCGGCGGCGCCGACCAGGTGGTGACCCTGACCGGCGCCGTGACGAGTCCGGGCGGGCCGGTCAACGACGGCACGCTCACCTTCACGGTCCGGGACGCGGGAAACAACGTCGTCGGCACGGCCGTCTCCGGCCCGGTCACCGCGGGCACGGCCACCGCGGCGTACACGCTGCCCGGCGGCGCCCCGGCCGGCGCGTACACGATCGAGACCGTCTACACCCCCGGCTCCGGCAACCTCACGACCAGTACCGACACCGCCGGCACGCTGGCGGTCGCCCCGGCCGCCGCCCCGGCCCCGGTTCGGCTGACGGCTGAGGGCACGGCCGTGGGCGGCGGGCCGCGGGTGATGGTGCGGAACGCCGACGGATCGGTTCGGTTCGACTTTTTCGCCTTCAACCCGGCGTTCCGCGGCGGGGTGACGGCGGCCGTCGCCGACCTGAACGGCGACGGCGTCGATGACATCGTCACCGGAGCCGGGATCGGCGGTGCCCCGCACGTCAAGGTGTTCGACGGCCGGACCGGCGCCGAGGTCGCCAGCTTCTTCGCCTACGACGCGAGCTTCCGCGGCGGGGTGAGCGTCGGGGCGGCCGACGAGAACGGGGACGGGTCGCCCGACATCGTGACCGGGGCCGGGCCGGGCGGCAGCCCGCACGTCAAGGCGTTCCGGTTCGACGGGCTGACCCCGATCGCGTCGTTCTTCGCGTTCGACCCGAGCTTCCGGGGCGGGGTGAACGTGGCGAGCGGGGACCTGTTCGGGGACGCGCGGGCGGAACTGGTGCTGGCCGCCGGGGCCGAGGGCGGGCCGGTCGTGTCGGTGTTCGACGGGGCCACCGGGCGGCGGGTGTCGCAGTTCTTCGCCGGGCCGCCCACCGACCGCGGGGGCGTGCGGGTGGCGGTCACCGACCTGGACGGGAACGGGGCGAACGAGTTGATCGCGCGGGCGGCGGGGGTGACGAAGGTGTACGACCCGCTGACCGGGGCGGACCGGTCGTCCGGGTTCACCGCCGCCCAGATCGGTGGGGTGTTCGTGGGGTAATTCGGTAAGACGCCCGGTCGGTCAGTCTGGCTGGGGAGCAGCCTCTCTCCTCGGCCACTCCGCTACGCTTTTCGGCACCCAGCTTTCCGCGGACTTCCACCTTCCACTGGCGGGTGGTCCAAGTCTCCGGCACGAGGTCAATTATGACCTCCGAGTCCCTTGCCGCGCGCTCCTCCGCTGGATCGTCTTCGAAGTCGAAACTCGCGTCGTGCTTGGGTCCGTGGGTTACGAATGGGTCGGCCGCGCCCATCGTCACCAGCGCCCCTGAGGTTCAACACCCGCAGCAACCTGGGGACGGCGGCGATCTCGTGGCTCCCGTCGGCGACCGCCACCTGCCCGAGAACGACGCCGTTCGCGGTGGCCCACATGCGGCCCGGGGTGATGTCCCGCCCACGCGAGTGGCCAACGGCAGCACGAACACCCCCGCGCCCCGCGCAACCCGTGGGCGTTTGGAACTGCCGGTGGGCCACACGGGGCGCACGAGTCGCAACCAGCCTTCCCCCAGGAGCGGCATACAGACGGATCCTGGCCGTCTTTGGCTCTCCGAATACGGCGGCAAACTTCTCCCGCAACCCCGCCGTAGTCATCCGGTCGAGGGTTGCCAGCTCCCGGGCCAGGCTTGGGGGCGGGGTCTCGGTCTTCGCGGGCATGGGCCTCCTCTCGCGCCTCGGGGGGCGTTAACCGGGGCGGACAGGTATGCTCGACGGTGGCCAACGAGATGTTGATAGGCGGCCGGGGACCCGCGACCGCAGTTCCTGCGCCGGGCTGGGCGACCCGTGTGGTATCAACACCTGAAACCGTTCGCCGGCGTCCCGAGCACCCCGTAGGCCATCGCCATGAGAACTCTTGGCGTCCTTCTCGCGGCCCTGACCTGTGCCGGGCCGGCGGCCGTCGCCGACGAGCCGCCGACCGCCTACTTCGTCGACGGCTACCACGGCGGGGTCTACGGCCACTACCCGCCCGGGTACACCGCCTTCCTCGTCGACCAGCTGAAGAAGAACTCGAACTGGAAGATCAACCTGGAGGTCGAGCCGGAGACGTGGGACGTCGCCCGCGTCGCCGAGCCGGAGGCGTACCGCGCGCTCCAGGCCCTGATGACGGACCAGACCGACGCCGGCCGCATCGAGGTGGTGAACCCGACGTACGCCCAGAGCTACCTGTTCCAGTGCTCCGGCGAGAGCGCCGTCCGCCAGTTCGACCACGGCATCCGCAAGCTCCGCGGGCACTTCCCCGGGGTCCGGCTCACCACCTACTCGTCCGAGGAGCCGTGCTTCACGAGCTGCCTCCCGCCGCTGTTGAAGTCCTTCGGGTACCACCACGCGGTGCTCAAGAACCCGAACACCTGCTGGGGCGGGTACACCACCGCCCGGGGGGGCGAGCTGGTGAACTGGGTGGGGCCGGACGGCACCCGCATCCTCACCGTCCCGCGCTACGCGTGCGAGGCGTTCGTCGAGAATTCGTGCTGGGAGACGATCGCGTCCCGCAACTCGCCCGGGTACGTCGAGGCGTGCCTCAAGCAGGGCATCAGGCGCCCGGTCGGGATGTGCCTCCAGGACGCCGGGTGGCGGGGCGGGCCGTGGATCGGGCGGACGCCCGAGAAGGGCGAACGGGTCCGGTCGAAGTACGTCACGTGGAGCGACTACATCCGGAACGTCACCCCGGCCAGGACCGACGACGACTGGCGGTTCACCCAGGAGGACGTGAAGCCGGGCCTCATGTGGGGCGCGCAAGTGCTGCAGCGAATCGCCCAGCGGAGCCGCGCGGCGGAGCTCCGGCTGCTCACGGCGGAGAAGCTCTCCGCCCTGGCGCTCGTCGACGCCGGCCGCCCGATGCCGACCGGGGCGTTCGACCAGGCCTGGCACGGCGTCCTCCTCTCCCAGCACCACGACTGCTGGATCGTCCCGTACAACGGCCGGCCGGGCAGCACCTGGGCCGACAAGGTCGGGCGCTGGACGGCCGTCTCGGACGCGGCGAGTGCCCTCGCCGTCGACCGCGCCGTCGACGCCCTGCTCGAGGGCGAGAAGGGGCGGCGGGGCCGGTTCGTTCGGCTCTTCAACCCGACCGCCGCCCGGCTGGACGCGGTGGTGCCGGTTCCGGGCACGCGGACCGCCGGGCCGACGCGGGTGACCTCGGTCGACGCCGACGGCCGCCGGTTCGCCACGCAGGTCGCGTCGTCCGACAGGCCGGAGGAGGGCGTGCTCCTCGTCCGGGCCGCCCTCCCGCCGCTCGGGTACACGACGGTCGAGCTCGTCGACGACGGGACGGTGGCCGAGCCGCCCGTGACGGCCAGGGCCGACGACGCGGCGGCCGTCCTGGAGAGCGACCACTACCGCATCGAGTTCGAGGCGGCCAAGGGGGGCACGATCAAGAGCCTCGTCGCCAAGCGGTCCGGCGGCCGCGAGGTCGTCGACGCGACGGACGAGCGGCGGTTCAACGAACTCCGCGGGCACTTCTACGACGAGAACACGTTCCATTCGAGTGCGGACCGGGCGGCGAGGGTGCGGGTGGTCGAGGCCGGCCCGCTCCGGGCGACCGTCGAGGTCGCCGGTATCATTGCCGGCCACCCGTTCGTGCAGCGGGTGTCGGTCACCCAGGGGTCGCCCGTCATCGACTGTGCGGTGCGCATCGACTGGCGGGGGAACCCGCGGATCGGCGAGTTCGAGGAGAAGGACGGGTTCCGGAACCGCCGGCGGCCGGCCTACGACGACCGGTTCAAGCTGCTGGTGCTGTTCCCGGCCAAACTCGCCGGCCGGAGGGTGGCGAAGGGGGCGCCCTTTGACGCGTGCGAGAGTACCCTCGAGGACACCTTCTACAATTCGTGGGAGGCGATCAAGAACAACGTGATCCTCGACTGGGTGGACGTGACCGACGGGTCCGGGGACCACGGGCTGGCGCTCCTCACCGACCACACGACGAGCTACGCGCACGGGCCGAAGCACCCGCTCGGGCTCACCCTTCAGTACGCCGGCAAGGGGCTGTGGGGGCGGGACTACCGGATCGACGGGCCGACCGAGGTCCGGTACGCGCTGGTGCCGCACACCGGTCGGTGGGACCGGGCCGGCGTCCCGGCGATCGCCGCGGGTTGGCAGGAGCCGCCGCTCGGCGCCCCCTCCCGCGGCGGCCCGCCCCCGAAGCGGTCGCTCGTCGACCCGGGCTCGTCCGGGTGGGCGGTGCCGGCGGTGTACGAGCGGGACGGGAAGCTGTTCGTGCGGCTGTTCAACGCGACCGGCGACGACGCGGCCCGCGACCTCGGCATCGGGTTCGAGGCCGGCAAGGTGGAGGTGGTGGAACTGGACGGCCGCGTCGTCGAGGAGTTGATACCCGCCGGCACCACCGCGGGGGAGCGGACGGTCCGCCTGCGGATCCCCCGGTTCGGGATCCGCACGCTGCGGTTCAGCGAGGTGAAGTCGTCCCGACCGGAATGAGCGGAGGTGCGTCGTGGTTCGTGGGCCGCTCGTCGCCCTGGCCGGCCTGTGGTCGGTCCCGTGTGCCGGCCCCGGAGGGGAAATCCGGGACCGAGTATTTGGGCTTCATGCGGACGGCCCCCGACATCGCCGCGTGCATCTGTCAAGCCGGCGTTGCCCCCTTCCCGAAGCGGCAGGCGATTGACTGACGGGCGATGTCGGTGAAGCCGCCGAAGGCCGGTGAGGTCCCGGAAGGCGGGGCGCCGCCGGCCCGGGGCGGGTATCCTTGCCCGGACGGGGCCGCCGGCACCACACCGCTCGGATTTCGAAAGATCCGGCGTGCCGCGCCCGGCCGGGCGGACATGGTGGCGGGTGATGAACCGATTGCTCCGACTCCTCCGTGCCGCCGACGGGTCCGACCGCGACCTGCTCGCCCGGTACGCCCGCGACCGGGACGAGGACGCGTTCGCCGGGCTCGTCCGCCGCTACGGGGCCGGGGTCTGGGCGGCCTGCGCCCGGCTCGCCGGCCCGGACGCCGCCGACGCCTTCCAGGCCGTCTTCCTCGCCCTCGACCGCAAGGCCGGGACGGTCGACGGCGCCCTCCCCGCGTGGCTCCACGCGGTCGCCCGCCGGGTCGCGGCCAACCTCCGCCGGGCCGCCCGCCGCCGACGGGCGGCCGAGGCCGCGGCCGCCCGGCCGGAGACGACCGCCCCGCCCGCCCCCGCCGCCGACCCCGCCGTCCTCGACGAGGAACTCGCCCGCCTCCCGGAGCGGTACCGGACGGTGCTGATCGTCTGCTGCCTCGAGGGCCGGTCCCGCGACGAGGCCGCCGCCCACCTCGGGTGGACCGGGAACCAGGTCAAGGGCCGGCTCGAACGCGGCCGCGACCTGCTCCGCCGCCGCCTCGGCCGGCGGGGAGTCGAGGTCGGCGCACTGCTGCTGGCGGCCGCGGCCGCCGGCCCGGCCCCTGCTCTCACCCACCCGCCGTCCCCGGTGGTCGTGGCCCTCACCCACGGAGTGCTCCGCGCCATGGCGATGCAACGACTCAAACTGACGGCCGCGGCGCTCGCCGTCGTCGGCGCTGTGACCTTGGCCGCCGGCGCGGCCGGCGCCTGGGCCGTGGCCGAGCCGCCCGCCGGCGGCCCCCGCCAGCCGCCCGGTCGCGCGGTCGCGCCGCCCGAGCCGGCGCCGTGGCCGGCGTCCTTCGGGGCGAATCTGACGCGGGGCCGCGACCTGCCCGGGGAGTACCTCGAACTCTCCGGCCCGAACGCCGAGCGGTACGTCCGCCGCGACGAGAAGGGGCTGCGGGTCACCCTGCCGGCGCGGGACGGGCCGGCGGCCCCGGTCGGGGTCGCGTTCCGGTACCCCGTCCGCGGCGACTTCGTGTTCGACGCCGCGTTCGAGCTGCTCGACGTGGCGGAGCCGCCGACGACGCTGGCCGCCGGGGTGAACGTGTACGTCGCCGTGGCGAGCCCGGCGAAGGACGGGCTGTGGCTGGGGAAGATGCGCGACCCCGAGCTCGGCCCGGTCTTCCACACCGGCGTCCGCGGGGTGCTGCCGACCGGCGAGCGCGGCACGAAGAACGAGCTGAAGCTGAACGCCGGGCCGCTCGCGGGCGTGTCGCGGGTCCGCCTGGTCCGCAGGGGCGGGACGTTCCAGGCGTGGGCCGGCGAGGGGCGGGAGGGGGCGCTGAAGCCGCTCGGGGTGGTCGAGCTCGGGACCGCCGACGTGACGCTGTTCCGGCTGGCCGCGGAGCCGGGGATGCGGCCGGACACGGTGGTGGACGCCCGGCTGCTGGAGTACCGCCTGGCGGCGCGGGAGTTCGTCGGGCACCGCCCCCGGGATCACGCGGCCGCGCCCGGTCGCGTGCCCGGCCCGGCCGGGTTCACCGGCGCGGCCGTGGTGGTCTGGCTGAAGGACGCGAAAGAGGGCGTGCGGCTGGAGGGGCCGGAGGTGCGGACGGCGGGGGACCGGGCGTTCCTGGTCGGGCGGGAGCCCGGGGGGACGCGGCGGCAGTGGCTGCCGCTGGCGGACGTGGCGCGGGTCGAGGAGTTCGCCGACCTCCAGGAGCTCGGCCGGCGCTACCCGCCCGGCCGCCCGCCGGCGAAGGAGTAGGCACCCCGCCGGTCGAGCTCCGTCCCCAACATGAGAGGCCGTCACCGCCATGCTTTCGGTCGTGCCGCGGGCGCTGGGTGGGTTGCTCGTCCTGTCGAGAGTCGTCGGGGCCGACTCGCCCCGCGAACCGACCGGCCCTTGAGCTCCCGACACGCGTGTACGCCGCGTGGGGAGTCGGGCACGGGTGCGTCGTCCCGTCCGCGTCCGCAATTCCCAGCGCCGACTCCGTGCGTCGGTGCCGGTCCCCGGGGCTCCGGCCTCGGACGCGCCTCCCGTCGGAGGCGGCACACCACACCCCGAGGGGAGACATCGCATGAGCGCGTTGCAACTGATGGCGGCGGGGGTGCTCGTGGTCGGGCTCTCGGGCGGGGGGCGGGCCCAGGAGAAGGCCGGCAACAAGGACAAGCTCGTCGGCACCTGGGAGGCGGTCCGGCTGGGCGACAACAGCCCCCCGGTCGGCTCGGTCGTGGTCGTCTTCGCCAAGGACGGCACGATGAAGATGACGGTCACGGCGCCGAGGGAGGAGACCGTCGAGGGCACGTATTCGGTCCAGGGCGACCGGCTTACCACCGCGCTGAAGCTCGACGGGAGCGAGGTGAAGGCCACCGTCCCGCTCAAGAAGTTGACGGCCACGGAGATGGTGGGGGTCGATGACAAGGGCAAGGCGGCCGAGTTCAAGCGGAAGAAGTGAGCGGTTCACGCGGCGACGAGCTAAGGGCTCGGGGCCAGGTACGCGAGCCCGCACCGGCCTGCGCGGGTGCGGTCGCCCCGCAGGCGCGACCCGTGCGCTCCATGCGACCCCAACGACCCCGGCGACCTCAGCGACCCCAGCAACCCGGTGAGGGGGCAGGTGACGCATCTCACGTGGTGGTGGTAGCAGCGGGCCTCTAGGGCCGCAAGGGTCGCTTGGCCGGAGATGAGAATGCGGTCGATGCCGGGGGGAGTGCTTACGGACTGCTGGACCCTCGGGCAACCGGGCAGGAGTAGCACGAGAAAAGGTGAGCGCCTGGTCGCCGTTGGTGAAGGGAGCGTTGTTGGTCCGGTACCCGAAGGGCTTGGGCCTGACGGACCGGAAGGGGGCGCCACTTCGCAAACCGTGTTATTCGATCAAATGATTAGCTATAAAAGCAGTTGCCCCAATGGAGCTGCACCGATGCCGATCGAGACCGCGCCCCGGGAAGACCGCCCCAGGGTCGTGCCGGAGTCGATGCACGACCGCGAGGAACTCGGCCAGGAGGTCGCCAGCGACCTGACCCTCGGGGGGATGACCGTCTTCCTCTCGGTGGCGGGAAAGGGGATCAACCTGCTCGCCGCCAGCACCACCCTCCGGGCGACCATGCCGGTGCGGATCGTGGCCGACCTGCCGGGACAATACCTGCGGCTGAAGCACGACGACGCCAAGCTGCTGCGAGAGACGGGTGGGGTGGTGGCGTTCCTGCTCGGTGAACCCGACGACCGCGAGCGGTTCTACGTGCCGATCGCGAAGTTCCTGGCCAAGGCGACGCTGAAGGACGGCCGCCACACGCTGGCGTTCGGGCCGAACGAGACGTGGCTGCTCGGGTACGCGGGGCACACCGGGGTCAAGAAGGCGTTCGCCCCCCTGCTCAAGAAACCCGCACTCAAGCCCGTGGGCTGATCCCGGGTTCAGGGGCCGGTTTCCGAGTGCCCGACGAGTCGCCGGGCGAGGCGGCCGTCGGACCCGAGCAGGAGGTACACCCGGACGCCACCGGTCGTGAACGGCAGGCGACCGGCGTCCCGGACCCGGCCGACGACCATCCCGGTATAGCTCCCGGCGTCCGGTAGTGCCGCGACGGCGGGCACCGATCGAGGGTCGTCGGAGTAGTGGAACTCGACGCCCTGGCCCGCCAGCCAGGCCTCGATCTGTGCCCGCGTCGAGCCCGGCGGGAGGTCGCGGTCGACCGCCTCCCCGACCTCATTCACGGACTTCGCCGCCAGCCCGGAGTGCAGGGCACAACCGCCCATCCAGGGGGCTGCGACCAGGACGGCCGTAGCGAGTCCCCGACGCGTCATGCGCCTGCCCCCCGACACGCCCCGAAACCCTCGTGAGCCGGCGGCAATACACGCCGGCGGGGATGAATGCAACCGCGCTCGCGGGCAGGTCATCCCGGGTGCGGGAAGAGGGTGTAGTAGCCCTCCTGGACGCGGGCGTCGAACGCCGCCTCGTCGGCCTCGAACAGCTCGGCGTGATCGTCGAACCCGTACCGCCGCAGCAGGTCGGGCACCATCATCACCTCGACCCGCCGCATGATCTCGCAGGCCCGCTCCGACATCTCCAGGTAGTCGGCGGGCAGCAGGCTCTCGTCCCGCTCGTCGAAGTCCTCGTCCCCGGACGCGTCCCGGGTCTCGTCCATCCGGCGGTTGATCCGGCCGAGCTCGCCGCGCTCGCTCGCCGCGAGGGTGGCGCACAGGGCGGCCTGCCGGGCCGCGATCCCGGTCAGGTGGAAGGCGACCGCGTCGTCGATCCCCGGGTGCCCCTGGGCGGTGCAGGCCTGGATGAACTGGGCGTGCAGGAGCTCGGCGTACTCCCGGGCCGTTCGCTCCCGGCGCTCGGTCCGCAGCAGGTCGAGCACGACCTGCCGGGTCGCCTCATAGCCCGTGCACCCCTGCGCGGCTTCCGCCTCGATCCGTGACCTGGGAACGGACATGAGCAGCCGGAACACGGCCGAGGCCAAGTGGGGAGGAACCATGCCGACTCCGAGGGGGCAAACCTCCTGCGTGGTAGGCGCGGCGGGCCGGAAGACAAAGCTCCGCAGTCACCCGTCGCGGTTTGGGGTAAAAAATGGCCGCCCGGACCGCTGCAGGATGACGTACCCGGCCCCGGTGAGCGGGAAGTTCGCGGGCACGAGCTTCTTCAGCTTCGTCCGGTTCCCCTGTTCCTCGACGACGTCCCCGGGCTTCGGGTCCAGCAGCGGGACGCTCTCCGGGTGGACGACGTACCGCTCGTGGCGGGCGCCGGTCCCGAGCAGTTCGTAGAACGCGTCGACGCTCTCCGGCTGGAGGCAGAACGTCCCGGCGTACACCTTGAGCCGGAACGCCTGAACCATCCAGACCGCGGCCGCGGGGTCGGTGTAGTAGTAACGCGGCACGGGAGTCTCACTCGGAAGGGATGGCGGCGGCGACGGCGTCCATCAGGTCGTCGAGCCCGACCGCGGCATCGGCCGTGCCGGCGGAGAGCAGCACCTCGTTCCGCCGGATTTCGATCCGAAGTGCTCCGACCGCGTGCGAGCTTTCCGGGCGGTCGCTGAGGATGGTCAGGAGCTGGTCGGCCGGCACCTCGGCGCGGGCCAGCTCCTGATTGCTCTCGGAAATGGCTAGTGCGAGGCCATTTGCTGAGGTGTCGACCGCAACCGTCCGCTCGGCTCCGGTGGTCTGTGAAACGGCGTGGATCATCCTGCCCGTCCTCGGAGAGAGGGGGCATGATACGACTCGCTCACTCGGGCGGCGGCGTGAGTTCGACCCAGGTGGCCCGCGGGAGGCGGAAGCGGAAGACGCCGGGGTCGACCGGCTGGCGGAAGGTGCCCTCGGGCTGCCGGATCTGGTAGTTCGCGGACACGTCGAGGATCAGGGCGCCCTTCGCCCCCTCGACCGACTCGAACGTCAACACGTCCGACGCCTCGGGCTTATCGGCCGTGAGGATGGCGGTGTCAGCCCGCCGCCCCTGGACCGCGTCGAACCCGAACCCGCCGACCGACTTGAACTCCTTGCCCGCCGAGTCCTTCAGCTTGAGGAGGCCGCCGCTCATCAGGGAGCCGTCGCGCTGGAGCTCCGACTGCTTCACCGGGACGGCGGTGTCGAAGAGCTTGAACCGGGTGCGGACGGTGAGCACCGCGTCCTTCGACTCCCCGGTCGCCCCCAGCATGCCCCGCATCTTGACCTTCCCGTGCCGGACCTCCTCGACGCTCAGGCCGATCGGGCCGATGCGGGCGTAGTTCCCCGGCCCGGCGTCCGTCGGCGTGGGGTCGGACTTGCGGTTGCAGCCGAGGGTGATCGCGAGCAGGGCGATTAGGAGAGGGCGCATGGTTTCAGGGCGTCGGTGGTCGGAGAGGTCTGGCGGAACGCGCCTCGCGTGTCCCGGCTGATGTGATAGGCTCAGTTCCGCTTTCCGCGTACTCCGGTCCGGCCCGAACCCCCGGTCGAAGTCACAGCGGGCGACCACGCACGGCTCGCCATCGACCGCGCCGGCGGTATCCACCACCCGAGTTCGGAGGGTAGGGTCTGAGAACCCGGGATGCCGACCGGGGTACGCGGCCCACGCGGCCCACGCCTCCCCGCCGCCGACGAGGACCGACGGTCGGAACGTCTCGAAGTTCGGGCCGGTCGCCTACAGGCGGGGGAAGAACGCCTCCCGGGGACGGGCCCTCGTCCCCAGGCGGGTGTCGGTCGTCTCGCCCTCCCGGGACCGGGTGTGCGCCCCGTCGAACGCCGACCCGAAGACTCGGATGCGGGCCGGGCCTGGGTCGGTGCGGGTCCGCTGTGTGACCAGTACCCGGTACTGCCCGCCGTGGTGGGTGACCCGGACGGCCCGGTCCTCGGTCAGCACCACTCCGCCGCCGGGGACGACCCGCCTTCCGGCCAAGGGGTGGTCGTCGGCCAGCCGGTAGTGGGAGTGGTAGGTCACGTCGAGGGTGCGGTATAGCCCCTCGTTCTTGGCCACGGCACTGGCCAGGAGGGCCGGCGGCGACAGGGTCAGGACGGTAGCGACGACGAACGCGGTGCCCATGCGAGGCTCAGGGTGAGCAGGGAGGTGATACTCTCCGAGCGTACTGGACCCGAACCCCGCCCGCGAGAACTTGGGTGAGCACCACCGACGACGACTTCGTCGCCATCTGGGACGCCGCCGGGTCGCTGGCCGCGGTCGTCACGGGCGTGTCGGACGGGTCGCCACCCCTCGTTCCGCGGCGGACGGAGGCCGGCTGAGCACCGGAGTCGCACATGGACACCGCCGACACCCTGGTCGCGCGCCTGATAGCCTGCGGGGTCAGCCCGAGAGCGGCAGCAGATGCGCGACCGAGGGGAGTGGGTGGGTGCGGGGCCACAGGGCTTAAGCAACCCGGGCCTGACCGGCGCGGTCGCGGTCGAGTTCCGGTGGCGGGGGCGTGTGCCCCGGGTGTTCGAGCGGCACGGGGAGCGGTGGCGGGGGTGGTGCCTCGACGACTGGGACAACTGCGTGGCGCCCGGGTGGCTGGCCGTCAATCGTGCGGACCGCGGCGGCAGCCGCCGAGGCAGGTTCCCGGCTCCCGGCGGAGCCGCCGGTGAGCGGTCGTTCGGCGAAGAAGGACATCCCTACCAGGGAGCCGGCGGTGGACGCAGACACGGGCCGGGGACCGACCCCCGCGGCGACGGCCCGGGACGAGGCCGTCCGTCAACTCGGGGGCGCGGGCGAGACGTTCGGGCCGGGCGGCGGGACGCTGGCCGCCGGGACGGTCATCGGGACGCTGCCACTCGCCGCGGGCGGTACGCTCGCCGCCTACGCCATCCGGGAGGCTGTGCTCAAGGGCCACCGCCTCCCCTGGTTCGCCGGCGACGGGGCGTCCCTGGCGGCCGTCCTCGGGGGGGCCGCCCTCGGCCTGGTGCTGGCCGCCGCCGGGGTGGCGATGCTCGCCGCCGTCCGCGCGATCGCCCGCGTCCGGGTCGTCGTCTGCCCGGGGGGTCTCGTCTGCGGCCGGCCGGGCGACCCGGTCGTGTTCCCGTGGGACCAGGTCGAGGGGGTGACCCGCCCCGGCGACGGCCCGGCCGGGGCGTTCGTTGTCCGCCGCCGGGACGGGGCGGAGTTCGGGTTCGACCGTGACACGGTCGGGCGCCCCGCCGCCCTGGCCCGGCTGATCGGGCAAGCCGGCCGCCGCCCGCCGGAGCCCGACGACCGCCCCCGCGCCGTCTACACGCCCGAGGACTTCCCGTGCCCCGACCCGGCCCCGGGCGGAACCCGGCACACCGGCGCGTACAGCGGCTGGCTCGACCCGGCCCCGAACGGGGACGAGATCGCGTTCGCGGTCGTGATCCCGCACCGCGCGGCGGGGCCGGTCGAACTGACGGCCCTCGGCGAGCGGCTGCGGGAGTGGCAGGCGGCGCACGACTTCGTCCGCCGGGTTACCGGGCTGGAGCACCTGCTGCGGGGGGAGACCCCGCAGACGCCGGCATGGGACCTCTGGCTGTCGTCCCCGCCGGACTTCGAGCCGGTGGCGCTGGTGTACGTCGCGCCGGCCGCGAGCACCGAGCAGACCGGGGCTGCGCTGGCCGAAGCGCTGGCCGGGGCGGCCGTCGGGGCGGTGACGAGTCCGGCCTATTACACCCAGATCAACCGGTAGCGCGCGGCGAGCATGAGACTCCTCTTCTTCCCGTTCCTCGGGTTCAGCCCGGCGCACGCGATGGCCGGGGTGGGCGGTGACCCGGGACCGTGACGGGTACGAGGCCCAGCTCGCCGCCGCCGCCGGCCGACTGTCGTTTCCCGACCGCACGGCCGACGCCTTGCTGTCCATCAGCCGCCCGGCGGCGGCGGCGAGCCGGCCGAGTTCCGTCTTGGCGGCCGGGAAGTCGCAGCGGGTGCGGGCCTCCATCATGGCGACGAACGCTTCGGGCATCTCGAACGCGTCGGAGGTCATCTTCACCCGCTCGGCCCACGCCCCGCCGCCGGACACCTTGGCCGCCGCGTGGAGCAGTTCGCGGGCCTTCAGCCGCACGGCCCGCGGGTAGTGGTGCGGCACGTCCCACGCCGACCCGGTGCAGCACGGGCTGTCGCGGGGCGCGCCGTCCAACAGCGCCAGGTTCGCCTCCATCGGCGCGCCGGCGGGGCCGTAGAAGTGGCGGCAGAAGTCCTTCGTCGGCACGTCCGCGTCGGCCGTGTGGTCCCACATCAGCTTCGCCGCCACGTAGTTCGGGTGGAGCGTCGCGGCGTAGTTCGGGAACGTCTCCCCCGCCACCCCTTCACGCCGAGCTTGTGGCACTCGGGGATCTCGTCGCGGAGCCGGTAGACGAAGGGAAACGGGAACCCCGGGTCGGCCCGGTTGCTCCAGTACCCGCGGTCGTACAGTTCGGGGAGGAGCTTCCCCCACTCCTGGTACAGCCAGCGGGCGTGGCTCTTTTCGGGCGCGACCGGGCTGCTGAACCCGTGGACGCGGACGAGCGCGATCGGGGCCAGCGCCCCGGTGACGCGCGGGGCCGGCTTCCACCTCACCGGCGGTCGCATGTAGGAGTGGTGGATGTCGAACGCCAGCTTCACGTCCTTGTGCCCCGGTTTCAACTCCTCCAGCACCCGGTTGAAGAACCAGACGTAGCGGTCGGTGACCGACGGCTCGTTCGAAACGGGTCGAAGTCGCCGCCGACGAGCCTGCGGCAGTCCGGGCACTCGCAGAACCCGCGGCCGTCGTTCGACCCCGTCCCGATGACCGGCCCGAGCCCCCGCACCCGCCGGGCCTTCACCTCGGCGACCACGGCCTCCGGCACCTTCGGGTTCGAGACGCAGTGCTGCCTCGGGACGCGCTGGCCGCCCACGAGGGCGTACAGCTCGGGGCTCGTCTTGAACGGCGGCACGCCCGGGAGCCCGTGCGCCCCGGGGAACACCGGCCCGCCGCAGCGGACACGCACCTGCCAGTCGCGGTCCGGCATCTGGAACCGGCGGCTCGGGAACGACGGGGCCTGCGCCGGCTCCTGCTCGCGGACGGCGACGGTCTTCGCCTCGGGCGATGACGGTGCCGAGCGGGCCGGGGAGGAACCAGCGGACGCCCTGCTGCTCCAGGAGCTCGCAGACGGCGAAGGGCGTCCCCCCGCCGACCCCCGCGGCCAGGACGTGCGACTTCGTCGCCCGGAGCACGAACGCGCCGGGCACGGCCCCCTTCCGGGCCAGGGCCGCCTCCAGCCGCGGCAACGCCGCCCGGCCGAGGACGACGGGCGTCGTCCCGTCCCTGCGCATCCGGTCGAGGAAGGCGTCGAGCGCGGCGGGGGCCACGGTGACGGTGTCGAGCTTCGCCCCGGACATCTTCTCGACGTGTCCGACGAGTTCCGCCGCGGCGAGCCGCTCGTCCGCGTCCGGCCCCGGCGGGAGGGCGACGACAGCGACGGCCTTGCCGTTGGCGACCAGCGAGGCCGCGGGGGCGGGGGCGGGGGCGGCGAGGGCGAGAGCGAGGAGGGTGGCGGCGCGGAACGCGGTCACGGGGTGGCTCCGTGGGAGGACGGCCCCCGGAGTGTGACACGGCCGCCGCGGCCCGTCCGGTGGGCGCGCGGCCGGTTGCAACGCCCCGCCCGTCGGGTACAATCCGCGGACCCACCCCGCCGGGCCGGTCATGCGCCACCCCACCGCCCTCGCCGCCGTTCTCGCGCTCACCACCGCCGCGGCCGCGCAGCCCGTCCCGTGCGCGGTGGCGAGGGACGGGGCGGCGCTCCACCGCGTCGTCGTCGGGGCGACGGCGACCGGGCGCACGAAGGCCGCCGCGAAGACGCTCGCCGACCAGCTCGGCCGGATCACCGGCGGCCGGTTCGTGGTCGCCGACGGGGACGGCGCCGCGGGCCTCGCCGTCGGCCGCGCGGCCGACTTCCCGGCGCTCCAGCTCGCCGACCGCTTCGCCCCCGGCGACGTGACCCGCCGCGAGGAGTACGCCCTGCGGACCCACGCCGGCGGCGCCCGGCTCGTCGGGGCCACCGACCTCGCCGTCGAGCACGCCGTCTGGGACTTCCTCCACCGGGCCGGCTACCGCCAGTTCTTCCCCGGCCGCAACTGGGAGGTCGTGCCGCGGCGGCCGGACCTGACGCTCGCCGCGGACGCGTTCGAGGCGCCGGACTACCACGCCCGCCGCATCTGGTACGGGTTCGGCGCCGCCGACTACGCCGCCGGGCCGTACGCCGACTGGTGCGCGAAGAACCGCGCCGGCTCGGGCGTGGTGCTGAACACCGGCCACGCCTACGACGGCATCATCGCCCGCAACCGCGCCGCGTTCGCCGCGCACCCCGAGTACCTGGGGTTGCTCGGCGGGCAGCGGAAGTCGTCGAAGTTCTGCGTCTCGAACCCCGACCTGCGGGCGCTGGTCGCGGCCGACGCGGTGGCGCAGCTCGACAAGAACCCCGCGGCCGACTCCGTGTCCGCGGACCCGAGCGACGGCGGCGGGTGGTGCGAGTGCCCGGAGTGCAAGCAGCTCGGCGGCGTCTCCGACCGGGCGCTGACGCTCGCCAACGCCGCGGCCGCGGCCGTGCAGGCCAAGCACCCCGGGAAGCTGGTCGGCATGTACGCCTACAGCGAGCACTCGCCGCCGCCGGCCATCGCGGCGCACCCGAACGTGGTCGTCAGCGTGGCGACCGGGTTCATCCGCGGCGGGTACACGGCGGACCAGCTCCTCGCCGGCTGGGGGGCGAAGGCGAAGACGCTCGGCGTCCGCGAGTACTACTCGGTGAACACCTGGGACCGCGACCTCCCCGGCGCCGCCCGCGGCGGCCGGGTCGGCTACCTGAAGCAGACGGTCCCGCACTTCCGCGCCGCCGGCGCCCGCTTCATGTCGGCCGAGGCGGGCGACAACTGGGGGCCGAACGGCCTCGGCTACTTCGTCGCCGCCCGCCTCCTGTGGGACGTGAAAGAGGCCGACCAGGTGGACGCCCACGTCGCCGACTTCCTCGACAAGTGCTTCGGCCCCGCGAAGGCGCCGATGGCCGACTTCTACAAGCTCCTCACCGGCGACCGGGCGCCGCTGTTGTGTGACGACACCGTCGGCCGGATGTACCGCCTCCTCGCCGACGCCCGCGGCAGGACCACCGACCCGGCGGCGCACGCCCGGCTCGACGACCTGACCGGGTACGTCCGCTACGTCGAGCTGTGGCTCGACTACTCCACCGCGACGGGGCCGACCCGGCAGACCGCGTTCGAGCAGGTGATCCGCCACAGCTGGGCGATCCGCGCGTCGGAGATGGTCCACACGAAGGGGCTGTACCGCGACCTGCCGAGCCGCGACAAGGGCGTGACCGTTCCCACGGAAGCCGCGTGGGGGGCGCCCGAAAAGACGAACCCGTGGAAGGCCGGCCCGCCGCTCACCCGGGCCGACTACGAGAAGATGACCGCCGCCGGCATCGCCGCCCGCAAGCTCCTCGACTTCACGCCGGCGTCGTTCTCGACCACGCTCGCCCCCGCGACGCCGCTGAACCTCCCGGACGCGAAGGCCGGCACGTTCGGCCTCTCCAGCCGCGGCGCGCGCGCCTACTACGCCTGGGCCGACGCCGAGCCCGCGACCTTCGAGCTGAAGGCGAAGGCCGGCATCGTCTACGACTCGCGCGGCCCGGCGAGGGTCGACCTGTTTCCCACGGCCGAGCCCGAGGGGAAGGCGGTCGCGCACGCCGCCGTGGCGCCGGACAAGGCCGAGTACCCGTTCACCCTCAAGACGACGTTCGCCGGGCTGCACCGCGTCGAGGTCACGGACGCCGGGCAGGGGACGACCGTGCTCTGGCCCGCGGGCCGGCCGGTGGCGGTGGTGTCGAGCCCGGACGCGCCCGCCGACCTGCACGGCCGCTGGACGCTGTACTTCTACGTGCCGAAAGGGACGACGCGGGTCGGCGGCTTCGCGTCCGGCCCGGGGGCGCTCCTCGACCCGGCCGGGAAGACGGTCCACGAGTTCGACGCGAAGCCCGGGTACTTCAGCGTCCCGGTGCCGCCCGGGGCCGACGGCGCGGCGTGGGCGTTCGCCGACACCGCCGGCCGCCGGCTGCTGATGACGGTGCCGCCGTGCCTGGCCCGGACGCCGCGCGAGCTGCTCCTGCCGGCCGAGGTCGTGGCCGCGGACCGGCGGAAGTGATCCGACCGACGGGACGTGCCTGACCCGCCCACTCCTTCCCCGGGAATCCCATGCGGTCGCTCTGCCTCGCGGTCACCCTCGCCACGCTGGTCCATTCGCTCCCTGCCCCCGCCCAGCCACCCGCGCGGCTGGTCGTCGCCGGCGACGGCAAGGCGCCCGCGGTCGTGGTCGTGTCCCCCACGGCCGGCCCGTGGGAGAAGAAGGCGGCAGCCGAGGTCGTCCGCTGCGTCGGCCTCATGACCGGCACCGAGCCCAAGCTCGCCGACGCCGTGCCCGCGGGCGGCCCCGCCATCGTCGTCGGGTCCGCGGCGCTGAAGGTCGACCCGTCGCTGGCCGCGGCGCTCGCGAAGGTGGCGAAGAAGGAGCCCGTCCTGCGGGCCGACGCCATCGTTCTTCGCCGCCGGGGCGACCGCGTCCTCGTGGTCGGCTCGAACGACGACAGCCACTACTACGCCGCGGCCGAGTTGCTCCGCCGCTGGGGCTGCCGGTGGTACCTGCCCACCCCCATCGGTGAGTGCGTCCCCGAGGCACAGGTGCTGACGGTCGGCGAACTCGACTACGCTTACGCCCCGCCGTTCGAGGTGCGGAACTACTGGGTGTCCTGGAACGGGGCCAACGACGGGCAGGACGAGTTCACCCGCCGCAATTTCATGAACCCCGGCGTCGGCGTCCCGAACGGCCACGCCATCGGCGAGTACGTCAAGGACTTGATCCCGAAAGGGAAATCCGTCTTCGACATCCCCATCGCCGACGACGCCACCGCCGACCACGTCGTCAAGCAGGTGGCGCCGAAGTTCGCCAAGGGCGAGTACTTTTCGCTCGGCATGGAGGACGGCGTCTACCGGTCCGAGTCGAAGGTGGACAAGGAGTTGCAGGCCGGGCTGAAGGACAAGTACTTCCTGGCCGCGTCGCTGACGGACCCGTTCCTGACGCTCTACAACAAGGTCGCCGAGCGGCTCCTCAGGCAGCACCCCGACAGCACGTCGAAGATCGGCTTCCTCGCCTACGGCAACCTGACCATCCCGCCGCAGCGGAAGATGACCGCGGCCAAGCCGCTGGTCGCGTACCTCGCCGCGATCGACGTGGACCCCGTCCACGGCATGGACGACCCGAAGTCGCCGCCGCGGCAGGAGTACCGCGACATGATGTACAAGTGGGCGGAGGTGATGCAGGGCCGCGTCGTGATCTACGACTACGACCAGGGGATGCTGGTGTGGCGCGACATCCCGAACCCGTCGGTCGGGGCGATCCGCCAGGACGTGAAGCACTACAAGAAGGCCGGCATCCTCGGCGTCAGCACCGAGAGCCGCAACGCCATCGCCACGACGTTCCTGAACCTCCACGTCCGCGGGCAGCTGTACTGGAACCCGGACGCCGACGTGGACGCCCTGCTGGCCGAGTTCTACGAGCGCTTCTACGGCCCCGCCGCGAAGCCGATGGCGGCGTACTGGGGCGCCGTCCTCAAGGCGTGGGACGAGAGCGTCGTCACCGAGCACGAGCACTTCGTGATCCCGGCGGTGTACACGCCGGCGCTCGTGACGCGGCTGCGCGGCCACGTCGCGGAGGCGGAGAAGGCGGTGGCCCCGCTCGCGGGGAAGACCGGCCGGAACGAGAAGCTGTACGCCGAGCGCGTGCGCTTCGCCCGGCTCGGGTTCGACGTGCTGGATCATTACACGGCGATGGTGAAGGCCGCGGCGGCGGACGCGGACTACGGCGCCGCCGTGGCCGCCGGCGAGAAGGGGCTCGCGGCCCGGCTGGGACTGGCGAAGATGAACCCGACGTTCACGACGCGGGTGGTCGGCGTCGCGGCCGAGACGGACCAGGGCGGCCCGGCGTGGTGGCCGGGCGAGGTGCAGCAGTACCGCGATCTGAAGGCCGCGACCGACGGCACGAAGGGGGCGCTCGTGACGAAGCTGCCACCGGAGTGGGCGTTCCGCCGCGACCCGCACGACACCGGCGTCGTGAGCGGCTGGGCGCACAAGCCGGTCGACCTGACGTGGTGGAAGGGGCGGAAGGACGCCGGCAGTCCGGACAGCCACCGCGAGAACCCCGGCCACTGGGCGGTGCTGCGGACCGATTTGTACATGCAGGCCCAGGGCGTGGTGAGCCCGGACTACCACAGTTACACCGGCTACGCGTGGTACCGCACCGACGCCGAGGTGCCGGCGGCGTCGGGGAAGGTACACGTCCGCTTCCCGGGGCTGTTCAACGAGGCGTGGCTGTACGTGAACGGCCACCTGGTGGCGCACCGCGAGTACCGCGAGCCGTGGTGGCTCTCGGACTACAGATTTGAGTGGGACGTGGACCTGACGGGTCACCTGCGGCCGGGGGCGAACACGTTCGCGGTGCGGGTGTACAACCCGCACCACTTCGGCGGCCTGTTCCGGCGGCCGTTCCTGTACCAGCCGCGGTGAGTCCCGCCACCTATGGGAGGTCGGGTGACGACGCCCGGAGCCGGCGAAGGGGGCTCGCCCCCCGGCTCCTCAACCCCGAGCCAGTCGCCCGGACCGCCGGGCGGGTCTGGGTGTCCGCCGCCGCCGTCAACGCGTTCGAGGCGGCGTCCTTCGGCGTGCGTGCGGCGCCGCCGCAGGAACTCGTCGAGCTCCTGAAGCACCCGTTCCGCGTCGCCGAGGCCCGGTGGAGGGGCTCGACGCGCTCGAAGTTACCTACCAGCGGCCGTTCCGCGGCCAGTGGGACTTCGTCGAGTTCGCCCGTGTCCAGCAGCCGCACCTCGACCTCCTCACTCCCCCCGGACGCCTCCAGCCGTAACCGCATCTGTCCCAGTCGACGCGAGTCCGCAGTCGTCGTGTCGGGCAACCCCGCGACCGGTGTGGGGGGAGAGTCAGCCGCGCTCGACCGCGGCGAACAGCTCCGCCATGCTCACCGCCAGCGCCCCGGCCAGCCGCTCGATGTTGAGCAGTGACAGGTTCCGGGTGCCCCGCTCCACGTCGCTCAGGTAGGTCCGGTGGATGCCGGCCTTCTCGGCCAGGTCCTCCTGCGTCAGCCCCAGTTCCTCGCGCCGGAGTTTGACGGCGAACCCGAACCGCTCGCGCACGTCGGGCCTGGTCCGCCGCTTCCCCATTGCGGCGACGGTAGACCGGTGTAGACTTTCGGTGTATCGACCATGAGTGACATTCCGCCCCGCCGTCGGAGGCCCGCGTGCACCCCGCCCTCGCCTTCGCCGGGACTCACGGCCCCGGCCTCGCCGCCTGGCTCCTGGCCAACGCCGACGCCCTCGGCGCCGCCTTCGCCCGGCTCGTCCACCCGGTCACCGCCGCCCTCACCGACCCGGCCGCCCCCCTCGACCGGATCGGCGCCACCCTCGTCGCCCAGCGGGACGGCCAGGTCGAGGTCATCGGCCTGCTCCACCACCACACGTCCCAGCTCGACGCCCTCACGACCGAGATCGACGGCGTGGGGCCGCACATCACATACCTGTCCTTCCTGTCGGCCGCCGGGCTCGGGCTGTCCGCCCTCACCCAGGCCCACCTCGCCGTCCAGTTCGCGTCCCTCACCCGCCGCCTCGACCGGCTCCTGGCCGAGTCCCGGGAACTCAAGGCGATCCTCCACGCCGACCTCCGCGGGGGGCTGGCCGCCGGCCTCGCCCAGCTCCGGAACGCCCTCGACTCCCCCGCCGACCCGGCCACCGCGGCGCGCCTCCTCCACGCCGCCGGGGACAACCTCACCACGAGCGCGGCCAAGTACGGGGCGCTCGTCCGGGACGGGGTGGCGGACCCCGCCGCCGCCGGGGAGCTCGCCCGCCACCTGGCGGTGGCCGTCCGCGGGGAGGCGGCGGTGTACCTCCACCTCGGCCGCCCCGACCTCGCCGTCCGGTCCCTCCGAACCGGCCTCGACCCGCTCCGCGCGCACGCCCGGGCGGTGGTCGCGCGCACGGTCGGGGCGGCGCCCGAGGCGTACCTGATCCCGGCCCTCGCCGGGCACGGGGTCACCCTGGAGGTGGTCGCGGAACTGCTCCGCCAGGCCCGGGTGGCCGGGGCCGCGGACCCCGGGGCGGCGACCGCGGCCGACCTGTTCGAGGCCGTCCGCGGCCGGCTCCCGGCCGACCCGCTGTTCGGGCGGGCGGCGAAGGCCGGGCGGCTGCTGAGGGAGTTCGGTGGGGCGGCGGAGGCGGTCGAGGGGGTGAACCGGGTCGCCGGGCTGGCCCTGGCGGTCGAGCACTACCGGCGGGAAGGGCGGGACTACCTCGCCCTGGCGGCCGAGATCGTGGCCGAGATCGCGGCGCGGGGGCCGGCGGACGGGGCGCGGTTCGCGGTCTTCCCGACCCCGCCCGCGGCGGCCGGGCCGGATAGCTAAAGAAAACCGCGACCGCCGTGGGGTGCTCGGCTGATACCCCCCCCCAGGCACGGCCCGCCCCCCGAGGGAATCGGGGGGCGGGCCGAGCGGCGTTTACCGGCCTACTGACACGCGGACGGCGTTCAGCTCCGGCGTCTCGGCCAGCGCGGCGGCGACGGCCCGGCGGAGTCGCCCGAGGAATCCGGGCGCGAGGAGCGCCCGGCGGACGGTTTCGGCCTCTACATCGGGCAGGGCCGCCGGCACCCGGAGGGTCACGATCACTTCGTCGATCACGACGGTCTTTGGCATGGCCGCCTCCCTTACCAGCCGAAGGCGGCCATGACCCCGCCGCCGGCCATCCGGCCGACGAGCGAGACGGCCGCCAGGAGGGCGACGAGGAGGGCCGCCCGGGCGGGCGGGAGTCCGAGCCGGCGGGCGACCAGTGCCCACACCGCCAGCCCGGCGAGGTAGCTCGGCCAGAACCGCAGGAACCCGGCGGCCGCGACCATCACGACGGCGGTGGCGAGGACCGGACGGTGGTCCGGGTGGGCGGTCGGGTCGGGGCCGCCGACCAGCCCGCGGTAGAGGACGACGGCGACGGCCCAGTCGACGACGGCCAGGGCGGCGAAGATCAGGGCGGCGGCGAGCGGTGCGGCCACGGCGGGCTCCTCTCGGGTTGGGGGTAGTTGAGGGAGGGTGTCAGGCGCCGCACCAGGCGACCGCCAGGACGAGGCAAAGGAGAGCAAAGAGGGCGGGCATCGGACACTCCTCGGGTGCGGGAGCGACAGACGGGAAACGGGTGACGGCCGCGCGGGCTGGCGCGCCCACAGGGGGCGCGCGACCGGCCGGCCGAACGGGTCACACGCTCCCGCGGCGTCGCAACGGGTGTCAGGTCGTGACGCCGGGGCGGAACACCCCGGCCGACCGGCGGACCCAGTGGCCGACCTGGGCGGCGACGGCGGCGGCCGCCCCGCACACCCCGGCGGCGGCGGCCGCGACGGCGTGCGGGCAGGCGTACGCGGCCAGCCCGGCGGCCACCCCGACCCCGGCCGCGACCGCCGCGACCCGGCGGAGCGGCACGACCACCGCCAGGGCGCGGACGGCGACCGCGACGGGGGCGGCGGCGGTCCGCCACCGGGCGACCGCCGCGTCACGGGCGGCGGCGACCCGGGCCTTCAGCCGCGCCCAGAGCCCGGGGGCGGCCGCGGTCGGCTCACACGAGGGGGGAGCGGGGTCCGAGGCCGGCGGCGGGGCGAGCCCGCCGAGGACGGCCCGCAGGTCGGGGTTGGCGAGCAGCTCCAGGATCACGTCCTTCACGGCCAGCCGGGCGCCCTCCCGGGTGGCGTCGGCCACCGCCTCGGGGAGCGCCTCGGCCAGGGCGTCGATGATCGTGTCCATGCGGTCCAGCTGGTCGGCCAGCTGCTTCCGCGGGCGGCCGTTGGCGGACGGCGTGGCAGTCGCGGGTGCGGTCATGGGCGTCTCCTCGTGGCAGTGGGGGGGGAGCGAACGCGGTCGGCGGGCGTCCCCGGTCGGTGCGCGGCGCGCCCCGGCTGCGACCCGCGGGCGGAGCCCCGGGGCTGGCGACGGGCGGGCGGCACGATCCGGGTCGGGGCGGAGCGGTCAGAGGTGGTCGAGGCGGGCGGCCCCGGCCCCGAGCCGGTCGGCCGCGGCCAGGACGTCAGTCGCGGCGGCCACGACGGCGACCACGGTGCGGGCGGACGCGCCGCCGAGGAGCCCGAGGAGGCCGACCCCGAGGCCGGCCCCGGCGGCCGCGAGCAGGCTGGCCCCGGTCCGGGCCGCCCACCACCGGGCGACCGCCGCCCCGGCGGCCACAGCGACCGTCACCCGGGCGGCGGTCGGCGGTGCCGCCTTCGGGGCGGCGTCCTCCTCGAAGTCGTCGTCGGGGTCGTCGGCCCAGGCGTCCCGGGGGCGGCGCCCGTCGCCCCGGTCGTCCCACCGGTCCCGCGCGGCGCGGGGCGCGGGTGGCACCCGCCCGGCGACGGCTGCCGCGACGACCTCCCGGACGGCGTCGGCGACGGCCCGGGCGAGTTCCCCGGCGACGGCCACCCGGACCCGCGCCTTCAGGGCGGCGACGAACGCCGCGAGGTCGGCCAGTTGGCGGCGGACGACGGGGGTCACGGCCCACCTCCGCCGCCGAGGTTGAGCGACTTGAGGTTGCTCCACACCTGGGACAGCACCCGCTGCTCCCGCCGCCGGGACTTCAGCGCGGCGACCAGCCGCCCGGCCTTGGTCAGGGCGTCGGCGACGGCGGCCCGGAGTTCCTCGGCGGCGGTCAGCAGGTCGGGCGGGTCGGCGGCCGGCGGGTCCGGCGGGGCGTAGGTCGGGTCGCGGGACATCACGATCCTCCGTTCGGGGGAAGCAGTCGGGACCGCCGTGGCGGGGCGCTCCCCGCCGGCGGGGTCGACCGCGAGTGCGGGGTCGAGGGCGGCGGCCACGAGGGTGCGGTCCCCGTCCGTGAACGCGACGGGCCGGTCGGGGCCGGCGACGCGGACGGTGTGGCACCCGAGGGTGAGGGCGCGGCCGAGCACCCGGCGGTCGACGGCGACCCGCGCCGGCGGGCCGGTGACGGCCGACCGGGCGAGTCGCACCGCCTCCACCCGGCCGCTCGCCTCGTCGCGCCCGAGGACGGCGGCGGCGGCGTCCACGTCCAGGGTGACCGGCCGGCACTCGCCCGCCGCCCCGGGCAGGGCGGGCAACTGCTCGCGCAGCTCGGTCGCGTCCCGGACGTCGAGCTCGACCGTCGTCGGGGCGGCCCGGGGGACGATCGCGGCGACGTCGGGGTACGTCCCGCCGGCGTCGACCGGCAGGTGGACCCGCCACGGGCCGGCCGCCACCACCACCTCGTCCGCCGTCCGCCCGACCCGGACGGCGGCGGCGGCGCAGGCGAACTTCCTCGCACCGAACACCGGGACGGTGGGGACGAGGACGTCGGCCCCGACCGGGAGGGCGAACCCGCCCCACACCAGCGCCACCCGGCCGTCGGTGCCGACCACCTGCCCGGTCGACCCGCGGACCTGGACGCGGGTCAGGGCGTACCGCCCGCCGCCGGCCCGGGCGGCCGCCCGCCCGCACTCGTGCAGGGCGGTCAAGACGCTCGGCGGGGCCGGGTGCCAGTGGGCCGGCGGGGCGGGCGGGCGGTGGGACGTCTCCGGGCGGACCGCCTCGAACGGGTGGGCGCGGGGGACGCCGCCCTCGGCCCACCGGGCCTCGCCGCGTAGCCCGGGGCCGGCGGCCAACTTGACCGGGTCGTCGCCCGCCCCCTCGGCGGCAGCGAGGACCTCCATCGGCACCACCAGCACGCCGTCGGGGCAGCGGGTCGGGGCGGCGTGGACGAGGGCGGCGTCGGCCGTCCGCACGAGGACGGTCAGCGTCCCGTCCCGGCTCTCGATTGCGACCGGCGGGGCCGGGCCGCGGGGACGGCCGGACACGCACCGGCGGGCCAGCTCCCGGACGCTCCGGGCCAGCCCGCGGGGGATCACGATCACAGAGGGCGCCTCCTAAGTTCGGGGGGTCGGGTCAGTCGACCGCCCACCCGGCCGCGAGCAACTCCTCGGCGGTGTCGAACACCTCCCGCGGCAGCGCGAGGAACTCCGGGAGGGTGGGCGGGAGGGCGAACAGGTTGCCGTGGAACACGGTCGCGCTGTACCCGGTGAGCCGGCACGCGGCCCGGGCGTCGAACAGCACCCCGTACTCGGCCCGCCCGCGGGTCCGGCGGGTGAGGGGCAGGAACGGCCACGCCGGCCACGCGGCCGGGGTGGTGACGAGGAGCAGGAGCCGGGCGGACTCGCCCGGCGGGAGCAGAGACACGGCGTCCTCCCGGGGGTGCGTCAGGCGACCGCCGGGGCGGCGAGGTGCTCGACCTTCGCCCGCAGCTCGTCCCGGGCGGCGGCCAGCGCCCGGTCGAGCCGCCCCTTCTCGTCGGCCAGGTACTCGGCGTAGGCGCTGACCTTGTACTGGGTCTGCCGGATCTTCTCGGCCGCCCGCGCCAGGGTCGCGTCCCGGGTGTCGGCGCCGAACTGGGCGACCGCCTTGCGGTGCTCGTCGACCACCGCCGCCAGCCCGGCGGCCACCGACTCCCGGACGCTCCGGTCGCCCTCGGCCGTGCCGGCGGGGACGGGGAACCGGAGGATCTGGCCGTTCAGCCGGCCGAGCATCACCTGCACCCGGTCGACGAAGTCGGCGTGCCGGTCCGGCACGAAGTAGACGCCACCCTGCGGGCGCACCGGGAACAGGTCGGCGTGCCGCTCGAACAACTTCTGAATCACGCGCGTGACGTCGGCGCCGGTGCGGGCGTCGATCGCCCGGTCGAGCTCCTCCTGGGCGAGGGTGGCGAGCCCGGGCAGGTCGCACGTCACAGTCCCGCTCCGCTTGTCGAGGGTGAGCATGGTCTCCAGCTCGTAGTCGATCCGGTCGGACGCGCGGTGCTCGGCGGTGAACTGGAACCGGACGGTCGCCTCGTCCTCCCCGACCTGGCGGATGATCCGCCGGTCGGACAGCTTCTTGCAGGCGCGGGTGAAGGCGTGCTTCGGGGCGAGCTCGCGGGCGACGGCCTCGTCCAGGCCGGCGTCGCGGAGGGCGGTCAACAGGGCCGGGTGGGTGACGGCGACCCCGGCGCACGTCCAGGCGATGACCTCGCCGAGGAGCGGGGCGCCGGCGGACAGCGGGAACGGGGCCGCGGCGGGCGCGGGCATGGGACACCTCCAGAGGGTGGGGTGCGGAACGGGAACGCCGGGCGGCACGCGCCCCGTCGGGACGAACGGGAACCCGGCGGCGTCAGAGCGACAGCACCCGGCCGACGGCGTCGGCGTCGGCGTCGGGGGCGAGAGAGCGGACCTGGTGGACCTCGTCGCTGACGGCGGCGAGGTCGCCCGGCGGGCTGTCGACGACCAGGGCGACCAGCCGGGCGCCGGCCGCCCGCTTCCAGTTCCAAAACCGGTTTTGAAGTTCGGCCGGGATGCGGCACACGGCGTCGGTCACGAACACCACGTCGGTGACCCCGGGCGGGGCCTTCAGCTCCGCGGACATCCGCGGCAACTCGCGGACCGGGACGTCGAGGTCGGAACCCCTGCCGATGAAGGCGCACAGCCAGTCGGCGAGTTTCGCCTCGTCCCACCGGCCGGGCGGGAGCGGCAGCAGCCGCTCCCCGCTGTCGCCGCTGTACGCGACCAGGGCGCACCACCGCCGCTGGTGCCGGGCGACCCACGCCAGGGCCAGGGCGAGGGCCTTCGCCGTGTGGATCTTCTCGCCGGCCATCGACCCGGACTCGTCCAGGCAGACGATGACCGGCCCCTTGCCGACCGGCTCGGCCGAGGAGTACTCGCGGCACAGCGCCTCGCGCTCGGCGATGCGGCGAAGGGCGTCGAGCTCCAGCTCGGGGACGACGAGCCGCGCCAGCTCGACGGGTAGGAGCCGGCCGACGTCCCCGCCCGGGGCGACGCCGACCACGTCGTCGAGGCCGTGGGCCGCCTTCTGCCGCTGCTTGGACTGCGCGACCCGCCGGAACCGGCCGGCCAGGTCGCAGATCCGCCGCAGCGCCGGGTCCGCGCGGACCCGCTTGAACAGCGCGGCGACGGCCTTCGGGTCGGTCCGCCCGGGCGCCCCCGGCCCCATCCCGAACGCGGCCGCCGCCTCACGCAGCTCGGCCACCTCGTCCCCGGCCGCAGCCACCGCCCGGCCGGCGGCCCGGAGTGCCGCCAGCCCGTCGGCCGCGGCGTCGCCCGCCGCCCCGGCGGCACGGTCCGGCTCCCTCGCGCCCTCCTTCCTCAGCTCGGCGAACTGCTCGGAGAAGTGGGCGGCGGCGATGGCCGCGGCGGTGTCGTCCAACCGGGTGTCGGCGTGCAGCGCCCGGTACGCGGGGGTGTCGAGCAGGTGAGCGACGAACCGGTGCCGGAGCGGGTCGGCGCACCCTTCCCGGAGCCGCGGGTCGGGGTCGAAGGCGGCGCAGAAGAAGTCGGCGGCGGTGAACTCGTCCGTGCCCGCAGCCCGCAGCCGGTCGCTCTCGGCGACCAGGTCGCGGCCGCGCCGCAGCCCCCACGCGTCGACGTCCAGCGCGGTCGGGCCGGCGTCGGCCGGCGGGGGCACGAGTCCGCCGGTGCCGGTCGGGGCGTCGGGCGGCTTGCCGTCCAGGTCCAGCAGCCTCAGCAGGTCGTTCGGGTCCACGGGTCCTCCGGTCGTTCGGGTTCGGATCGGTCGCCGCACCCCCCGCACCCGTCATCCCGGTCTCCTCCCTCGGCGGATACGCCCCCTACCACCCTGCCAGGATGGCGGGATCGAACCTTCCGCATCCTGCCAGGACGACTGCCCGGGAATTCCAGGGGTTTGTGGGAGTGCTGGCGGGATGGTGGGATGAAATCGAGGAAACGTCCTCCCAGGGGGAGGGGCTTCGGTCCCGAGGAGGGCCGGAGGGGAATTGGTCCCTGAATCCGGTGGCATCGTGCCAGCAGGACGGTGGGCGGGGGCGGATCAGACGGCCGCGATGGAGGCGAGCTTGAGCCGGCGGAGCTGGTCCCGGACGTACGCCCGGGCGGCGTCCGCCCGCGGGTGTCCGGCGACCGCCCCGAGCTGCCGGTCGACCTCGGCCAGCTTGGCGGCGGCCGCGGCCGCCGCCGCCAGGTCGCGGGCGTCGACCGCGGCCAGCACCTCGTCGGCTTCGAGCAGCAGCTGCGTGACCCGCATCCCCGGCGGGTTGGCGACCCGGGCGATCACCCGGGCGGCGACCTGCGGTTGCTCGGCCGGGTCGTCCCACAGGCAGTGCCGCGCGACTTCGAGGTGCTCGGGCCGGACCTCGTTCGTCCCGCACAGGTACGCGAACGCCTGTACCACCCCGACCGTCTTGTGCTGCCGCCGGTCGCCCGGCCGGACACCCTCCCGGGCCAGCTCCTTCAGGACCGCCTCCAGCGCGTCTTTGGCATCCTCGGACCACGGCAGGGCGGCCGCCCGCCGCCGGGCCTGCTCGACCTCGGCCGGGGTCACCGTGGCCGAGAGCCGCGGGGCGTGGTCGCGGGTCCACAGGAGCCTCTGCCGCCCGGCCTGCGACCGGATCGGGGACACTGCCTTGCGCAACAAGAACCGGTCGAACACGGCCGCCAGCTCCTTCCCGGTGTCCGGGCTCGGCCACTCGTTCGACGCCGCCACGCAGAGCTTTAGCGGGACCGGGCGAGCGGTCCCGTCACCGGCGTCGAACGTCCGCTCGTTGAGGATCTTGAGCAGGGTGTTCAGGATCGCCGACGATGCCTTGAAGAGTTCGTCGACGAACGCGTAGTCGGCCTCGGGCAGTTTGCCCGTCGTGACCCGGACGTACCGGTCCTCGCGCAGGGCGGCGAGGCTGACCGGGCCGAACACCTCCTCCGGAACCGTGAACTTGGTGAGCAGGACCGAGAACTTCGACCCGCCGGTCCAGGACAGGAGGGAGTCGAGGAGCAGGCTCTTAGCCGTGCCCGGTGGGCCGACGAAGAGGACGTGCTCGTGGGCGACGAGGGCGGCGAGGACGAGGTCGACCTCGTCGTCCCGCTCGACGAGTGCGCCCGCGAGCTCCTTCCTGGCCAGGGCGAACTTCTCGCGGACGGCATCGACGTCGGGCCGGACCAACTTCATCTTGATGTCCTCCAGAAACGAGAAAGCCCGGCACGCGCCGGAGGGGGCGTGCCGGGCTGCGCCGCGTGGACGAGGGCGCGATAAGTAACCGGCTACCCCACATGTATCCTGACGCATGATCGCGTTTTCTTTAGCCCACGGCGGCCCGCACCCGGGGAGAGTTGCTGCGCGCCGCCGGTGCCTCGCCACGATCACTGACGTCGCGGCCCCGACTCGGGAAACATGGGGCGGCCTTGATCGGGGGAAGAGATCCGTCGGCGCGGGAGGGGAAGCAAGCCGGGTGGCGGTTAGGGCCAGGGCTCGACTTGTCGAATTTGTGCGGCGGACCTAATGCGGGATAGAGTATCATCCCATTCCCCCAATCCCTCAGTGACTTTCGGGCCGAGTGGCCGTCGGGCAAACGCTATATGACACGCACGTGCCAGCCGTGAGTACGCCACCGCCCTCTCCCCGCGAGTATTCTGCCGGCTTGGATCAGCTCAAGTCCCCCAACTTCCACTTCCTGTCGGGCCACCACACCCTGATGGTGCACCTCGCGGCCCTGGCCGAGCGTTACCTGTTCGACGACCCCAGTACAGCCCTCTTCAAGCTGCGGCAGTTCGCCGAACTCCTCGCCCGACAAGCCTGTGCCAACGTCGGGCTCGCCACCTCGCCCCTCGACGATCAGCTCGTGGTGCTAAACCTGATGCGCGACCGCCGGGTCGCCGCGGCCGACACTCTCGATCTGTTCCACGCCCTGCGGAAGACCGGGAACGCCGCGGTGCACGAGGGCACGGGGACGCAGTCCGACGCCCTCCGCCACCTGCGGATGGCCCGGCAACTGGCGATCTGGTTCGACCGCTCGTTCGGCGGCACGAAGCAGCCGTACGGCCCGTTCGTCCCGCCGCCGAACCCGGCCGTTGCCACGGCCGCCCTGGTCGCCGAACTCGACCGGCTTCGCACGGACGCCCTCACGCAAACCGAGGCGGTCGAGAAGCTCAAGCTCTCGGCGTCCGAGGAGGCGGAACGCAGGCGGACTGCCGAGGCCGCCGCCGCGAACGCGTATTCCGAGTTGCAGGTGGCCCTGGACCTCGCGGGCGAAAGCTCGTCGCTCCTGGAGGCCGAGCGCAAGGCGTTCGACCAGCAACTGGCCGAGGTCCAGGCCGCCGTCGCCGTGAAGCCGTCGGCCGAGGTGGAGGCGGTCCTCGAACGCACCCGCAAGGCGGCGGCGTTGGTCGAGTTGGACGAGGCGGCCACCCGGCGGAAGATCGACCAGCAGCTCCGCGACGCCGGGTGGGAGGCCGACACCGAGACGATCCGCCACTCGCTGGGCGTCCGTCCCCAGAAGGGCAAGAACCTCGCCATCGCCGAGTGGCCCACGGCCGAGGGGCCGGCGGACTACGTGCTGTTCGCCGGGCTGAAGCCGGTGGCAGCGGTCGAGGCGAAGAAGGTCAACGAGGACGTGGCCGGGAAGGTCGGGCAGGCCAAGCGGTACAGCCGCGGGTTCCAGGTCGACGCGACGCTGGCCGTCCCAGGCGGCCCGTGGGACGGGCACCACCTGCCGTTCTGCTTCTCCACCAACGGCCGCCCCTACCTCCGGCAGCTCGAAACCAAGTCGGGCATCTGGTTCTGCGACGTGCGCAAGCCGACCAACCTGTCGCGGGCGTTGGAGGGGTGGTACACGCCCGCCGGGCTCGAAGCCCTTCTCGCGTCGGACGCCGGGGTTGCGCAGGGCAAGCTCGCGGCCGAGCCCACCGACTACCTGCCGCTCCGGGACTACCAGTTGGCCGCCGTCCGGTCGGTGGAGGACGCGATCGCCGCCGGCCGACGGGCGATGCTGGTGGCGATGGCGACCGGCACCGGCAAGACGGTCACCTGCCTCGGCATGATCTACCGCCTGCTGAAGGCGGGGCGGTTCCGTCGGGTGCTGTTCCTCGTGGACCGCACCTCGCTCGAAACGCAGGCGTTCGAGAAGTTCGAGGCGATCAAGCTCGAAGGGCTGCGGCCGATCACCGAGATCTACGACGTGAAGCGGCTCGGCGACCTCGTGCCGGAGCCGAACACCCGGCTCCACTTCGGCACCGTGCAGGGGATGGTGAAGCGCATCCTGTACGCCGCCGACCCGGCCGAGGTGCCCCCGGTCGACGCGTACGACTGCGTCGTCGTGGACGAGTGCCACCGCGGGTACACGATCGACCGTGAGCTGTCGGACTCCGAACTCTCGTTCCGCGACGAGGCCGACTACGTCTCCAAATACCGCCGGGTGCTCGACCACTTCGACGCCGTGAAGATCGGACTCACCGCCACGCCGGCCCAGCACACGGAGGAGATCTTCGGCCCGCCGGTTGCCCAGTACAGTTACCGGCAGGCCGTGATCGACGGCTGGCTGGTGGACCACGAGCCGCCGCTCCAGATCGTCACCAAGCTCGCCCGCGACGGGATCAACTGGGCGTCAGGCGAGGTCGTCGAGTACATCGTCCCCCGCCGCGACCCGGCCGCGGTCCTCAAGGAGGCCGCCCCCGACGCGGTCAACATCGAGATCGACGACTTCCACCGGAAGGTCATCACCGAGAACTACAACAAGGTCGTTTGCGCGGTCCTCGCCGCCCACATCGACCCATCGCTGCTCGGCAAGACGATCGTCTTCTGCGTCAACGACGCCCACGCCGACCTGGTGGTCACGCTCCTGAAGAAGGCGTTCGAGGCGCAGTACGGGGAGGTCGAGGACGACGCGGTGATGAAGCTCACCGGCAAGGCCGACAAGCCGATGAAGCTGATCAAGCGGTTCCAGAACGAGCGGCTGCCGAACGTCGCCGTGACCGTGGACCTGATCACCACCGGCACTGATGTGCCGGCCGTGACGAATCTCGTGTTTCTGCGCCGGGTACGGAGCCGCATCCTGTACGAGCAGATGCTCGGCCGCGGCACGCGGCTCTGCGAGAACCTGTTCGGCCCCAAGGAGGACAAGTCGTCGTTCCGGGTGTACGACGCGGTCAACCTGTACGCCGCCTTGCTCCCGCATTCCGAGATGCGGCCCGTGGTCACGCAGCCGAAGCTGCCGTTCGTCCAGCTCGCGGCCGAGCTGCATGCGTTGACGGACGCCGGCGCACGGGCCGAGGTGCACGACCAGTTCCTGGCCAAGCTGCGGGCCAAGCGACGGGTGCTGGAGTCGAACGAGGTCAACTTCGAGGGGTGCGAGAAGCTCACCGGGATGGCCCCGTGCGACTTCGTCACGCACATGGCGACGCTCACGCCGGAGGAGACCCGCGACTGGTTCCAGGCGCACCCCAAGGTGCCGGAGTTCCTCGACCTAGCCCGGCTCGAAGCCGACCGCGTGTTCATCTCGTCCCACGCCGACGAGGTGGTCCGGGTCGAGCACGGGTACGGGGCCGGCGGCCAGAAGCCGGGCGACTACCTCGAATCCTTCCGCACGTTCGTGGCCGCCAACCGCGACGCCATCGCCACCCTGAAGCTCGTGACCCAGCGGCCCCGCGACCTGACGCGGCAGGCCCTGAAGGAGCTGAAGGTCGCGTTGCATGACGCCGGGTTCACCGAGACGCACCTGCAAACGGCCTGGCGGGAAACGCGGAACGAGGACATCGCCGCGACCATCATCGGTTACGTCCGGCACGTGATGACCGGGGAAGCACTGCGCCCGTACAAAGAGCGGGTCGCCGCCGCGATGAAGACGATCCTCGCCGCCCGCCCGTGGACCCCGCCGCAGCGGAAGTGGCTGGAGCGGATCGGCAAGCAGCTCGAAACCGAAACGGTCGTGGACCGCCAGGCGTTCGACCACGGCCAGTTCCAGGCCGAGGGCGGATTCAACCGGCTCAACAAGGTGTTCAACGGCGAGCTGGAAGCGATCCTCGGTGAGATCGTCGAAGCCATCTGGCCGATCGCCGCGTGACAGCAACTGCGAAAGCAACGCCATGGATACACTTGCAGACCTGGACGATCTGATCCTGACTGTGCGGGACCGAAGCAGCCGCTCGTACGTAGCAGAAGCGGTTCGCGCATACAGGGCAGGCGCATACCGTTCTGCGATCATGTCGACGTGGATTGCCGTCGCCTATGACATCATCAGCAAGATCCGTGAGTTGGCGTCGCAAGGCGACGGTGCCGCAGTTGCGTTCTCGGCGAACCTGAACAACGCCGTTCAACAACACGAGCAGGGCAATGCGGCTGCGATCAGCCAACTTCAAGGGATTGAGAATGATTTACTCAGGCAGGCTCATACCCAGTTCGAGTTTCTCTCTGCTCAAGAACACGTTGACCTTCAACGACTCAAACAGGACCGCAACCTCTGCGCGCACCCCGCGTTCACGTCCCAATCACTGCTATTCCAGCCGAGTCCAGAGGTGGTACGGACGCATTTAGTGCATGCAATACGCCACTTGCTCCAACACCCGCCGGTCCAGGGGCAGAGCGCACTGGCCCGTTTAAAAGCAGACCTGCTCCAGCCGTCGTTTCCGACGGAACAAGCCGCCGTCTCGGAGTTTCTACGGCACCGCTACCTCCTGCACGTCAAAGATGCACTACTGGACAACTTCGTCACGGTCTTCTTGAAGATCTTGGTTCGGCAGTGCGAGCCTGACCTCATCGGCAAAGAGGACGCTATCGTGAAGTGCCTCGTAGCTATTCGGGAACACTCCCCGGATCGCTACGAGCGCAAGATGCGAGAACAAGTTGCCCAGTTGGCCGACAACCTGACTGACACGGAACTGCGGCGAGTCCTCCGTCTCTTCGGCTTTGAACGACGTTGCTGGGACTGGATTCCGAACCCGGTTCGCCTGCGGTTTGAGGCAATTATCCGAGGCTACAGATTTGATGCCGGCCCGAGCGACTATGTGTTTGAAGGGTTCGCAGTGCCCGATCTCGTGCCTCAGTTGCAAACTGCACTGGCCGCTTTACAACCGATTGAACGGCTCGCACTCATCCACCGCAACCCAAGGCGAGAATTCACTGAGGCGGCGATCGAGCTGTACCGAACCTATGGGTCGGAGAGTTGGCGGCAGGCAGAGACAGTAGGCCGGGAAGCGATCGTGCCCTTGGCCCATCACTTCACGCCCGATCAGATCGAGGCGATCGCACAAATCGTCATCGACGTGCACGACGTTCGCACTGCGAACGAAACACCTGAGATCATTGGGCAGTTGCTCGAGCGGACGGCCCACATTCGTACCGCGACAAGAGCCAGTTGGGTTTCGCTAGTCGAACGGCTCGTTCAGCAACGTCGACTGTTTCGTCCGCTCCAAGAAGCCATGATCCAAGCTGGGATTCTAACTGCAATGATCGCTCTACCGGACAACGCCGGTGCCGCAGGATTCGGTGGAGGGGCCGCGTGACCACCCAAGACATCGTGGCGAAGTTGTGGACCCTGTGCAACATCCTGCGGGATGACGGGGTCCACTACTCGCACTACGTCACCGAACTCACGTACCTGCTCTTCCTGAAGATGATGAAGGAGACCGGCCAGGAGTCGCTCCTGCCGGCCGGCTACCGCTGGGACGACCTGAAGGGCAAGGACGGCATCGAGCAGTTCAACTTCTACCGCTCGCTCCTGGTTCACCTCGGCAACGAGGGCCGCGGACGGGTGCAGGAGGTGTTCGCCAACTCATCCACCCACCTGCGGCAGCCGAAGGATCTCGCCAAACTCGTTACCGACCTCGACGGCCTCGACTGGTACGACGCGAAGTCCGACCCGGACGGGCTCGGCAAGCTGTACGAGGGGCTGCTGGAGAAGAACGCCGCCGAGAAGAAGAGCGGGGCCGGGCAGTATTTCACGCCCCGGCCGCTCATCCAGTGCATCGTCGAGTTGCTGAAGCCGAAGGCGGGCGAGGTGGTCCAAGACCCGGCCGCCGGCACCGGCGGGTTCCTCATCGCGGCCCACGAGTACGTCAAGAAGCACACCGGCGACCTCTTCGACCTGAGCGAGAAGCAAGCGAACTTCCAGCGCAAGCAAGCCTACGTCGGCCTCGAACTGGTGCAGGAGACGCACCGCTTGCTCCTCATGAACGCGATGCTGCATGGCATCGAAAGTCCGATTGCGCTCGGCGACGCCCTCGGCGACCCTGGGGCCAAACTCCCCCGGGCCGATGTCATCCTGACGAACCCGCCGTTCGGCACCAAGAAGGGCGGCGGGCTGCCCACGCGGCCCGACCTCACCTACGCCACCAGCAACAAGCAGCTCGCCTTCCTCCAGCACATCTACCGCAACCTGAAGCCCGGCGGGCGGGCCGCAGTGGTGTTGCCGGACAACGTGCTGTTCGAGGACGGCACCGGCGTCGAGGTCCGCCGCGACCTCATGAACAAGTGCGACCTGCACACCGTCCTGCGGCTGCCGACCGGCATCTTCTACGCGCAGGGGGTGAAAACGAACGTCCTGTTCTTCCGCAAGGGCGAGACGAAGGACACGGGCAACACGAAGGCCGTGTGGGTGTTCGACCTGCGGACCAACATGCCGCAGTTCGGCAAGCGGACGCTGCTGACGCCGGCCACGTTCAAGGACTTCGAGTACGCCTTCGGCCCCGACCCGCACGGCCAGAGCAAGCGGAAGGACCAGGGCGAGGAGGGGCGATTCCGTAAGTTCACCCGCGAGCAGATCGCCGATCGCGGCGACAACCTCGACATCACCTGGCTCCGCGACGAGAACGCCACAAACGCCGCCGACCTCCCCCCGCCGGACGAGATCGCCGTCCGCATCACCGCGAGGCTGCGGACAGCCCTTCAGGAGATGGAAAAGCTCAACGCCGAGCTGGAAGCGAACGGAGTCGCTCAATGACGGAGCCGTGGGAATTGCCGGAGGGGTGGGAGTGGGCGAACTTCCAAGAGGTGGCGCAGATCGCAAGTGACCTTGTCTCGCCCGCCGATCATCAAGACGAACCGCACATCGCCCCGAACCACATCGAGTCAGGTTCGGGCCGCTTGTTGGCTTACACGACGATCGCCGCGGACAAAGTCACCAGCCCGAAGCATCGGTTTCGGCCGGGGCAGATTTTGTACTCCAAGATCCGCCCTTACCTCTGCAAAGCAGTCCGGGTTGATTTCGCGGGTCTTTGCAGTGCGGACATGTACCCGATCGCTGCAAAGATCGACGCCGGCTATCTGCATCGATGGATGCTCTCGTTGACGTTCACTGAATGGGCGTCAGGTGCCCAGGGCCGGACGGTACTCCCGAAAATCAATCAAGAAGCACTGTCGGTAATCCAGGTGCCAGTGCCCCCGCTCGCGGAGCAGCGGCGGATCGTGGGGAAGATCGAGGAGTTGACGGCTCGGAGTCGGGCAGCCCGGATGGCACTGGCCGAGGTGCCGACGCTGCTAGATCAGTTCCGGCAGAGTGTGCTGGCGTCCGCGTTCCGCGGCGACCTCACCGCTGACTGGCGGACCAAAAAACCAGACTCCGAACCCGCATCCGTGTTGCTGGAGCGCATCCGTACAGAACGCCGCAAACAGTGGGAGGCGAAGTATCCGAAGAAGAAGTACACAGAGCCCGCCCCCGTCGATGACACTGACCTGCCGGAACTGCCCCAAGGCTGGTGCTGGGTACGGTTTGGCGATGTCATTGCCGAGCTTCGCAACGGGATTGGCACAAAGCCCGAATTTGAACCCCCAGGGCATCCAATCCTACGCATTAACGCCGTGCGGCCGGGGTGCGTGCTATTCGATGATTTCCGCTACCTTCGGGGTGACTATGACACCTCGTACCTTCTCACCGACGGGGACATTCTGTTCACCCGTTACAATGGCAGTTTGGAACTGCTCGGCGTTTGTGGTGTGGTCCGCGGATTGGGATCTCAACAACTGCTGTACCCCGACAAATTAATGCGAGTGCGACTCGGGCATACAGGATTACTGCCCGAGTACGTTGAGTCCTTCTTTTCAACACCGCAGGTACGCCAACGTATCGAACTCAAGGCACGCTCTTCAGCCGGGCAACAAGGAATCTCAGGCCAGGACATCAAGGACCAGTTCATAGCAATTCCGCCTCTGGAAGAACAACGGGAGATCACTCGGCTTGTCGCGCAAGCTCTGGTGGCAGTGGAGCGGAACCGCCTACTTGTATCCGAAACAATGACCGATTTGGATGCTTGCGAGCAATCCATCCTAGCGAAAGCCTTTCGCGGGGAGTTGGTGCCACAAGATCCGGCTGACGAACCAGCCGCCGCGTTGCTTGCCCGCCTTCGCTCGGGCGGCACGGCAGGTACTCCAACCACGCCCACGCTGTCAGCCAAGCGAGGCCAGGTGAAAGCCTACATCCTGCTGTTGCTGAGGACGTGGCGCAAGCCGCTCAACCGCGAGATGCTGGAACGGAGCCTGGTGCTGATGCTCAACTCCGACGTGCGGCGGGCCATCATCGGCCGGTCCAAGCCGGTAGCCAAGCGGACGAAGAAAAGCGGCCCACCTCCGCAATTCGTCAGCGGCATGGACGCATTGCTTGGCGAAATGCTCGACGACGGCCAGATAGTGCTGGGGTCGGAAGCCGGGTTTTTCGCCGAGGGCCAGCACGGCATCGACTTCACCGCCGCCCCGCCGTCCGACCTCGACGCCGTGCGCGAGACCGCCGAGGCGATGAAGGTACTTCACAAGGACAAACAGCAGGCCACGGACGCCGACATCGTGAGTGCGCTGAATGGCGAAATCTACGAGCTTGTTTCCTGACCCGCCGTTCAACATCACGCCCGCCGCCGACCGCACCGAGCCGCGGGTATGGGTGCGTCGGCTGGTCGTGGTAGCGGAACGGTCACATTCGGGCGAGATCATCCGCGACGTGCCGTTCCGCCGCGGGCTCAACGTCATCCGGGTAGCCGACCGCCCTCCTGGCGACGACCGCATCATCGCCCACAGCGTCGGCAAGACGCTCCTCACCCGGCTCATCCGCTACTGCCTCGGCGAGCATCACTTCGCTTCCGAGGACCGGACGGCGGTCATCTCGACCAGGTTCCCGAAAGCATACGCACTGGCCGAGATTCGTGCTCACGGCCGCGACTGGGTCGTCGCCCGCCCGCTGCGAGACGGTAAGGCCGCGGACTCCTTCGCAGTGGAAGCCGACAACTGGACGGCCGGGCTCGCTCCCGCGGGTGAACTCGGCCGGTTCACCACTTTCACGCAGGCCGTGGAGGAGCAGGCGTTCGCCGGGCTGCCCGAGTTGAGGTTGCCGGCCGCCGGCCGCGAACCCCGCTGGCTCGACGTGGTGGCCTGGATGGGCCGTGATGCCGAGTGCAAGTACCAGCACCCGCACGAGTGGCACACCCCGCTGGCCCGCTCCGGCACCGCCCGCCTCGACGTGTACGACGCCAGCCTGCTCACGTGCTGGGTGATGGGCGTGCTGGACATCGAAGACATCGCCGAACAGCAGAAGCGACAACAGTGGACCGAGCAGCGGGACACGGCAAAGGCCGCCGCGGAGCGTCTGCGGCGGCGCACCGACGCCCTGGAGCCGATCCTGACGGCGAGGTTCGGCGTCGCGGCCGATGAGTTGAGCAACGGGCTGTTCGGCGATAAGGCCCAGGGGGTGATCGACCGCACCCGCGACACGCTACGAACGCGGCGCACCGACGCTCAGGTCGGGAGCCGTCTGGGGGAACTGCAAGAGGAGTTGGTCCGCACCGCGGCCGAAGTCCGTGTCACCGAGAACGAGATCAAACGGGTCGAGGGGCTTCAGCGTGAAGCCGAAGGCGACCTGCGCCAGTTGCAGAGCGGCACCCAGTCCGTGGACCAGTTCTACGCCGCGTGTGACCGGCGGGTGTGTCCGCTTGAGCGGTCGGACTGCCGCTACCACCCGAAGAACGCGACCACCGTGCCCGACGAGGACCGAGACGCCCGCATCGCCGAGCGACAGAACGACTACGTCCGACACGCCGAGCGGGTCAACGAGCTGACCGCAACTCTGCCCCAACTTCGGAAGGCGGCCACGAGCGCAGGCGACGCCTACACGGCCGCCCGGGACGCCCGTGACGACACGGTTCGAGCCATCGACACTGAAATCGGACGCTGGGACGAGTTGGAAGAGCAGTTCCGCGGATACACCGCCGACGTGAGGTCGGCCGAGCGTGAACAGAAGAAGGCCGAGAAGGCGGAACGCAGCATCCGGGAGTCACAGGAACAGCAGCGGGCCGACCGGGCGGAACGGGACCGGCAGGTGAGGGAGCTGAGCCGGCTGTACGGTGGGACGCTGAAGTGGCTGATCGGCCCTGAAGCTGGTGGTCTGATCCGCCGCGACGCACGCGGGCTGCACCCGGTCCCGGACGAATTGAGCGCTCCGGGCGGTGCGACGTTGGGTTCACTCGCCCAAGTCGTTGCGCTCGACCTGGCGTATCTGGCCGCCTACCTGAGCGGGTTCGGCCAGTTGCCCGGCTTCCTGATCCACGACAGCCCAGAGAGCATCGTGATGGAGTCGGCCCTCTACGACCGCCTACTGCGTTTCGCGGTCGAGTTGGAGACCGCCTACGGGGGCCGGGGCGTCGGGTTCCAGTACATCGTGACCACCACCGCCCCGCCGCCCGCCGAGATCGCGGGCGAGCCGTACGCGGTGCTCACGCTGGACGCCCGGTCCGACGCCACGCGGTTGCTCCGCGCGTCGTTTTGACCGCGACAGCGGATCGGGCAACGGGCAAGCGGCGAGGTCGCAGGCCGCTACCCGCCGACCGGCCCGGCCGGGGTCGGGCAGCCGGATCAGGATGGGGTGCAGCCGTTGTCCTGGGGTGACCCGTACCTGATCGCGTGGCTGGAGGCGGCCCGCCGGGAGCCGTTCTCGGACCTGGCTTACGCCGCCGAGGGCGTCGCCCGCAACGACGACCCGCGGCAGTGAGGGCAAGTCGTCGAGACCGGAGGCGCAACCCTCTGTGGACGACACAACACTGGCGTCGACTCACGCGGCCGAGAATAATGCAGCCTATACTGGTGACACTTCGGCAACCAGCTCGAGGTCGATCAGTGGATGCACGGCCGCAGAGATTTATTTGACAATTGTAGTTCCGTCTCCCTTCCTCCGGGCCGGTTGCGTAGCAGCTACACGATGCACACGACATGGAAGCTGGAACGGGTTCAGGACAAGCCACTTCGGCCGGCCCGGAACGACGAGGAGTTCCAGCTCCACAAGGCCGCGCTCGAGTGGGGTCTCGCCGACCCGCTCGTGATCCAGTCCCCCGAGGACTTCCAGTCGCGGCCCCGCTGGGAGGGACGGCTGGAGCCGTACCACCACCAGGTCCGCAACCTCATCACCTTCTGCCGCCGGCTCCCGGTGACCCTCCTCGCCGACGACGTCGGGCTCGGCAAGACGATCAGTGCCGGCCTCATCCTGTGCGAGCTGATGGCCCGCCGGAAGGTCGGCCGTGCCCTGGTGATCTGCCCCAAAATCCTCGGCCCTCAGTGGGCCGAGGAGCTCTGGTCCAAGTTCGGCATCCAGGCGCGATTTGCCACCGGCGACCAGCTGGCGGACGAACTCGACCACGGTTCCCCGGTCGTCATCACCACCTACGAGAGTGCGACGGGTCGGCTGGCCGACGCCGCGACCGTCTCGTTCGACATGCTGGTGCTCGACGAGGCCCACAAGCTCCGCAACCTCTACGGCGGTCAGAAGCCGCCCAAGATGGCGACCGTCATCCGCGGTACCCTGGAGCGGCGGCTGTTCAAGTACGTCCTCATGCTCACCGCCACACCCATCCAGAACCGGGTGTGGGACTTGTACTCGCTCATCGACTGCCTCGCCGTGACCCGGGGACACCGGAACCCGCTCGGGCCACCGGACGCCTTTCGCGGCCGGTTCATTAAGCCGGGCAGCGACGGCCGGAAACTGGTGCACGCCCGTGCCGAGGAGTTCCGCCGCGTCCTGCGGCAGTACGTCGTCCGCACCCGCCGCGGGGACGCCAAACTGTTGTTTCCCAGCCGCGTCGTGGAACTCCGGCCGGTGGCACTCACCCCCGAGGAGAAGGCCCTCCTCAAGCTGGTGAGCAGCCGGATCGGACACCTGAACCCCCTCGCCCAGTCGTCAGTGGCCCAGGCGATGATGAGTAGCCCGGCCGCGCTCGCAACTCAACTGGAGAACATGGCCAGGAAGGACACGGCCCTCGCGGGGGCCGCGGGCGAGGCCCGGCGGCTCTCAGGCTCCTGCGCCCGACCGGCCAAACTGGAACTGCTCCTCACCGTCTGCGGGAAGTTGCGGACCGAGAAGTCGGACTGGCGGGTGGTGGTGTTCACCCACCGGAGTGAAACCCAGGGCGTGATCGGCGAGGCCCTGGCCGCACAGGGGATTCCGGCCGGGTTCATCCGCGGCGGCCAGGCCCTTACGAACCAGCGGGCGATCGAGGACTTCCGGGAGTCGCCGCCCCGGGTCCACGTCATCGTGTCCACGGACGCCGGGGCCGAGGGGATCAACCTCCAGGCGGGCAACGTGCTCGTGAACTACGACCTGCCCTGGAATCCGATGAAGGTCGAGCAGCGGATCGGCCGGGTCCAGCGGCTCAGCTCCGTCCACCGGCACGTCGTCATCCTCAACCTCGTCGCCGCCGGGACGGCCGAGGAGGCGGTGGTCGGCCGGCTCGCGGAGAAGCTCCAGACGGTCGCCGAGTCGATCGGTGACATCGAGTCGATCCTGGAATCCGTCGACCAGGGCCGGGACGACGCGGACGGCGAAGAAGTGCCGTTCGAGCGCGCCCTCCGGGAGTTGGTCGTCCGGTCGCTTCTCGGCCAGGACGTCGAACTCGCCCGCCGGAAGGAACTCGACAGCATCGAAGCGGCCAGGCGTGCGATCGACGCGGAGCGAGCGGAGCTGGACAGGGCACTGGGCGGCCTCGATCACCTCCACGTCGCCGGGCCGCGGATGCCGCGGTTGGAGCGGGCGGACCCGTCTGTGCCTGCCCCGGAATTTGTCCTCCGGGCGAAGCGGGTCGAGGGCGCGTCCGTACGGGAGACTCACTTCGGCGTGTTCACCGTTACCGCCCCGAACCGCGAGGCGGAGCTGATCACTTTCGACGAGGCGCGGGCCGAGGCGAGTTCCGCCCAGGCCGTGTTCATGGGTCGGCTCCGGCTCTACCAGCCCGGTAAGCGGGACTTCGAGCGGCTGGTCCAGCACTGGGTCGACCGCTGCGGGCACCGCGTCCTCGACTCCCGCCCCCGGACACAAGCCACAGCAGGCGAGCTCGCGGCCCGCTGGTGCGCGGACCTGCCCGGGGCCGAACTTCTCTCGTTTGACCTGGGGGAGCGGAAGCCGAAGTTCCAGGGACGAGTGGTGGCCAGGGCGAAGGCAAGCAACGGCGTCGACAGCTACGAAAAGCTGATCTCGGCCGACTATCGTCCGCCGTCACATGACCCGGTCGAGGCGGACCCGGACGCCGCCCCGGACGAGGCCGAGATCGTGCCCGGGGGGTTTCTACGAGGGTACGACGTGCCGCTCAGGCAGGCCGTCGAGGCCGACCCGGAGATCGGCGAGTTCCACCGCTTCTACGCAGAGCGGCTGGCCGAGGAACTCGCCCAGGCGGGCAACGACCAGCGGCTCCGGCACAAGGTCCACGAGGACTTCCGGGTCGACGTCCATGCGGAGACCGTCGCCCTCGAAGGGGTTCGCTACGACGAGGTCACGCTGCGGGTCGCGTTCTCACTCCAGGGTGAGGGGGAGTACGAGGCAGTCCTCCGGGCCGTCCCCGCGTCGGACCAGGTGCTCGACGAGCCGGCGCGTGCGGGGTGCGCTTCGACCGGCCTCACCGTCCCTGTCGGGTGCCTCGATCAGTGCTGCCTCACGGGGAAGACCGTCCTGAAGCACCTGCTGGAGGCGTCCGCGAGTGGTCGGCGGGCACTCCGGGACCGCCTCGTGACCTGCCAGGTCAGCGGCCAGCGGGTGATCGAGGACGAGGTGGCGTCGTCGGCGGTGTCCGGGGTCGTCGCCCGCCGGTCGGAGTTCGTCCGCTGCCAGGAGTCAGGGGATTTCGTGCTTCCGGGCGAGGCTGGAACCTCGGCGATGAGCGGCAAGGTCGTGCGCGGGGACCTCCTGTCCCCGTCGGAGAAGCCGCCACACCGGCTCGGGCTGCCGACCGAGTTCGGGACGTGCGACGTCACCGGCCGGCGGCTGCTCCGCGATGAGTTGGGGACGTCGGCCGTTTCCGGCCGCGCGGCGGACTTGGAACTCCTCCAGCCGTCTGACAGAACGGGAAAGCCTGCCCTCGCGGAGGAGATGGTCACCTGCGAGGAGTCGGGAGTGCGGCTGCTCCCCGCGGAGACCGGTGCCTGTGAATTGACGGGCCGCCGGGTGGACGCCGCCCTGCTCGGTCGGAGCGAGGTGTCGGGGGTGCAGGCCCTCCAGACCGAGCTGACCGAGTGCCCGGTGACTGGGAAGCGGGTGCTCCCCCGCGAGCTGACCGAGTGCCAGGTGACAGGGACGCGGGCGGCCGACGCCGCGATGGAGGTGTGTACTGTCACCGGGAAGCGGGGACTACGGTCGGAACTGGTGGTGTGCGAGTCCACCGGAGAGTGGGTACTGCGCTCCGAGGCGGGAACTTCGGACTACAGCGGCAAGACGGTAGCCCGCCGCCTGCTGGTCGGCTCGGATGTGCCGCCGGGGAGGCTCGGACTGCGAGAAGAGACTGGGCGGTGTTCGGTGTCCGGCCGCCTGCTGCTCCTCGACGAACTGGCCCGTTCGGCCGTGTCAGGTCGTATCGCGGGGCGTGACCTGCTCCGGCGGTCGGCCGCTTCTGGCGCGTGGGCGTTGCCCGTCGAGATGCTCACTTGTGCGGAAAGCGGCGTCGAACTGCTGCCGTCCGAGACGGTGGCCTGCCAGATAACCGGTGGCACGGTAGACATCCGACTGACCTCGCCCAGCGCACTGTCCGGGCGGCCGGGGCTGACACGGCTCCTCGACCGCTGCGCCGTGACTGGCGACTCCGTGCTCCCCGCGGAACTGGCCGCCTGCGAGGCCACCGGCGCACGGGTCGTGCCCGACCACCTCGGGAGGTGTGCCGCCACCGGGCTACGTGTGCTCCGGTCCCGCTTGGTGACCTGTGAGTACTCCGGGGCCTCCATCCTCGACACCGAGACTGCCCGGTCCGATCTGTCTGGACGGCGGGTCCGCGCCTCACTCCTGGTCCGCTCCGAGCTTCCGCCCCGCCGGGCGGGGGTTCCGGGGGAGACGGTGCGGTGCGAGGTGACCGGGCGGTTGCTCCTGCGGGACGAGGCCGGGGTGTCGGTCGTTTCGGGGCGGCGCGCCGGCCGAGACCTGTTGGCCGGTTCCGACGCGTCGGGCCAGCTCGCACTGGTCGACGAGTTGGTGTACTGCCCCGAGTCCGGGGCGCGTCTGCTTCCGGCCGAGGTCGCCCGCTGCTCCGAAACCGGGGTTCTGGTCGACCGCCGCCGGCTCGCCACCCACGACCTGACCGGGAGGGCCGTTCTGACCCGGCTGACCGGCGAATGCGCTCACACCGGCAAGCGGGTGCTCCTGAAGGAGCTGGAATCCTGCGCGATCACCGGCCTTCGGGTATTGCCTTCAGAGCTGGCAACCTGCGCGATCACCGGCACCCGGGGCCTGCGCGCGCGGATGGCACGTAGCGACGTGTCGGGCCAGTACGCAATACCGGACGAGACGTTCCGGTCGCCGGTCAGTGGCCGGGTCGCGCTCTCGGACGAGGGAGTCCGCTGCACGTGGCTCGGCGAGAGTGTTCTCAGGAAAGAGGCGGCCCGCTGCACACTGACGGGCCGGACGATGGCGAAGAACCTCCTGAACGAGGACGGCCAGCTCGCTCTACTGGCTGATCTCCTGGACGGGCGGTCGGCCGTCGCGCGTAACGGTCTGGATCTGATCCCTGTGCTCAGGCCTCTGGACAAGGACTTGGCGGGTGTGACATCCGCTCAGATTGTTCGTTCGCCGTGCGGCCTCCTCGCGGTCTGCGGCGAGGTGCGGACCCGCGGGTGGTTCGGGGAGAAAGTCAGGTACGTCGGGCTCCTGCTCCGAGTGGGTGACCGGCCCGCGGTCATCGGAAGCGGCGTCCGGGGCTACCGGGGATCTGACGCGGAGTTCGTTATCGAGGATGAGTTGGAGTTCGGATGACGGTGCCCCCGCACGCGACCCGGGGACGCGCGGTGGCTGGAGGCCACACGCGACCAGAAGGCAGCCTGGTACCCAAGAGGTCTGACCCACAGTGCCGGCGAGACCCTCGGCCCGCTGCACCTCATAGTGCTGCGGCACGAGCCCACTGGACGGGAAGCGAACCCGCGAGGGGTTGCAGACCTGGCTCTACCACTAGACCACCGACGCGACACCAGCAGCCCCCGCTTCGGAGCCCAACACATGAGCATCGCCAAGATCCACGGGGCCGAGCACCCCATCCGCAAGATCTTCAGCAACGACTTCGTCTTCCGGGTGCCGCTCTACCAGCGGCCTTACTCGTGGACCACTGAGCACGCGGGGGAACTGCTGTCCGACCTGCTCGACTTCATCGGGACGGACGCGACGCCTGTGGACGAATTGAGTCCGTACTTCCTCGGGAGCATCGTCCTGATCAAGGTGGAGCATCGGCCGGAGGCCGAGGTGGTGGACGGGCAGCAGCGACTCACCACCCTCACGATCCTCTTGTCCGCCTTGCGGAGCCTGGTCCCGGCGAAGTTCGTGGACGGGCTGACCAAGTACCTGTACGAGAAGGGCGACGAGATCGAGGGGAACCCGAACCGCTACCGGCTCACCCTCCGGGAGCGGGACGCCGACTTCTTTCGGGCCTTCATCCAGGACGACGGGAAGATCGCCGGCCTCCGGGAACTCGACCCCCGCCAGCTAACCGACAGCCGCCGGAACGTCCGGGACAACGCACTGCTGTTCCTCGACCGGCTGGAGGCCCTGCCCGAGGACCAACGGGTCCGGCTCGCCCAGTTCATCGCCAAGCAGTGCCTGCTGGTGGTCGTCACGACCCCGGACCTCGACTCGGCCTACCGGATCTTCTCGATCCTGAACGACCGGGGGATGGACTTGTCCCACTCCGACATCCTGAAGTCGGAGATCATCGGGAAGATCCCGCCCGGGTTGCAGGACACCTACACGGAGCGGTGGGAGGACACGGAGGACGAACTCGGCCGGGAGGCGTTTACTCAGCTGTTCGCCCACACCCGCATGGTGTTCAACAAGGCCAAACAGAAGGAGTCGATCCTGAAGGAGTTCCGGGAACACGTGATCAAGACGGTCGGCGACTCCCGGACCCTCATCGACGAGGTGCTGATCCCGTTCGCCGACGCCTACACCGTGCTCCGTACCGCCGCCTACGAGAGTACCGAAGGGGCCGAGGCGGTAAACCGGATGCTCACCTGGCTCAACCGGCTGGAGAACGTGGACTGGGTGCCGCCGGCGATCGCCTTCCTCGCGCGGAACAAGTCCAAGCCCAAACTGCTGCTCCGGTTCCTGACCGATTTGGAGCGGCTGGCCGCGTGCCTGGCCGTGCTCCGGGTCGGAGTCACGGACCGGGTCGAGCGGTACGGGAAGGTGCTCGACGCGTTCGACAAGGGCGACGACCTGTTCGCCGCCGGCTCACCGCTCCAGCTATCAGAGGCCGAGGGGCAGGAATTCGTCGCCGCCCTGGACGGCGATCTCTACCGCCAGGTGCCCCGCGGCCGGCTCTACGTCCTGCTCCGACTCGACTCGGCCCTTTCGGACGGGAGCGCGACCTACGACTACGGCGTGCTGTCGATCGAGCACGTCCTACCCCAGTCCCCACCGGCCGGGAGCGAGTGGTGCGAGTGGTTCCCCGACCCGGCGGTGCGGGCGAAGTTCGTGCACCGGATCGGAAACCTACTCCTGTTGAACCAGCGGAAGAACTCATCGGCGAGCAACTCCCCGTTCGCCGAGAAGAAGAAGGCGTATTTCAAGAAGGGCGGGGTATCCCCGTTCCCGCTCACGACCCAAGCCCTTCACGAAGCGGAATGGACCGAGGGAGTGGTCTCCCGGCGGCAGGGCGAGCTCGTCGGGAAGCTCAAGGAGCTGTGGCGGCTGTGACCGCCCCGCGGGCGGTGGCAATTGCCGAACTGAGGCCCGCCGCACGGACCCCGCGAACTCGACAACGCTCTTGCTTGCCGATGCAGAAGACCGCTGATGCTGGGTCACGTGTTCATCGTCCGCGGCGATCTCCGCAAGATCGCTTGCGACGCCTGGCTACTCCCGACCAGCAGCCGTGCACAGCCCGGGAACGAGTGGTTTTTGCCCGGTACAACGGTCCCCGCCAGGGCGAGCCGTTTACCGACGGCGGGCCGCGAGTCCAGCCACTGCTCGACCCCGCCCCGGACCGCCCCCGGCCGTGGCTCGGGCGGATCGGCAGTCACGGCCGGCCTGTCTCGTGGTACGCCGGCGGGGGCAGCTGAGTTCCTCGACGCGGTGGCTACCGCGATCGCCACGGCCGGCAGCCTCCCGCTGTTCGGCCGGGCGCGGTCGCTCCTGGCCCTCCCGGTCGTCGGGACCGGTCACGGCGGGGCTGCCGCAGTGGCCGGCGTGGTCGTCCAGGGACTCCTGCCGCTACTCCGGCGTTCGCCGGGCAGTCGTTCGGCGGGCGGGAGTGTGACGTCGCGCTCGTCTGCTTTGACGCCGCTACCCACGCCGCCGCACAGGCCGAGCGGGTGCGGGCGGCCGACTGGCCGACCGACCTGACCGACGGACTGAAGGCCGAGGCCGACCACCTAGCCGGCCTCGCCCTCCGGGGCTAGCTCGCCCTGTTCCTCGGGGCCGGGGTGAGCATGACCGCCGGGCTCCCGAGCTGGGGCGGGCGGCTCGACGAGCTGGCCGGCCGGGCGGGGGTTGACGCCGGACGAGCGGGACGCGCTGAACGCGCGGCGGAACGCCCTGGACCAGGCGACGGTGGTCGAACGGCGGCTGAAGGAGCGGGGGAAGCGCTCGGCCTGGCGGTCGCCGACCTCCTCGGCGCGCGCGGCACTACGCGCTGGGCCGCGCCCTGCTCGCCGCGCTGCCTGTCCGAGAGGCGATCATCACCAACTACGACCGGCTGTTCGAGGACGCCTGGAGGATGTCAGACCCGGACGGGCTCTCGGGCCTGCCGGGGCCATCACGCCCGACGCCCGGCGGTGGCTTCTGAAGATGCACGGGTACCTGTCCGACTCGGACAAGGTCGTGCCCACCCGGGCGAGCTACACCCGGTACGACGAGTGGCTCCCGGCCCTGGGAGGGCTGGTGCAGGCGTTCCTCGTGACCCGTCACGTCCTATTCGCCGGGCTCTGGCTGACCGACGACAAGTTCCACAGGATTGTGGATGCTGTCAGTCGGCTTCGGGGCGACGGGCTGCCTTCCGGGCACCTCGGGATGGCCCTGTCGCTCGGGGCCGGCAGGCTGTCCGACGAGCTATCGGAGCAGGACACCCGAACAGCTGGCGGACCGGGCCGAGCAGCTCCGGGCCGGCCCGGCAGCACCCCTCGATCAGGTGCCGGACCTCGGCCCGGGACCAGACGTAGAAGTGGACCGGCGCGGGGTCCGCCCCGGCCGTGCGGGCGATCAGGGCGGTCAGCCGGTCGAAGAACCGGCGGATCAGCTCGCCCTCGGCGGCGGTGTCGGCCGGGTAGTCGGTGCCGCTCCACGGGGTCGCCCGGAACTCCACGACCTCGCGGTCGTCGGGGAGCGGGCGGTCGTCGCGGAGCAGCTTTCCGGCTTGATCCCGGCCGGCTTCGTACCGCTCGCGCACGACCGGGTCCGGGACGCCGTGGGCGAACGGCGTGTCGAGCCGGCCGGGGCCGCGGGCGACGTGGGCGGCCAGTGCCCCGACCCGGTTCTCGGTGTAGTCGTAGTCGACGGCGAGGTAGACGCGGAGCAGCGGGACGCCGCCCGCCCCGTGCGGCGGCAGGTGGCCGACGCCGGTGTTCGGGATCGGCTCGACGGCGGACCCGATGGCCGGCCGCGTGCCCGGGAGGGGCGGCAGCGTGTGCAGCCGCGCCCGCGCCCGCAGCCGGAGCACGTCGAGGCTCTCCACGAACCCGGGGTCGCGGCCGAGGGCCTCGACCCCCGGGTCGAAGAGTGGCGGGTTGGCGAGCCGGTCCAGGGTGTCGAGGCCGGCCGAGCGGAGCAGTCGGGCGGTCACCGGGTCGACCCCGACGAGTTCGACCCGCCGCTGCCGGGCGCCCTCGGCCAGGCAGTGCGGGGCGTAGGTGCAGCCGTCGCACTTCGCGTCGACCTGGAAGCCGACCGCGTCGAGGGGCTGGGCGGCGGCCGCGGCGAGCCGCCCGCCGGGGGCGAGCAGGCGGGCGAGGTCGGCCTCCTCGTGAGCCAGGTCGAGCGGCGGGAGGGCGAGGATCGACTGGGCGGCGTTCCGGTCCGGGTCGAGGCGGGCCACGACGCACTCGACCGCGTCCGGCGGGACGTGCCCGCCGCCGACGCCGACCGGCCGGCCGCCGAGGAGGCCGCGGAGGAGTGTCCGGTAGACGGCCACCTGGACGCGGTGGTAGGTGCGGTCCCGGCGGCTGGCCTTGCATTCGACGAGGGTCAGCCGGGGCGTCTCGCCGTCCCACCGGGCGACGAGGAAGTCGACGAGGCCGTAGACGCGGAACGCGCCGACGGTGCCGCCGACCGCGACCTGCCGGGCGTACCCGCCGACGCCGGCCGGCAGCGACCCGAGCGCCGTTTCCAGGGCGGCCCAGGTGACCTCGTCCCGCTTCCCCTTGGAGAGGCCGGCGGCGAGGTCGCGGAACCCGGCGGCGACCAGCTCGGCCTCCCACTGGTCCTCGCGCCGCCGTCCGACCTCGGCCAGCACCGGGTCGATGGCGTCCCGCAGGCGGTCGAAGAACGGCAGCGGGGCGACCTCGCGGGCCTCGTGGACGGCGAGGTGGAACCGGCGGTCGCACGAGTGGTGGCGGACGAACTCGCCGAGGTCGGTGGCGGTGAGCGTGACGGCAGGCGGTGGGGTCAACGGCAATCCCGGTGTCGCGTCGGCGGAAATACCCGTGATAGCACCCGGAGCGGGACCGGGGCAATCTCAGCCGGGCGATTTGACGGCCGCACCCCCACGGCGCCGTCGGGCGGCCTTCTGGTCGACGCGGGTGAGCCACCGCCGCACCCACTCCCTTTCGCCCGCCCAGTCGGCCGACCGTGTTCCCGTCGGCCGCGACGATCCTGGCGAGGGACTGGGTCGCGTTCTCGGAGAAGCGGTTGCCGACGGTGAGAAGTCGGACGGTCTTCGGCCGTTCCGGTGTGGTCACGACCGGCGGTAGCAGCGCGAGGCCGAGCAGCAGCGCAGCGAGGCGGCGGGCGAGCATGGGTGGAACTCCGGCAGCGGGGGCGTCCGGAAAGCACCCGATCGCGGACGGGCGGGTGGTAACAACCGCCCGCCGACGAACGGAAGCGATTGCGAGTGCGGTCGACGCATCCCGCCAGTCGGCCACCGTTGCTCCTGATCCCCGCGGTCACTAGAAAGCGCGCGGCACCGGCCCGGTCGGGACCGGGCGGCGAGGGTGAACGGGGGGCCACCGCCAGAACCTCCGTCCGGCCGGAGACGGCACACCGCGGGGACGAGACCGATGCGCTTACTTGCCCTGCTCGTGGCGGCCCACGCGGCGTCGGCGGCCCCCGCGGCGGGGCAGCCACCGGCGGCGGCTCCGCCACCGGTGGCCCACGCGCCCGCCCGGCCGAAGCCCGACGAGCCCGTCCTGGTCACCGCCCGCCTCGCACCGGGCACGGCCAAGGCGGTCCTGCGGCTCCAGGCCGTGGCCCCCGGCAAATACGTCCGCAAGTCGGACCCCGCGTACGAGACGGACTGGGTCGACCTGCCGATGCGCGACGACGGCACGGACGGGGACGTCCGGGCCGGGGACGGCGAGTTCACCGCCCGCGTCCCGGCGTCGGTCCAGAAGCACCGCTGGCTCGTCCGCTACCGCGTCGTGGCGACCGACCGGGCCGGCGGGACCACGCGGCTGCCCGCGGCCGACGACGCCTGCCCGAACTTCGCCTGGTGGTGCGACGCCGGCCCCGCCGCGTGGACCGGCGCCCGCGACCCGGGCACGACCCCGCCGCTGACGTTCCCCGCCGACTTCCTCGGCACCCTGCAACCCCTCCACCTGCTGGCCCGGGCCGAGGACGTGGCCCGGAGCCAGTGGGACGGCACCGCCCACGGGCAGCCGCACCAGGGGACGATCGTCTACCGCGGCGTCGTCTACGACCACGTCCAGTACCGCAGCCGCGGCCAGGGGAGTGCCCACATCGCCGGCAAGAACAAGTGGGGGCTGAAGTTCAACTCGGGCCACCGCCTGCCGTTCGCCGACCACGCCGGGGTGCCGTTCCCGGCCCCGCTCGGCCGCCTCGACCTCAACCCCGGCGGGTCGACCCCGTACCTACCGGTCCTCCGCGGCATCGCCGGCCTGGACGAGGTGCTGTCCATGCGGGCGTACCGGCTGGCGGGGGTGCCCAGCCCGCCGGCGACGTGGGTCCAGTGGCGGGTGGTCGACCGGGCCGAGGAGGTGGTCGCCGGGAACCAGTACGCGGGCGACCTGTGGGGGCTGTACGTAGCCCTCGGCGACATGACCCCGGCCCAGCTCGCCGACCGCCGGCTCGCGGACGGGCTGACGGTCAGCACCCAGAGCGGGATCAAGCACACGCCGAAGGGGATGGCGGACGCCGAGAAGACGTGGGAGGCGTTCCGGGCCGGGATGCGGGCGAACCCGGCGGAGGACTGGTGGCGGGCGAACCTCGACCTGCCGGCGTACTACGGCTTCCACGCGCTGAACCGGCTGCTCGGGAACGTGGACCTGCGGCCGGACGGGAACCACGGGTACTACCGCCGGCCCGACGGCCGGTGGGCGCCGATCCCGTGGGACAACGACATGATGTTCGTCCCCCGGCACCACCAGCCCGGGCACGTCGACGCGGTCGGCTGCCTCAACCACGCGCGGATCGCGCTGGAGTACCGCAACCGGGGCCGCGAGGTCCTCGACCTGTTCGCGGCAGACGCCACCGACCGGGGCGGGCAGGTCGGGCAGCTCGCGGCCGACCTCGGGGCGGCGCTGACCCCCGCCGGGTACGGGGTCGACTGGCCCCGGCTCGACGAGGCGGTGTGGAACCGGCACCCGCGGATGAACCAGAAGGGGTCGTACTACGTCAACCCGGCGACCGCCGAGTACTTCGGCGGGCGGTGGACGCGGACCCTGGCCACGAACGACTTCGCGGGGTTCCGGCGGTACGTGGTCGAGTTCTGCACGGACAGCCGGCCGGCCAAGACCTACGCCCCGAACGACGGCGACCAGCGGGGGTACGGGTGGGGGTATCTGGCCCACGAGACGAAGGACGACCGCATCCCCGGGACGCCGGCGGTGACCCGGGTGCCGGGCGGGCCGCAGCGGTTCCGGGCGTCGGCGTTCGCCTCGCCGGCCGGGGCCGGGGCGGCGGCCGTGGAGTGGCGGGTCGGCCGGGTCGGGCGGCGGGGCTGGTACGAACTCGCCGAGCACTGGCGGGCGGACGCCGCGACGGGGGCGGACGTCGACATCCCGGCCGACGTGTTCAAGGAACCCGGCGAGTACCGCGTCCGCGCCCGCTGGCGGGACCGGACGGGCCGGTGCGGGCACTGGAGCCCGCCGGTCGCCGTGGTCGTCCGGTGACGGCGGCCCCATCGTCCCGTCTGAGCGCCGGATCGGGCGAAGGGGCGCGGGGCCGGCGAGCCAAGGCGTTTCGGGAGTGGCGGCGCACGGCACGCGACGCCGCCGTCGACCGGTTCCTCAGCCCGGCCGTCCCCCGCTTCTCGTACGGGGCGTACGGGTCCGAGATGACGCGGGGCGACCGGCTCCCGTTCCCGTAATCACCCGACTGGAGCGACGGCCGGGTCGAACAGCGGGTCGCAACTACTGTGGCTTCTCGCCGGCGGACCGGGTCGCCGGTCGGTCGATCCCGATCGAGCGGGCCAGGGCGTCGCCACCCCTCCCGGACGGCGTCTGCCGACCGGCTCGACTGAGGTCACGACCCGCAGTTATCGGCCGGGACAACGCGATGCCAGGCCACGTCACCTGCCTCCGACGCGGGGAACGTGCGCCGCGCATGACCTCCCCGCGGGTCATGCCCGGCGCACGTTCCCCTGTCCTCAAAACCGGTTTTGAGATCGTGAAGCCGATCTCGTCTCGACACCCGGCGAGGCTGAGAGCACCGCCACGCCGACTGCGACACGGCTGCGGGCGGGCCGAGCCGGCACTGTATGGTGTTCGGGTCAAGCCACTCGGCGAAGAGCTCGGACGTGGGGGTCACCGGCATTCGGTCGCGGACGGTCGCCACCAGCGGGTTCGGGGTCGTGGTCGGCGGGCAGCGCGTCGCCGGCCGCGGCGGCGCCGGGACCGGACATGGGATCGTTGACGCCGGCCGCGGCGTCCGGCTACTCGTCCCACAGCCCCTTCGCCGATCCCCTCCGTGCCGGCTTCACCGCGGCCGGCTTCGCCTTCCTCCCCCGCGTCGGTGGCGGGGCTTCCTCGCAGACCATCGCCTCCGACGGGTACGATGCCAGCAGTTCCTTGACCCGCTTCGGCGGTGTCGCCGGGTCGAGCCACTCGGCGTGGGCGGCCGCCGGCAGGATCACCGGCATCCGGTCGTGGAACGCCCCGATCAGCGCGTTCGGCTTGGTCGTCACCATCGTGGCCGAGAGGAGCGTGAACTCGTCGCCGACCCGCCACTCGTCCCACAGGCCCGCGAACGCGCACACCACGCCGCCCGTCGGCGTCAGCTTGTACCGGACCTTCGGCGTCGTCCGCGTCCACTCGAAGAAGCCGGTGCCGGGGATGAGGCACCGCCGCGCCGCGAACGAGTCGCGGAACACGTCGAGCCGCGCCACCGACTCCGCCCGGGCGTTGGTCGGCTGCGGCTGCTGGGTCTGGGAGGTGTAGTGCCGCGGGATTAGACCCCAGCGTGCCGCCCGCAGCACTCTCCCGCCGGCCGCGGAGAGCGCCACCGGGATTTGTCGCCCCGGGAAGAAGTCGCCAGGCACGGGCAGCGGCTCGGCGATCGTCGCCCCGAGGGCCGCCGCGACATCCTCGGCGGGCCGTCCGAACTGGAAGTGCGCGCACACGGATTGATCCCCTCACCTCCATCGTGAGGCGAGCCCGGGAGACCCGCAAGCAGTCGAGCGGGGTGCTGGCCGGCCCGGCGCGTGAGGTGTCGCTACAGCCGGCGCAACCGGCCTTCGGGACGCGAGCTCTCGTTCCGTGACGCGCGACCGACGTTCCGCCCGCCGGCGGCGGCCATCACCAGGGCATGACGCCCCATGACGAACACCCCGCGCCGATCGGCGTCCTCTCCCTTGTCGAGGACGAGGACAAACTGGATTGGTCTCCCGACGAGTGGCTCGCTGCCGCGTATCGTGCGCAATGTCGTTGGTCCCGAACCGGCACAACCTACCAGACACGATTCCCTGATAAGTTCTTGACACACCTGAACAGACCAGTACCTTGGTCGGAATCACGGCAGACGCCATTCATTCGTCTGCTCGATCGAGCACCACATTGCCGCCCCGCCGTCTGGGATCGCCCATGTTTCGCAAGAACGGCTTTCACCAGCCTGGGTGCCCACCGCCGGTCGAGATCTCCTCTGGCAGGCTGCACCGGCCCTGCCGCCAAGAATCCACCACCAGACCCGGACAGGCAGAGCCGATCGGGTGTTCGTTCCGGGAACTATGCGCCGCGGTCGCACCACGCCTTGATGTCATCGAGTGGGCCTACGGCCCCGACATTCGGGTCACCTTGGCCGAGCGGAGTACCTCTATCGTCGTCCGCGCGGAGCAGCAGTTCCATAACAAAGAGCGTCACCGGATTACTGTCCGGAAACATTTCTGCGAACTGACAAAGGGAGTACCTCCGGCGCCACGAACTGCCCTTGACTGCCACGACCTCACGCCCGGTGAGGAGTACGGGGAGTACCTCGGGTTCGTGGATCTCCGCACCGCCGGGTACGACGGCAGCCACGATGCCACGGGTGCGACTCTCGCGATGGGGCTGTTGGCCCCGCCACGGAGGTTCCGGTCGTCCGAGGGAACCTTCCTCATCACCGGGTCGTTCGGACCCATCTTCGGCGGCCCATCCTTCCCTTCGACAATCTACAGCATGCACGACCCGGCTGGCGGCGGCGCGTATTGCGCTCACGCATGCCTGACGATGGCTGTGGCGATGCTGGGGGACCGTGGCGCCCGCTTGAAGGGTCCCTATACGCTCACGTTTCTCGGGGCTCCCCGAAGGCGGCTAACTGCCCACCCTCCCCCCCAGCGGGGGCCGGCCGACATGTGTCTGGGCCACGGGCTCAGTGATCCCGGGACTTCCTGGTTCGACATCCACGGCCTCACCCCTACCCAGTGCCAGCGCGTTCTCCGCGACGCATGGACGGGTGTATCCGCGCGGCTCGTCTGGGTCGAGAAGGATCACTGTCGGCTCCCGGAGCCAGTGATGGACTGCATCGTCCGCGCCTACGTATCGGCACGGTTTCCGGTTATCTTTTTCGTGGACGCTCCGACGTGGTACGGGCACGACCTCGACCTCTACCTCGATCCGCAATCGGGACAGGGGGAAACTGGGCACGCGGTCGTCGTGGTCGGGTTTCAGCGGAATCCGAGCCCGCCCATCCCCGTTCCCGCGGTCAACAAGTCCCAGCCGGCGGTCATAGCCCCGCCGGACCAAATGGTCTACCTCGTTCACGACCCAGGGCAAGTCCCATTCCTCCCCGTCCCCTCCGACCAGGCATTCGGGGCGGGTTGGCAGTTCCAGCGCTGCGACTCCCCACACTTCCGTGCGGCCAACCACCTGACTTTCTTACCGGTTGCCGATTGCGGGGTCACGGTTCACCTGGACGAGTGTGTGCGGTTTCTTCGTGGGGAGGAGTTCCAGTACGACTTCGTTCTCCATCGGGAGAGGCCGATTCTCTCGCCGACGATCGAGCCGGACCAAGCGGCCCTCGTCACTGCGTTCCGTCCGTACGTGGACGGTGTGGTCGCCTCGCCCGCCGTCTTCGAGTTGAGGATGATCCTTGCGGATCGCCACGACCTGTCCGAATTGTTTGCGGCACCTGAGAACCGCCAAAGCATCGGGGCGGGGATGGACGCCCTGTTCCGACTGCCGGAGCTATCAGGCAGGCGGTTTTGGTGCATCAGTGGGTACGAGTGGGGCCGGCTCGGGGTACTATTCCTCTTCGACGCGGAAGACTTGGGACGGGCCGTGAACGAAATAAGTCCTGCCCAAGGCGCCCTCCGGTTGGCGGTTCAGGTCCGCCCGGTAGACGGCGGACACGAGATCACCGCACTCTGGCGGCCGTATGTCGCGGTGGTTCCCACAGCAAAGGTAAGCGGGACCGCAGGCAGCCTAGTCGTACCGGACGGAAGCAAGCGACGGGAACTAGAGGCGAGCGTACTCACCAGTAGTAGCTCCTGGCGCCTTGCGGACCTGTTGGGAGACCTTGTCCGTGTGGCGGGGGTCCGACGATTCGAGCCGCTGCTGCTGAGGAACGAAGACATCCGCGAGGTCTTCGGCAAGGACGAGCAGCGGGCCTCGACAGAGTTGCTGGCTAGCCCGGACGCGGCAGCGAGAGTAGAAAGCTGGCTGGTCGATACGTTCCAGGTGATCGGCGCCGATCTCTCGGACGAATGTCGTCCGAGGATCGCCTGCCTGGCCACCTACTTCCCCGGTATCACCAGTCAGGTGGGCGAACGGCGGGCTGCTGCGATCCGGGCGCTCACGGCGGTAGTACTCATGGCCATCCGGTTGAGGAGGGACCATGCGCTAGCCGAGGTGGCCCTGGTTGAGGCGGTATGCGGTGCAGTCATCGATCCGTGCCCGTGCGACGTTTGCCGAGCGGCATCAAGGTGCTACTGCTCGACACGCCAAGTAAAGCTTGGCCTACTCCGGGATTCCCTCCGTGAGGTCGTCCGGGCCGTTCGTAAAGTCGAACCCGACGAGCCGTTCCGTGTCTGCTTGGAGGTTGAGCCCGGGGAAACGTATGTTCTCAACGGTGTCCAGCCGGTGGAAGACCTGTTGGCCGAGGTCAGTCAAGACCCCGAACTCCGGGACCACGTCGCGCTGAATGCAGACATCATTCACCTTTTGGGCTGCTCACCCCCGGTGCCGGCCGATCAGCTCGCCCGATGGGGGGACTGGATCGGCCATGGTCACGTCTGCGACCAGCCGTCGATGCACACCATCGACCAGCCGATGGGTACGTGGACCAGCGTGTGCCAGGTCGATTCGGCCTACATGCCGTACTTCCGCGTCCTGGCCCGGCGGGCCGCCGACGGCAAGCGGCCGTTCTCGGGGTGCGTGTCGGTCGAACTGGAGAGCAACGACAGGATGGAGTGCGTGTACCGCAGCGTGTCGGCCGTCCGGCACCTGACGGGTATGGCGGTTGCAGGGAAGTGACTGGGTTTAGAGGGATGACGTTTTCATCCCTGGGCATATTTTGCTTGCTATTGACGAGGTGCGGCGGTGATCTTACCGTAGGCAAATTCTCGGCCGGAGATTGGCGTTTCCCCTGGCCGTGACCTAGAGATGAGCCAGACACCACCTTACACACTGAGAGCCATGCCTAGGACACGACAGCGGCTCAGCATCGACGTGACCGGTGACCCGGAGTCGGTGAGCGAGTACGTCCTAGCGCTGGCCGATCATCTTCGCTCCTCGGCTACGGGCAAACTGATCGAAGTTCGACTTGCCGGCGGCGTTCTGGCTCCTGCTACCGCGGAGGTGGTGGACAGCGTTTGCGCGCAGCCCGAGCAAGACTTCGTCAATGACGAGAACTACCCAGAACTGACTCCGGCGGCAAACGCACGCATCGTCCCCCCGCCTCAGCCCCGGACTTACAAGTAGCCGTACGCCAAGGCCGAACCGCTCACCCCGTAGCGCCATTTGCACCCCGAGGCACTCCCACGGGGCAGGTTACACGACCCACTCACTATCTGCAGCACGCCAGGCGGACCATCACCCGCAGGAGCTTGAGCTCCTCGTCCCGCCGGCCGCCGTCGATCGTCACGTCGAGGTGGTCGCTGCTCAATCCTGCTGGTAGAGTTGGATGACCGACCGGGAGCCAGGTGGCGACGCCCGGCTGAACCGGATCGAACGCCCGGACCCACGTAACGCGGCAGAGGTGCTCGGGGGAAACGTCGGCGACCGGGACCGCGGCCGCGAGGGCATGGTCGGTGCTCATCCCCGGGCAATCGGGGTGGCTGGAGAAAACCGGACACGAAATCCGGACGAAATGACTGGCCGCTTTCCGACCGTTCCGGCGTGACCAACCTGGGCGGCGAACGGCTAAACCGGCCGCCGGGCTTCACCCCCTCAGAGCGTGCCCGGCGGCCGGTCACTTCCACCAGACTCTACGGCCGACGCGACCGGTTCCTTGCCGACGATTCTGCTGGCGCGAGTCGGGTGGTAGTCCCGGCGCCTACTCGTCCCACAGCCCCTTCGCCGGCTGCTTCGCCGCCCGCTTCACCGCCGTCGGCTTCGCCTTCTTCTCCCGCGGCGGGGGCGGGGCTTCCTCGCAGACCATCGCCGCGGCCGGGTACGACGCCAGCAGCTCCTTGACACGCTTCGCCGGCGTCTCTGGGTCAAGCCACTCTGCGTGATCGGCCGCCGGCAGGATCACCGGCATCCGGTCGTGGAACGCCCCGATCAAGGCATTCGGCTTGGTCGTCACCATCGTGGCCGAGAGAATCGCGAACTCGTCACCGACCCGCCACTCGTCCCACAGGCCCGCGAACGCCCACAGCTCGCTGGCGGTCGGCGCGAGCTTGTACCGGACCTTCGGCGTCGCCCGCGTCCACTCGAAGAAGGCCGTTCCGGGGATCAAACACCGCCGCGCCGCGAACGCGTCCCGGAACACGTCGAGCCGCGCCACCGTCTCGGCCCGGGCGTTGAACGGCTGCGGCTGCTGGGTCTGCGCCGCGTAGTGCCGGGGGATCAGCCCCCACCGCGCCGCCCGCAGCACACGCCCGCCGGTGGTGGAGAGCGCGACCGGGATCTGCCGCCCCGGGAAGAAGTCGCCCGGCACGGGCAGCGGCTCGGCGACCGTCGCACCCAGGACCGCCGCGGCGTCGTCGGCGGGTCGCCCGAACTGGAAGTGTGCGCACATGGATGGTTCCCCCCCCTCCCGGTCATCGTCCGGGGGGCAGGAGAGGCCCGCAAGCGGTGGGGCGAGGGAAGCGACGGTCGGGGGAGTGAGCTGTCGGCACAACCCGTCGAACCGGGCCGAACATGCGTGAGCTCACCCGCGGGATGCCCGTCCTAGGTTCCAGGCGACGCCGTCGGCCGCCATCATCAGGGCATGTTGCACCACGATGAACCCGCCACCGCGCCGACCGTTGTCTTATGCCACGCCGAGGACGAGACAGAACTCCACTGCTCGCCCGACGAGTGGGTTGCCGCCGCCGACCGCCACGTCGCCGCGGGGGTGACCCGCGTCGTCCGCGACTCGCTGCCGGACGGGAGTCCGTGGAACGACGAGCCGGCCCTCCTCGACCCGGACACGGAGACGTGGACGTTCGCCCCGTGGCCGGGCGTCGCCTTCGTCCTGCCGCTCGACGGCTGACGGAATGACCCAACCGGCCGCGGCGGCGCTCCTAGACTCCTCTATCGCCCCCGATGGCCGTGACCCCCGCGGGAGGGTCCAGATGACGGTCCGGGACGCGATCCTGCTGGCCCTCCCCGTGTTCGAGGCCCACCCGCAGGCCGGGCCGCACGACCTCCGGGCCGCCCTGGCGGCGGCCGGGCTCCCGCCCGCCCTGGCGGCCGAGGTGGTGGACTTCCTCCCCCTCGCCCTGGCCCGAGCCATGCTCGAGGTGTCGGGCGTCCGGTTCGCCCCCGACTACGTCCGCCAGACCGCCCAGGGGCGGGTGGTCGGGACCAAGCCGTTGGCGGACGAGCCGGTGTTCCGGGAGGGGCTGGCGATCGCCAACGAGGTGAGCGGGCACGGCGGGGGCGGGGCGTTCGTGGCGGCGGCCGCCCGGAGCCCGGAGTACCAGGCGGTCAGCCGGGCGATGGGCGGCGGGCTGCGGGCGGAGGATCTGGAGTGCGCGCCGCCGGTGGTGATCGCCGGGCACGACGACCGGCGGGGGTTCCACGACACGTCAGGCGGGCGGCAGCCGCGGGACCGGCCGTGGTGGCGGGTCTGGGGGTGACCGCCCTACCCTCCGGCCCAGTGGGCGTACACCCGCTCCCGCTCGGCGGCGACGAAGGCGGCGTCATCGGAGCCCTCTCGCCCGCTCCGCCGGGCGTACCGGTAGAGGCCGGTGGCGACCGGATCGATGCCGTCCCCGACGACCACGGCCGGCAGGAGCGGCCGCCCCTCGGCGGCCTCCCCGGCGGCGATCTCGTCGAGGATCAGGCCGAGGATTGTCACGTCGTCGGCCCGGCGGGCGTCCAGGTCGGCAAGCGCGCACAGGGCGGCGTGGGTGACGGTGGCGCGGGCTTTGGCGGCCGCGACCAGGTGCTTGTACACGGCGGGATGAATCACGAGCGGGCTCCGGCGTCCTTGCCACCGGCGGGGCGGCCCCCACATGATACCCGTCCCGAGGCCCGACTCAACGCCCGCCGCCCGTGACCGCCCATGTCCGACGCGCCCCCGCTGATCGGCACGTACACCCCGCCGCCCGTGAAGGTCGGTGACGTGGTGCGGTGCCGCTACCGCCGCGCCCGGTGCCGGGTCACGAGCTGGACCGACGCCCCGCTCGAATGGCCGCGGTGCATTCAGGTCGGCAACCGCGGCGGGTCGGGGCTGCTCGTCACCGCCGAACTGGTCCGGGCCGTCCGGACCGAGAGCGCGGCAGCGGTGAGCCACTGGTTCGGCGTGAGCCCGGCGACCGTCTGGAAGTGGCGTCGCCGGTTCGTACCGGGGGAGGGCCACGTCCGCACGGCCGGCGACCGGGACACCCACCGGCGGACGAGTGCGAGGGGCGCGGCGGCGGCGAAGGCGCGGGAGTGGACCGACGAGGAGCGTCTCGCCGCAGCCGAGCGATCGAAGCGGCTGGGGCTGAAGCCGACGGGCCGGTGGGCGGCGACGGGTTGGACGACCGAGCAGGACGCGCTACTCGGGACGATGCCCGACGCGGACGTGGGGGCGATCGTCGGGCGGACGGCGGTGGCGGTGCGGTCGCGGCGGCAGGTGAAGAAGGTGCCGACGTTCGCGGACCCGCGGCGGGCGGCGCGGGGCAGGTGAGGTGCGGCCCCGGCCCGGCGGTCCGGCGACGACCCGGCGGCGGAATCCGGAGCAGTGCCCGCCGCTTGGCAAGTTCTATAGCCCCGCGCACCCGCGCTTCGACCGGTTGATAGCGGCACGGCCCCCAACAGTCTGCCTCCGGGTCGTCTTGATCGACGGCCACCATGACCCGTTCCGGCTCGTCATCCCGGTCACGATCTGGCCGTCGGTCGGCACGCTGATGACGTGGTGGGTGGTCGCGTACCCGGGGATCGTCGGGCTACGGTGGCGGGACACCCTGGCGCAGGGCCACTCGGTCTGGGACGTGTTCCCGCAGATCGGGGCGGACCTGCCGTACCCGTCCGGCCTGCTGATCCTGGGGGTGATCGTACTCGTTCCACTTCGGCTGATCGGGTTGCTGATGACGGTCGGCGACCCGGGCGGTGGTGACCCCTGACCGCCGCGACGAGCACCACGGGCCGGAGCCGGCGTGAGTCACTCCCGCTCCGGCTCACTCCGGCAGTCGTGCCTCCGCCCGGGAGGCGGCCCGCAAACGAGTGCGGCCGGGCTGACGTTTGTTCTGCCGGACTCGCCCTGTCGAACCCGCGGAGGACGACGAGATGCGTGCGTGTGCTGTCGCGGCACTGATGGCCGCTCTGGTGACATCCGAGCCCGGCGGACCCGACGCCCGGGCGCAGGAGAAGCCGGCCGGGCGGCCCAAGGTGATGGCGAAGGTCGAGAAGGATCTCGGCGAGCAGACGATCACGATCCTGGCCGGGGCGACCAAGGCGGAAGTCTTCCGGCTGGGGAAGCGCCCGACCACGGACCCCGCCGTGATGGCGATCGGCGCCGACACGCTCCGGTTCCCGATCACCGCGACCGGCAAGGAGCAGGGGAAGGAGTTCGCGGCCAAGGTGCGGGCGTTCCTGTTCAGCGAGGCCACCCGCACGCTGAGCGGGGCGAGCGGGTTCCGCGGGGACGTGGCGTTCCGCCTCTCCAAGGGGGAGGAAACGGTCACCGTCGTCGTGGACTTCGAGGGGAGCTCGTTCCTGCTGGTCACCCGGGACGCCACGGGGAAGCAGGTCCACACCGCCGGCGGCGGGTTCCTGTTCGACGCGCTGGGCGGCTTCGACCGGGGTGAGTTGTTCGGGCAGGTGAAGGCACTCGCCACCGAGGCGTTCCCGGACGACGCCGAACTCCGGGCGCTGAAGCGGGTCGAGGTGGCCCCGCTCGGCCGCCCGAAGCGCGGGAAGTAAGCGCTGCCTCCCCGAATCACGCCCGCTCGGTCCGCCGGGTTCGCGGACCGGGTTGTTAGAATCGCGACGCCGTCGCCGGCCGCCGCCACCCCGCCGGCCGGTAGCCCGTCTTGTCTTGCGGGTTGACAAGGTCGCCCGCCCGGGTCAACTCGGCTAGCGCATCCTCCGCCGTACTCGGACCGCGGTGCGTCCTCGTCCGCCGCGACGCCCGGTGGCTCTCCTCGAACGTCAGCTCACGCCGCCCCCGCCTCCCGCAACCGCTCCCGCAGCCACCGGTCCCACTCCGCCCGCGCCATCCGCACCGGCCCGCTCGTGGCGACGAGCACGTCGTCGCCCTCGTGCCCGACCACGACCTCGCCGACCGGCAGGTAGGCCGCGCCGCGGTTCGGGCCGGGCTGGTCCCGCCGGACCAGCCCGCGGCGCATCAGCCCGCGGAGGTGGCACATCACCCCGCTCGAACTCGCGATCCCCAGGGCGGCGCCAATCCCCCGAATGGTCGCCGGTCGGCCGGTGCGGAGGAGCGTGTCGCGGATCACCGCCAGGGCGGCGGCCTGGCGTTCGGTCGGCGGGCGGGTCGGAGTCGGCGTCACGGTCGTCGTCCTCGGTGGTGCCTCTCGGGTCTCGCTCACGCGGCCAGCCGCAGGTCGCCCGCCGGCGGCGGCCCGGGGTCGTCGTCGATCCGCTCCCCCTCCATCCCGCCGCGGCAGAGCAGCGCCACCACCTCCTCGCTCCCGTCCGGCAACTCGATCACCGTCTCGAAGACGCGCCAGTCTGGGTTGATCCGGGCCGCCTGCCGGGCGAGCGCGGCCCGCCAGTCCGGCTCGATGCGGTCGAGGTGCGCGCGGTAGGCGCGGAGGAACTCGGCGCGGGTGGTGTCGCGGGTCACCTGGGCGTCCTCTCGGGGTGTCAGAACAGGCTCGGGGTGCGGTCCCGCCGCACCCACTCGGGGAGGCGGTAGCCGCGCTTGTCGCGGGTGTTCACCAGCAGACCGGCGGCGGTCAGGTCGGCGAGCGCCTTCACGATCGTCCCGGGGCCGTGGCCGGCGTGCCGCTCCTTCAGCGCGCGGCCCAGGTCTTTTGTCGTGAGCGGGCGGCCGGCGGCGGCCACGGCTGCCAGGATCGCCGCCTTGCACTCCTCGCGCTTCCCGTCGCCGCGGGTCCGCCGCTCCGCCGCCGCCGTCGGCATGAGCTCGCCCGCGTCCCAGACGACCACCAGAACCGCCATCCGGCCGCCCGTCTCGACCACCCGGAACCCGGGCGTCTTCGGCAGTTTCGCCAGGCGTTTGGCGAGCTGACGGGCAGCGGCCTCGGCCTGGGCGCGGGGGGTCGGCATGGCGGGCGGGGCGCGGTCGCGGAAGGAACTCGGAAGGTATAAGTCCGCTTCCTGCGCTTCACCCGCGGCCCATCACGCGCTACATATGAATGGGCGACCACTTGTGAACATTGTGACAGTATCATCTGGACCGCGCGGAGGCAAACCCGGATGCCCCGATCCTTCGTCGCCCACCTCGACGCCGACTGCTTCTACGTCAGCGCCGAGCGCGTCCGGCACCCCGAGCTCGTGGGGAAGCCGGTCGGCGTCCTCGGGAACAACGGGGCGTGCGTGATCGCCAAGAGCTACGAGATGAAGAAGGCCGGGGTGAAGACGGGCGTGCCGATCTGGGACGCGGTCAAGCTCTGCCCCGAGGGCATCTACGTCAAGCGGGACTTCTACTGGTACGAGGTGCTCAGCCGCAAGATGCTCGCCGCGGTCGGGGCGTTCACCCGGCGCATCGAGTTCTATAGCATCGACGAGTTCTTCTTCATCGCCGAGCCTCTCGACCGCGGTCAGCACCTCCAGCAGACCGCCGCCGCCATCCGCGACCACATCCGCGCGGAGCTCAACCTCCCGGTGACCATCGGCATCGCCCGGACGCGGACGCTCGCCAAGCTGTTCAGCGACACGGGCAAGCCGTTTGGCGCCGTCGCCGTGTTGAGCAGGGAACACGAGCGCGAGATGTTGTCCAAGCTAGCAGTAACGGAAATCTCGGGCATCGCCGGCCGGCGGGCCGACAAGCTCCTCCCCTACGGCATCCGCACCTGCCTCGACCTCGCGGACGCACCGGGCCACCTCGTCCGGCAGCTCCTCACCAAGACCGGGTACGAGCTCTGGCTGGAGCTCCGCGGCGAACCGGTCACGCCCATCCGCGGCGAGCGCCCGGCTCACAAAGTCCTGGCCCGCGGCGGCTCGCTGATGGGGAACGTGAGCGACCCGAAGGTGCTCTGGGCCTGGACGGTGCGGCACCTGGAGCGGCTCATCGAGGAGTTGCGGTATCACCGCGTCCGCACCTGCAAGCTGACCGTCTCGGTCGCCTGGAAGAACGGGGACTCGACGGGCGGGTCGTGCCCCCTGGAAGCACCCTCCGACCGGTTCGACGAGTTGTTGGACGCCGCCCGTGTTGCCGTCCGGCAGGCGTACATCCGCGGCGGGGTCGCCACCCACATGCACGTTATCGCGCCGGAACTGCGGCGGGTGAAGGGGTTCCAGTTGAGCCTGTTTGACGCGCCCGACCCCAAGCGGGACGCGCTCGCGGACGTGAAGGAGGCGGTCAACCAGCGGTTCGGCCGGTTCAAGCTGCGGAGCGCCGCTACCCTCCAACTGCCGCGGGTCTACAAGGACCCGAGCAACGCTTACGACATCTGCGACGTGAAGGGCAAAATCTGCTTCTGAGCGGCCCAGCACGGACCGCGAGCACCCGCGCACTTGCTCTCGACTGCAGTCATCGGAGGTCGTCATGCACACCGAGCCGGACCGGGACTTCTTCCTGCTCACCGCGATGGAGTGGGTGGCCCTCCGCGCCCACCGGCCGGCGGACACGCGGGCCTACGCCATCGCCACCGCCGTGTCGCGCGAGGCCGCGGTGTGCCACCTCCTGTTCCAGGCCGACAAGACGGCCGATGTGCTCGCCCGGTTGCGGGCGCTCTGCCGCGAGCTGCTCGGCGTCCACCTCCCTGACCTGTCGCGGGTCACGGCGCCCGACGCGGCGCGGACGCTCGGCACCGCGGCCGACCTGTTCCACCGCCTCCGGCTGGCGGCGGAACGGACGACGAGCGTGGGGGCGGCGTGATGTGCGTGGGGCTGTCCGTCGCGTACAGCGAGCTCCCTCTCCTGCTCATCGAGCGGCACGACCTTCAGGAGCGCCTCCACGAGCGGGGTGGGGAGAAGGAGGTGCGGTTCTACTGGCAGGCCCGGCCAGCGCTCCTGCCGGTGTGGTGGAACGGCAAGCTCCACGTCGTCACCTGGGGCAACCGCGACCGGCGGGAGCCGAAGCTGCCGCCGACCGGGTGGACGTGGCAGGAGACGGTCGAGTCGGGGTGGTGGTCCCAGATGTCGCCCGAGGAGGTCGTCATCCCCGCGTCGTTCGGGTTCGCCAACGGGGTGTGGTTCAAGCTGAAGGTCGGCGTCCGGGGCTTGCTGATTCACGACCGCCAGGGCGTGCCGGTCGTGTACATGCTCACCCAACCCTCGACGAGGTACTACGAGATCATGTGCCGGGCCGACTGGATGCCGGTGTTGGTGGATGAGGTCATCTGACGGCCGAGAGCAAGGAGTGTCGGATGCGACGGAACCGCAACCAGCAGACCATCCGGACCGTCATCGGAGTCGTGTTCGTCCTCTTCCTGGTCATCTCGTTCGTCGTCAAGACACTGCGGGAGCGTCAGCAGGAGCAACCTCAGCAGGCTCCGGCACCGGCCCCGAGACAAGAACCAGGGCCAGGACAAGCACCCGCACCGGCACCAAGCGCGCCCTCGGAGTCCTCCGTCCACCTGACGATGGGGAACCCGAGCGGGGCCACCGACGACTCGGGCAACGCCGACAACTACCTGATGCGGAAGCCGTACTTCGCCCTGGCCTACAACAGCCGCAAGGGGACGCCGAGCTGGGGCTCGTGGTCGCTGACGGCGTCCGACCTCGGGACCGCCCCCCGCGTCGAGTTCTACCCGGACACCTCCCTGCCGCAGGCGTTCCGCCACATCTACCCGCGGGACTACGCCAACAGCGGTTTCGACCGCGGCCACCTCTGCCCCCACAGCGACCGGGCCGCAACACCGGAAGCGTCCCGGGCGACGTTCGTGATGACGAACATGCTCCCCCAGGCCCCGCACCTCAACCAGCAGGCGTGGGCGGACATGGAGGACTACTGCCGGGCGATGGTCCGACGCCGGCCGACGAGCCTCTACATCGTCGCCGGGCCGGCCGGTCAAGGCGGTGAGGGGTCGAAGGGGCAAGCCGACACCGTCGGCAACGGGCGGGTGACCGTCCCGGCGAAGTGCTGGAAGGTGATGCTCGCGGTCGAGAACGGCACCGGCAGTGCGGACGACCTCGGGCGGGTGACCTCGTCGTCACGGGTCATCGCCGTGGTGATGCCGAACGACCAGTCGGTCGGGCACGGGTGGGCGCGGTTCCGGACGAGCGTGGACGAGGTCGAGGCCCTGACCGGCTACAGGTTCTTCGACCGCGTCCCGGCGGACATCATCCGCCCGCTGAAGGCGAAGGCAGACAACGAGGCCGTCCGGCCCTGAGCAGGAGGTTGATGATGGCCGAGAACGCGACGGTCGGGGTGCTGCGGGAGGCGGTCACGGGGCTCACCTATCAGAGCGAGACCGACGCCGAGTGGGAGGCGTTCCGCTGGGCGCCGGCCGGTGCACTCACGGCCGACGAGGTCCGCAGGCAGGGTCATCACCCGAAGTCGGCGCCGGTCGTCGAGGAGTCGGTCGATGATTTCTTCGCCCTCCTGACTCAAGACCAGGACAGGTTCGGTGACGAAGAGAAGGCGGTCGCGGCCCAGTACCGCTCCCTGCTCACCACCGTGAAGAAGCACCTGGCCGATCCGAAGGTGTTCAGGGTCGGGGACCGGAAGCTTACCATCTACGTCGCGGGCGAGGACAAAGACGGTGGGCTGACCGGACTAAGGACGACGGCTGTCGAAACCTGACGTGCCGGGCCGGATGTCGCTCTGGAGTCGCAGATGTCGCCTTCGCGGACCTTCTACCTCGGGCTGGCCGTCTACGCGATACTCGGGGCGACGGACCTCGCCCTGACGTATCTCGTCGTCCATCGCGGCATCGGGTACGAGTCCAACCCGGTCGCCGCGGCGTGGCTGCACTTCCACGGCTGGGAGGGCCTCGCCGCCTTCAAGGCTCTCAGAGGGAGGGTTGGCGTACCGGCTTACTACGCCCGGGCCGGTCGGCCCCTCGCCCGCGGCGCGGGTCAGCGCCCGGCGGCCTGCCGTTGTCGCTGGCTCCACCACGCACCGAGCCGGTTGTACCCCTCTCCCTGCCCGGCCGCCTCCGTGGGCGAGCCCAGGATCAGGCTCTTGAGCTTGGGCAGACGGATGATGACGGCCGCCTCCTGCCAGGTCAGCGGGATGCGGTTGAAGTACAGGGACTCCAGCTCCGGCGTCCGCTCGCACGCGGCGGCGAGACCCGCCCCGGTCAGCCGGGGCATCGACGTGAGCGTGAGGGTGCGGAGCCGCCCCGGGGTGGCGAGGGCCAGCAGCCCGGCGTCCGTGACGGCCGCGCACTTGTGGAGGCCGACGTAGTTGATTCCGGGGTGGCGGGCCAGGCCGGCGAGTCCCTCGTCGGTGACAGTCGGGCAGTCGCCCAGTGTGACCTTCGTGAGGCCGGGGTGCCGTGCGACGACGGCGAGCCCCTCGTCGGTGACGGGGACGCCGTCGGCCCGGAACACGGTCAGGGCGGGGAGCTGCCGGACGACGGCGAGCCCCTTCGGGGTGACGGCGGGGCACCCGAGCAGGTGCAGGTACTCCAGGTCTTTGCGGCCGGCGAGCGTTGCGAGGCCGTCGTCCGTGATCGGACCGGCGACCGCGATGCCGGTGCAGGGCACGTCGCGGAGGACGCGGAGGGAGTCGTCGGTGGGCCGGACCTTCGAGTCCTTGAACCCGACGAGCGACACGTGGCCGAGGTTGGGCACCTCGCGGAGTACGGCGGCGTGGTCGGGGTGGATGCCCTCCCGGAACGAAGCGTCGATCCGCTTCGTCTCGGGGTTCCGCTCGAACGTCCCCGTGATACCGCCCCGCACGGCCGGGGGCGGAACGCCCTTCGGGTCGTTCGCCTGCGGCTCCGCCCGCACCGGGGGTGCAGACGAGATCGCCCCGGCGGGAGCGGGGCCGGGCTCGAACGACTGTAACTGTTCGAGCGTGCGCCCGTTGATCGCCGTCTGAACGACACCGATCCCCGGCGCGTACCAGGCCGTCCAACGGATGTCCGAGGGGCGGACCTCGTCGCGGACCGACTGATCCACCCGCACCGCCTGGAATGTCCCGGCCGGGACGACCACCTGCTCCACGCCGACGACCTCGTACACGTGTATCCGCAGCCCGAGCTTGCTCCCGCTGGGCGCGACCAGCACGTTCCCCTCGACCTTGTACCCCGGCAGCGGCTGGTTGAGCATCTGGCGGAACCGCACGGGGTCGATGAGGGACCACTCCCACTTCGCCCCGCCCTTCCCCGGGGGGCGGACCAAGCACTCTGGCTCCCACTTGGGCGTGACGCGGACCTGCCGGATGTCCTTCCCCTCCTCATTGCGGGCGATTCCGGTCAAGAACACCCCTTTGGGGGACACGGAGTAGATCTCCTGAAACGGGTGTGGCATGCCGCGGAATTCGGCCTGCTCGTAGATTCGGACACTCCCGTCCGGCTGGGGCTCGGCGGCGGTCAAGGTGTAGGTCTTCATGACCTGGCCGCCGGAGCCCATGACCCGCTTGGCGCCGACGCGGGTGGCGGCGTACACGGGGTCCGGCGTCGCGTCGCGCGGGATCGGGGCGGCGGCCGCCGTGGCGGCGGTGACGGCGAAGAGGGTGCCGAGGGCGGCAGACCGGGCGAGGAGACAGGGCATGGCGCCCCCCTGGGGAGTAGAGCCACCACTCTAATGCGGGGCAGGTCCGGCCGCAAGAATTGCCATCCCTCCGTCGCGTCGCCGGGTGGCGGGCGGCCTCTGCTGTTGATGTGGCGCGACGGTGATCTCGACCGGGATCGCGAGCACCAACCCGTCGTCGAACGTCGCCGCACACGTCAGGCGCCGGGCGGTTTCGGCGGCCCCGTCGCCGACGGTCGCCAGAACCCGCCATCCCTGGAGCTCGGTCCCGGGAACGTAGGCGCGGTTCCACCGCGGCGTCCCGATCGACAGCCCGTCCGCATCCGCCGGGGCGACCGACTATGCGATTCGCCCCCGGTCCGGGATGGGGTCTAAGTAGAAGGCGAAGTCGGGTCCCTCCTGCGGACGGTTCTGCCGGACGCGCGCATCGGGTTGAACGCGCGGGGCCGGGTTGAGCACGCCCTCCCTCCCTTTCCCCGGAGGATCCGTTCATGTCGTACACCTTTGGCTTGGGGTGCTTGTCCACCGTGTTGACGCCGACGAGAGCAAACGGGCCGTCGGGGACGACGTGGTCGAGTAGGAATCGGGCCGCGGCACGACCGAGGGCGACCCCCCGACCACGAGGCGCGGGAGAGGACGCGGCGGTAGGCGGCCGGGTGGTCGGGTGGCCGGGTGACAGGGGGAGAGGTGGTGGAGGGTACGGGGGAGGTTGACCACCGGCCGGCAGCCAGTCGTGAGGACTACCCCGACACGCAGGAAGAGTAGCCGAGAAAAGGGATCTCAAAATCGGTTTTGAAGATCGCGATCACTCGGCCACACTCCCCGCGAACTGCTCGCCCCCGCAGTCTCCGCACGACCAAGAGCAGCAACTCCCGACCGGCGCGGACTGCCGCGACCCGCCCCCGGCCGACTCATCGAGATTCGGCTCCAGTTCGGGCCGACGGACGCGAAGCATACGTGAGCAGCCCGTCCCACGCCGGCCGGGCAGCGGCGAGTGCCAATGGCTGACGGCGGAAGAGGTGGGATCTGGCAGCGAGAACCTTTTCCATGGAGAATCACCCTACGCAGCCTCAAATTGAGATCGACGGAGCGTTGAAGAGGTGTGGCCGGTAGGTGTTTCTCCGGCGGGCTGAGGAGCCGGCTGAGAACCGTCCGCGAGGACGCGTCGGCCGGGATCGCTCGCCGGTCCGTCCGCCGGACGTGGCGGCGAGGTCGGTGAGCAACTCCGCCTCCACCCCCCGCCATCCCCGGGCAGCTCGGCAGGTTCGCCACCTCGCCCGGGTCGGCGGCCAGGTCGTACAGCCGCTCCCCCGCGGGTCGCCGGAGGCCGAGTACCCATCCCGCCGCCGCCGGGTGCCCGCGCAGTACACGATCTCCCACCGCTCGGTACGTACCCCGGCCTCGGCGTTGTCGGCGTACTCCGGGTACACCCGGTCCCGGTGGGCGTCCGTCTCCCCGCGCCACAGCGGAAGTAGCGACCGGCCGTGCGACTCGGGCGGAACCGGCAGTTCGCACGCCTCCAGCACCGTCAGGGCGAGGTCGATCCGGCCAACGAGCGCGGCAGACGCCTGCCCGGCCAGGATCACCGCGGGCCACCGGGCGACCACCGCCACCGCTCGGACGGCCGGGTCGAGGCAGGCGTGCATCTCGAACCGCCCGCGCTGACCCAAGAAGTACCCGTGGTCACTCGTGAACAGGACCCGCGTGTCGCTGGCGTGCCCGGCCCGGTCGAGGGCGTCGAGCACCCACCCGGCGTTCCGGTCCTGGAACCCGGCGCAGGTGTGGTACGCGGCGATCACCCCGCGCCGGTCGGCGGCGGTCAGGGCTCGGAACACGTCCGGGCACTCGTCCCTCTCGGTCGGCGACACCAGCGGGACAGAGAATTCGTCCGGGCTCCGGCGCGGCCACCCAGTCGGAAAGTTGAACAGCGAGTGGGTCTCGTGGAACGACACGTAGCAGAAAAACGGCCGGGTCCGCGGGCGGGCGAGGAAGGCGGCGGCGCGGTCGGTGATGTAGGTGCTGAACATGTCCTGGTTCGGTCGCCGAGAAGGCCCGCACCCCGGCGTTGAGTCAGTCGAGGTCTGTCGTCGTGGACGAGGGCGAAGTCGAACTCGTGCCGGCGAGGACGCTAGTAGTGGGTCTTTCCGAACGCCGCGACCTCGTAACCGGGCCGGGAGGGTGGCCTCGCTGGTCGGCAGCGCGTTCGCGGAGTGGATGACGCCGGTGGCTTAGGTAGCGGCCGGACTGCCGACCCGGAGCGGACGCCTAGTCGGATAGGACGGTGGGAGACGGTGAGGCGGTCGAAGTGAAGCAGGCCCGCGATCAAGAAAAGGTGTCCAAAAGGAATGCCCCAGTGTTAACCGGGGCAAAGTTTCCTGCACAGTTCCCTGCACAGGCCGACGATCGAACTGAGAAAACCCTAGAAAATCAAGTATGCCCGACAGGAGTTGAACCTGTAACCTTCGGCTCCGGAGGCCGACGCTCTATCCAGTTGAGCTACGGGCACTTGTGTGCGAAAACCCTGGAAATCCCCGCGACTTTGAACCTCGTGCGTACCGACCGGACTCCCACCATTTTAGCCGTTTTGAGGACTTTTACAACCACTTCGGGGACGAATCGGGGACAGAACGGGGACGGCTTCCAGAGGCTTCGGGGACAGTGTATGCGGGAAACCCGGCGCGGCAGCGCGAGTTTCCCGGGGGAATCAAGCAGGCCAAGCAAGCCCTGTCCTTCCGAACCGGCCGTTGAGTCCCGCCCTCCGGGTGGGTATCCTGCCAACATACGCCCGAACCGCCCGGGGGCACGCCGTGGGGAAGACGCGAGAGAAACCCGCCGCCGTTCCCGACCCGGCCGAGACGCCCCTCTACACCTTGTGGGACGCGGCCCGCTACCTGCGCGTCCCGCCCTGGGCCGCGCTCTCCCTCACTGGCCGCTTCCGCGACTGGCCGGAGCCCGAGTTCTTCTTCCACCACTTCCGGCGAGGACTCCTCCACCCGTGGGTGTTCGAGGACGACCTCGGGTTCGCCGACGACCTGCGCGACCGCGAGCGGCTTACCTTTGGCCGCTTCGCCGAGTTGTTCGTCCGGGCGGGGGCGTTCCAGGTGCTCGCCGGGTGGGCGGGCGAAAAGGACCGGGGCAGCAGGGACCACCGGGAGAACCTCTATCACGCCGTCTGGCGGTGGCTGGAGGACACGCGCCGGGAAGCCGTGCCGTTCAACGACGCACCCGCCGGCGGGCGCGCGGAAGCGTTGCTGGGGGCGTATGCGGGCCGGATGAATGAGCCGCAACTCTCGCTGCTGCGGAAGTGGCTGACGCTCCGCCTCGAACGGGTGGAGGTGAGGGGTGGGCAGCCGGTCCGCATATTCCCCTTCTCCCGCGACCCGGCTGAGAACTCCCCGCGCGTCATCGCGCTCGACCCGCTCGTGCGGTTCGGTCGGCCGATGCTGGTCGAGCGCGGCGTCCCGACTGACAGCATCTTCGAGAGGCACCAGGCCGGCGACTCGGCTGCCGATTTGGCTGAGGATTACGACGTGCCGGTGGCCGAGGTCGAGGAGGCGGTCCGGTACGAGTCCGCGCTCCCAACCCCGCTGTTCCCCTTCTACGGCTGGTAGGAGCCCCTCTGGTGGCCGACCGGCCGATCTTCTACGTGGACCGGTGCCTGGGCAAGGCCGTCGCGAAGGCGTTGCGTGACGCCGGGGCAGACGTGCGGGTCCACGACGATTACTTCGCGCAAGACGCCACCGACGAGACATGGATTCCCGCCGTGGCGGCGAACGGATGGGTGATCCTGACCAAGGACAAGAGCATCCGCCGCCGGCACGGGGAGCGTGAGGCGACGCTGCTGTCCGCTGCTCGAATGTTCACGCTGAGTTCGGGGAACATGCGCGGCGGGGTTATGGCCGAGATGTTCGTCCGGCACCTGGACGCGATGGAGGCAACGGCCCTCGGCCTCACGCCGCCGTTCCTGGCGGTGGTGAGCGACGGTGGGATTGAGATCGTGTACCCGCTGCTCGAAGAGCCCCTTCCGCCTTCGGAAGATGATGCTTCGGAAACCCCGGAATAAAGGACGGCTTCCGATCAGGCTTTGGTCGTCCTCTTCTTTCCTGAACACTATGGTGGAGATGCGAGATGGCACTTCTCGAAAGCTACGGCCTCTGGAACAACAAAGGCGGCGTAGGGAAAAGCACAATCACCTACCACTTGGCGACGCGGTATGCCGAACAGCACCCTGGCCGGAATGTCCTCGTAATAGACATGTGTCCACAGGCAAACGCTAGCATGATGCTGCTCGGAGGGGGAGTCGCTGGAGAGAATCAAGTCCTCAGTTACTGCACTCAGGCGACACCTCACACGGTCGTCGGCTACCTGAGCCAGGTGATCGCGGGTGGGGCGGGGGCTCCGCTTCCAAATCCGATGTCGTTTCTAGTCCAGGTCTCCACAATCAACACCAATATGCCGGGCAACATGTTCCTGCTGTGTGGCGACGGCAATCTTGAGCCGATGGCTCCCGCGATCAGCGCTGCAGCTAATGCTCCGCCGTTAACGCCTAGTGCTCAGCCGTGGGTATGGGTGCATCGCGTGATGCGAGGGCTGATCGACAATGTCGTCGCCACTCAAGCCAGCCGTGACTGGATAATCTTCGTGGATACAAACCCAAGCTTCGGAATCTACACGGAGCTCGCGGTATCAGCTGTAAACAGGCTGCTCGTGCCCGTGAATGCAGATGACTCCTCGCGCATTGCGGCGAATGCGATGTTTCTCCTGTTACATGGCACGACTCCGCCGCATCCGATCTACGGCTCATGGACGTACGCTAGCCGAGCAATTCAGTACAATATGGCTGTACCGCGCATTCATCTCATCATCGGGAATCGGCTGACGCAGTACGGCGGCGCGGCGGCTGCATTTCGCGCCTTGTCCGATGCCACAGCTGACGCATTATACACGGCTTACACGACTCATCCCAATTATTTCACGCCACGAACGACTCCTATTCCAGACGTCTCAGTATTTCGAGACCATTATTCTCGGCCTCTTCGTGATTTCAATACGGCCGGAGTTGTTGCAGCCCATCTCGGTCGACGATTGTCGAGAATGTCGCAAGGTTACTACCAGGTACATGGCGACCAGGTGAAGGTAAATGCTGGCCCGCTAGCCGACTGCCTTGGCGCGATCGACAGCGTGATTAACTCGCTATAGAGGGATTTAATTTCCCGGACTCGCAAACAGGAAGCCACAGGAGCGATACAATGGAGTGGCCGTTCCCAATTTCGCGCGAGACTCTTGTCGGGGTAGACGGGGAATCGTCCAGTAGTGGGCCGATCCGGGCTGTCTTCCGTCATATGGATGGGGACTGGCAATTCTTCCCCAGCGCGGCGCTAGTGGGCTTCGGAAGGAGACCGATTGGCAATCTGGTGGATGATGATCCCACCTTGAATGAAGTAGCAGACCTTGCTGCAGGACACAAAGCAGTTCGGGAGACGAAAGGAGGGTCATGGGAGCGATCGGCGATCTGACGAGTCTACTGCTCAAGCGACCAGTACTCTCACCAGGAGTCGGCGCTAGTTCTGCCTTTTCAGTGCCCCCCTCCTGCCTTCGCCACCCTCAGCCGTCGCAGCGTAGTCGTCGCGGGGTATGTCGTCCGTCCAGGACGCCCCGCGAGGACGGAGCGGAGGCGGGTGCAGGGTGGCATGCCTTCCCCTGGCGCACCTGAGGCCAGAGTCAGACAGTCGGAGCGGGGGTTGCCTTCACCCGCCCGGATGCGATTCTCGTTGCACGAGATTGCCGACCGTGCCATTCTCCGTCGAATGCGGACGCTTCTTTTCATCTTCCGATCCGGTTCTTTTGCGCAGTGGGCGGCGAGTGTCCGCAAGCCATCTGCTGCCTGCTGCGCAATGGAACTGGGAAATGAGGTGAAATGGCCGACAACGTGAACCACCCGAAGCATTACAACTCGCACCCGTCCGGGGTCGAGTGCATTACCGTGACCGAGCACATGAACTTCAACGTCGGGAACGCGATCAAGTACCTCTGGAGAACCGACCACAAGAACGGAGTGGAAGACCTGAAGAAGGCCCGCTGGTACGTGGACCGGGAGATTCAGCGGGTCGAGGCGGAAGACATTCGGCACGCCAAAAAGTGACTCTCCGCGAGTACCGACGGGTGCTCTACCTCCGCAACCGGGAAGCGCGACTGGCTCAGATGAAGGCGTACTACGCGGCGAACCGCGAGCGACTGGTCGAGTACCAGCGCGAGTACCGCAAGAAGCGGAAGTCGGCATCGACGGTTTGACCTATACCGCCCTCCCCATGCCCTGAATCGCCAGGGCTCCCGCCAGCACCGCCCCCAGGCACACTGCCGTCACGAACAGGAACGTGCTATTCGGGTCGCGGCTGGCGTCGATCGCTGCCCGGTTGGCATCCCGTGCGATCCGCCGGTGCTGCTCGCGGAGAAAATAGCTATCAGCGTGGTTCACGCAGTCCCCGGACGAACGCCTGGCAGGCCACGAGCTGGGCCGTCTGCTCGTCGGCTACTCGGGCGAGGTCGAGGAGGT
>VFQN01000276.1_pt1 | contig 103842 bp, 156 predicted proteins | sample 3512371 | NCBI WGS metagenome assembly VFQN01 (sample SAMN10412370, study PRJNA504923) | tailings metagenome | isolation source: Replicate 2 from Balatoc abandoned mine | place: Philippines: Itogon, Benguet | collected 2017-08-28 | reverse complement strand
CATGGGATTGCGAAGCTTGCAGGCGGGTGGGAACTGTTGGGGAAGAGCCTGTCCGGGTGGTGGTTTTGGGGCTCATGGGAAGCGAGTTGGTGGGTTGGTGGGTTGGTCGCTGGGAGGAGCACAAGGGGGTCAAGGGACTGGCAGTGCGGAACCAGCAGTGGGTGCAAAGGGCCCTTACGGAGGTAATTTTGCGGCGATTAGAGTTATTGGGGTATGAAAGGGTGGGATGGGGAGGGCGCAAGGTTGGGCGCAAGGGGATGAGCATGTTGGAGCGACGTAGTATGCAGCCCGCACGCTATGACCCGCACTTTGTCAACCGGCAACTTGCTAACCATTGCAACGTGACACAACACGACCGGGGACTGCCCACTCCGCATCATCTGCAAGGTGTACGCGCGTGCGCTGGAGCATTGCGCTTGTGCTGCTGCATCGTTCCACACCTGGTACACTGTGTGTTTTCATCGCTCTGCGTATTCACGTTCTTCCTCCCCTCCCTGGTTTCCTTTCCCTGGTTTCCTTTTGCTAGTGATTGAAACGTGACAAAACACGACCGGTTACTGCCCGCTCCTCCTCATTGTTGTGTCATCAACGAGCGTATGCTGGAGTATTGCGCTTCTGCTGCTGTTTTACTCCAAAAAGCTGCTTTACTGGTGCACCGTGCGTTTTCATAGCTCTGCATGTTGCCGTGCTTCCTTCTCCTTCCTTTTGCAGGTGGTGTACGAGCGTGTTCTGGAGCAGCGCATCCTGCTGCAGCGCTGCCTGCAGGCCAGCAACGGACTGCCGCGGCCGCACAGCCACGCGCTGCTGCGGAGCCAACACCCCGAGGCGGCGGAGCGGTGAGGGGGGTGGGGAGGGGGCGTTGGGAGGGTGCGGAGGCAACGCCCGGAGGCAGGGGGCGGGGTTGTTGGAGCTTTGGTGTCGCCTGCTTTATGTTACAGGCAAGCCGTTCAGGGTGGGGTGTCGCAAAGAATCCACCAACCCGAGTTCGTTGTGGGATGTCCGGGTTGAATGACTGACAGACGCGGGGAAGCGGTGGGGACGCACTCTCAGGGACGTGCTGCGCACTCGCGGCACGGGCGGCTGCGGTGAAGTCTTGCGGGCCGCGCTGCGGGCTGTGGCCTGCCTGCCAATGGTTGCTACGTTGCATCACCCTATGGATCGCAGGAAGGCCATCCCACCCCACTCCCTCCCCACCCTCTCTCTCGCAACCCCCCCTCCCCAGGTACGCCCAGCTTGCCTCCGCCGCCCGCTCCACCCTGGAGGACCTGCTGTCGCTGCAGCACACCCTCATGGACAGACACCCAGCCATAGCAGCACCCCAACAGCAACAGCAACACCAAACACCGTCCCAACAGCCGGACCCTGCCTCCGAAGACGGCGACGAAGGCGGGGACGGCACCAGCAGCAGCACGGACGCACTGTGGGCCCGCATCAGCTCGCACCACGCGTCGCTGTCCGCCTTCCACTGCCCGGCGCTGGACAGCTGGCACCGGCGCACGGTGCTGGCCAGCGGGGCGGGGGCGCTGCGCAACAGGGGGCTGAGGGCGCTGGCGCAGAGCGTCAGCAGCCAGGTGGCGGCAATCATGAGGGACCCAGGTAAGAGGGGGAAAGGGGCGATCAACATGCAACGGCATTAAACGAACACCACAAGGAAAGGGCAGACGCGGCTGTGACACGGTGGTAAAGAGGAACATGGGAAAAGACGCTCTGCAGTACTTGCACGTGGCATGAGAGGGCACGGGGCTGCGACTCTGGGAGGGCGGGAGGGCAACGGGACCAGGACTGGGGTTGGGTGTGATAGGCATGGGTCTGGCCAGACCCAGGGCGGGGAGGTACATGGAGCTGCAGCGGTCATGCTGAGGAGTGGGCTGATGGGACAAATGGGTGGGAGGCGCGGGGCTGGTACTTGCGGAAGGCGGTTAAAGGCCCGGGCAGGGACGATGTTTGAGGGTGCTGCATCGGCTGAGGCTGTTCATGCTGGGAGGCATGAACGTGAGGCCGTGAGGCTGAAGCAAACGACCCCCAGGACACATGGCAGGGGATATGAATTACTGGCGTGCGTTTGGGCAGGAATGAACGCACGCGGAAAAAGGAAAGGGGGCGTCAGAACGCTCTCATTAGCACGTGCAGTACACAGTCCTGAGCGCAAAGGCTGGTTGAGGTGAACACAGTTCTTCAGGACCTGCAGCACAATCCAACTTGCCATATCCCATGCCCTTGACCTTGGCTCATTGGTGCTCATTGCTGCCCACGCCCCCACAGCCAAGTTCATAAAGCGCACGCGGCTGCCGGTGTCCGCCTGCCCGCGCGTGCTGGGCGAGCCGCCACGCGCCGCCGCAACCGCTAACGGTGACGCCGATGCCGACGCGGACGGTCTCCCGCTGGCCAACGGCCACGCCGCCGGGCCCCTAGCCAGCGGGGGGCTGGGCACGGAGGGCCCCGGGGCCCAGGGGGGTGCGGATGAGGACGGGGAGGAGGAGCGGGACGCCGAGACGTACGACGACTCGGAGTTCTATGCGCAGCTGCTCAAGGAGTTCCTGGACAAGGGCATGGCGGGTGAGGCGGGGAAAGGCAGGGGGGAAGGGAACTAGGTGCTAGTAACACGGTGTGCGGGGACGGAGGCAAGAGTTTACAGGTAGGGAAGGCGAGGAGCCCATTCAGCGCACGGGTACTACTGTGTATGTTACTGAGCAAGCGGGTGCGATGCGGTACATGGGCAGCAGGACGCGCCTTGGACAGTTGCTATGGGAAAGCCGAGGGGGAGGAGCCATGCGGGGCGACGACAGGCAGCTGTCATGCATGAGCCCGTTCCTGTGAGGGTGTGTCACAAAAGCTGCGGCGGCGCGGCGCCGCAAGGGGCCCTTGGCCCTACCCAGTAGCACTTAGACCCCACCAACGCACTTATGTACCCCCGCACCCACGCCGCCGCACTAGCACCCTCCCCCACCTGCTCACCGCAGGCTGACTGTTTCCGTTTGCCGCTTTCCCTTTCCGCGGTTACTCCCGCCCCCTGCTCACCGCCCCCGGTGCCGGCCGTTCACTTCCCTCTCCACCCAGGCGCGGCCGCGGGCGCGCCCAAGGCCAGTAAGAAGCGCAAGCAGGTGGACCGCCGCGCCAGCAAGGGTCGCAAGCTGCGGTACCACGTGCAGGTGGGCGGCGGAATTGTACTGCAGCGGGCTATGTCATTGCGGTACGACTGCTGCGCATTCGGTATTTGCATGTTCCGTGGCAGTTGCACCTGGTCATCGAGAGTAGGGGCACGGTGAACCGTCGCGGCACCAAGAGGCAACAGCTGCGGTGCCGCTCGTAGGTAGGGACGTCGCTCCTTGCAACAGAAGCAGCAAAATCATGACATGATTGTACTCAACCGCAGGAGCACCTACTGATCCAATCTGTTCGTGTCCTTGCGCTTGCTCCCCAGGACAAGCTGGTTGCGTTCATGGCGCCGGTGGACTTCGCGCTGCCGCCCTTCGCCGCCAACCTGTTCGCCAACCTGTTTGGGCACGCCGGGAAGTGATGGGCGGTTGGTGGTTGTTGGTTGGTGGCAGCATGCGATGGGCGCTGCTAACCTGGGCAGCGCGGGGGGCGCAAGGGGGAGCCTCCGGCCTGGATGGAGCCCTGGTCGCAGAACCGGAGCGGTTGGTTGGCACCCGGCTGCAACTGTATGCCGTACGAGGAAGGGGCGGGCTTGACGTGGATGTTGAAGCAGCTGCGGCGTGTTATACATGTTGCGGTATAGGCCCCGGGACGGGGCCACGTGCGCCACTAGCTCTTGGGCATTTGCTTAAGGCTGGTGGGCTCCAGGAGCACCCAGGAGGTTGGGACTACCGGTCGTTGCGCCACTAGCTCTTGGGCATTGGCTTAAGGCTGGTGGGCTCCAGGAGCACCCAGGAGGTTGGGACTACCAGTCGTGAGGTCACAGGTGTGAGCAGTCGGGACTGCCGGTAGGTAGCAGCTACCGGCAGGACCTGCTGGTCATTGTTGCATATGGCGGTTGGCGCGCGATGGCAGGCAGGCACATATGTTGGGGCCTGCGTGATTGCGGAGCGTGCCCCGCCAACGGAGGCAACCCAACTGCGAGGTCCCCGTTACATGGGTGTTGCACCACGTGGTGCAGGCCCAAGCAGACCGCTCGTGCACTTGGAGGACGCTTGGCAACCTAGGCACTATACCGGTGCGACCCATTCAGGCGGTTGGTGCCTTGGTCGGTGCTTACTGTCCAAGAATGACAACTGTACGTCCCCATGGCGTCCTGAGGCACAGCCTCGCTCAACCCAAGCCGCAAACCCAACAGCAATACCACAAACTGACGCCGGTACTTTTCTTGGCTAGAACGGACACGCAACAGGATCGACAATGGCTAGTATTGTAGTTTCAGGCAGGCGAGTGTGTCGTGGTCAGTTGTCACAGCACTGCGTACCACCAATGGGTACACGCAACAAGGTGCCTAGCGCGTATAATGCCGCTGCCTAACTCCAGACCTGCAGGCAACGCCGCAGCCGCCGGAGGGACCAAAGGGCTAGCTGCGGCCATGCAGAGCGCCTAGCACAAAAATGGCCTCAAATGCCCAAGACCACCAGTATCGTGCCAAGTCACATGACATGAATAGCCCTCAGGGCGCGAGCCTAGTCATTGTGTTCTATGTGTCCAGCTATGTGCTGAGCTACGGTTGATGCCTAGGGTGCGTTGGAAAGGTCGGCGCCGCAGCGACAAAGGCGCATAGCAAATGCGTCATGCGCGTGCAAGGCTTGAACAGCGGCAAGGGGAATGCACAGTGCAATGCAAACGCCAATCGCCAATGCTGTGCAGCCAGTGAGAGTTCTGCGCATCCTACTGGACACGTGCACAGCGCAGCCACAGGACCGTGGCCCACCAAGCAACCTCCTGCCCCGGGGAAGTCCCCTGCTCATACCACCTAAGTTTAGTACGCATTGCTGGTACATGGCCCCCTTTTTCCGACCCTGTCAACCTCGCCTCTCGCCCTTCACTCTATCTACAACGCTCCCAAAGCAGTGCGCCTCCCTTCCTTTGGGGCCCCTCCCCAACGGTGCCCGGTTCCACTCATTGGCGCCCACAACGCATTGGCATGCTGTCACAACTCGATACCACGACTTTCCAGCTCCTCCCCCGCCCCCGCTGCCCCAGCCTCCCCCGTCACCCCTGCCTGCTCCACCACCCCCGCCCCAGCCTCCTTCGCCAGCAGCTCCCTAGCCGCGACATCCACCTCCGTTGCAACTGCTAGTACGGCACGCAGCAGCCGCTCGTACGAGTCCATGCCGTACATGAGCACAGGCAGCCCCCCGAGCGACCCGCGGGTCATCATGTGGCGCTTACGGCTGCGTGCCCAGCCCAGGGCCCACTCGGCGTCCGCCAGGGCGGCGGCGACGCCCGACGTGGCCTGGAACTCGTCGTACAGGGACCTGAGGGTGAGACAGGGTAAACAAAAGAGAACTGGAAGTGTCAGCCGGGGTTGCGTTGTGAGCACTGGTGGTGTCCATCGGGCGCTGCAGGAGCGCAGTCATTAGGTGGAGCAGCGAGGCGGCAACTGCAAGCTTAGCAACGCGCCTTCACTGATATTATGATGGATACGGTTGCCGTACAGCCGAGCCTTACCTGCTGGGCATGGAGAAGGTGGTGGTCGCCGTTGTGAGTATGGAGCTGAACACCGCCTGCGTGTGCGGCAGCAGCGCCGCTAGCCCGTTCAGCGCCGCCGCGCCCGCCTGCCGTGCCACAGCCGTAGCCGCCGCGGCGCCCGCCACCACCGTACGGCCAACCGCCAACTGCACGGGTACGGGCTTGGGCAGGTCCTGGTCCAGGTCCTGGCCTGCCTCCACGGCGCCGCCGCTGCTGCTGCTGCTGCTGCTGCTGCTATCCTGCTGCTCAGCATCCTCTACCTCCCCCGGCTCTGCACTAGCTGCTGTGCGGTCGGGCTTATTGCTGGATGACGTTGCCTTTGAGCCGGCCCTGTCCACCCCAAGGGCCTCAGCCACGAAGCCCCTCAGCAACGCCTCTGCCTCATCCGTCGCCGACTTGAAAGCGTACGACAGCATGGCGGCGGCGTCCATCATGGCGTGGGTGGTCTCGGGCGTGCGGGGGAGGTCCCGCCCGCCCATGCGGGCCGGCAATGACCCGTGGGTCGACACGTGCTCCTGCAGCGGGTCACCCGCAGCTGCGGGTTCCGCAGAGCGTTTCAGAGCCAGGGACACGAGCGCAACACGGCCGTGGACCAGGTTGACTTCCTGCCATGCGGCCTGCGCGAGCGCGGGGATGCGGCTGGCGGCGGCGGCGAGCTGGGAGGTGGCGGCGGCGGCGGCGGCGGCCGAGGGCTCGGCGACTTGGCCCTTGCTGTCTGCGGGAGCTAGGGAGGCGAGGAGGGGGCTAGCGGGCTGGGGCTCGAGTGCTTCGACGTTGACGTCCCATTCGTCTGCGAGGCGGAGGAGGGAGGTCCAGGGCTTGGAGAGGGGCTCGGGGCCGGCGCCGTGTTGCTCCTGGTAGTGCTGCTGCTGTTCGTGGTTGTGGAGGCGCGGGGCTCGGGCTGAGGAGGTGGTGGTTGTGGTCGTGGAGGCCGCGATGGCAGTATCCGTCGAGGCGGCTTGCTCGCCTGCTGAAGGGTGGCGGGTTGTGGATCGCGATGCAGACGACGTAGATTGTCTCGAAGAGGCTGCCGTCGATGTTGAGTCTTCCGAGAGGTGGCGTTTTGCGGCTTGTGAAGCAGCAGTTGCCGCTGGGCGGTTGGCCCGAGGCAAGGAGGTAAGAGTGGGCAGTCTGGATTTCGCGCGGCGGACGTGCGCGATACCTTCTCTACCCAGGTGAGTGACAGCGTGAGCGGCTTTGCCGCAGAGCGCTTTCAGGGCCTCGGCTGAGCGGCCTGTCGCCGTTGCCCAGGCCATCCACCCGTCGACCGCCCCATCCGCACTCAGTCGGCCCGCACTCGGCGTGTTGCGCCCGAAGGCTATGCCGAAGCTACCGATGACAATGATTACTACCAACAAGACATACGGGAGCCGCATTGATTTGGACGGCTGGCTACCGACGCGACAGGGTTTCCGTCGTGGGGTTATATTAGCGGGGTCGCCAACGATTGGAAGGAGTGGTGCGCCTGCTATATCTGCTGTACCCATCGTGTCTCTTTCAAGTCGGCGATTTCGATGGCCATACTGAACTTCTCGCGGCCAGGCTCCTTCATCGCTTTGCCTCGGTCGTGTCAATAGTACATTAGGTCACCTCAACCGCCAGCGACCCCAGTCCATCAGTCAAGTGGGCTACGTGATGCGCAGTTGCCCTGGAAACCCGGCGCAGGCAAGCTGCGGGGTCTCCACGACGCGGTGAAGTTGAGGGGGCGGTCCCGAGTCAGGGGAGGCCCCGTACCACATGGCAAAGCTTCCGCGAGGCACTGGCACAATCCGTCTGGCTGCACCATACGAATGCGTACGTCCTTTATACCAATCAGCCCGCTTTGCATTCATCCTGCTAGTATACAAGTTGTGCATCTGGCCTGTGTAGCCCGAAAGCTCGCAGCGCGCTGGACCTTGTGAGACATACCGAAAGTTAAGAAGTGTGCATGTGTATTGGACAGCGTGTTTTGGACTGGGCATTACACCTTTCGTGCAGCGGCAAACGATGACACTTCCGCGTTGGGCTGTGGGGCTGGCCGTCATGTCCATCCCCGTCGGAACTTACGCTTGGGTTTTAATAACGAGGCCAAACATCTATGAGCAACTAGAGCAGGTGCGGCCTGCCAGGTGTTCCTTCCGCTCGCACATCACCGTTTATGGCTGCCACGTTGCCCCAAACCAGCGCAGTAGGACTTGTCTGCGCTATCTTGCCTCTTAATAACGTTTGTCCCGTAGCTGCATGTATGTCCTTGTGACGCACAAGCTCCAGCGGACCGGCGCCTGTGCCCTAACCCCAACCTTACCTTTCCGGTGCTTCCCCCGAGAACAGGAGATCAAGCGTCAAGAGGAAAGGGACAGGGCCCGGGCGGCAGCGTCACAGTGACAGGCACATGGGCGTTGGCCAGGAGGACAGCTGGACCAAGGGGTCGGGGGCTGCGCATGCCTCGACACCCCTCCGGCCTGGTATGCCAGGGGTCCTGAGCTACACCACGACCCACCTATTGTCTGTCTGAAACACACAGACGGCCAAGTGGACATGCGGACTATTGCGCTGGACGAGCTGCCTTGCGCATGTGTAAGGGGTCCGCCCGGCTGCTAGCAGCATCGCCTGGCACGCCAGGGGCCTAGAGGCCCGGCTCACAAGCCGCTGATTCTGCTGCGTGTGCTGTATGTGGAGCACCTGCCGTAGCGGCGAAGGGACAGAGTATTAGGGGACTTATAGCAGGGGGTCATAGTCCGTTTGGTGTACAGAGATTGCGCAAGTTCGTGATGCATTGTTAGCACCATTGGCTCTTCTGCACCGCATGTTGGGGCTGTGCTTTGTTTTGGGAGGACGCAGTTGCGCAAGGCAGTTCAATGACGGTACCAGGGGACGATACACCCTGTACGCTTACACGTTGCTAATGGAGTGCCGTAGCGCAGGGTTGTTTATGAAGTAGCAGTAAGCGTGTACACGGGTCGTTGCGCGTGTGGAAAGGAGAGCCCCCGCCTAGGAAGGCCAATCGACTGACTGAGTAAACCTCCTGTCTTGTTCAGCCTTACGCCACTGGCACCTTGTAACAGTGAGTAGAAACGGTCTGTTACGCCTGACCGGCCAGGGAGCGTGTCACTGGTCTGAGCTGGTCTGAGTCTGGTCGGTGAGGCAGCCGAGGACTACCGTACACTACAGCTAATTTGTTGGTCGCTGCGTCAGAAACGGTAACAGCGGCATGCACTTTTGGATGGTAGCCCTTGCGTTTCAGTTACCATCAGCACACCGTTATGGTACAATCACGGCAGGCAGAACACACGCAAGGCACCCAAGCGCCAAAGCACATGCCGGACGCGCCGTGCTTCAGGGGCCATGCACGACAAACCAAGCCCCCCTTACACTCGACCCCTGCATAAGGAGCCTGACACAGATATCAACAACCAACTCCAATGGTACACAGCCCAAATGAATGCCCACCGTCAAGTGAGTTCCACCATTCAAACAACCAGCATCTCAGATACGGTATGGCCGCACAGTCCCCGACAAGGGGAGCCGGGGCCCGCCTGCCACTGGCACACAGCCTTTAATCCACAACACCCCTTGCCAAACGCTTGCTGCTTCAACCACGCACATGTTATCCACACGGGGATCCGCCGCCTCCCCATGCTGAAACAAACACTCTGCCTTCAAACAACCCAGTTAAAGAATGCATCTGGGCTAGCAACCATCGCTGCGACGGGCACTCAATTGGATTGACCCATGCAGGCCGGCAAGTACGTTGCGATAGGTGCACAGCTTGCCCACGTGCTATCAGTGTACGTGCTGAAAACTACAGTTAGGCGGCAGCGGACGCAAGGCGTCGCTGTATTGCTCGACCCAGGCCGTCCGCAGCAGGAAACGTGGCGCCACCACGGCGCCGTCAGCCACAGTATGCCACACGCCTTGCTGTTGGCACTCGACCACGACCAGGTCGTATTGTGCAAAGCAAAGCTTTTATTATGCTACATGCATGTACCAGGGGTGAAAAGCCGTGCGTGTCAAAAACATGCACCCACAGTGTCATGGTTGGGAAGCCAACGGTATAGACCCATGGGTCGCCAGTTCCATGCTAGTTGCAAAAGTTCATAGTACATTATACCTCGACACTACCTCTCAGCACCTCGGCGGCCACGGATGCCGCAAGGTAACACGCTCGCAGTTCCGCTCCTATAACAAAACACTACCTGACGTCTACGAAATGTCCAACAGGAGGATGCAGCTCCTGCAGACTATATGCACCAGAACGTGTATGCATCAGCGACAGAGCTTACTCGAGTGTTCCACATCATCCGGCACACCATGCCACCACACACCAGGCGATACATCGCCGTTAGGCTTACAACACACTATCAATACCCACTCTCTGATCACCACGTGTTGGTGCACGGAGCAGGAGCAGGGCTGGACAGCGGGATGACGCTCCACTCCTGCCCCTGCCTGGGGCTGGCCGCTTCTACCCCCTCCGCAGCCCCAGCGGCCGCCTCCACGGCCCCCATGTCCAAAAGCACCTCCGAGTCGCATATCTCGAAGGTGTCCTCGTCCCCCAGCACGCACGGCAGCTGCCCGCCGTGCCCTTGGCACGTGTCATAGTGCACGGGGAGCTGCTGCTGGTGCTGCTGCTCGTACTGGTGGTGGAGGTTGAGGTGGAAAGCGGACCGCGTCCACACGACCTCTGCGGGGGGTGCTGCCAGGGCGTCGGGGTGCTGGCTGCACTCGCTGTAGGGCGGCGGTGGCGGTGCAGGGGGCCCGTCGTAAGGCGCCTGGGGATGGCAGGGAAACGAGGCGCAGCACGGACCTTTAGCGTGTGAGGTTCTGGTATAAAGGTTTGACGCGGGCGCCTTCGGCATGGCTGCAATGGAATCAACACGGTGAGCAGCAAGCCAGACAGGCCTTCGCGACAGCTGCCACTAGAGGAGTGTGTAGCGATGCAGTTGCGCACTAGAGGAGTGTAACGGTACGCTGAGGGAAGCGCGTACAGCTTGTGGGATGGCGCACAGAAGTCGAACCAAGCTTCTTGCAGGGAACAACGTACAGGCACGCGCGCAACGCGCGCAAACTCTCGCTTACCTGGAGGCAGGCGGCGACCGGGTAGCCCGCCGGTAGCTGCTGCAGGCCCGGGGCGGCTGGGGCGGCCCAGCCGGCCTCCTGGTCGTCGTCCGGGCAGGTCCCGTCGCTGCAGCGGCGATGCACGCAGCCCCCGCAGCGGCTACTGCAGCTGGTGGAGCAGCCGTCGCCGTGGCTGGAGCCTTGCGGCGCTGGAGGTGCCGCATGGCTTCCTGAGCGCGGGCTGTCGGACTGGGCAAATGCACTGCGCCAAGCGGCGCTGGCCTGGCGAGAGGAAGCCGCAATGACCTCTCGGGAGGCACGCTCGCATAGTTCCACGGCCTCGGGGTGCAGGACGAGCTGGCCCTCGCTGACGACGGAACGGTCCACATCTAGCAATGCGTCCGCAGAGGGGCAGTCCGGCGCTTGCGCGGGCTCCAGCGGGACGTCGTCGAGAGAGCCTGGTGAGCCGCTGGCTATGAGCCAGGCGGCTACCCGCGATTGGCTTGTCAGTAACTGCTCGAGACTTGCGATGGCGAGGCGAGCCTGCTGCAGCTGCTGCTCCGATGAGCTGAGAGCTGTCTGCAGGTGGACGACTGACGCTTCGGCTTGCCGGCGAGCACGCTTCTCCGCCATGAGCATTGCTAGTAGGCTCTCGTTCTCCATAGTCAGGCACATCTCAAGCTCCGTGCGTCCCGAAGCTGGCGACAAGGCGACAGCAGCCGTGCACATCTGGACTTTCAAAAGCTTTTTTGCCAGATGGCCTGCAGTAGCAGAAGCAGACGCAAGTCGCCAAGTAAGGTATACTCTGGCAGAACGTCCTCCATTTAGCGGGGGTGTGATACGAGGGAGTGACGGACTAACATGCATGAACTCGATGGCTATAGAGCTCAACCATCCATGCATTGGATGACATGCAAAGCCTAACACACATCACGCGAGTGTGAACTCAACTACACCCGGCCTCCCGGCGTACTCTCGGGGAGCTTATGCTTACGTGATGCAGGTGTGCCACAGCTGTTTCAGTTAAACACAAAGCAAAAGCTTCGCTTACCCTTCCGTATATGTAGCGAGCTCCCCGAGGCTGAGACTCGTTCCAGACCCGAGAGGCCGCGTCTAGTTGACAGTCTACTAGGCGCGTCTGCTGAGCGGGTTCCACGGAAACACTGTTGTCTCATGCCCATACATCCCAAAATCGCATTCGCTATCCAGCGATGGAATGAGGGCAGGCGGCTACACGGTGCAATTCTGGTGTATTCTGGTGGTGGCGCACACTAGCATACGCGCCAACGCAGTGATTTACTTGAGGCCGCAGGTACTGGTATTGATTGACGGGCAATAGAAATCCACGCGGCTGGGTTGATATAATCTCCATGATAGTATATGGGGTACTGCGCACAGTAATCTACCCGGCGGGCGGGTTTCCGTCAAACACGTGCACTCTCACAGAAGCGCTTGTACTCACAGTTCAGACTACGTTATCCAATCACCTAGTACCACCGAAGTCAAGCAGAGAGGTAGGTGGTATGCGATCAAGGTAGGCTGAAGGTAGGGACGCCGCATCATGCCACCAGGGGCACAGATACACGAGGGCCGCGTACTTATTTACGCAACATATAATCTTTATGCACGTATGCACATGAATCAACCTGATTACTGCGCATGGCGCATTGTGTTTTCCCTGATCACCGCGCTAAACCTGGCGCAACTAACGCTCTTACGCAACACATCAAATTTAAGACACAATCCGTGGGATAAGCAGGCCATACCAGTTGAGCCTTGCAGTGGCCCTTCGGAGTGCGACAGCTCACAAGCACCAGGCTTCGCTCGGTTGCCGCAGAGCAGAGGCCAGCAGGCCTGCCACAGCGGCAATCCATGCCAGTCCTTCTTTCCTGCACCAATGGTTCCAGCTGCTGTTCGCACGTTCACGGCCTCCAGCAGTGTTACCCGGGTTTTGCGGGTACAGGGGGACGCGCATACTAGTCCACAGCTAGTAGACTGTGACGTCACCCAATTACGGTGCGTCCCAACTTGACCACGCAATGCGAAACAGTAAACATTGTAGTCACGTTTGTGTGAACGGCTAGTCCTAAGTCCTGGACCTGGGTTCGCGCAAGGCAGGTTTTGGGGGTTGGAGACTGAGCGGGCCAACAGCTCCGTAGGTCGACGTCGGATGCTGCCCCCGAGCCTATTGCACAGACCACGGGTAGCTACACCCAGCTCAGTGCACCGGCAGAGGCCCCACACGCTGCGTCGCTGCCCCAGCACGCCAGCAGCAGGACAAGGCAGGACGAGGCCTCTGATCGACACGTGTATGCACTGCTCAGAAAAAGCCAGCCAGCCTCCAACTCGGATGTGACTGCTCCTGCCCCACGCAGATGGCCCGATCCTCCATGGCATTCGGCGCAGATAGCCTGATAGCGCAGTTGCCCACCGCTCGTCCACGTTTGGACAAGCTCCCCCCTCCACTCACCCTCTCACTGCACATCCCACACCTCACTGGTGCCGCACAGGTGCTGCGCCAACCGCCCTCCAACGGCTTACGTACCAAATGCCCACCTACCAGCACTCCGTTCTCAACCTCCCCCGCCTGCTTTAAACCGAGCCAACACCTTCCATAGTGGACCCCGCTGCGGGTACCTCCACGATACACCAACCATACCCTGCGAATGCACCTGCTCATCCTGCGCGGACCAGTAAACTTAAGGATTGGCACTCCCGAACCCTGCCGTACACCTGCCCCCCTATGGTACCAACCATGCACAGCATGCAGCCCTTACCAGCAATCCACACGCCCCGTCCTACTGCCTCCCTCCGACACGGGACGCCGGCATGCCTGTCAGTCCTGCCCGCTGTCCCCTGCCCCTGCCCACCCCTCCACGTCCCCTTTTCCCCACCTCCCCTCCACTCCAACCACCCGCGAGCAGGAAAGCACCTCAGCACACCCGTTCCTCCTCACTGCTGCCCGCCAGCCCCTTATGTGCCAGCGCCTCACGCGCCTGCCCCTCCACCCTCTTCCCCGTCCCCGCCCGCCCCCCCTGCCTGCAGCCCGAAGTGGTCCGCCAGGCTGCTCCCCAGCAGCAGCCGCGCCTCGTACTCCACGTCCACGCCCTCGCGACCGCCCTGCCGCAGCGCCGCACCCAGCTCCCTGCAGGGGGTGGGGGCAGCAGCATGGGGGCAGCAGCATGCGGGGTGGGGCGTTGGAAACAGGGGCCAAACCTTGGGGCCAAGGCGGCAGCAGCATGGCAGTGCAAGGTTGAGCGGTAAGAGGCCGGCATATTTTGCAGATGGATGGGAGCAGGGTGTCACGCCGGGGAGGCGGGGAGCAAGACGTGACGGCCGCCTAAGTCACGGGGCAGGGCAGGCAGCCCAGGAGTAAGATCCAAGGCTCCCGACACCCTGGACAGGCACGGCGGCTCGTGCCGCAGGTACTCGCAAACTGCCAGTTGCCAAAGTGAGCAGCATACTGGACCGCCGTGGTTATGATGCCCGCACGTGCTCCGCGTTTATCCGCAGTCCAGCGCGGCGGCAACCAAGGGGCCTCGTGGCCTTGGCGAGGCCCCCTGCGTCCGGTACTCGCTCTGCGGTTGGCCCCTGCCCCTGCCCCTGGCCCTGGCCCCCATGCTCCCACCTGCACGCCGCCTTGTCCACCCCCGTGCACTCGGCCACCGCCAGCATGGTGAGGCGCGGCAGGCGGTGCGCAGCAGCCAGGCCGCCGGGCGTGACGCCGTCCAGCGAGCGCAGCTCCAGGTGGCGCAGGGAGGGGGCCAGAGGGGGCAGCGCCTGGGGGGGTGGGGTGGGGGGCGGGCGTCAGGAACAGGTGCTGCAGGGAGGGGGCCAGGGGTGGGCAGAGCGTGAGGGGGGCGGGTATCCACTATGTCCCACTCGCAACCCTGTGTGATCCTCCCCGGGCAGCTTATCCTTCTGCCGCCTCCCTCTTTGCTGCCCAGGCAGGTGCTGACCTCGCCGGCCCGTCCCCTCCAACATCTGGTTCATTCATAAACGCCTCCCTTCCTGGTTTCCTCGCTTTCGCTCTGCCGTTCCACTGGTACTGTAGTCTGCCATGGACCCTTACACGATACGACTTGCACTGCTACCAACCAGCTACTGCTCTTCGCCGCTGGGCCTCCCCGTGACTCTAGCCCACAAGACGGGTTCGCCCCGCGACAAGTAGGTGTACCCACACGCCCTACAACTCCTTAACACTACCTTCCCCTAACCCACCTCGAGGCCGGCGTCCGTCAACCCCGGCAGCTTGCCCAGCACCAGCGCCTCCAGCGAGCTAAGCACGCCGCCGCCGCCGCCACTGCTGCCGCCGCCGCCCACACCCGCCGCCCCTCCCGCCGCCTCCGCCGCCCCCGCCTCTCCCCCTCCTGCTCCTCGCCCGCCAGAAGACCACCTGGTCGACCTCGGCGAGCCCCCTCCACCGCCACGCGTCACGGGTGACTTGCCGCCGGGGACGCTACCTCCACCGCCGCCGGGCCCCGCCGCCGCCGCCGCCGCGCCGCCGGCGGGCGCGCCCAGCTCCGCCAGCCACGTGTTTGTGGCTGCGGGCACGTCCAGCAGCAGCAGCGTGGTGAGGCGCGTGGCGGCGGCCAGGGCGGCGCGCAGGGGGGCGGCAGAGGCGTCGGTGAGGGCGTGGCAGGCCTCCAGCTGCAGGCCGTGGAGGGTGGGGGGGGGGGGGGGGTGCTCGAGGGCCTGCAGGGGGGGGGGGTGGGGGTACGCGTGACCACGAGGAAATTGGGGGTGAGGGTGCGTTGGGGGTGGGAAAAAGCTGTGGAGGGGGCGGCAGTAAGCTGTGCAGGAGGAGCAGCACCAGGAAGATGAGCCGGTATATTGTAGTCTTGGGTTGGGGGTGCGGTGGTTGGGTTGAGGGGTCAGCGCGGCCACGTGCTCGAGGGCCAGGGCGGGGGTGCTGTGAAAAGCTGGAAGACACAGTATGGGGCGTCAGGGGACGCTGTGACCTGCTCGCGAAGGGAAACTGATTTGGCAAGGCAAAAGCGAGCAATGCCTTTGGGTGTGGAATTAGGGAGCTAGCGGTACAAGATGGGTGATCATGAGAAAGGCGTGTACGGGGGCGGCGGGGCTAGGCGCTCCAGAGCCTGTGCGTGTAAGGGTGATGGGCCTGATGGCATGGTGAATATGCGGCATGGAGGTGAGGATAGGCGCCCCAGCTGCTCAGTAGGGTAGAGTTACGGCAGCTGTCAGCTGTGCGTGACTTGAGTGATGCGCATGCCGCGGCACGGCTCGTTCCGTACCTCGTCCTCCATGGCTGGGCAGTGCAGCAGCAGGCGCTTGAGGTGGCTGCATCGCTCCAGCTGCCTCAGCCCACGGCCCGACACGTGGAACACCTGCAAGAGGCAGGGAACGCCGTACAGTGAAACCAAGGGGAACTGAAACTGAACTGGAGGGCAAGGAGTAGTGGTAGGGGAGAATCCACGGAAAGCCGCAATGATGAAGACGTGGAAACCTGGAAGAGCACATATTGGATATTGCAGTAGCGGAGAGGGATGCGACGGTTGAGCAATGGTTTGGGGGAAGGGCGGCAGGGTGAGGTGTGGGGCCCGGGGCTGCTGGGCGGAGAGGGAGTCAGGGCGCAACCTGCTGTGGCAATCTCGGGAAGTGCAAACACGTGTAGCCGAAGCAATAAAGTAAAGTGATAAGCCTAGAGGTAATGTGATAGTAGAACCATAGCGCTGGGAGGGTTAGTGCCAGAATCCTAGGACAGTTGGACGTGGCACGTAGCTGGAGAACGCTGCATACTAGCAGCCGCGGGCTTACTCATCGCCCACACAGCTTTGCGATTAACTAGAAATACTATCGCACTTTACGGAGTATATTTGCTCGTAAACAGGACACTTACAAGTACAGCCCATAGCCAGCAGGCACAGGTAAGGTAGCCAGGTAGGAAGGCGGCAGGAACGCCGATACTATCGCGCGTCCGCGAGAGGGTCTGATTACCGAACGCAATTTATACAATAAAGGATATAATAGCATACACGATACTACCTGCGCCCTTCCCATCTACTGCTGAAACTAGGGCTTGAAAGGCAATGACTAATGTTTGTCCCGTTAATCGCACGCAGACACACACCAGCTAACGGCTTCTGAGCAACGGCGTTCACCCACATAACGCCTACGTCACAAAATCTAATTTCCGCATACGGTTACCACCCCTGAAACCTGTGCCAGCAACTGCTGACGCTGGCAGGCTCGCCTTGGGTTGTGGCATCCAAGCAGCACGATGCCTTTTGCCACGTCTCACTACACGCCCCCGAGCAACAGTGCTAACCCCCCTTACCTGGACACCGTAAACCCTGTCAACCGGGTAAATAAATCCACGACATGCTCCCTAGCCCACAGGTATCCCGGTTCTGCAGCCCTAAAAGGTCACACGCGTTCCAGCTACCCAACCAGTCAGCAACGCATCCCAACCCGCACCCCCGTACCACCCACCATCGCGTTCCGCAGCGCAGGGAAGAACGCGCCCAGGGGAAGCGGCTGCGGCTCTTCCGGGGGCGGCAGCGACAGCTCCCCCACGATGAGGGTACGCAGGGACGGCAGGATGACGGGCGGGATGACCGAGGCAGCCAGAACGCCCGATGGGGAGGAGGCGTCAGGGGAGGCAGGGGAGGAGGGCTGCGCCGCCTGGAGACTGGGCAGGCGTGGCGGCGGCTGCGGCGGGCTGGCGTTGGCGCCCGATGCGGCCCGGACGAAGCTCAGGGCGAGTTTGGGGAGGGTGGCGGCGGGGGAGGGGGCGGGGGAGGGCTGAACGGGCGGTAGGGACAAGCTCTGGACCTGCGCGCAACAGGAAAGCGTGGGTTGGTGCACCAAGAGGGTGGTGTGTCGTTTTATATGGTCAGTGTCACTTTGGGGTGGAGGGTGCCATGTGGCGAAGGGCGGACCTGTCTTCGCAATCGCCGTCACCGGGGTGCCTGACGGGAATGTAGTACGGTTCCCGCACTTCCCAGCCCTGCTGCTTTCTTGCCTTCGCTTCAGCTGATAAAACCCTCCGCCTCGCGACGAGCATTTGCTGCCACGCTTCGGTCGGCCCCCGCCCAGTGACCCACACTACTTCCGCGCGTTCCTTCCACCCCCAGTTCCGCTGCCCCACCTCCCCAGCCCGCTGTTGCACACCAGCATGGCGGCCACCCAGCTGTACGGCACACCTGCATGGTGTTGAGTGCCGTACAGCCCGCCAGCACGTGCAGCCCCGCCACGTCCACGTGCACGCACAGCGACACCTCCTGCAGCCAGGGGCCCAGGCAGCAGGGCCGCAGCGCGGAGGACGCCATCGGCTCGGCGTGCCACCTGGGGGCAGATTGAAGGGGGCCACGAGGACAGGAAGGGTTAAATGTGTCGACGCTGCTGAGAGTGACGCCGTAGTGTTGACGCCATAGGGGGCATGTGATGCGGTAGCCGTTGTCAGCACAGACGGCTACTATTGCAGATCCACAATGAAGGCAGCTTCCCGAAGTCTTGCGGTTGCCATAACTAGTAAGAGCCTGGCGCCCCCACAAAACATTAAGGTGTCTTAGCACCCTTTCTCCCGCTACCCTGATTCGCACGACCGATTCGGACCCGTACGGTCAGGCCAGTCGCCCACGCCACACCGGGTTTGCGAATGATTGATTTAAACTGGCCCACAGTACAACACATGTGGGTTTACATCGCAGCCCCTGCTGCTCACCATCCCAAGTTCCTGAGCAGCGGCAGCCGCGCCAACGGCCCCGCGTCGCGGCCGTGAAACGCCTCACTCAGCTCCACGCGAAGCCCGGTCAAACCGGTCAAGGCGGTCAGCGGCGCTACATCCTCGTTGTCGCCGCGCGCGCCATGGAAGGTCAAACTTGAAAGCTTGGTCAACGTCGCCATGGCCGCGTAGCCCTCGCGGCTCATGGCGTAGGTGCTGCCCAGGGAGAGCCGCGCGAGGTTTGGCAGCGCACCGGAGCCCAGGGCCTTTGCGGCCTCGTCGGACAGGGCCCAGCTCTCCAGGTTGAGGTCGGTCAGGCGGGACAGCGAGGCGATGCAGGAGATGGCGGCTCGGTACGGCAGCGCGTGCAGCACGGCTGCGGGGGATAAGGGGGCACGCGGCGGGGACCGGTGGCGTCATGGGCGGAGAACGCAACGGGCGGGTAAGGCTAGCGCTCAAGAGCGCTTGATGAGGATGGGAAGCGGGGCAGCGATCTGCGCGCAGCTCGTGTGTACTGGGTTGTGCGCTGTGCAGGTCCAAAGGCGCGGTGCTCCAACCAGCTCCCTTTGCCGGCACGCGGCTCCAGGGCTGCGCTGCAACCACCTCAAGCAGGCCCACCGCCACCTCGTACGCACCCTGCTCTTGCGGTAAGGGCGGAAGCGCCAGCTGTGTGACTGCCGGGAGTGCCGCCAGCAGGCCGCGGAGGCACCTGGCGGCACGTGGCAGGGCGGTCAAGCTCAGGCCAGGTGCGGGCCCCCGAGGAGCGAGGTGCCGACTTAACTGGCAACTCTGGCCTGTTGAAAGGCTGGCAAGCGGTGCATCAAGCGTGCCTCATACACAACTGGCCGTAGCGGCGTCATATGCGGTGGCGGCCCCAGGAGGCTGTACCCATGCATGCATTGCATTAGTGGCGCTTGTCGCAAAGGATCTGGCCCACGGCTCCTTGGTCCCTGCTACTCCCTGCACGCACCTGTCCATTCGTTTCTAACAGGTTTGTGCGGGCTGAGGTTTTGAGAGGCAATACTGCAAAGCGCATTGTGACTGAGGTAACTGATGCAGTCCAGGCCACCCTGCCCACCTGAAGGGGATGTGCGTGCTGCCCGCGAACCGGATCTCCTGCAGCTTGCTGAACACCGAGTGGTTGGCCAGGATGACGGCCAGGAAGTTGGCTTCCTGGCGGCACATGGACGCACGAGCAGCGTTTAAGCGCAGGGAAAACACATGTAATGCTACGCGACGTTGCACTGCCTTCAGCAGGTGCGGCGGGTTGCACGGGCGCTCCCACGGGCACATCACCGGCGCCCTTTCGTCCGGGGCTGGAAGCAGCTCGGCCTCACTGCTTTTAGCTGTCCGCCCTGCACACTGGCACTGTATCCTTGCCGCGTGCCTAGTGCCACGTGTCACGTGCCAGGGGATGTCCCCCCGCACCTCGTCGGGAGTGAAGCTCCACGACTCAAACCACACGTACACCAGCGACGTCAGCTTGCGCAGCAGCATGCTGGTCTGCAGCTGCTCCCCCTCCTCCACCTTCATGACCTGTCAGGCAAGCAGGTGGGGGGGTGGGGGGAGGAGACGCACATGCATGCACGGCTCGCGGGTCCCTCCTGACACGGCGGCAGGCCACCGGCCCCTTGTTCCGCAGCAAACCTAGCGCGCCAAGCTACGGCTGCCTGCCCCAACTCAGCCTCGGTAGCTCAGGGCCCCTTAGCACACGCGAGTGTCCAGGAGGAAGAGCAGGTACCTGGCACAAGACTGGGCAGGGGTTCTGCCAACCCGAGGGGACAGGTACCGCGGCATCAGTGCGTACACCCAACCGCACAGCCCCGATACGGTCCTTGCTCCACAAGCCCATCTGTCCCCGCGATGAGCATGAAGCCAATCCGCCTGACAGTCCCCAACAGTACCATTGCCGTGCCCCATTGGCCCCCCTTGCCGTACTGCTATTGGTGGTACCGCGTCGTGGGTTGTGCCAGTAACGTAGGCTCTCACCCATCCGTTGGACGCCGCATCCACCAGCTCCTGTGCCACCCGGCACGTGGTGCGGAAGCAGGGCAGCGCCGCATAGGGCAGGTGGGACACCACGATGGCGAGCACCTCCTGCAGGACAGGCACGTGTGTGCAGGTGAGGCACGTGTCACACGGCACGTGTCGTGCGCGGGACGTGCACATAAGAGCTGAGCGGCAGCCTTTGAGGAAGGGTTGGAGGGGGAAGCTTGTAAGCAAGGAGGTGGACGGAGGGAAATGGGGCCCGGCACAGGTGGGGGCTGGAAGTCCAGCCAGGGGGGCTGCTGCGTTTCGGGAGATGCGTCGGCACACTGGGGCAGCACGGGCGGGAGGCTGGAAGGTGAGCCAGGGGGGCTGCTGCGTTTCGGGAGATGCGTCGGCACACTGGGGCAGGACGGGTGGGAGGCTGGAAGGTGAGCCAGGGGGGCTGCTGCGTCAAGGAGAGCCGTCTGCATGCCGACAGTCTCCTTTTTGGTACATGGACTGGCGTGTCTATCATGGACTAGCAACTGCACCAACGGTCTTAACTTTGTGGCAGGTGTGCACACGAGATACTAGGTGCTGCAACGCAAGGTGTCTGGCGTCTTGGCGTGTAGTTTAGGAGGGCACAGGACAGCACGCGGGGTGTGTGTCGATATACCGAATGATACCCCACCCAAAGTGATGCTGTTTTGCTGTCTTTGCTTCGACGGGCTGTTGCGCCGCTGGTACTGCATACGGGGCCAGCGTGGACCCCGTATTCCTGGCACTAGGGCGTTACAGCTAAGCCCCAGTCTGCTGACGCCAAGGCATGTTCAGTAACCCGAATGTGCAATCCTACGATATTGGTATTGCAATTGCTACGTGACACAAAGTTATAACCGTGGAGTAACGTGGCCGTGTCGGCTTCTGGGGTTGGTCCGCTGCAGGACCACTCCCGTGCACACGTCGCACGCCATTATTGCCACTTACCTTTGGAAGATCTGTAAGTGCTGGTAGACCAACGTTGGGATGCAATCGCGACATTCTCGGCTCCTAACAAACTTCAGGCCAATTTGACGTGATCCATTATGAAGATTGCTTATTATTTAACATATGCTTGTCACATTACAACGTGCCACCATTGCAACTCCCGGTGATCATGACACCGCGACTGGGGCTCATGACTCCAATAAATCCCGAGGCCGGGCCGCAAACCTGTACAAAGTGGCTACACCGGGAAATGCAGCATGAGGTTTTCTAATAGATAGAACTTCATTATGGAAGTTGACATCGTTGACACATTGGCTGGACACAGCAAAAACCGGTTGTCCGTCATCGGCTGCGTGTATCGCGCAAGGACCAGTAATTGATCGTTCCTGCTAGGAAGGAGCAGCTTGGCAAGCCATCCCGTCACTGCGCATCGCCGAAAAGGCGCGCCGTGCACCCTGACACTCACTCATGGAGACTGTCCGAGACGCCATCCGGGCGGTCTACACAACGCACAACGCGTGAGTGCATAGCTTTGGACATGGCGAACCGATGGCACATGCCTACGAGCTGCCTGTCGCGGTCTGGCCGAGCGCGCGTGCGTCATCGTGCGGCGTCAGAAGACAGACGTGCACGCTGCTTTGCACGATGCCCTTGAGACACATGGCTCAGTTTTAGAGCCTCCCATCCACCTGTCACGATGTGTCGCATCTGGGAAGGAAAAGAGCCCCCGGACTTCCTTGACGTCCGTAACCACCCCTTCAGCGCACGGGTTCTCTGCCCCACTTCGCTGCAGACATCGTGCGCCGCAACAGTACACATGTAGTTGAACTCATGATGTAACGACGGCTTGTGTTGTTGCAGTGCTGCCCGGCGGGCCGCCGATACGTGGTTGACCCACTTCCGCAGCTCCCCGGGCGCGTGGCAGCTGTGCTTGACACTACTGTCTCGTCCCGATCTCGCGGACTATGAGTACCACTTCGCTGCCCACACCCTGCGCCTAGCATGCAGCAAAGTACCGGTAGGTACTTGCCAAAGTTGCCGACACGGGGTTGCCGTACGCACTAGCGTCACAAACTCGCGCCTGCCCCGTCACGTTCCCCGCGTTGCGCCCTGTTACTGCGGGTAGGCTTGGTGGGAAGCGAAGTGTTGTTGTCACACCCTGCAATAACAAATCCACGATTACACCTTGAGATGCACAGCTAGCCCCCGCTTTAATATGTCAGCGCATTTGTCAGCTTTGCATGTGCCTCCACTTGCTTGATTCTTGTTTTGCCACCTCCATTTTGCCCTCTGTACTCAGGACCTGTTGGATCCCGCTGTCCTTCACACGCTGACTGCCCAGCTGGTGGCTCTGCTGCTGTCAGCCGTGGCCGCGGGGGCATGGTGAGCACTGGGCAGCACACGGGCACGGGGCGTGAGACAAAAGCTAGAACGGCTCACGACCTGACTGCAGCTGAGGAAACCAACAGCACACAGCGTGGCCCGCGGCAGCGTGCGTAGTGCAATGGCAGCGGCGGTGGTGGACAGGGCGACGGTGACACACACTTGGGTGCCACACATGCAGCCGGGGATGCGGAGTGTTACGTCCCTTGCCCTGCACAGGCAACGTCCCGGCGTGGCGTTTACCGAGCCTACGCCCTTGACGCCCTACGGGTTTAGTCATACTGTAAAGCCTTTATTCCATCACGTTCAACAGATCCCGACGTGCTTGCCCTCTCACAGGCCGGTTGCCAGCCAGCTGTCTGCCGGCCTTGCCGCCCTGGCGGTGCGCGCCGGCGCCTGGGACCCCAGCAGCCTGGTGCCGCAGCTGCTGTCGCTGCTGGCGCCAGGGGTGGCGGCGGCGCTGGTGGCGGAGCTGCAGATGGCGGCGGCGGTGGCGGCGGCGGCGGGCGTGGAGGCGGCGCTGGGCCCGGCGGCGCTGGGCCGGCGCGCGGGGCAGGGGCCGCTGGCGGCGGCGGCCAACGCGGAGGCCAGCGCCATGTTTGCGCTGCTGCAGGTGCGGCGGGACGTACACGGGGGCGACAGCGCCGGCCAGCAATGCAAGCCGCCCCACAGCGCATACGAGCTTTGCACCAGGGCCCAGGGTCCCTAATGGTCATGGGGCGTGAAGGGAGCCATGGTCCCCGTGATCCATAACGCCACCCTCCACCTGCCCTCCGAATGTCGCTGTCGATACCTGGACTTTGCCTGCCTTCCCACCGTCCAACCCGTCCGCTCCCCTCCATGCAGGTGCTGTCCAGCCTGCCCGAGGCCGTCACCTCCCGCTCGGTGGCCGCGCACCCGCAGCGCAAGGCGCAGGTGGCGGGCGCCCTGGCCACAGACATCACCGTGGGCCACGTGCTGCACCTGGCCCTGGCAGGGGGCATAGGCGGACCGGGCGGCGTGGGCGCGGGCCTGGGTCTGGGTGTGGCGGGCGCGGGATGTGCCGCAGGGGGTCCTGCGGGAGCGATGTTGCTAGGCGCGCCAGGCGGTGTGGGAGCGGGCGCGGGGGCGGGGGCGGCGGGGGGCACGGCGGCGGTTGCGGCGCTGTTCCGGCGGTCGGGCCTGCAGCTGCTGCAGGCGTGGGTGGAGCTGCTGGGGTCGCCGCCCAAGGGGCTGGAGCACGACGAGCAGGTGGGATGGGGGCGCACATGGAGAGCGCGCGTGATGGCAGTGTGTGGCTCTTCTGTGTGTTACGGGGTGCAGGGGTGCAGCATGGACACCAGGTGGGCTGGTGGCGTGGAGCTGCACCGCCACCCTGTTTCTGGCAGCATATCGGAAGCCACGCCACTCTTGTTAGCCCTTGGCTTGAGGCGCGGAAGCAGCACGTTTGTTACGTGGCCTACGGGGCCGGTCCATGTCGTGTGGAGAGTCAGACAGGACGGCTTACCTCCATACCATTAGTCCATCCCCACGAGGCAACGGACTGTCGCGTGTACTGCTTCATTGCAGCCGGACACGGCAGACAGGGAGTGTAACGTGAGCTGCTCCCGTGTGCCGTCTGCAGCTGCTGGCGGCGCTGTTTGACGCGCTGGTGGCACCCGACACTTGCGCGCTGGCGGGGGAGTGCCTGGCGGGCCTCCTGGCCAGCACGTGTCCGCGTGACACGGCCCTGGACGACGGGGCCGGCAGCGTGCACTCGGACGCATCGGGCGGGGTGCCAGGGGCGCACGAGGCCGACGCGCGCTCCAAGCGCGGCGGCGGCGGCGGCGGCGGCCGCAAGACGCAGCACAAGGCGGCGGCCGACAGGGACCGCCTGCACCACCAGCACCAGCAGGTGCGTGGGAGTTGTGGTGATGATGCTAAACACGAAGCCGTGCCGTTGCCGGAGCGGAAGTTGGCCGGAGTTGCATGTGCGGGTGTGGCACGTGGGGTACACTGTTTTGTGTGAGGAACTGTGCATGAAAGGGCGTGGCAGCACCCGCAGGTGTGGCTGAGGTGCGGTGGTGCATGACGGGCATCTGCGGGTTTGCCATACGGGGTACGTGACCTTATGGTTGGTGATACTGGAGCTGCCTTGCGACCGTGCAGTTCAAAACAACTGTTCCGCCGACGGCGAGCGGGTGACACTCGACTGCCGCACACTACTGTGTGCGTGGCCTGCAGGTGCAGCGGCAGCAGCAACAGCAGCAGCTGCTGTACGTCCAGATGGCGGGCGGGGGGTACGGCCACGCGGCGGCGGCGGCGGCGGCCGCAGCTGCCGCTGCTTCTGCTGAGCGCGAGGTGACGGCGGCGCTGCTGCTGCACCGCCTGCTGGAGGGCTTCCAGCGCCTGCTGCGCAGCGCCGAGGCCTTCTTCAGCCAGCAGCAGGTAGGACAGGTATGACAGGGTACATCAGGTTACGACGGGTTGCAGCGCAGGGTAGGGGCGAGGGTGGTGCTGGGCGTCGATGGCTGTGGCTGGCAGATGCTGAGGTCCTGTTGAGGCGGAGGCGGAGGCGGGGGACTCCTTCCGTCAGCATGTGAGGAACGGGTCACCATTTGGCATACAAGCGGGATTGGATAAGTCTTTTAAAGGGTCGAGGCAGCTTTCCTCCGTACGTCGAATCCCCGTCTAAGGTATGCAACATTCGCAACCGTGTACTGCAGGCGGCCGGGCCGAACGTCCCCAACCCGCCATCACCTGCGGCCGCCGCCAACGGTGGCGGTGGCGGCGCCGGCGGCGTCTCGCTGTGGTCCCGTTGGCCCGACGGCCCGACGCTGCAGGCCGCGTGCGGCGTGTTGTGCGCCGCGGCGGGGGCGGTGCTGCCGGGTGTGCTGGCGGGCGACGCGGCGCTGCAGCACCACTTCGCATGGCTGTGGCCGCAGCTCATTGCGCTGCTGGGGAACAAGAACCCAGAGGTGGGCGGCAACAACCGTTGCACCCGCTGTGCTGAAGAGCATTGGAGTGGGCTGTTTTGCACACTGTAGCCCTGTTTGTACGTTCAGACCAAACTGTTCAATTCACAGGCTTGCGCCGATAGGGCGCGTAGGTCAAGTTCAAAGATCTGTGCGGCTTACACCCCTCCCCCCGGGGCCTGCCCTTGCCCCGCAGGTGGCCCTGACCTGCGTGTCCTTCTGTGACACCTACCTGGCCGCGCTCACGAAGCGGGCGGGGCCCGGGCACCCCACCACCGCTTCCTCTAACGGCACCAACAACACAGCAGGCTCGGCCTCCATACCTGGCAGCCCCTCCCACCACCACCAACACCACAACCAACAGCAGCAGGGCGAGCGTGCCGCGCTGCTGCAGGCCCATCTGCCGCTGCTGGGCCAGCTGCTGGGCGGGCTGGTGCAGCGGGCGGCGCTGGGGCCGGAGGCGGCCAGGGTGGCCACCGCGGACGCGCGGGACCTGCCGGAGGAGGTCCGCATGGTGGGTCTGGCTTTGAGCCTTGTCCAAGGAGTTGTAAGCTGTTGATAAGATGCATGCTGCTGCTGTTAACGGCTTACTGAGTCGTGTCTCCTGGGTCCAAAAACGCATCCGGCAAGGTGTCAGGTGTGGGCCGTGTATTCAGTGGCGCGCACTTGACTTGACTGCGTGTGTCGCAGGTCCGTCGCGAGCTGTCCGCCACCATGCGCGACCTGGTGGAGCTGGTGGGGCTGGGCCACGTGGCGGCCTTCCTGGAGCGCATCGTCAGCGGGGAGGGCACGCGCGTGGCGGCGCTGGCGCAGCAGCAGCAGCAGCAGCAGCAGCAGCAGGGCCAAGGGGGCCAGCAGCCAGGGCAGGGACAGGGGCAGGGGCAGGGGGCCTCAGGGGACCTGGTTGGCACGTCCTGGACGCAGCTGGAGAGCTCGCTGTACGCCGCCAACGTGGCGCTGGCGGCGCTGCATGAGGGCGGCGCGCAGGGCGGCAGGTGCGCGCATGCATGCGGTTCACGGCTGCAGTCGAGTAGTTTGGGAAGTTTGCAAGAGGCTTCGCGCGCAGCTCGGGTGCCCCTTCCCGCCCGCCTGCGGAAGGGTCCACCGTTACAGTCCCATTCCCTAACAAGCCGCACCATGCCACCAGGCATGCTGAACCGTACGGAGCTCACCTTGCCAAGTCGACACGCGTAATGCTGCATCCATTCCGACACCGCCCCCGTGCCCCCAGGTCGCCCAGCCCCTCCGCGGGCCCCTCCTCCTCCGCGGCGTTGCACGGCCACGTGGCGTCCATCGTGGCCGCCGCGTCGCGCTGCGTGGCCGACCCCGCCTCCTCCCGCAAGCTGGCCGGCACGGCGCTGACGCTGCTGGGCGGCATGGCGCCATGGTTCGCCACGCCGGCGGCGGCGCAGGCCGTGCAGGCCGCCGCGGCTGCAGCGGGTGAGCAGCTGCGGACGGGGCCAGGGGCGGGGCCAGGGCAGTGGTACTTACAGCCGACCAAGGAAAGGCCCCCACTCAGGGAGGATGTCATATAGTATTTTTGCATCTTGGTGTTCTGCTGCCCCCTTATCCACGACGGCCGGCGCCCTTCCTCCCCGCCCCCCATTCAACCCCGTCCCACACTCCGCAGGCCCCTCCGCCGCCGCCAGCCCGCTGTCCGGCCCGCTGTCCGGCCCGCTGTCCGGCCCGCTGTCCGGCCCGCTGGACGCCATCCGCGTGGCGCTGTGCTCCCCCGACGAGAAGCTGGCGCGCAACGCCGCCACCGCCCTCAACCGCCTGGCCGTGCACCCGCCCTGCGCGGCGCTGCTGCTGGGCCGCCACGCCGACTGGGTGGCGGGCCTGGCGGGGCTCCTGCCGGACGCAGCCACGCCGCTGCGCTTCAAGCCGGGTAGGTGGGGTGGGGTGGGGTGGGCGAACAGCCGGTGCGGCAGCAACGGCTGTCCGTGGAGGTGTGTAGTGATACGAGGAAGGTCATGTCTGCGTGGTCAATAGGTGGTACTGTAGGGCCGCTGCGCTTCAAGCTGGTGGGTCGGGTCGCGGGTGGGATTGGTTGCGCTGCGCTAGGCGCGAGAGCGGCAGGGGGCGGCAGCAACGGCTGTCATCAGAACGTCTCATGTACACGTCAACGGCGTTGGGACGAATGCAGGGCAGGGCGCGCAGGGATGAGTACAAGGGAACATGGATAGGGAGTTGCTTATAGCTGAGAAGCAGCTGACCAGTGTAAGTCCGTGTGAGCCGTTACACGGCTGTGTCCTTCTACGTCCTCATGCGTCCGCCGCCTATCCCGCGTAAGCAACCGTATTTCCTGGTTGCATTATCCCGCATTCTGCACTTGAGAGCACGTGCGTCCTTTTTGCCTTGTTGGTGCGATTCCTCCGCAGAGCCTGGCGTGGACCTCACCTCCCGCGAGCTGCTGGTCGCCTCCCTCATGCGCCTGGCGTGCAGCGCAGCCGCCACGGCGCCGAGTGCCACCCAGCAGCAACAACCGCAGGGGCCCGACGGCGCGACTCCGCAGCAGCAGCCGCAAGCCCAGGCCCCTTCGGCGGCCCTGCTGCACCAGCTGCTGCTGCCCCGCGTCCACGCCGCCCGCTCCGCGCTGGAGCGCCTCTCAGAGGCCCTTGCTTCCACGGCTGCATCTGGCTCTCTGTCATCCTACGTCCCCTTCGCCGCCGCCAACGGTGCCGCCGCCGCGGCGGCGCAGGACGCAGCGGCCGCGGCAGCTGCGGCAGCCGGCGTGATGGTTGGTGGCGGCTCGGGCGGCCGGTGCTGTTGCAGCAAGGAGCCTGAAGAAAAGGGCACGGTGACGGTTGCCGTTGGCGGTGGCGGCAGGGGCCGGCCGGCTGCCGGCGGGCCCCCGAGTCTTAGCGCGTCGTCTGCGCCGGTGGAGCTGCAGCAGCTGGGTGCGGCTGTGCACACGGCAGCTGCGTGTGTGGGCGGTCTGGCCAGCATGCTCATGTTTGTGCCTGCTGCAGGGCAGGTGCACGACATGGGGTCTGGGTCAGCGGGCTCCGGCAAACGCTCTGGAGGCGCGGGGCCGGCGGGGGCCCAACAGCAGTCCGCCGACGCGGCAGCTGCGGCGGCGGGAGCCGCGGCTGTGGCTGTGGCGGCGGCGGCCGCGATTGGCGCAGTCTGGCCCAGCCTTGCTGCCTGCATCGCGCATGGACAGCAGCAGCAGCAGCAGCCGGCCCAGGAGGCTGGCCCTGCGGGAGGCGGCAGCGGAAGCGGAAGCACGTCAAGTAGCAACAGCGCTAGCGGTAACAGCAGCCCTAGCAGCAACCTGCTGATGCTGAGCACAGCCGAGGGCGCGGCGTTGCTGCGTTCCGCGTGCTTCCTGGTCCAAGGCGGCCTGCTGATCGCCTCGGCCGTGCCGGGGGCCACCGGCACCTCCCCGGCCACCCAGGCGTCAACCCAACGAATCCAACCACCAACCGTTCAGCCGCCGGCAACGAACCCCCAACTGCTACAGAACGCCAGCGACCTGCTCTCCGCGGCCGTGTCGGTCCTTCAGGCGGCGGAGGCCCGGCAGCAGCTTGTGGTGCAGCAGCAGCAGCAACGACAGCAACAACAGCAGCAGCATCTGGTCCAAGTATTCCCTGCGGCGGGGGCGGACGGTGCGGCGGCAGCGGCAGGGTCCCACGCCTGGCCGTCCGCGGGCGTGCTGTCGCTGGCCGCGGGCTGCCTGCCGCTGTGCCGCCCCGCGCTGCTGTCGGGGCACCAGGGGGGAGACATGCGTGCGGCGGCTGTGGCGGAGCAGGCGGTGCAGGCCGCGTGCACGGCCGTGCTGCGCGCCTGCAACGGGCTCAAGGTGCGCCATCGCACTTTACCGTCATAGGACAATAGGACATGCCAAGCTTAGTCCAATGAGAGACGTCAAATACTGGCGAGGGCATACGCTCCTGCTCGCTGTGCTTTCTCCCAACTGCCTCATGCCCTTGCCGTGCCCGTAGTTCGTCTGCTCGCCCGTCCTCCAGTCCTGCCACATGGCGCACCAGCACGTTACGGCAACCTGCGATCTCGCCTTTACTTGTCCCGCAATATGCCAAGCTGCCTGGACAGTCTGGCAATCTTCCTTCCCTTCCCTGCACCCTCATTTCTCTGCCCCAGGGCTGCCACTCGGCCCACCAGCAGCCCGACCCCGACCACACGGCCGAGCTGCTGCCCGCCCTGCGTGCCATCATGCTGCACGCGCCACAGGCCCTGGCGGCCTCCAGGTGAGCATGCAGGGCTCACACGGGGGAGACTCACCGGTCATGGGAGCCCCCCAGACTCCAAGCCATCCGTTACACACGTGTTCCACGGTGGGGCAGGCAGGGTCCCCTGCTGCGCCTTATGCTCCCTGCACAGTACCGCCCAGCCAAAAATGCGAGTGCATCTGCACCTGGAGCCGCCCTTGCGCCTCATGCCGCCAAGCTGGTATTAGCAAAGCCTGTTCGCGGACAAACAGTGACGCCCACATGCTACATCCCTGTCCCGCCCGATTCGGTTCGCGCTCCTCTCCACAGGTCGCTGCTGGAAGGCGTGGTGGGCGCCACGGTGGCGGCCCTGCACTGCCATGACCCCGACACTTGCCGCGCCACCCTGGACTGGGCGCAGCTGCTGCTCGCAGCCACCGCCTTCACGCCGCCAGACCCCGCCACCGCCGCAGCCGCCATCCAACGCCAGGCACACGCCTACGTGCAGCAGCAGCAGCAGCAACAGCAGCAGCTGCTAGCGGCGCAGCAGCATCACGGCATGCAAGGCATTGTGCGGCAGCAGTTTGCGGGCCAAGGCATGTTCGGGGCCCCGCAGCGGCCCGGCTTTGGCGGGTCGGGGTTCGGTGGGCTAGGCGGCGGAGGCGCGGCGCATGCGCCTTACCATAACCACCAGCGCGGCAGGGTGGGCGGTGTCGGGGCAGGGGTGGCTGGTGGAGGCGGGGCACAGCCCTCTTCGTTCCCCGGGGCGGGGCAAGGCCTTGCCGCGCTTCAGCGCAGCTGTGAAGGTGCACCCGCGCTGGCGGCGGCCTACGCCCAGATCGGCGCCTGCCTGGCGGCGCCCGGGTCGGGTGCAGCCGTCCTGCCGGCGCTGCGGACGCACCAGCCCCTAACGCACCAGCACCTGCACCTGCAGCACAGCTACCAACAGCAGCAGGTGCATCACCAGCAGCAGCAGCAACTGCAACTGCAACTTCAGATGCAGGTGCATATACAGACGCAGCAACAGCAGCAGCAGCAGCAGCAGGCCTTGGCCGCCTTCCTAGGCGGCACCTCCCAGGGCCCCCTGCCGTCCATGGCCGTATCGTGCCTGAGCTTTGGGGCCGGCCAGGGCACCGCGGCCGCCGCCGCCATGGCCGCCACAGCAGCTCCCGCGCCCGCCCCTGCCCCGGCGCCCGCCCTGGGCCCTGTGCTGGTGCTCGGGCTGCTGGTGGCTGCCTCCGGGGCCATGCCGCCGGACCTCATGCTGCCCATCAGCACGTGCCTGCACTCGGCATGGCAGGCCATGGGGGCGGCGCGGTTCCGGAGCTGGCTGGTCAGCGCAGCGTTCGAGCTGGGGGACGTGGTTCCGGAGGGGCTGGCGCCGTGGGCGAAGCTTAAGCCCGAGGTGGTGTGGGCCATGCTGGCGGAGGTGCTTGCAGAGGAGTGTGCCAGCGACCTGCTGCGGTTTAAGAGGGCGCTCAAGGCGCTGTGCGGGGGCAAGAAGAAGATCGGGGGCGAGCGGGAGTAAGGGGTGGAAGGTGGGGAACGAAGAAGCTGGAGGCCGGGGTAAGGTGGGTTAGGCTTTGGTGTTGGGATGTGTAAGCGGCTACGTGCCCAGCCCTGCCATGCATAGTTTTCCCGCTGGCAAGATGGGTGTGAAGGAATGGGGTTTAGGGCGTCGTGGTGTGGCATCAATGTACGAAGGGTTCGGGAGTCCAACGCAGGGGCGCACCGGGGATCGGTTTAGCCACGTGGGATTGTGTTCGTGTTCGTGTGGGGCGTGGTACGTGGCTAAGGGTACTGAGAATTGGAGGTGGGATGGCTGGGCAACTTGTGGGTGAGGCGCCATAGCCTTGCCAGGGCACGGTAGACCGTGCCCTCGTGGGCCAGGCAGTGTCATGACTGGATGGATTTGACTGCGCTTGACTCTGCACATCATGAGAATGGGAAACGAGGCATGCCTAATTGCATGCTGTTGGCGTGGTGAATGCTGCTAGCTCGGGGCGCAATGGTCGTCGCTTTGTCGCTGCTTTTGTGCTGTTCGGAGGGACACTGCACGGTACACGACTGCGGGGGCCAACCATGGGGCTGCTCGTGCATGGAGATGCAATGCAACAGCTGCGCAGGCAGCGCCCTTTCACAGTGCGGCATGCAGAAACATGGAGCGCCTCTGGTACGTAGCGCTTACTTCACTCGGACGACGCTATAAGCTGTACTGACTCGGAGCACGGCTACCGGTGGATCAATATCGTGTGGCCCTGGGCATGCTTGGGGAACGAACATTTGTCGGGGAGCGCCATATTACTCGGTTACCGGGTCACATTTGCAGGACTCATGGGGGCTTGCGTGTGGGGTTGAGGGCAGTGGCTGGACGTGTGCGCGCAATTGCATGGCCGTGAGGGTTGCGTTTCAGGCGGTTGCATAACGGCTGCGTCTTGAACGGCTGCACGGCGATGACTGCATGCGAATCGGCAGCGGTGGCAGCAGCACGTCAATAAACCCCATGCACGTGGTAATTTGGCTGCAATGATTTGTCTGCTGGCTTATGGCTGCGCAACTTGCGAGCAGCAGTTGGGCTTGTGATCCAACGCCACACGGGTGTACGAATGGGTCGCGAGCGTCTTGCTGAAGGAGGGGACCACATTACATGGGTGTTGGCTTTAGGTGGTGCAAGGGCAGCAGCAGCGGCTTGCTGTGGGCTCTACATTGGAGGGGGCAAACGGTCTGGTGCGGCATCGGATCCATTGGTGCCTGGCGATGGACACGGGTTGCCAGCTGGTGGCACACCGCCGCACACGTGCCATACGGCAGTGTTGTGCGTGCGTGGGTGTCACGGCGGCCTGAAGAAGAGGGGGGCACGGTCCTGAATGAAGTGAACACGCGGCATGGGTCCTGATAAGGGACCAGAGACAATTAGCGGCGCCATGGTCTGGTGTTAGGAGGGCGGTGCTGACGGATGAGTGGCGAGCGGTAGGGGGAGGAAATGCGCGCTCACGCGTGGGGCCACGCATGGCCGCGCTCTGCTGCTGGTGCACGTGGCAAGTGGGCTGTAGACGGATGGGCGCTTCAATGCCAAAACCCAACGATGGTGGGGAAACCTGCTGGTCTGTGTTGTGTTGCATCACACGGCCTGGTGGCCGGGTGGTGAATAAGGGGAGGCACGTCTGCAAGTGCAACACGTGCATGCTCCTGTTGCGAAACCGTACCTTGAAGCTGACCGCCTGGCATGGCCGCGAGCCTCTCCTGTGCACGCTGGTGGGTTATGGAATATCGTATGCGTAGGGCAACAGACGATGGGTAGCCCTCGGAGCGTGTAGGTTATGCCCTGGTGGCCGCGGGGTTCATTGCAGCAGCCCGGGTGCAATCTAACCTAACTTGTTGGTGCACTCTTCTGGTTTGCTGTACCGCTTGCAGAAGCGGCTAGCATAGTGTTGGTGAAGCGGTATGGCGTTGTTGGTGCTGTATGGGGACAACCAGATGGGCATCAAGCACGGCCGCTCGCTGGCGAGCTAATGCGCCTGGGATCTCCGGGCCGTCGGCTTTAGGTTCCTGCCGTGACTGCTGGCATATTGTGTGGTGGCATCAGATGGCAGACAGGGGTTGGATGGTCTTGGACGAGCGTGAAAGTGCAACGTAACCTGGGGGCTTTACGTCAGATGCTGAGAAGCAGCCGGCGCTGCCGTGCAGCTGGATTTTTTGCACCTTGCTAATATCATTGTGCTGGCCCCCTTGTATGGAGATGTAGACCGAGAAATGCGTACGGTTTGGTATAATGAACCTTCTACGCGCCTGTTATATCTTGTGGCGGCAGCGGTGGTAGTGCTGATGGTCAAGGTGATGTGTGCCGTAGGTGGCAATGCGTGCACCCAAGGGAGGATCCTCTGGGGGTGTCGTACCACCGGGAAGCCGTCATCGGGTGGCCACACCACCTGGAATGTAACACAAAATGCCAAAGCAAATCCGAATGGACCTTGTATTGCCTGCCTGGCAAGGCAAGGCAAAGTTCGGTGCCGGTGAGCGCGTCCACACATAGGGGTGACTCCCGGAAACGGTGGCCGAGCAGGGGAGCTCCCCTGGTGGCCAAGAGCGCCCAGACGGCAAGTGAAACCCCAAGGCATAGGGTCATGGTAAGCCTGCGCACGCATACGGTAGCAACAGCTCGAGGGGGCCCGCCCCATTATATGACCGCCGTTCGCCCGTTCGTCCCTTGATCCACCCGCACGTTCATCAGTGCAAGCCCAAGTCCTGCCCTGTCACCGCATTCATTACACCACGTCGTCACCCCATCGGCGTCACCTGCCTCGGTCCGGCAGATGCGATCCTGCTCTCCGCTGCCTCTGCGTACCTCTGCATGCGCACCGACTTGCCCTTCATGCGCTCCGTCAACCGGTCACCGTGCGAGCAACCACTACACCATACTCGGCTGGCGTGCCGCGCCAATCCCAATTCGTCGCCTCACTAGCACCTCACGTCGCGGCAGCCGCCTGCGCCCCTGCGCCGAACCCGAACAGCCCCCCTCCCGCCACCGGCCCCGGTGTCATCGGCCCCGCCCCCGGCCCCGCCCCGCCCGCCCCAGCCCCGCTCCCAAACGCCACCCCGTCCACAGCCGCCAGCCAATCCCGCGCCTGCTGCTCCCTCGTGCTCACCGCGCCGCCCTGCGTCGCCGACCCCACCACGCTCAGGAACTGTGCGCACAGGTGCCCCACACGTGTCAACAGGCGCAGCACCTGCCCACGGCGCCCCGAGAGCCCTCCAGCGCTGCCGCCGCCGCCGCCGCCAGACAGCCCTGCCTCTGATCCCAGGGCCGAGGGCGCGGCCGCATCGCCTGCGGCGGCTGCGCTGTGTCTTAGCAGCACCTCCCCTGCCACCGTGCACTGGTCCAGCAGGGCGGCCAGGTCCCGCGGTCGCGGCCAGGCCGGGCCCAGGCTGGCAGCTTCCCCTTCGCTCAGCTGCAAAAGCGATGGCAAGCGGCGGCGCAGCAGGGAAAGGAAATAAGATGATAGACGAGCATGAAAGTGTTGGTTGAGGCATGCGGGCGAGGCCAGGACGGCAAGCCACAACAACCCCCACACCCCACAAGGGACTTGGTGGCATGCAGGTTGCCTACCTTGCCAAGTCATACGGGCTAGCATCCACCCACCTGTGGCGAGGACGCCGCCAGGAACACCAACGCGTGGTGCGCACACGAGTACAGCCGCTCCGCCAGCTGCCCGCTGTACTCGCTGCACACCGGCACCTCCCCCGCGCCGCCCCCGCCCAGCACGTCGCCGCCAGCAAGGCCGGGCGTCAGCGCCGACACGCCGCCCGCCGCCGCGCCCAGCCCTGCGACCGGCGAGCCCCCGGCGGCGGCGGCCGTCCCAAAACTTGAGCTGGTGCTGCCCGCACGTGCCGCCGGGGACAAGGGGGAGCCGAACAGGCCCACCAGGCTTTCTGAGGGGCCCCGGAGGAGCGAGGACCCGGCGCGTTGCAGGCTGAGCATGCCGGAGGGTAGGGGGGACAGCTGCAGGCTGCCGCCGCCTGGCACGTAGCCGGTTGCGGCTGCGCCGCCGCCGGCTGCGGCCGCCGCCGCGCCCATGGCGAGCGCGGGGCCGCATGCGCTGCCGGCGGCGGCGCCGGCGGTGCAGGCACGGAACCAGCCGACGGTGGCGGGGAGGGTGGCGGCGGCTGCGGGGGTGGCGGCGGCGAGGGCGGCCTCGTGCGGGGTGCGGGGGCGGCAGTCCACTGCGAACGCCTTGGCCACCTGGGGCTGCGCCAGCCACGTGAGCAGCGTGGAGGCAGCGGTCCTGCAGCGGTACATTCGGGTGTAGGGACGCACGTGTGAGCGGCGCGCCGCAAAACGGTAGCACCAGTTGCGTCGCTGAGTGCGCCTCGGGAAAGGCTACGGTACAGGTATGCATTCGTGCAGCGCAAGGGAAGGTTGCCTTCACGGCTGTGGCAGAACCGGGTGCAGCTGGTGGTGCAGCACCCTGCCCACCTGAAGTTGAGCAGCGAGGCGGGCAGCACAGCCTGCCAGCCTCCCAGGTAGGGCGTGAGCTGGCACAGCAGGAACAGCGCCGCCTCCATCTCCACGGCGCCAGCCAGCGTCAGCGGCTGCAGCGAGTCGCCCCCCGGGGGCAGCACCGCAAGCAGCAGCCGAGGCTCCCACGCCAGAAGCAGGTCCAGCGCCTGGGCGTGGGAGAACACAGGGTTACAGGGTTGGTAAGCACCTGATTGTGCTTTGCAACAGCAGGTCCAGCGCCTGGTGTACGGAAGCCATCGAGGGGCTCAGTGCCGACGGGCTAGTGCCGTGCTTCGCGATTGCTGCTGAAGGTATATTGTCGCATCGCAGGCAAGCAGCAGGTCCAGCGCCCGGGAACCCTGGCCCTGGCCTTCCAGATGACGTGACGTCGTAACATGACGTGCACAGAATGAGTGAATGCACCGAAATCGGCCAGCAGATGCGTTACGTGCCACGTGCATCACGACACATGAAAGCAGGGACAGGCCTGGGGGCACTGCTTTGCGCTTTCAAAATTACAGCAGTAGAGTGGTTTCACATCTGGTTGATGCCACACGCCGATCTCCACACTGAGAATCCCATGGCCCCTGGGCCCCCCACGCACCTCCCTCTCCACGTCCACGTGCTGCCCCAGCGTCCGCAGCAGCGCCGCAGAGAACTGCAGCTGCGTGCACCACTGCCGGTGCACCGGGCTCCACACGCCCTGACAGCTGTCGCCGCCTTCACCGCCGCCGCCGTAGCCGCCGCCCTCCCTGCCGCCGCCAGCGCGCGTGACGTACACCCCGCACGTGTCAGGCTGCCACGTGGCACCCGACGCGGCGGGCGGGAGCGTGGTGGACGCGTAGGTGCCGTCCACGCCGGGCTTGTACGGCCCGCTGCCGGTGACCGCGATGACTGAGAAGGTCGCGAGACGGCCGCCGGGGGGCGGCAGCAGCAGGTGCCGGCCCGCCGCCACCAGCTGCCCGAAAACGCCCCTGTCGTACAGCACCCGGGCCCCGTCGGGCACCTGCGCAACCGCGAGGGCTAGCGACAGGAGGCCCAGGTCGCCTGCGACGGCGGCGGCGTCGATGGAGGGGGAGGAGGAGGAGGGTGGAGATACGGTGGCGGCGGCGGCGGCGGCGCGCCCGGCGGCGGAGAGGAGGTGCTGCCCGAAGTCGACTTGGGCGGTGAGGTGCGGCAGCCACTCGTGCGGGGACAGCTGCCGCGTGACCTCGATCAGCAGCTGGGCTGCCAGGGGGGTGGACAGTGCGCCGGTGGCGGCCAGCTCGCACAGCTGGCAGGGCACGGGTGAAGAGGCGGAGGACAAGGGTTGCAGTAAGCCGCACGCTTTTAGTGGAAGTGGGCCATTGCCAGGCCCGTTCAGGTGGAGGACAAGCTCGGCTACAGACTTTCTCTGTACTGCTGGCAGCCTGGCAACGTACACCTGTGCGACGCAAGCAAGCCAAGTTGCAGGTGCGCCGCGCGGCATCCCCTCCTGCACTCACTTGCGGCACCGACGATAGCAGGTGCGCCGCCAGCTGCTGCCGCTCCGCCGCCCCCACGTCCACGCCGCCACCTCCACCACCTCCACCACCCCCTCCGCCGCCCAGCTGCTGCAGCGCCGCCAGCAGCGCCCCGCACAGCGCGTCCCCGACCGCCGCCACCGCCTGCTGCGGGCACTGCGGCAGGCCGCTGGTGGCCACCGCCCGCACCCAGTCCGACACCTGGCGCGCCAGCTTGACGCACAGCACCAAGACGCCCGTGTACGGCAGGGCGCCCGCGCCGCCGCCCGCGTCCGTGTTGGTAGACGAGGACCGTGAACGACGGATGGGAGTCATGTAAGGGCTCGGACTCGGCGGAGCCGCGGACCCGCCGGGTAGGGAAGCGGCGGCGGTGCTGCTGCGGCTGGCGCCGCGGCCGGGCAGGAGGGCCTGGGTGGTGGAGAGCAGCAGCCGGGAGGCGCACAGCGCGCCGGCCAGGCCGTAGGCGTGCAGGCGGCGCAGGCCCCAGTCGGGCTGCTGCGCGGCACGACTGTCGGGGTTGGCGCACCACGACAGGAACGAGTCCACCGCGGCGGCGCAGCAGGACTGTACGGCGGACAGGGTGCCGGCGGCGCCGCCGGCGGGGGCGGAGGTGCTGGAGCCGGCGGGGCCCGGGGTGGTGGGGGAGGTGCCGGCGGGGGAGGCGCCCAGGCGGCCGTCGCGGCCCAGGATGGCGGTGAGGGTGCAGGCGGCCTGGAGCACCGCCAGACGGGCCTCGGCCACGGAGGACCTGTGGGATTGAGGAAGGACGGGAGCCCGCCGACGTAAGCTGGAAGGGACCGGCACAGCACATGGACAGGCAAACCCCACTCAGCCTGCAAGGCGCTTGCATGCATATGGACCAACACCTTGCATGTACAGCTGCTTTATCAGTTCGCAGTTCCCCTGCATCCGACACTCTTGCCGCTCCAATGCGGCTAGCCCCGCGCGCCCGACCCACATGTCGCTGATGTCGCACATGGCGCTGACCAGCACGCCCGCGCTGTGCAGCTGCCCGGCCAGCGGCCCCAGCAGCACCTCCATGCGCCGCGCGCTGAGCAGGTGCTCCGGCCCGGGCGCGGGCGGCAGCACGCCCCAGCCGCACAGCGAGCCCGCGGGCAGCGCCAGCGGCGCGCCACCAGGGCCGGTGGGCAGCGGCCCGCGGGTCAGGGACAGCTGAAGCACGTCCGTGGTGGCCACGTGGCACCTGGGGATAGGCAAGTGCAGGCATTAAAGGTTGTCCAGAACTCTCATACCAGTGCATGATGAAGGGCGGGCAGGTTGGGCACAACGCAGGTACTTGTGCGGGTCGCGGCACGCACGGCACAGGCCGATGTCACGCAGCCCACCTGCTGATGAGGGCGGCGCCGAGGCACTGCCGGCCCAGCAGCTGCAGCAGCGGATGCGTGGGCGGCAGCGCGGGGCCCTCCCCTGACTCGTCGGGCGCCGCCAGCTGCTGCAGCAGGTCCTGCCGGTAGGCCTCGATGTCGGACAGGGAGACGGAGCCGGAGGACAGCAGCGCGCGCACGCCCGACAGCTCCTGGGCGGAGGCGGTACAGGGTGGGGAGACGCAGAGGAGGCAGAAGGGCAACTTCAACGTGAAGCGCTTGCGGGGTTGGTCAGGCAGGTCAAAGGCAACGAGTAATAAGACATCAATACGCAAGAGATTTGCATTCGCAAAGTCGCCTTGCTACATGTCAGCATGACTGCCTACGCCGTTGCTCACCTCTCGCAGCGCAGGCGCCAGGGCCAGGCTGTGCGGCTCGCCGCCGCCCAGGCCCCCGGCCCCGCCAGCCCCCTGCTGCGCACCGCCCCACAGCTCGGGCCCTAGCTCCGCCCCCAGGTGCAGGTACAGCGCTGCAGCCGACCGCTGTAGCACGCCCAGCATTGCCGCAAGGCGTGCCCCGCCAACTGCACCATGGGGCACCGCCGCTGAACCCCCTCCTCCCACGGATGCTCCCGTGTGGGGGGCGGTCGCTCCCCCGGCTGAGTATGCGGCCCCAGCGGCCTCCCCAGACCCGGATCCAGCCCGCAGCAGCAGCCGCAGCAGCGTTCCCTCGCGCACCAGCTTGTCCAATAGGACACCTGCGCCCTCACTCCGACTGTTGTTACCAGTTGCGGCATCTGCGCCGCCGCCGCTGCTGCCAGTGCCCTTCCCGCCGGCCCGGGCGCGGGCGTACGCCTCTGCGGTGAGCACCTGCAGCGCGTGCGCCTCGCACAGCATGCGGTACGACAGGACCTCGTCCGGTACGGCATTGCCGCCGCTGCCGCCGTCGTACAGCGACCCGGGGGTCGGCGGCACCTCGGGGCCAATGGTGGGCAGCGGCGTGGCGGCGGTGGCGGGCGGGGGCACGGGCGCCAGGCAGGCCTCCAGGGATGTCCACATGTCGGGAGAGGCGCGCAGCACCGCCACAGCGCGGTGGGCGGTGGCGGGGTGCTGCCACATGGCCGCCAGCACACGCAGCGCGGACGCCAGTACCTGCATGGAGCACCGGTATGCCAATGCATGGGTAAATGGGTCCATCATGGTTCCATGTCCATGCATGATGTTCATACGGTATACTGCGCTCGCGCAATCCTAGCACGCGATGCACAAACCGGCTGATATGGGTCGCAGAACAACGAGGTGCCGCTTCCTAGTCCTAAAGCGGTGCTCCCGCACTCCCACGCTGCCGTGCCGAGGCTGACCGTGGCGGCTCGCACCAAGTGCTGCACAACAAGAAGCATTCGTGCCGCCTCTTGTGCTGATCATGCTGAGGTGCTCGCCAGCCAGCCACGTGCTCCACACCCACCATGGGCTGCTCCCTCTTGAGGAACTCCGCCCGCTGCAGCGTGGCGTGCAGCCCGTCCAGCGCCTGACGCGGCCGCAGCGGCCTGCGCGCCGCCGCCGCCACCAGCGCGCTGCTGCCGCTGGTCCCGGCGGCGCCGCCACTGGGCTTGGCCCCCGCCCGCTCTGCGCCTGCCCCCGCCGCTGCCGTGCTGGGGAACAGCTCCTCCTCCAGGGCGCAGGGGAACATGAGGGCGTCCAGCAGCTCCGCGTGGTGCTCCACAGCCTGAAGGTGGGCATGGGATAAGCGTTAGTGCACCAATGACCACTAGCCACATTGCCATAAGCCGGAGGTAAGCGTTGTGGTCAGGCACGATGTAACCATCATACCACCAGTGACCACGCAATAATGCTTTGCCATGGACCGCCCTCGGCGTACACTTGCACCCGTCACCACACCCGCCACTCCCCCTAAGCCCAACATGGCGAACTTGATACGTACTACTACCGTACGGTAGGGCGGTGAACCGTAACAGGACCAACACTCATGAATAACCCTCAAGTACACAGCCGGCGCCTTATACACTCGCCACACGCGCGGCACTCACCTGCGCCACCACCTGGGCCACCAGGGCGTAGTGGTGGGGGTGCGGGTGCAGGGCCGGGGCGGCGGCCGAGGCGCCCTCAAAGCCGCGCAGCAGCAGGCCGCGCAGGCAGGCCTGGGCGGCGCTGCCGGGCGGCACCACCAGCGCCAGCGACAGGCCGGGCAGCGAGCGGCGCACGGGGCGCGACAGGCAGGAGGACACGGCCAGCAGCGCGCGGAGGGCCAGGATGGAGATCTGCGGCGTTAAGGAGGCGTGGCAGGGGTCACGACTGGAAGGTGTCAGGACACAGCGCTAGGGAGCGCACGTAGGTGCATCCAGATGGCGTCGCAGGACCTGCACTGAAATTCGAATGAAAGGACAGCAGCAAACGCCGTACCCAACGTACAGGCCAGGCCATGGAGGCAACCGTGTAAGGGATCTATGTTAAGACCTGCCCGCCCTGTGAGGCCTTGGCCCACCTGCTTCTCCGGCGGCGTGGTGTCCTGGTCGATCTGCTGATACGCCACGTACGACGCCAGCAGCGCCGCGGGGGACGGCTCGCGGCCCACCAGCAGGAACTCCTCAAACGGCTGCTCCTGCAGGGACGGAACCAGGGCGCACAGGGTGCAAAGTGGCGCGAAGACGAGGATGACGCAGGAGCGGCAGGTAAGGCAGCTACAGTCCGCACACGATCCATGGCAGTACCGCCACGCGGCGTGGCTGCGTTTCCATGGCTCTCTGCGCTACTTGAACTCGTCAACTACTACTACCCCACGCGCCTGCGACCCCGCGGCATACCTGCGGGTGGGCGCCTGCGGCCGCCAGCAGGGGTGGCAGCAGCTGCAGCATCTCCGCCGCGCACTCCTCTACAGCGGGGAGCTCGGGGAGCGTGGCATCCGCGGCAGCCAGGGCCTACGGAAGGGCCGCACATGCAAGGGGCTTACTCGGCGGCATTGCGTTAGGTACTGTCCTCAAGAGCTCAGCTTAACAGTGCGAAACTATTTCGGTCCTCTCGACTGCTGTAGGGGCTAAGCCGTCGCAGGGCTGTGCTGCATGCGCCCCTGTTACTGCACAGCCTCCGACCGGGCCAGAAGACCCACCTCCAGCGCCTCCGCTGCCGGCGGCATGCTGTGTGCCAGCAGCACCCCGCCGTGCAGCAGCAACAGCTTGAGCAGCGCCGCCGCCAGCGCCGGCACGTGCAGCCGCGGGCCCGCCGCCGCCAGCAGCTGGTCCGCCGTCAGCACCGCCGCCGCCGCGCCGTCCTCAACCACCGCGCTCAAAGACGGCAGCGGCTGCGGCGCCGCCGGCTTGGGCGGCGCCGGCAGCAGCAGCACGCCCGGCGGGGCTGGCGCGGCAGAGACGGGGGCGGGTGGTGGTGGCGCCGGCGGCACTGCCGTGAGGGCGGTAAGGTCCGGGTCAGTGACGTTGGCGCCGGCTGTGACGGCCAGGCGCAGCACGCGCAGGGCTGCGGCGGTGAGCGTCCAGCGCTCCTTAGCGTTGGCATAGGGCCACTGGATGGGGCAGGAGGGGGAGGGGAGGCCGTGTCAGTACACACATAGATGTCTCTCTATGTACGTAGACCGCAAGGAGCTGCTTTTCCACTTTCAACCGCGCTTCTCAAGGCAGCGCTTCGTGCTGAACTTCCCTTGTTGCATCCAAATGCCTGCCTGCCGCGCCGGCGCAACTGCCCCCACCTGGTGGTGCTGCGGCAGCAGCTCGTGCAGCACGTGCAGCACCAGCGCCGGCAGCGGCGAGGCGGTGAAGCCGCGCTCCAGCAGCCCCGCCGCCAGGCCCAGCAGCGCCGCCGTGAAGGGGTACCGACCCGCGGGTCGCTCCAGGTCACGCTGCAGCGCCGACACGTGCGGCAGCAGCCCGCAGAACGCGTGGATGCCGGGCGGCACCTGGAAAAGGGGCAGGCGGAGTGAAGGTTCAGGAGCGCTGGTGGTTCAGTGAACGCCCTGGAGACGTAGAGGCGTACATAGCGGCCGGAAGCACAGCGATTACCGGGTATGCAGACGAACGAACGCGTGGCTAAGCAACCGCTGCTGAACCTGGCCGTACCTGGAAGGCCGCGAGCTGGTCGAGCGGCACAGCGGCCGGCAGCCCCGCAAACAGCTCCTGCGCCCCAAACAGCGGAAGCTGCGGCAGCAGCGCCAGAACGCGCCCCGGCGCCGCCACGCCCACCGCCGCCAACAGCTGCATCGCGTCCGCCAGGATACCCAGCGCCGACGCGCCCGCCGCCTCCGCCGCCGCCATCGCCCCGTCCCCGCCGCCACCGCCACCGCCACCGCCTGCCGCCATGAGCCGTGCCTGCAGCTGCGGCGCGACGGCCAGCACGCCTGCCACCACGTCCGCCCAGGAGCGCGGCACGGCTCCGGAACCAAAGGGCACCGACTGCTGCATGAGGTCCAGCACCAGGGCGGGCTCGTGGCGGCACAGCGCGCCCAGCAGCGCCAGCACGTCGGCCAGGTCCCGCAGCACGGCGGGGTCGCCGGGGGTCTCCAGCGGCAGGTTGTGCAGCAGGCAGTGCTCCAGGGTGGCCACGCAGTGCGAGGCGCGGCCCAGCAGCAGCACCTGCGGGGTGCGGGTTCGGGGTTACCGGAACGTTTGCTGCGCAGACAGCGGGGCGCGTGTGCGCCAGTCTGCAACCATGGGTACTCAAGGCGAGGAGCCTGCCTATAACTGATGTGAGTGAAAAGGCCCTTCCTGCTCACCTGCCCCGTGCTCTTGCCGCACCCTCCCGACACCTCCGCATGCCAGTTGATGAGCACGTAGCGCCCCCGCAGCTCCGACAGCACGCCGGGCAGCGCCACCAGCTGGCCCGTGCAACCCTGGGGTCAGGGAGAACACAGTGTAGACAGGGTACCTTGCGACAGGTTGCTGCAAGTGCTACAAACATGTGACATGCCATGAACCCGGGTTGCGACATGACACGCGGTACACCAATGCATCAACAGCTGGCCCCTTGCAGCCCCGGGGCCGAGTTCGTGCAGGGGTCGGCGTGAAGCACGCAATCAGTACACGTCCAGCAGCCCAGCAGCAGCGGAATTCACTGCTTTTCATTCCACATCCTCAGGCCCCCCTCCCAAGCGGTTGACATAGCACACCTGCGGCAGCGCCAGGCCGGGCACTGACGGCGCCAGGTTCCAGGGCAGCGGCGCCGCCAGCTCCACCTCCCCGCCGCCCAGGTGCCGCACCGCCGGCTCCCGCGCGCTGTGCAGCACCACCAGGCTCACGGCGTGCTGCAGGAAGGCGTAGGCGGCGCGCGCCGTGTCGGGGGAGGCGGCGGTGAGGCGCAGCAGGTGCAGCAGGTGGTGCGGCACGGCGGGGAACAGCCGCGCGGCGGCGTCGCGGAGGGCGCGCAGGGGCGCCATGGCGGGCGCGGCGTCGTCCCAGAAGGCGGCGCACAGCCGGGCGTCGCCTGGGGAGAGGCACGGCACGTACAACAGCACGTTGGTCACGGGTTCAATGGTACGGGGTGAGTGAAAAACACACGGCACGCGGAATGGTAGCTGTAAACAGCGGTACGCCTTGACACGCTGCAGCAGTCAGCTAGCTGGCCCTAACACGTGCGAGAAGCCGGTGCGCAAACCGCGAGGGGCATGCGAGGCGCAGTACGTCAGTACGGCACGCCGCACCTTCAATGCAGATGCGCAGCAGCGCAACCACCATGTCGTACTTGGCGGGCTCCAGCGTGTCCACGCCCAGGTTGAACGCCTCGCACAGCGCGCACAGCGCCTTGGTGGCCACGCCGCGGTACACCAGCAGCAGCGCACCCGACGCCCCGCCGCACAGCGCAGACGCGGACGCCACCACCGCCTCCAGCCCGCCCGCCGCGCTCACGCGAGCCTCCAGCTCCCGCGCCGCGCCGTCCAGGTCCCGGATCATAGCGCCGCTAGCGCCGCCACCGCCGCCGCTAGCGCCCGCCGCCACGAGGGCCACATCCATGAGCCGCAAGCAGCCCGCCCAGGCCAGCAACAGCAGCGCCGTGGCGGGCGTCGCCGCGTACTGCCTCAGCTGGTTGTGCAGTTCCATGGTCTTGCCGCCCAGCGGCAGGAGGGCGTCAGGGCCGGCGGCGGCGGCGCCCGCCGTCGGGCTGCCGCTGCCGCCGCCGGCAACAGCCGCGGCCGCCAGGCGCACGTGCCCGATGAGGTCCAGGCAGCTGAGCAGCAGCAGGCTGGCCAGCTGCTGGCACAGCAGCACGGCGGGGTCGGAGGGAGGCGCGGCCACGCCGAGCTCCACCAGGGAGTCCATGGCGTCGGTGAGGCGGGTCGGGGGCTCAGAGAAGCCGCTGCCGCCAGCACCGCCGCCGTTGGGGCCCCCGCCGGCCGCCACGGAGGGCAGCACGCGGTCCAGCAGCAGCCGGGCCAGGCTGAGCGCGCGGTCGGGCTTGCATGCAACGCCGCACACCTGCGTGTGAGGACGGAACATAACCAAAGCCATTTGCAGGCCATGCGGGTACGCAAGGGTGCAACGCCCGGGATGTACAGGCTGCTTGGCGACGCGCATTCGCTGTCACAGCGCGCCAATTACCTCGCCAACCCGCTCTGAAGCGCCCTGGTTGAACACATCACAGTGAGTGCCTTCTCTGCCGCGCCCGCGCCTGCCTGGAATCCCCGCCCGACCGCGAAGCACGAACCCACACCCGCAAACTCCCTCCACCCCACGCCCCAGGCCCAGTTTCCCGCTCCGCCCCCAGCCCTCCACACCTCGTACAGCAGCAGCAGGCAGTGCAGCAGCTCCAGCCGCTCCGCCAGCAGCTGCGACCTCATCAGCGCGTGCGCACTCGTCAGCCAGGCCAGGCTGGCCAGGCTGCCCGCCGCGGCAGCGTTCGCGATGGACTGCGGTGCTGCGGGAGCAAGCACGCCGCCTGCGGTGGCTGTCTGGGCCGCCGGCAGGGCCGCGGGCGCCGCCAGCGTCCCCGCCTCGCTGGCCGCCTTGAGGCGGCGGCGCATGGCCGCCCCGCCGCCCTCCAGGTTCTCTCGCAGCCGGCTGTGCAGCTGGTCCTCCAGCCCGGACTTGACGAGGCGGGACAGGAGCTCCCCTAGGACCGCGCCGCCCTCGTCCGGCTCGTGGGCTGAAAGGAGAGGCAGGAGTAGGAAGGGAGCTGAGCGAGGACAGGTGGGATTTTTGGTTTGAGTCCTGCTCCTGTGTTGCATTGTAGCTAAAGAGATGTGATCCAAATAAGGTTGCGGGGCCTCAAGTTGTCCGCACCGGGTCAGCAAGTTTGTTTAGGACGAGAGGCCGGAACAGGTCGAGGTCAGGGTCTAGCTTTGGGTTTGGCCTGGCTTCTGAATGCTTGGTAGGGGTGTCCCCTTACACAGCACGTGCACGCATACTCACCTTTCAGCATAATGACTTGGATGCTCTTTAGCAGCATGGTGCGCTCTGTGTGGTAGTACTGCAGCACCTGCAGGCAAGGCAAGGCATGGGCGCCAGGGGTGCACGGGCGACGGTACCCGTATAGGACAACAGTGCCATGGTAGCCTTAGTGAATAGAACTTCAATGGATCCGTGTAGGCAACCCTCGACGGTAAGCCCAGTGGCCCAGCATCTCGCCGTGACACCTCTGACCGAGTGCGCTCCAAGGGAGTCCCCCACCCACACGCGCCCCTAACCCGCCTCCCCTACGCAACTGCATGCACACGCGCGCACCTGGAGCAGCAGCTCGTTTGCTGCAGCAGGATCGCTCTCGGCCTGCTGTGCGAGATCGCCGTCATCATGCTCTCGCAGCCAACGGCGGAACAGTATCATGGTCTGGACCTCATCCAGGTCCTACGCACAAGCCGTAGGTGGCACACATGAGACTAAGCCCCGAGCCAGCAGCACGCTCTGCTGCGATTGTGCGGCAACAATGTTGTTGGAGCACTGCACTCCCGGCGGTGCGGTCGCTTGACGCACCAGCAGCTGAGCGGCCCGCAGCACGATTGGGCGATGCTTGGCTTCATACTTGAACGCTTTTCCTTTGATATCTAACTTCACTTTCTCGGTAATGTGCTTCTTGGCTGCTTCATTGCTAGCCTGAAAGCGCGCCAAGCCGGCCAGCAGCCACGGAAAATGCTCGTCTAGTGCAGTTTGGCCATCACGGCCAATAGATCCGTTCAGTTTGCTGTGTATGGACTGATGAGAGGTCCAAAACAGCTGGTCAAGGCCAGAAGTCGCCATCTCGTGGAATTCAGGTTACACTGGTAGCTTACATGCTCTTGACAATAAATAAAGCGGGACGGGTCCAATTATAACATGATCAGTGCGTCAATGCGCGTCGAAGAGGGCTCCCGTCGACAGGACGCAGGGGGCGCATGGCACGGCACGCCCCATGCGCCGGCCCAGAGCCCCACCACCACCCCCAACCTCGCCGGATCCCATACAAAGCCTGCCAATCCTGATACCTGCTAAAGAGTGGGTTTCTGTGCCGTCGCCATGCTGTACGCAGGCTACCTGCCGCCCCAGCACACAAATTACGTTTCGGTGCACTGAGGCAGGGGCAAGTGGGGGTGTTGCGAATGGAACGGAATATGCCATGCATGCCGCCAAAGCTCATAAATGACAGCGCAGATCTGCGCATGCATGCCTTTGTAAGCACGGCCCTGCATGGCACGTCAACATGCGGAAGTCAACACAACGGCCAGCAGAGCCTCCCTGTCAGTGCACTGCAGCGCTCTACCGCCAACCTGGCCCCGTGCACACACCGGCGTCGTGTGAGGGTCAACTGTATTGAATGTACCGTACCACAGAACAGCGTAAGCATCATAGGAGTCCATGGCACCAAGTCCTAGCCTGGTACGGAAAGCACGCGCACAGCAACAGATAACGAAGCCGCAAGGGCACACTGAAAGCGTACCTCAGGGCCGCAGGTCGTTGCGAGTTGCTCGCTTACTGCAATCAATGACCTACAGGTACTTGCCTTCTTTGCAGCCCCGCTGAGCGTCCACAGGAAAAACCTCACGAACGGAGGTGATCGCCTCTGCTGGCATACGCATTGTACGCCGGTGCCCCCAGTGCCAGCTTCTCCCCTCTATTGTAGCCCACAAAGCCCCAGTAGGTTAGGGCTCCTTGCCAGACTGACGCCACGCGGGCCCTGGCACTCCATGCTTCAGCACTACTACATTAGGCTACCACCCCTAAGGCAAAACCCCGCTGGCGTACCCCCCACCTGCTCCCGCCTTTGCCTTGCCATGGAGCATGCACGGTGTCAACCCGCTTTCCGTGCATGCACCACGCCCGGCCCGCGCACATCCCAGGCCCGCGCACACCCCAGGGCCCCAGCGCCCTACATACGACGCCTCCATGCCCTCGCTTCATCCGCTGGCGGGGGCGGGCCCCAGTTCCTGCCCCAGCACGCCGGTCACGATCTTGACCGTTGCGTCGTACAGCCGGGTGCAGCTGTCCAACTTGCGGCTCTCGCCCTGCGGGCAGCAACGCCAAAAGAGGCACAGCCTCTTGTCATAGCCCTCTTGTCTACACGTTGTGTCTGACATGAGCATTGTTGCCACATGCTGATACGGCCATGGCATCGAACCCCCAGAGGCATAAGCACATGACTGCATGCAGGGTGTGTGAGCAGTAGCTGTAGAATCCGTGCCGGCTATCCAACGAGCGTACTGCACTAGCAACTTGCCTGCCAGTAGTCCCCTGACCGGCAGTGCAGCACCAGGGGCAACATCAGCGGCGGGCCGATGTACTGCCCGCTGCGGCCTGGAAGGGCGGGCGTTGCAGGGGGCCGTACCAGGGCTTAGCACTCGCGGAGCCACCCCCGGGTCCCCGTGCTGTTGCCGCGTCCAGCCCGACACGTTCCCCGTCGCACAGCACCAGTCGCTACCCAGTGGGGTGCTGCGTGCATCCACCCCGGGACCAGGGTCAGGGGGAGGGGGACCTACCCTGCAGGCTCGGCTCGCACAGCGCGTGCAGCACGCTGAGCGCGCCGTAGAAGGGGTGCTGCGCGAAGAACTCCTCCGCCCAGTTGAACGCCACGGCCGCGGGGTAGGTGCGCAGCGACTTGTGCCACAGGTTGGTGGCGGCGAAGCCTGTTAAGGGGCAGCAGCGCGGGAGGGAGGGGGGCAGATGGCAAGCAGAGGCGCACCCTTGGCGGAGGCGGCCGCCTTGCGGCAGGGACCGAGGCAGCACGGGAGGGCAGCCAGGCCTCAGGTAGCCCGTGCGGAGGAGGCACGCATTGTTCAGGACGGAAGCAGTAATGTCGCGTAGCCCGTGCGAGGGTGCGCTGCGGCGAGTAGCTTGCGTGCGGTGTGTGGACAATCACGCATAGTGACTGACAGCGAAAGGCGGGCAGTGCCGGTGCCGTACTGTACGGCAAGGGTGCACCACGGGCACGCCCGCTGTGGCCGCAAGCGCGCACGCGAGGCCGTGGGTGCCCACCCGCAACGCCATTGCTGGCATCCAAGTACGCACTCATTCAGCTGGCTGAAACGCATTATTCACATATATTGTAGCATAAAAATGCCAAATTATTCACGGCCGCACCCAGTCCGCACCCATTTTGCACGCAGTCCGCACCCAGTCCGCACCCAGTCCGCACCCACGGCACTCACCCGGGTGCGCCGCGAACACGTCAATGCCCGACCCGCGCGAGCGTACCGCCAGCTCGCGCGTGAACATGGACAGGTAGCGCTTGGAGGCGTTGTAGGCCGGCAGCGGGTCCGAGTTCGCCAGCCGCTCGCCCCTGCCGCCGGGTGTGCGTGCAGGGGTACGTTGGGTAGGTACGCAGGTCATAGGACCACAGAAACGAAACCGCGGATAGCAGGAGGGGTGCGACACGTGCTGGTACCCGTAACTTTGCCGGCAGGCAGGGATGCGCGGTAAGGTGCCATGGAGGTCATGCATTGTGAGGCTCAACGGAGTAACTGCGCATGGGACCGTGCTCTAGCCAGCATGCCACCCGCGGGGGACCGCACGGGTAGCCCCACGACATGTCCGCCACCTGGCTTCCGTCCACGCCACACCGTGACGCCTTCGCCGTGCGGAATGGGTGCCGTACGCAGCACCCGGTCCTTCCATGCTTGCGCGCAGCAAGTATGCGGTACACACGTACGTTACACAGCCGGAAGCTTACGTGAGGTCGTCCCACGCGCAGGTGCCCATTAACTCCCCCAGTGCCGAGCAAATGTTGACCACACGGCTGGGCGCGGAGGCGCCGAGCAGCTCCATAAGTGCGTGCGTCAGCATGAAGGGGCCTGAAATGAGCGGTGGGATGATGTACGTTGGTGAACACTAGTGACAAACACAAACGGACAGAGCGCTGGAGGGTTGGCTTGGGGTGGGCATCTTGGGTGTTGGGGGCCGCAGCATGTACTGTGCCACAATAGCCAATGGGCCAGACGGTACCCCATGCGGCGTGTGCACGGCAGCAGGGGGATACCACCATGGGACATACCGGTACCCGCGACGCTGCGCCGGCCACGGACCGGCACTATGCAAGCGAATGCAACTGATGCCGCACCGCTCGCAGTTTGGAGGCACACACCTACCGTAGTAGTTGGTTACCAGCGTATGGTTTGGCAGCGCGCCGTCAGCGCCGGGGCCAGGTGGGCCCATGGCCTCGCCTGCAATTTTGGGTTGTGGATACCAGTAATAGAATGTACCGCAGCAGTAACGTATGGCCTCGGGTATTGCGGCGACGAGGTGTCACAGGTTCAAAGCGCGGGTTGGACAGCCAGCTCCGATTGAACGTGCACGCTGGTGTCCCCTGGTGGTCACGTAGGGTTTGCGGGCAGGCCAGTGTCACGGCGGCATGCATGTTGCAATATTGGGTTGCCGTACGCACCGTACCTGCTGCGTTGACCAGGCCGTGAAGGGGCAGTCCCGTTGCCTTGAACATGCCCGCAAAGTGCTGAATGGACCTGCGGTAGTGGCAAATTGTGACACCGCCGTGTTAGTTGTTCAGCAGCTCGCCGCGTCGCCGGACAACCAGCCAGACCTCGCGCAGCGCACGACTGCTGCACTTAACTGCAGTTGCCACATGGCACGCACAGTACGGTACTGTACTTGTCTGTGCACGCGCTAGGCACGAGGCAACAAGCGACTGCGTGCGGCACACAAGTCGTTGTGCGCTCTGCTGATGCAGCTGGTTAGGCCAGGTGTATGGCGTCATCGGCATGCTCACTTGAAGGAGCACACGTCCAGGTGCATGAGCTTGACCTGTCGCTCGGTGACGTGTGGGTGGTCGCGCTGGATGTCGCGCAGCGCCCTGCAACCAAGCAAGTAGAGAGCGTATACCGGTACGAAAACGTACCCCTCAAACGCGTAAGCAACGGTACCGGTGCTCCACAGTCTAGCTTAACATTGGCCGTTGCATGGTACCGGTATTGTGTGCTTCGGCAAGTAGATAGGAGGAAGAAGGAGGCAAGGAATGCCCGCTGCCATGTCCCACGCTCGCTCGCCCGTTGCCCCTCGGTGCATGCCACCCCTAGATGGTGTTTCCCCGTAGCCCTTGTGCGCTCACTTGCGGGCTCCAGGCATGTTGTGTGTTGCAAGAACCACGGTAGCATTGTATGCTGCGAGCCACTTAACCACCTGCTTGAAAGAGGAGTCGCGATGCGGAACCAGGGGCCACGTGCAGATGCTAGACTACTTTGGGCCACTGCTTTGGTGAGAGGTACGGTAAGGCCACTACCGGTAAGGTAGGCGGTGCATGACCAAGCACGGCAACACAAGGAAAGAGGTACCGTATGCAGAGGCATGCCCCCCATGTGCAAGTGCCCTCACCACCTTGCCTGAAAGCCCACGCCACTGTTGCCGCCGGTGACGATGTAGCACTTGCCAAATAGGTCTGGCATGTCGCGCTGAGGCCGCCAGATACCCAGCCGCAGGCGTATCCAGTCTGGGCACAGGCCCGTCAGGAAGTTGTCCACTGCCAGGTGAGACGCCATCGTCTGCTGCAACTGGATGTCCTGTTACCAAAACCTGGCAGCTTGTTGATGTTCCTGCTAAGGTCTGAGGTCCTGCTGTTTAATGGGGGCCCGACGCCAGCCGACGCCGTAACGTAAGCAAGGCCAGGAAGCGCAGGGTGTCTAACGGGCACTAAATTTTTGCAAGGGTTATACGCCGCGCGATAGGCAAGTATATGGACCCTGCATTTGCGTTTCGCGTCCAGGACAACTGTCCAAAGGGTAAGACATCATTGGCCCGAAGCAGCTCTGCGTTGGCGGACGACCCACGGGACACCACGCGGCAGCATTCACACGCGGCAGTGGAGGGCAACAGAATCCGCGCACCCCGTAAGCTGTCAAGCACATCTCCTTCTCCTGCACTTTGTGTGTGGTAAACTAGCCGGTGACACGTCGGAACTTCAAACCGTCCGACACGACAGCTGCGGTGAGCCAACGCGCGACGTCTGACCACTGCGCACTTGAGCAAGCTGGTGCACCACTTTTGGGTCATGTGCTTTGTTAAACTTACAAGGACTGGCAACATTATCTTGGTGTAGTTGCAGTTGCAGGTGTAGTTGCAACTGTCTGGTTGCAACTGAGTCCCGGCCCCTGTTGCTTGCTGGCTGGGGGAGGGCTCCTAAGGGGAGCTCCCCGCTCATTGTGTCCCCCATAACGGTCTTGGCGGTTTGACTAGTAGTAGTTCATACAATTCAATTCACTCTGATGGAGTCTGGCTAAGCGCACCCAAAGCCTCAAGGCAGTTGACAAGCTCCATGCACGCCGGTACCGGAACAGTAAAGGTGCCTGGCAGGGCAGCGCCTCTACTGCAACTCTCCCTCTACTGCAATACACAACATACTTCAAGCGTGAAGCATGGCGTTGCGGGCGAGGTGCTGCATATGTATGTAATGCGTCAGTAAGCAAGGCAGAGCCAATGCAATGCAATGCAGCATTTGCAACCATGGTCTTGCAATGTGATTAAAAGAAGCTGCAGTTCCAGTCCGCGCGCGCGCCACCAAATAGGAGGCCGGGCGCCGGGGCCATGCCGGGGTGGGCCAAATCCATGGGGCACATGGGGCACACGTCCATTTCCGGCGCGGCCGTACGTTAGCATCAATCGTAGTCTAACAATCGTTGTATCTTCAACACACATCGACACGTACACAAATAGACGCTGTGAGTAGCATTAACTACCGTTAGGTGGCCATGCCGACTGGGTTTCCAAAGCCCCCGCCGTAAATACAGGCCGGGTGGGAACAGTAGAGTGGTAATGACCACAACAAAACAAGTTAGCAGTCTCCAGACTAGATACAGGCCAAGCGGACCTGGCGGACCGTCATCGCCATTGTGTCTAGCTCTATTGCTCGCGCTTCTGCTGCAAGGTAGGCTGAAAGGAAGTGTTGAATATGTTTTGATGTCGCTCCTCTTGGCATAGGCTGAGGCTTTGACCAGAGCCCTTGGACCGCACCCCATCGCACCTCCCCCTGTCGTGCTCCGCTTCAGCTGCGCACGCTGCGTGTCCTCTGGCTATCGGCTACACCCTTCTCCCTGGAAAAGGACTCCCGCCTGATGCCGAACAGGCCGCAGCGACAGTCGGTGTTAGTGCCAGCCCCGGGGGCAGTGGCAGCAACAGCTGGGTTGCAGCCGCAGCAAAGCTGTGTAGCCAGTCCACAACGTGTGTAGCCTTCACCACATCGGGTGCACTGGTCACACGACTGCCGGAGAATGCTACTTGGCCGAACCTTGAACCTGGCGCCGGCCGTTGCGATGGTGTCTACCTGCGGTCGGCTTTACTTGGTGAGGCTGAACCACAGTGGAGCGAGGCACGGTGGTAGCGGCACGTGCCATGCCTGTGAGGCGGGGGTATGCGTAAAACACGTGGCACGCGAGGCAGGGGTACCGGTATGCATAGACGCGCGGAACGCGAGCCTGGGGCCTTATGTGGGGATCCGTGCTGCACAGCGAGTGTGGCGCCTGGTCTTGGTCCAGGTGGCCGCACGGCGGGCATCTATGTACAGCAGACCTGCCTTGCTGCTGTGCCAGGCTTTGGGTTTCACCGTTACGTCTTCACCTGTTTTTCGTACATGCTGACAGGGGGCTGGCGCGAGGAGATGACCGGCGTGGAGGTGTCGCACGACTTCGACCTGCCGCTCACCTACTACCCCCGCGTGCCGCTGGCGGAGTGCGTGCTCCTGTGCGAAGCCACACCGGGGTGCCGCTCCGTGAGCTTCTCCGGCACTCTCTCACTCTGCTCGCTGAAGAGCGCCACGTGTGCGGAGGCTGGATTTGTCAGCGGCGGGTGCAAGCGGCGCAACACGTTCACCGAATACTGGGTGCACAAGGACAAAGCCAGTAAGTTGCGTGGCCGATAAGGCGGCCACTCCATTTATGGTGGCTGCTGGTCTGTCGTACAGTGTAGTACTCTTGTTTGGGCCAGGAATGTTCCCACAGCCTCTGCTGCTGGTAAATGTTACTTGTGCTGTCTTCCATAGTGTGCTCCGTACGTACCCGCTGTCCATGTGTCTTCAAGGACAACCCTGTCCTGACTCGCTCAGGCCTTGATCCTGCTGCCGGTTGGATGACTAAAACGCGCACCTGTGCCTGCCCCATTGCGACAGCCACGCGGGAGGTATCTGGTGGAGTGTGGCAGGATGGCGCCTTCTACTTTGCGACCTCTTCAGTGGCGGTGAATGCATCAGAAGCCCGCGCCCTGTGCGAGCAGCAGGGAGGGCAGCTGTCCTCCGTGCACCGCGACTCAGCGCTACTCACCGTACATCGCCTTCTGCAAAGCCTGGTGGCTCCATTTACGAGTACCGAGGGCGCCTTTGGGTCAGCAGGGAACATGACTACAATGCGCTTTTGGACAGTTGGACGACACGTGCCAGGCAGCAACGTGTCAAGTGCCAGTAGCGTCTCCTGGGACGACGGGTCCCGATTCCAGCTGGGAGCACGTAACATGACAGTGGAACGGCCGGGCGGCTGCCTGGCACTGGACGTCAGTTCGCCTGGGCTGAGTGATGTGGCACTTGCGGTTGTGGACTGCACGGAGCAAGCGTTTCCGCTGTGCACCTACTACCCAGCGGGTAAGATGTGGTGCTGGTTTGTGTAGATCCGGATTGGTGTTATCTAGGCCTGTGTGACATTTACGTACTGGGCTCCCCTGGGTAATGGCATGCCAGTCGCAGGCTGCTTCAGAGCGCGCAGCGGGATAGGGGGCATGTTCGGCGAGCTAGCACTCGCTGGCCATGTCACGACAAGCAAACCCTAACGCCTTACCCATTGCAATTGTATGCATGCCAACAGGCAAAGCTTTACGGTGGCCCCTACCTACCCGTGTGCGCTTGCAAACACTGGATGCAGGCACTGTGGTCAGCCGCGTCCAAGTGGACAGCCACGTGGCCATTCGCTACGATGATGTCATGACACGTGAGGACAACTACCTGTTCTGCAAGGCCAAGGGGGCAGGAGAGAACTTCCGCTTGTACGGCAGGCGCGGCACGGAGCTGGCGTCGTCAATGACAAGTACTATGGCCCACCTGTTCGCATGGTCCGATGGGTAAGCCGTTGCTTTGGGATGCAACATGCATGCTGCGTACGTCGGTGTCAGGACCTACCTAGGGGTGAAGTGGTGTCTTGAAGACTGCGCCTGGGTGGTGCGTCGTGCCCCAATGTCCTTGGCCATGTAGTGGCTTTTCCCCTTTGTTCTGTAATGCACTGATTGCATATGTGCCGCAGGACTCGTTCACCCTCGGGCACATATTTTTGGAGCGACGGTGTCTCTGTGCCCACCGAGGTGAGTCGACACGCTGTGGTATGCCTGCATTACCCGCCCTAGCTGAGGGCATGCGACGCCAGGTTTGCTCCCCGCCAAGTAAAACGGTTGGTTTGTTGCCCTCTGGCTGGTCGACTAGGCCCAAGGAGCGGCTTGCTTGGACACGGTGTTCGCTGCCCTGTAAAATGAACGGCAGTTGGCCATTAGGCATTTAACGACTGGCCTCCAGAAGACGTGGCTTTGGCTTATCCTGCCAACTTGCGTAATGCCCTCGTGGGAACCTGCGCACAGGTGCTGCTCCCAACCACGGCCGGTGACCCTGGCAACGATTGCATGTGGCTGCGCGGCTCCGCCAGCTTCTCCAACCGCTACTTGTTTGGGACCACCACATGCGACTCCCTCAACTACGCGCTTTGCTATTGGCCACCGCAAGGCGACGCCTACAAACTCGTGTGTAAGTGCACAGGCCTTTCCGTTAGCGTGTCCGGCACCCCCGGCTTTCTTTGAGCACTACTGAGGAGGAGCTGTGCAGCCATGCAACACTACCGGTAGTCCGGTACCGAGGCCCCATACACTGCCAGGCAGGAAAGGTCATGGACCTGCTGCCCTTGATTTTACGTGTTTGCCCTGCCTTCGTTTGCAGCCCCCTTGCCTCGAGAAGTGGCACGGGTGCGGCTGCTCGACAACTCGGCGCTGCTTTTCGTCGCCTCGGCGGCTACGTACCCGGCTGCACAGGAGGAGTGCAAGAGGCTTGGCGCAACGCTTGCGTCCGTGCCCAACAGCGACGTCAACGACCTGATTATCAGCGTACGTCGGCGCAAGAGCTACCAATCGTTGTATGCACGCACTTCACTGTAAACTCTGTAACTGCCGTGTGCTTGGGCGCATCAGCTTGACAGAGGTGACTTGATGGATCGCAACCAGCAGTGATGCACGCACGTGACGCCTGTATCCTGCGCAGACGTGGTTCGAGTTGGACCCGGCTACATCTACCTTGTTTCCCGCGGGTGGTCGTCGCGTGTTGACCTACCTGGGAGGCGACACGTCCACTGGGGTGGGCTTCAGGTGGCTTGACGGGTTGCCAGTAAACTACACAGGTATGTGCCAACCGAGGACAGGTGTCGCAGACCTATGCCGGGGGCTCAAGTGTATGCATGCTGTGAGGCGTGCCAACAGCGACGGATGTCACGGGGGAACTGCTGCTTTCTGGAACCTCACATGTTATGGCAGCGATCAAAGGCGATTTCTTGTTCGCTGGCGGTGGGATTCGTCACCTACCCCGGTTCGTCCGCGTGACGATGGGGCCTGGGACGGGGCATATGGCTGAAGCTGGTACCGGCACTTGCTTCGGTCGTGTGTGTTTGAGCTGGCTACACCAGTACTTGTGAGGGGCCAAACTCAAGGGAAAATCGCGACGTTGTTGTGCTGAACCGGTGTGATCATTGTTGTACTTTTGGCTCCTGTGGAGTGTGGACCGGCCGCTGGTGAGTGGTGATGTCATCTTCATAGACGTGAGTCCAACTGAAGCCCGGCACTGTGCTCCTGGCCTTGCCTTATACACTCTTGCAGGTCCTCAGTTTGGAGTCATCCTACCGTCTACGATCGGATGCCTCCGCATTACTACATCCCTCTCGCTGCTGCCAGGGCCAACTTGGCAGTTGGCCTCTGACACTGGTGGGGTCGTGTGCTTGCACAGTATCGACTGTAACTGCTTTAAATGTGTGAGCAACTCACACAATTTCAGGGATTGTGCCATTCATATTGCTTGGAATTGAACACTGAACTCCGTCCCGGTGCCCAGTTCCAACCTCTTGCCCCTGCTTGTCTCACAGATTGCAAGTTGGTCGCATCTAACTTTACTTGCCGGGCGCCAGCCAAGTCATGTAAGTACCTAAAGATAATAAGGACGAAGGGATGCTGTCCTGCAGAGTGTACGGTACCGGTACGTGCCATCAGTGCTGCTTTGCCCACACAACTTTTTGCGTTCCGCAGTGCCGTCACATCTCGCTGCCTGCCCATTGTCGAGTGTTGCCCCGCTCTAAGCTCTTTACCACCGTTGACGGCCTCCCGGTGCTTGCAGTCATCCAGCCAAGTGCGGTGATGGCCTCCCGCTCGTCGGTGTTCGAGCTCCACCTCAAGCTTCCACGCACCTTCGATGACGCGCGGGACACATGCAGGTGCGCGCCCAGACACCGCCCGGGGCAGCAACACTGGCTGCTTGCAGCAAAAGCAGTTAACGCAGTAGGATAACATGCTCAATCAGGCAGGTATTGCTAGGGTAAAGGTGCACCCTGTGCTACAGACGTCCTTGGCTCCTCCGTGGGTTACGTGTGCGTGCGGTGCCAGCGCGCAGCTGCATTCGCTCATGCATCCGCAGCTGTGCCCTACTTGCAGAGCCCGAGGCGGGGACTTGGCGTCGTTGACTGCTGACCGAGACTTTGAGGAGATACAATCCTTCATATTCAGGTATGGCTGTACGCCTGTGGAATGTTCGCCGGCCTGTGACATGTAAGCAGGAGTGAATGCAGGCGTCTTGTCCTGGTTTACTTATCCTTTAATAGTGCTGCTGAACGTTGCAAAGGATTCTGGCAACAACGGCTTGGAGCTACTGGAATTTGTGGCAACCTTGCACGTTCCTTTTGCTGCGTCGTCCTTAAACACAGTCCCGGCCCCTTAACTTCAGGCTGCGCCATGAGATGGGTGATCCCACACCAGTCACTGCGGATAATTGGAGCTACTGGTTAGGAGCAACCTCAAATTCGACAGGTTGGTTCAACCAACAGTGCCAACGTTGTGGTACACTGTGCGCTTGGCCACAACACCGGTATGCATTGCAACTGCTGTGCCTGGTTTGGTCCTCCCAGGTCAAGTCCTCAAGGACTTCTACTGGACGGATGGGCAGCAATTCGACTTTCCCATTCCTTTGTGGACATCACCGAACACCGTTCCTGAGGACAGATCGATACCTGCCGGCACGCGAACGGCCCTAACACTGTCGGCTGGCTGGGGTAGGTGCCCCGGTGCAAGGCAGCACAGTTGTCAGTCGATAGCGTGGTGCGTGGAGCACCAACCTTGATAGGCTGTGCGCGGTGTCCAACTGTACGTACGGCATCATGGCAACACCGCAGCCTTAGGACTGAGGACGGGTGTGCAATGCAGGTCAGCCAGGCCTGGCGCGCCGCCGTGCACACCACAACTTTCCCTTCCTTTGCGAGACGCCCATCGGGAAGCCCCTCGCAACACAGCAGGTAAGGACAGCGGCGCGTTCAGCCCTGATGCACGGGCACCTGTCCATGCCATCATGCTTACGCAACACCACCCTGACCAGTTACCGCACATCTACGGTTGGATGCAACAACCCACTGTCCTGTTATTGGGGCATTTTCATTCATCGGCGGTGTGGCTTGTTGTTTTCTGAGCACTCCTCTCACCCGCGCTTGTACTGTGCACAACGCCCTAGGCCTCCGATGGCACCACCTACGACGTCCTGGCCACGCCGTACGCCCTGCCGTACCACGCGGCGGCGCAGGTGTGCCAGGCACGTGGCGGCCACCTGGCGGGCGCCTCAACCGCAGAGCAGCTGTCCATCATCTACCACCTGTGTTCTGCTGCCCTGCGCTCCCTGCCGGGGTCCTCCCGCGGCAGCTTCGCCAGCCACGACCTGCCCACAGCGTGCTGGGTGGGGCTGTTCTGCCCCGCCGGGTGGGCCACGGACGGGAGGGTGCAGGAGGGCTTCGGAGCGCGGGCCTGGCTGCGCCTGGCGGCACTCCAGCCTGACAAGTGGGTTGGCAAAAACAGCAGCGGCATCCTGCCCGGCTCTGGGAGCACGTGCAGCTCCGTTGAGGACCTGGTGTGGCTGGGCGGGCGCAGCGTTGCCGATGGCGCAGACGGGGCGGTTGTGGGCAGCATCCAGGCGGCAGCAGGGAGCCTGAGCCTTTCTGCCCGCTGCGCTGCGGCGTTTCCGACCGGTGGCGCGTCGGGCAATGGAACAGGCGGGCAGCTAGGCATGACGGATTGCGGCGCCTTTGCAGCCTTTGTGTGTGAGCGGCCAGCAAGCACCGGCAACAGCACCAGCCCTTCCAACAATACAGCAGCTTCGGCAGCGGCTTCTAGCACCACTGACACTGTGGTAGTCCGCGCTAGCAGTGTCAGCGGTAACGCCCCGCCAGGGAGCCTTCCCGCCACAGCGCGTTACATGGGCTGCTACTCACCGACGACCAGACTACGGAGCAGCAGCGGCGCATCCAGCGTTGCTCCGCTTCCGGTGCTGCTGTCCGCCGCCGTGGGCTCCTACGAGGCCTGCTACAGCCTAGCAACCGCGTCCGGCATGTCCCACTTTGCGCTGAGCAGCGATGCGGAGTGCTGGGGCGGCTGGGAGCCGCCCGCCACGCCGTTCGTCAAGATGACCGACGACGTGCAGTGCCGCGCCGTGTGCACCAACGAGGCGCCCAGCCCTGCCACGGCCTCATCCCCTCCAGGCCCGAAGTGTATGGCTACTGGCTACTCAGTGGTCTTCTCCTTGGGCAACGAAGCAGCGCAGGACCAGGCCCCTCCCACCACCACCACCACGCCCTACGTGTGCATGTCGGAGCAACTGCTGGCGGCCCCGAATGCCACCCTGGTGGGCCAGTTGCACGTCAGCCCGTCGCAGCTGTCCGCGTGCGATGCCCTCTGCTCGCGGCTGCCGGCTTGCGACATGTACGTGTACGACACTCGGTCCCTGGCCTGCATCCTGCTGGGGCTGCCGTACGCAGCGAGGCTGGCGGACATGCCCCTCCGCGATGCGCTGTGGGCGAGGGCCACGTGCGTCAAGGCGGCGCGCATAGTCGGTGGCACGGTCCTGCGCGAGCTGCCCATAGCAGACCCTGCAGTCGTCTCCAACACGACAGCAACCGACACGGCCTACCTGTGCAGCCCGCAGCTGTCGTCCATGTTGGACACCGCCGTACCCGCCTGGTCGCCGTCCCACGGGTCGCTGGTCCCCGATGCAGACACGTGCTCGCGCTCGTGCTACGTGAACGCGTCGTGCCACGGGTTTGTGGTACGGCAGCAGTCCCTTCCCGACGGCAGCGTGCAGTACACGTGTACGACACACGGCTCCATCGTAAAGGGACGCACCGACGCCTGGATGCAACAGCGGCCGTGGGTGTGGCTCCCGGGACTCAGCTCTCTTACTGCGGACGGTGCCAATGGCACGGTGGAGGGCTGCCTCATGTTGGAGCGCCTGGCCCCGCCGCCGCCGTACGTGTGCAGCGACCACGTGGACGTGGCGGGCTGGGAGCTGCAGCGGCTGGACGGTGTGGACGAGCAGGGCTGCAGGGCGGCGTGCGACTTGGACGAGCAGTGCTCCGTGTACGTGGTGCAGCAGGAGGCACCCGAGGCGCCGCCGAGTTGTAGCCTCAGGTGGGCATGAATGGTGGCAGCAGACTACCGGTACACTACCAAGGTGTGGTATCAGCAGGGCCGTCAGCATTGCTGCCTAGCTGCGCTTCTTTTATGCGAGGACGAGGACGTAGCAAGGCCCTGAGGGTTACTGCTGCACCGTGCTGCAAGCACGGACATGCATGTACGAGAGAACGCGGGAACATCATTCTGCTACTTTGCGCACAGTCATTTATCTTCGCGCGCACATCCTCAGCCGTTGTGAACTGTCTTGCTACTTACGCGTAGGTTTCGCGCGTTCTACAACATGACCACGAGCTTGGCCGCCGTGCGTGGCACCAACAACCGGCCCACAGCGACCAGCACCGTCACCTCCGTGCGCAGCTGTCTGCACGCATACCGCCTGCTGGTCACGTTCGGGTCAACTGTGGCGGGACGAGACACACGACATGTGCGACTGGGTGTAGGTACGTGAGGGCTGCGCCGACATGACAGAGCATCAGTGAATCTCTTTATGCGTGGGCGGAATGTTGCATGCCAGGGCGTTGGAATTTCAAGCCTGCCTGTTGCCTGCCGTTTGTGCGCATACTGGTCAGCTTAGTACCGGTACGCATTCCTCACAATGCTCACGGTGTACGTGTGGGTGCCAAGGAAGGCAGTGCAAGCTGTGCGCCCCACTCATCCTCACATCCCCACGACCTCACCCGCGTATGTTACCGGCGCAGACCACTCATGGCACGTGTGTGTGCCCGGCATGGACCTCATGGGCGTGGACACGCTTGGCGTCTCGAGTTCGAATGAAAACGACTGCTCTACGGTAGGTCGGGCCTGCAGAGGGGCGTGCTTTACCGTTCCTGCCTGTTGTACCGGTATGCTGGGACGTGGCTAGGGGCCTGGCAATTAGCTAGAGCATGCGGGATCACAAGTCTACGCAACATGCAACAAGGCATTCACCATGGAGTTTTCCGTAAGCCTTGGGGCCTGGGAAACCTGAACCAGCGTCCTGGCCGTATATGATTACTACCTGTGCGCTGAGCTGACTGACACGACGATTTTGTGCAGACCCATATGCTCTCTGACCTCGGACCGCTGGCCTTTGCAAGTGTTAACGCTTAAAACTACCAATTGCCCACGCAGGCTTGCTCCCGAGTGGCTACCTGCACCTACCTCATCCTCACCGGCGACTCACCGCGCACCGGCTTCTGCTATGCCAAGTACGACCCAATGGTGTTCCACCTACAAGCCTCGGAGTTCCCATCCATGGGCGGAATAACACGTCTTGATCTGGTGGGTTTACAAGTTCTGTGTCGATATTGCATGGCTGCCTTAAGGACTACGGTAGACTCCCTGTGCAGTACAGGGACCTAACTGCCAATCTGTCGATACCCTGCCACTGCATTGCAGAAAGGAATTGGAGACACGTGCCTCAACATGGACCGCCTGTTGCCTCGCGCGCCGCCGGAGCTGGTGTGCGGCACGCAGTACAGCGTGGCGCTGCCGCTCCTGGCCCGTATCGCGCCCTCCAGCGACGTCCCCAGCCCTGCAGCCAACACCACTGCTGGCACCCCAGTCGCCATAACCAACAGCAGCGGGCCCTTCGCGTGCGAGGCCCTCTGCCTGACCAACTCCTCGTGTGCTGGGTACACGTGGGCGGCGCACAACAGCACGTGCACGCTCGCAGCCGTACCCCGGCCAGGCTCTGCAGGCAGCGGCCAGTCGCTCCTTGTTGCCGGCCCCAACGCCCTGGCCAGCCAGTCGTGCATGCACGTCCCCCGGCTCATGGCAGCGGCCAGGGCCCTTCTACCCGGCAACACGACGGGCGGCGGCGACAGTGGCAGCAGCGACGGCACTGGAGCTGTTGCAAGCACTGGCGCACACGTGCAGGCGTACAGCGAGTGGCACTACTGCGTCCCAGGGCCTGGCCTGGGTCTCCTGGCATGGGCGGGACCGGATCTGATGGCGTCCTACGCTATGCCACGGCTTGCCGGTGAGCCGGCGGACAGCCCCGCCTGCATGCGCGCATGCAGCCGCATGTGCACGGTGCGCCAGGGCTGCCAGGCGTTCAGCGTGGTGCAGCGGAACGCGTCGGCCAGCGACGAGCCGGCGTGCTTCCTCCTCGGGTGGGCCGCCACTGCGGCCTACGCCACGTGGACGGGTGCTGCTCCCGTACGGCCGTACGGCATAGGGTCGTCCCAGACATGCGTGTCGCTGTCGCCGGAAAAGGCCATGCTGGCTGGTCCTGGCGGAACCATGCGCCTGGACGCCCGGCCGGCTGCCGTACAGGCGTACCGGGCCAAGCAGTACAGCCTGTACCTGGCCCCGCTGCCGTACGACGATGCGGCCGCCCACTGCCAGGGCGCCGGGGGGCAGCTGGCGTCGTTCGGTAACCAATCGGAGCTGGACGTTGCGACGGTGCTGCTTCTGCGGCAGTTCGCCCAGGTGCAGCTGCAGCCAGATGAGGGCTTGCCGTTGCAGCCCGCGCCGTTCTGGACGGGCCTCATGTACGGCAACACCACGTCGCTCGCCGCAGACGGCTGCACGGGTTGGTGCTTCAGCCACGGCCGGCCCACGAACAGCAGCCTGGTGCTGTCGCTCCTCAACACTAAAGCGAGCGGTGGCGACGGCCTGCAGTGTGGGGCCCTATCACAGCAAGGCTCGGGAGCTTCACGCGTTGTCGAGTTCTTGGCTGGCAGCTGCGACACGTGGCAGCTGCCCTTCATCTGTGAGGTGTCCATGCCGCGAGCCGCAGTTAGCGAAGAGGGTGCAGAGCCACCTGCCCCGGTGCAGCTGTTCCCTGGTGCCACGGGCTACGCCGACGCACAGGCCCAGGCCGCTGCTGCCGGCGCAAGGCTGGCGGTGCTGGACCTCGCAGCGTCGACAACGCCAGCGGCAGAGCCGTCCACAACGCACCGCCGCAGCCTGCTGTCTGACGCCGCGTCGGCAGTGTTCCCAAACGTGTCCGCGGCTGTAGCTGCCTGCGGCGCGGGGCAGCGGCGCTCCAGCGGCTGCTGGGTGCAGGTCCTGCCGCCAGCGGACGCGTGCAGCAGCACCAGCGGCGCCGCCAGCCCTCTCTGCGGCGCCCAGGCAGCCTTGGTGATAGACAGCAGGGCCGGCGTTGCTTCAGATGCCGCGTCCCTCGCGCAGCAGCTGCTGGACTCGTCCGAAAGCTCGCTCGGCCCTACAGGCTCGAGGTGTGCTTTGGTGCTGTACGACGCTGCCACGCTGTCGTACAATACAAGTACGGTGCTTTGCACCACCCCAGGGGCCTTCCTCGCCTCTGTTGTCGACCCGGAGGCGCCCGTCCGTGCAGCAGCCGCTGACTTGAACCCGCTACCCGTGGAGTCGAGCCCTGGCCCCGAACAGCAGCCCTCTGACCCGCTGCAAGACACCCAACCACCGTCAACTCCAGCGCCACAGCAGCAGGGCGACGTTGGGGGCCTGTCGGGTGGCGCCATTGCCGGGATTGTGGTGGGCAGCGTCGTTGGCGCGTTGCTGCTGCTGGCTGCGGCGGCAGTCATCGCCGCACGGCACCGGCGCAATGGTGCTCCAAACGCTCTCGACAGCAGCAAGGACGTGTCCAAGGGGGACACGGAGGAAGCAATCGGAGCCTCGGACCTCTCTGCACCCACAGCCAAAGCTAAGTACGGTCCAGCAAACCGTGGCGGCGTGCATACAGTCCGGGCAGGGGCAGCCGCCGTGGGTAAGCATGGCGGTAAAAACAACGACCCGGCCAGTCCCTCGTCCACGGAAGAGGTGTCGGTGGTTCTGGACCAGGAGGCATCAGTGGGCGGTACTAGCTCGGTGCCATCGCGCGCACCCCAGGCGGCCATGGCGGGCAGCAGCTACCGCAGCGAAGGGTCCTCCCCTGCGCCCAACAGCCTTCAGCGGCCCACGCCCAGCAACACCGACACGCCCACGCGTGCGTCAGGCTCCGCACCGACTTCGACCCACAGCCCGGCGCCGGCCCGCCGCCAGGTTACCGCAGCTGCTGTGGCAGCCGCGCTGTCCGCCAGGGCCCGCAAGCTTGGCAATGACAACACTACCAACTCATCGACCAGCAGCGCCATGACAGTTGGTACAGGCCCAGTGTCGATGGGCACCTCCACGTCCACAGACCCCTTACCTGGCGGCAATCTGCCGACGCCGGGTTCCGCCACCGCGACCGGTTCGTACGGCACAGGTCCGCAAGGCGGGTCGCGTACACCCCCGTCGCAGGAGGGTGCGCAGGAGGGTGCGCAGGCGGGCCAGCCCGCGGGGCAGGGCTTGCTGCAGCAGCTGCTGGTGATGGCGCGTGACCCTGACCACAGCGACGTGACGTGGCGCATCGACCCCGGGCGGGACGTGGCGTGGGACACCAACGAAGTGCTGGGCAAGGGCACCTTCGGCATCGTGTACCGCGGCACGTACAAGTGGGTACCGGGCCCGCAGGAGGGGTGTGGGTTGTGGGGGCGCGGCAATGCATTACAGACAGAAGATGTGCGCGCTCTTTCTCCAAGCGCGTAGTCCGCAGCACAGGCCCTATGCTGCCACAGCCTCATTGGCCCGTTTACTGGCAAGTCTGAACTAAAACCGTGACGTTGTAGCACGGAAATCGGTCTTGCCCCAGATGTAGACATGTCCGCATTGGCCCGTGTGCAACGATTTACGTTCTGCAGGGGCCAGCCCGTCGCCATCAAGACGGTAAACCAGTCCTCCCCCTCCGACAAGGACGTGGACGCCGTGCGCGCGCTGCTGCACGAAGCGCGCATCCTGGCCAAGGTGCGCCACCCCAACGTGGTCACCTGCTACGGAGGCTGCATCACGGAGGACAGCGTCTTCATCATCGAGGTGCGGCGCTGGTGCACGGCGTTGGGGGTGGCGCGCAACTGTCTCGGTAGTCCTCCCTCCACCAGTGCTAACCGCGTTTCTACCATGTCGTTTGCCTAGTGTCTAACTGTGTCGGCATGCCTCCTTGCTCCTCCATTCTGCGATTGCTTCCTCAGGAGCTGATGGCCACGAGCCTGAGCCAGCTGATGAAGCAGAGCTCCGGGCCGCTGCCGTTGCCCATGGTGCTGCACGTGGGCATGGACATTGCCAAGGTGTGTGTGGGGGGGCGGGGAGGGGAACCCGGGGGTGTGGGGCCGCCCGGGGCTTGGGGAAGGGATTGCCAGAAGGGACCTAGCAGCAACGCGGGCGCCATGCTGGGCTGTGCAAGGTTTTTTCGTGATCCACCTTTAACGTTGAGCAAGGCTCCTTAGGGTCGAACGGTGTGTTTTAGAGGGCTGGCATGTGCATGCATTAACGACAGCTTGACCAGGGGCAGCGACAAACGGTGTTTGGGCCTTGCGTGTCCGTGCAACGTGAGGCGGACTTTCCCCCTCTGAAGCCGTCGTCCATCCCGCCGCCCTGAGCAGGGCCTGTTCCAGCTGCACCCCACCATCGTGCACCGCGACCTCAAGCCCGACAACGTGCTGCTGGACGAGGCAGGCATCGCAAAGATCAGCGACTTCGGGCTGGCCAGGTGCGGGGGTACTGGTGTGGTGGTAGTGGTGCAGGTAAGCTGCACACGGTCAATGTACCTCAGGGGTGTAGGCTTGCTTGAAGGGCATGGCTGAATACCAAGACAGCCGGCAGCGGCACTCGAACTACCAAGGGCCTAAGTTTGTTGCGCCACTGACACGTGTCACCCTCAGGTTCAAGATGCACAGCTACCTCATGTCCACCAACCACCTGGCCGCGGGAACGGTAAGAGGCATGCCGGAGCGCGGCTGCTGGTGCTGATGGACCATGGCCGTTGTGCAGCCTGCCTTGTGGGCTCCTCAAATGCTGCTGGGGTCAACACAGTAACGTACGGCGGCGATATGGGCCCTGACTTCCCCGTGCCCTGCAGCTGCCCTTCATGGCCCCTGAAGTGTTCGACCAGAAGCTCTCGGGGATCTCAGAGAAGGCCGGTGGGTGGACACGTGCGAGAGCGGCACAGAGCCTGCCACATGCCATACGCCATGTAGATGGATTTCTGCTCATATCACATGAATGCCCTGTACAAGAGGTACCGGTAGCAAGCAAGGCGGCGCGCCAATGCGTCTCGGCCCCTGACACTCCTGCCCGCCGCCCCCGCCCCCCGCAGACATCTACTCGCTGGCCATGATCCTCGTGTCCATGCTCATCAACCAGGCGCACCCCTGGAAGGACTACCACTACGCTGCTATCGCATTCAAGGTGCGTGCCGCAGACCTGCTGTCGCGGCTAAGGTCCTGCTGTAGCAACGCACACGGCCAGTGACCGGAGCTAGGTCCGTGCTGTTGGGAGCACAGGGCCCTTCTATGCACCGGGCAAGAGACACCACTAGGTACATAGATAACCATGCTGCCCCTGCACCGTGTTCAGGTGTCCGCGGGAGAGCGCCCCGAGCTGCCCGCCGACCCCGCCCGCTGCCCGCCCCGCCTGGTGGGCCTGCTGCGGCGCATGTGGGCGCAGGACCCGGGCCGCCGCCCCGGCGCCGCAGACGTGCTCAAGCAGCTGGGCATCATCCTGCGTGACGAAATGACGGAGCCGGGGGCGGGGGCAGCAGGGACGGCGGGAGGGCGGCAGACGGGGGCGGCTGGCTCTGAGACCAACAGCGCCGGGGGGAGCAGCGGTCTGGGTTTGGGGGGACGCGGGTGACCGGGCTCTGGTGAGGGAATGGGCTGTGTGGGACAGGGCAGTGTGGCCGGGAGGTCGTGGTTTGTGCGGGGGGACGGAAGGTGTGGGGATGGTTGGCAGCTGGTCGTGAAAATTGCGTTTGTGGGCATGAGCTGTTGGTGTTCAGTGGCGACAAGTGCAGACGCACGGCATACTCAGTATGCTGTAACTGCACGCTGTGAGTGCACGCAATTGGCGGTGTGAGGTGTGCACATGGTTGCTCCTTGAACGGTGGCAGTAACAACACATGTTCGCAGGCAGCTGGCCCAAGAGGCGGGGCTGACTTTATTATATGTTAATCTATGTTATGCTACTATGTGCTCATGCTGTACTTGCGGCCGGCTAAAAATAACTTGCTACATACTGCTTGGCCTGGTTTGGTGCGAGTGCTGGGTATAGCAGGATGCGGTGGATGTCGCTCTCTGTTGCCGGTACGGCGCCGGCAAATAATAATGTACATTCTTTCTTATGTATGCATGTATGTATGTTGCAGCACATGTGACGGCGTAGTGGTATGGGTGCGTCATGCGTGCCCCCTGGTAGCCTAATCAATGGTGACAGGACGGCCTGCAAGTGCGCCTTCGATGTGGACGGCCCCCTTGTTTGCTGTGGTGTTATAACATATCCTATTATGGAATAATGGCTGGTATGTGGTACCACGTGCGTTGACTCCTTGAAGGAGGTCAAAGTGACACGTGTCTAGATGACACGTGTCGTAGGTTTGTGGACGGTGGGGACACAAGAACCTTGCTTTCGGGCTTCCCACAAAGGAGACGGCGGAACGCGTGATCACTTGGTACGGTGGATAACGGACGCTATGTTGTCGGTGGTCTATGGACGAGCGTGGGCTTGACACTCCTGCCTGGCAAGGGCATACCGAATTTTGCGTACCTGCGTTCGACTTGCGTCCTCGCACAGCCGCTAGAACTCTACTGCTTTCTAAATTGTTCGCATCCTCACGGACAACTAGTTCACTAACATTCATACTTCCCTGCGTAACGAAGTCTAAGCAGACTGGTTTGACCGAAAGACCAAGCGCGGGTAACTACAACGAGGCCAGGAAACAGACATCACACTACGAGTACACATGACTGAACGAGGGATAGTCGTCTATGTATCAAACCTGGCTTACGAGGCCACTGGCGATTCGGTCGCGGAGGCGTTCGAGAAGGAAGGCTACGAAACGGTAAGCGTCGACAGCTTATACTAGCCTTCCTGTAACTAAGAGATGCTGCGGGTAGCTACGCCGGTCACAGAATGACCAGGTCCTAGGGTGTAGGCGGAAGCCCGCAGACGTTCAGTGCGGAATACCCTTGTATGCCCCAGCGCACCGAGGCTTACCCTCCCCAAACGACCGAAGTTTTGCGCCTCCTCACCCACGTGTCGTGTGGTGATGAACAGGGACTTGAGTGCACCATGGAGCTGTTCTGCGGAAAGCCTGGGTTGACGCCCCCAGTCCTTTCCCTGACTCTTCCCCAGCCCCTGACCCGGGCCTTGACCCTGACCCTGCCCTCCTGCATCTGCCCCTACCTTGCTCCACACAGGAGCACATCGAGCTTATAAAGAAGGGTAAGTTCACTACGTCTTAGGTGCATGTGGTGACCATCAGTTCACAAGCTGTGACTTCCAGCCTAGTCATGCATGTGTGGGGCGTAACGGGCCTGCGCCCCAAGAGCTTAGCCGCCATGTGCCAAGCGCACGGGCATAACCACGTACTACATTACCATTACGCAGGCGCCGGTACACGCACGAAATCGTGCGGACTTGCTGCGGTCACGCTGAAGGAGGGGACGGACCTGACGGCCGTGTGCAAGGCCATGGACGGCAAGGTGCGGGGGTGGGAAAGGTCCCTGGTGCGGGAGCAGCACATGGGCCGCTGCGTGTTTCGGCACTCAGGTCCTATTCCAGCGGCCCCTGGCCAGGGCCTCAGTGGCTGCACGTGGGTGCTTGCAATTGCGAATCCTGCCCAGCATACAACTGACAACGAATGTTATGTTGCTTGGGCAGCGCGTGCTAAGCAAGCCCTTACTTTGTGGCCCGGCCCACAGGCGTGCTTCGGGAGACCCATGATTGTGAGGGCTGACAAGTTCTGCAATGACGACCTGGCGTATGTACCCTCGCGGGCGGCTGCTTAGCTGCCAGGCCACGAGCGCACAACGGAGCGCCCTTGCCAAGGGGAGCTCCCCTGGTCCTTACTGCAGTTCCAGGGGTTGGTTGCTTGGTTGTAGGCACGGGTGCCCGTCGTTGTATGGTGCAACTTGGGGCGCCGGCACCCGGGCGCTATCGTGCGCTTAGAGGGGCGTTAAGGGGCAATCTTAGCCGTTGGTAACGCAAGAATTGGGGCTGCGGGCAGCAGCTGCAAAGCTGTGGGACTGGTGTGGGAGCTTGCTATTATGCGTGCGTGGCTGTGTCTGGGTCAGGGACCGGATGCCCGTGCCGGTTGTCGACCCGGTGGTGGAGATGTGTGGCCCAGGGGTGTGGCCCCTGGTGTGGCCTGTGACTTTTTGACAGCGTGCCTTTGTAAATATTGCCGAGTCAAAGCGGTTGCAGGTCTGGGATGGAAATCTCGTGGTTCGCTAATGCGTTCCGGTGATGTCCTCATGGTATTAGCGGGGTTGCAGAGGGTTGCAGGACAGGAGGCCCTTGTACCGGTGCGGTTTTGGCGGTGGTTAGGGCCTGCAAATGTTGCCTCCACTGCATATTGTGCGACGAAGTTATGGCTGCACATTGGCCAGACAGAATCGGTGCTACTGTAACGTGCCAGCTGCGCTGTTTACACTCTGCTTACAACTCCTGCCACGAGGGCACGTAGAGCAGGCAACAGGTAAGCATTACGCCGTGCCAGCTGCCTTACGGTAGTGCCAGACAGCAGGTATTTCGTGCATGTCCGTACTGGTGGTGGCGCCAACGCCTTTCCGTCTACCAGAGAGGGCACAATGGTGCACATACGCAGAAGAATGCGTATCTCTGCCATATCAGCCTCGCAATGCATGCACCTCAAGGCTTCACCGCAGTAACAACACCACGTTACCGGTCGGTAAGGCGGCAGCATCCATGCGTCTTTGTACTCATGGCGTATGGCGTCTACCGGTATTGGTCGTACAGGACCCCAGATCCGCCCATAATCGTTCGCAGCGGACTTTCGGCCATCCAAGCTTCAGAGGCAGCCCCCGCCGATTGACCATTTGTGAGCAACGCAATGAGCAGGCAGGGGGGAGGGCCCGTCGACTGGGCGAAAACAATTGAGCTCCTCAGGGGACAGCAGACGCCCACCTCAGGCCAGGCTACCCAGCTGCTCAGCCTAGCCCGCCGTCCCACGGGCCACGGCTCATAAGCCCCTAGCACCCTGATTTACACCTTACAACACACTCCTTCCTTTCTGCCTGGCGAGCGAGCGCATCACGATGCACCCTCGCCGTGGCGGCCCTGTCCCCGGCCCCCTGGCCCGGCCCTCCGTCCGGAGCTGCCCCCGCCCCGCCCGCGCCCACGGCCGCGGCCCCCGCCCCGGCCGCCCTGCTGCTGCCGCCCACGTGCCGCAAGGGGAGGCAGGGTCTCGTCCGGCCCTGCAAGACAGCCGACAGGGAGCAGCGAGAGAGCACACGGTCGGGCGGAGTGGTCAGCTTAGCCCAAACGACCATCGGCGCTGGTAGGGACCGGACCGTGGGGTTATCCGGAACCTTCCCGCCGAGTGCGGCGCTGAGGCCAGGCCCTGCTACCTGCCACTTGCATGCCCGGTTGCCAGCCACTGAGACCTCCACCCTCGATGGATACATTGCTCGCCCTGGAGCAGCATAAGATTGGTACCGCGTACTGAAACGCGCAGCACAGCATGCCAAACCACGCCCACCTGACGGCAGCTTGACGCCCGTCTCCCGCTCGATGCGCTCCTTGAGCTGCTGCAGCACGCGGATCTGCGCCAGCTTCTGGGGCGACAGCTTGTGCCACAGGATGCCGGCGGGCTTGGCGAGGGAGGTGTTGGTCCGGATCACCTGGAGGGCATGCATGCAGCAGGTGCGGTGCACACGGGGGGACGCACGTTGCGGTGCATTCAGTCATGCATGCACTGTGACCTGCAGCAGCGCAGCACGTGCATTACAGCGGCAGAACCGGTACGTAACATGCGTCGCAACCGTCACGACTACCGTATTGCTTGCGGAACTTCGCACATAGCCCCCTTCGTTTGGCAACCATATGTTATCATGGCCCTCGACACTTGTGCCATGTTCTGCATGCGTGGTAGCAGCAGCTGGGCGTAGTACAACATGGGGCTGCTTCCGTGAGCTGCTTCCGTTTTCGGCCCCCGCCCCCTTACCCTAGTTTTACGCACCTGCGTGGGCGTGACGATCACGTCCACCGGCACGTCGTGCTCCAGCATCTTGGACACGTCGATGGTGCCCGGCTGCAGCACCTGCGCGGAACAGACAGGCACGGTACGGCGTACGGGTCTCTATCTGTCCGTAACCTCTTCCGGCATAGTTCTTGGCGGCGCAATTGCTCCGCTAGCTGCGTGCATCCCGAGTCTTTTCCCGTACTCCACTTATTCCACACAAGACAAGGAATTACGTCGCACCTCCGAAGGCCACTGGCCCCACCTGGCAGTCGTGCACGGTGGTGACCACCAGCGTGTTCTCGTCGATGGCACCCATCCACCGCAGGATGCCGTACTCGAGCTCAGCGAAGCCCTGCGAGATGGAACGAACACCTGTTGAGGAAGCCCCAAAACGCCGCGGCCAGACTACAATCTAACACCCTCGTGGCCCCTTCTTGCACGGCACAGACACCAACTTTACCGGAAGTTGCATTTCAGCGGCCCAGGCACATCAGTCATCACCGGCCCTGCAAACCTGTGTGACCTCACCTCGCCCTTGCCCAGGCGCGCCCCACTGGCGGGGTCCACGCACGAGGAGCCAACCACGATGAGGTCCACCTGCCGTGACGGCGACAACAGGCAAATGATTCACTACACGCGCAATGTGGTGGTGGACGCAGCAGGCATAATGGGGCAAGCAAAGCGGGGACGGCACGACGGTGCCCGAGGCGTCCGTGCCTTAGCGCAGCTGCGCAGCTGCGCTAGCAGCCGCACCGGAGGCCGGGACCTGGCATGCAGGGCAACAAAGGGCAACAGCAGGCGACTTGCCAGGCCCTTGCCTCACCTTAATTTTGGTGTCCAGAGACAGTGGCTCACCGTACTTGGCAACCCCTGGACGGATGGGACGAGGTGTAATGCGTATGCGTGACTGGTAACGAGGCCCGAGCGCGCATACACTTACGCAGCGCATGCCCCATGAGACGCAACAGGGTGTAGAGCCAGCCGCTTAACGTACGGTACGGGAGAGCTATCATGCAGCACGTCAGCTAAGGCTTTGCCCGCCCGAGCCACGAACACAGCCGCAGGTCTCGCGTTGCCAGCACGCCGCTGTTGCCGCAGCTCCCCACACAGGAGGCAGGGGTCCCCACCGCCCCACCTGCGCTGGTGCACGCCTCATTCAGGTCCTTGGGCGGGAAGCTGGTAGAGGTGAGGCGGCTGAAGAAGCCGGTGCGCAGGCGGGGCTGCGGGGAGGGGCCGGGGCGTGCAGCGGCACACGGCAGCTGCCTCAGCCGGGGGTCCTAACCCTTCAGCGCCGCCTGCTAAACCAATACCGCTTGAAGACATGTCGCCGCGCGAACAGCTGCTGGGCTGAGTGTAGTGTGCTGTAGTTTGCTGAACCCACTCCACAGGCCCCACCTGCGGCGTGAGCAGCACCTTGCCACGCTGCAACACCAGCTGTCGGACCTGCGGCAGGGCAGCGGCATAAAGAAAGGAAAGCTGTCAATGCGAGCAGGCAAGGCGAAATGGCACGTAAGCACCTGACAGCGAGCCAAAGCGCCTGGGGCAACGAGTAAGCATTGCATCCACACACAATATACAAGTGGACTGCCCCTGCCTTAAAACGCTCCGTACAGCTACTGAGTACGGGCATGCCTGCCGTACCGTCTTCTGCGGCGTGTCGGGGTTGACCTTGACGCACTGCGCCGCCACGAACTCGGGCAGGTCGGCCAGGCGCTGAGCCGCGACGTCGGCGTTGACGAAGTTGGGGATGCGATGGTGCACCGGCCGAGGGAACCTGGCGGCCGTGGGCAGGAGGCCGGGGGCATGTTGCGGGTGTCATGTGGCGCATAGGGCGCGGGGCAAATATCGTAATCAGGTTGGAGAGACGTGCTGCTAAGTTAATTCCACGTCACATGATGCGTTGTCGGCGCCAGGTGTAAATGTGAGCATGCAGGGGGGGTGCTTGCACACCAGGCGAGGCCCCAAGCTTCCTTAACGTTGGCCCAGTGCCCCGCCCCAATGCAGCGCGCGCAGAACTCAGCGCCTGAGCGGAGGCCAGTGTCGGCACCGCGTAAGCTGGTGCTGTGTTTCTGACGGATGTGAGTTACCTGGCAATGTCGTTTTCCTCCATGAAGTCCCAAATTTGCTTCCGCAGCGCCCACTTCCATGCGCCCGCCACGCTGCCGGGCAGCTGCTGCTCCGCCGCCGTGTCCGCAGCCAGCTGTGCACGCATGCCATTGCGGGCCTGGGGTGGAGTCAGAGTCGGGTTGCAGTAGAATATGCCATTGCTAAGGCTGTTAGCCCGGGGGCATGTGGCACAGGCACGGAACGTATGTGAGGCACATGGACCCTGGGACACGTGTCACCTATTCAATCCAATGCCTGCTGGAGGTACTGTAGAAATAGCTCGCTGCCTTGACGAGGGGGCAGCATGATTCCAGTTGCGGGTGCTGTTGCAGTCACCTGCTCATCCAGCTTGAGGCGTTCTGCATCAAATGCCTCCTTGTCGAAGGAAGTCGGGGCACTTGCATCCCCGGGGCCAGCCCGCGCTACCGTCGCCATGCGTAAAGAAGCGGTACTTCTGTATGTGTTGTAATACCCTTTATGGGTTGCCGAAAGTGCGTTGAGCGGTCGCGCTGCGCAACTCGTCCGGGCGGTTGGCACGTTCACAAGTGTCCCTCCACGGACACAGTTGCCCTGTATGACATGCATTTGAACAGCTCAACCTGAAAGTGCGAGACAGCAGCAGGTGCACTGCCCAGGTGCCTGAGGATGGCTGGGGTGGAATGGTTTCGGAGGACGTTGGAATCCGTGGCTGTAGAGCCGAGAGCGCTGCTGTGCACCTCGTCGCGAGCTGTGGGTGCCATCAACACCTCTTTACGGGTTAAAAAACATTTTAGTAGCACAAGTGCATCGTCGTGTCGATTACATTTGACTTTCCTTCAACTATCTACATTCGCGGCTCGACACCCCGGGACTATGAGATAAGGCACACAAAGGAGCAATCAGACGTATAGAACACAGTTACGCATCATCAAGAATGCTGTCCAGGTGATCAAGTGATGGGTGGTTCAGGGGAGGTCACCGCGCGAGTGGGGGGCCCCAGGTGGATGGCAGGTGCTATGCAACGGGCGTCCCAGTGTGCCGCACGCCACTACCTGCTGGCACCGCGAGATGGAGAGGCTATATCAGCTAGATGATCAACGGGATCTTCCTGGATTCAGTGGGCAGTTTCAGGGGGATTTGTGCACCCCATGCGCTGTCCCCTGGCGCTGACCGGCCCGCGCCTCCCGTAGCAAGCTGCTCCATGTTGAGCTGTCATGCATGAAACCGTATGCACATACACATGCAGGATGCGTACTTCTGGGAGGGCGGGCTCTGGTGCCCAGCCAGGCAGCTGCTGCCTAGCCGTGCGAGGAGCACGCGTGGCAGTGCCAGGCCCCCGGCGCCACAGCGCGCACGTCCGTGTGGGGGTGCGGGCTGCGGCAGCAGAGGACACGGCCGGGGGTGCTGAGGGGCGGCGGGTCGTCATCGTCGGAGGCGGCTGGGCAGGTAGGCATCAGAGGTGCCTTGGCGCTTGGGGGCTCTGCACCTAGAAACACACGGGCAGCACCAGGGGCAGCACAGCTTCAGGCGTGTCGCGGCCGTGCAGGCCACCACAAATAATGTGGCAGCAGCGCAGTCTGCAGGCGGCATGCACAGGCCGGGGCAACGGGCCAGACAGATTACTTTCAGATGCTATGTTCCGCTGCCTCTCGTGCCCCTTGCCTTCGTCACTTACTGCGCCCACCACATGCTCCAGGCTTCGGCGCGGCCAAGCACCTGTCGGAGCAGGGCTACGACGTGACGCTGCTGGAGGCGTCGCCCAACCCGGGGGGCCTCAGCACGGGGTGGCGCACCGCCAGCGGGCGGGCGGTGGAGGCGGGCATGAAGGGATTCTGGTACCAGGTGGGGACGGGAGTACGGTATAGGTACCCTCCTGCAGCGCTATCGTGGTGCAAAGGCGCAACCGCAGCCGGTCGGTCGTAGACACCGTTGGTCATTCCGTGGCACGGACGCAATAGTCGTCCTAGTCGGACACCGGTTCTTCTAATAGCATGCGTGCTCGTACATGTCAAACAGTACGGCTGAGCAGTCAAGCGGGGCGTTCACGCCTTGGATGTCAGGAACATGCACACGGCGTGATGCTTTTGGCCATGCCTTCTGAGCGCTGCTCCCTGGTGCGTCGTTGTGCAATGTGTCCAGTTACACACTTGAACCCGTACGCATGTACCACCTCGACGCGCATCGTACCGTACCGGCATGGTTCACGTCAGCTCCGGTATGCTGCTGTATGTACCTTACACCCTGCGCCCCTCTCCTCCCCGCAGTACAAGAACACGTTCAAGCTGCTGGAGGAGCTGCAGCTGCCCTCCTGGCCGCTCACGGACTTCACCACCAGCGGCTTCTGGAACCCGCAGGGGCTGGTCACAGAGGCGCCCGTGTTCAGCAAGCTGCCGCGGCTGCCAACCCTCGTGGGCCAGGTGGGTCTGGTGCCGCTGGGCGCATGCTGCTGCAGCTGGCGTGCCGGGTGTAGAGCCTTACTACTGCACGGGCTTACGGAAGTACATAGGGTTATGACCCACGTCGACGTAGCACACCTGGCTTTCCCTCCTGTCTCTGTTGGGGCCATTTGGCGCAACGCTCTGGCCTGATTCCAGTGAGCCGTCAACATCCTCGGCCTGACTCTCCTTGCCCCGACTCTGCCGTCGCCAACCCGCACATCGTCCCCGCGCAGTTCGTCCACACCTTCCCGCTGTATTGGGCGCTGCCGCTGTCCGACCGCCTCACCATGCTGCCCTTCCTGGCCACCCTGGCAGACTACGCGTCAAGGTAGGGTGCGGTCGGGTGGGGCAAGCAGGGGGCCGGGTACGCGTCAAGGTAGGCGCTGTCAGCTGCAGCAGGCAGGGCAAGGTGCACGGGGCAGGGCTGGGTTGGAGCCACCAGCCGACACGTGCCGAGACTGCCGACAAGGTCGGGTGCTGGGTGCTGGGTGCTGGCGAGAGGGCCACGACGCCGGTATCTTGCAGGCTGTGGGCCTCATGCTGTCTCCTTGTGTACCTCCCGCACGTGCAGCGAGGACCGGTACGAGCAGTACGACAAGATGTCGGCGTACGAGCTGTTCCGCAAGTGCGGCGTCAGCCAGAGGTGCTACCAAGAGTTCCTTCGGCCCACGCTGCTGGTCGGCCTGTTCGCGCCGCCAGAGGTGGGCGGGGTGGTAGCGCATCTATGGGTGCGAGCATGCACTTAGCGGTTGTGCGGTGGCGGACGTGAATAACAAGCCTTGACAGAGGGTGGGAAGTGTCCGGCAATTTGTGTGGGTTGGTTGGACATTCCTGCTTGAATACGGTCACAAAGCTGCATAAACGATGCCTTGACATGACACAGTGCTGCCAGATGCGGCCGTCGAAGTCGCCTTCAAGCACACTCGCTCCTGCAGACGTGAACATGGGAAGACTACTACGAAATACCACTTAGCGCCTGTCCTGATGCGCCCCACCGGCAGACCGAACAGCGATCTGTTGGAGCTAACTGACGCCGCCGCCTTTGCTTGGCCCTGCACCCCCTCCATACCACCTTACGCCCCCGGCTTGCAGGACCTGCCGTCATCACCCAGCCCTGTCCCCCGGCGCTCCCGCCACATCCCACACCGCGCCCCTCGCCCATTGCATCTCACGGCCCCCGCAGGACCTGTCCGCCGCCGCCGTGCTGGAGACGCTGTACTTTTACGCTCTGGCGCACCAAAACGACTTCGACGTGTGCTGGCCCAAGGGCTCAATCGCGGAGCTCATCTTCACGCCCCTGGTGGAGCGCATCGGGCGGGAGGGTGGGTGTGGGTGCGTGGAGAGCAGCCCGCATGGGGGCGGAGTGGTGCCTGCCACGCATCACGTGGCCCGCGTCCACTAACATGATAGCACTTCAAGGCAGTTGGTGCTGACTGTTATGGCATCAGAGTGCACCGGGCACGCCCAACAGTGCAAACGCAAGCGCTGCAGCAAGCACGCTGTGCCTGTGGTGCCCCGTGCCAGGAAGCCAGGATGGTTGCAAACTCGAAGCTGCCGCAGCAATGTAGAAACGCGCATTCCATTGTCTGCAACAGCAGCGCGCTGGATGTATACTACAGGCTTGCCGTCAGGCATGTCCGCCCTTGCCTTCGCCTTGCTGCATGCACTGAGCGCCTCTGGGCCGCCGTGCTCCTCGCCCCGGCCCCCCACAGGCGGTCGTGTTCTGGGCAACCGGCTGGTGACGGGCCTCACCACAGACCCCGACAGCGGAGAGGTGACCAGCGTGGAGGCAACAGACAGGGCCACAGGTGAGCAGAGCACTATATTCCATACAGCTGTGTAAAAGCATCCGGATATAGTCCCCACTTTGATTGTGCCCGACGTTGACATAGGCGTGGGGTTCAGTTCGTTGCCGTGGCACGTGCGAACCCGGACCGGTGTACCCCCGCGGAAGGGCATTGCCTCCTGTGCGTGCCAGTTACGCCCTTGCTACTTACCGTATCCCCTCCAGGGGAGACCTTCTCCTACCCCGCCGACGCGGTGGTGTTCGCCGTGGGCATCACCGGCATGCAGAAGCTGGTCACGGCCACGCCCGCGCTGGCGCAGCAGGTGGGAACTTTTGCACTCTCACCGCCGCACTTCGCCTTGTCCAACGAGGAGGAGGACTGCGGAGGCTAGCTAGGAGACATGTCCCCGGACTCTATCGACACGCCGCCTTCGCCTCACCCAAGTGATACCACGCGCACGGGCTCGCTCGCCCGTGCACCCCCTGCCCCAACCCCTCGCTTGCCCCTGCATATGTCTGTCCCTGCCCCGGCCCGCTTACCCCCTTGCCCCGGCTTTCGCCTCGCACCTTCGCATCCCTGCGCCACCCCGCAGCCCGAATTTCGGGCCATCATCATGACGCCCCTACACCTGCCCACTGACCCCCTTGCCCGGCCCTTACCTCGCACCTCTGCACCCCTGCACCCCTGCGCCACCCCCGCAGCCCGATTTCCACGCCATCATGGAGCTGCGGGGCCTCGCTCGCACTTGTGCCCCCTGCCCCTACACCTGCACTTGCCCCTGCACTTCTATGCCCCTGCACCGGCCCACTTCCCCCTCCTTTGCACCCCGCAGCCCGATTTCCGGGCCATCGTGGAGCTGCGGGCACTTGTATGCACCTGCACCCGGCCGCTGACCCCCTTGCCCAGCTCCCGCCTCGCACCTTCACGAGCCTGCGCCACCCCTGCCCTGCACCCCCGCAGCCGGACTTCCGGGCCATCATGGAGCTGTGGGCGCTGCTGCCCCGGCCGCCCCTGCACCTGCCCGCTGCCCCCGTTGCCCAGAATCCTGCACCTAGAACTGCCTGCGCCTCCCCGCAGCCCTACTTATGCACCACCATGGAGGTGCGGGGCCTCGCTCGCTCTTGTGCCCCCTGCCCCCACACCTGCACTTGCCCCTGCACTTGTATGACCCTGCACCTGCCCACTTCCCTCTCCTTTGCACCCTGCAGCCCGACTTCCGGGCCATCATGGAGCTGCGGGGCCTGGACGTGATCGCCACGCGGCTGTGGTTCGACCGGCGGGTGGCCACGCGCTACCCCGCCAACGTGCTGTCGGGCTTCGAGAAGACGGCGGGGGCCACCTTCTTCAACCTCAACGACCTGCAGGTGGTGCGGGGGGTTGCAAGGGTTAGGGGGCATTGCGTGGAGGGGGTAAATGAGGGCGCCGGGCGTGTCAAGGCACATGCACGACAAAGCAAGAGGAGGCGCGCCGGCCCTGACCTGCGCTCGGCCGGCCCCCGCCGCCCGCCCCCTGCCACAGGACGAGTACGCCTCCGAGCCCGGCTCCGTCATCTCGGCGGACTTCTACCACTCCAACGCGCTCATGCCGCTCAGCGACGAGCAGATCGTGCAGCGCGTGGTGTCGCACCTGCAGACCTGCGAGCCGGGCTTCAGGGGTGAGGCCGGGGCGGTAGTCGAGCCATGCGGAATACGGCGCAGGAGAAGCTGCCTTGTGACTGCATGACCGTATTCAGCCGGCATGCGAGAGGACAGCCGCACGAAGGAGTGGACCGGCATTCGTGCCAGACCAATAGCCAGGGCCCCAGGCCGTGTCCTGGACAGTGAGCACACAGCTGGTTACGTTGTTGGGATGACTTGTTAAGGCTTTTCATCGTGAACTACCATGCAACAGGGCGCCTGTCGGGGCCCCTTTACTGGCCACAAGGCTGTCACCTGCGCTGCCTTTATAGCCTGGCTCTGCCCGCCCCTCGGCCTTGCACGCACAAGCGTTTCTGTGACTGCCTGACGCCTCACACGATTTCTCGCGTTTCACGCGTGCGCCTCGGCCTTACCGTCATGCAGGCGCCCAGGTGGTGGACAGCATCGTGTTGCGCTTCCCCAAGGCCGTCACGCACTTCAGCCCGGGATCCTACCAGCACCGCCCCTACCAGGCCACCACCATACCCAACGTCTTCATGGCAGGTAAATTCAGCATATCTGGTAGCAAATCTTGTAAGAGAAGCAGCTACCAGGCAAGTGCTTGGGTTACCCGCTTACCCCCTTGCCTTGCACCAGTCGCTGACCACCGCTATCTGCACCCGACCCCGTCGCCCAGGTGACTGGGTCAAGGGAGTGCCCCACGGCGCGAACGGCCTCTCACAGGTGGGCGGCTTTGGCCAGTAGTCCGACAATCTTGCAGAGGGTTCATGCGAGGCTCGGTAACAGCTGCGTACACCATGTGTTAGCCTGCTCGCACCTCCTGCCGGGCCGTGGGTGCTGTCCACGGCCCCTTGCCACACCTGGCCGCAACAGTATACCCCTTGCACCTCATCAATGGAACTCTTCAACCAGACAAGACACTCCTTCCTCTTAAAATGTTCGGTGGCTCGTTTCCAGGACAACAGTATCCTGCCAACCCCGCCACCGCCCCCCTGCCCCTGCCCCGCCACCCCGCCATGCACACCCCGCTGACTGCCCCGGCTCCTGCTCCCTTGCCGCAGGAGCGCGCCTACGTGACGGGGCTGAGCGCCGCCAACCTGGTGGTGTCGCGGCTGGGCGTGGGCCGCCCCGCCACCATCCTGGACGTGGAGGAGGACGAGCCGCACATCGCGGCGGCCAGGACGGCAGTGCGCACCGCCCGCGAGGCGGCGGACGCGCTGGGCCTCAAGAGCCCTTTCCTGTGATGGGCTGGCGCAGCTTGGTGGGCACTCAACGGGGACACGGGTGTATTAAGCATTGGTTGAGACGTTGTGGTATTGGTGGTGCGTGCTGGCAGTTCGTCCAGGCCCGCGTGCGATCAGCTGCCTTGAGTGCTGCGGCGTTCTTAGGTGCCGCAGCTGTACCACGCGTACATAACACACTACCGGGTACAGTACTGTGGTGCTTCGATTGTGCACTGCCTTACTCGCGCACAAGGATATTGTTGGAGATGTATGGTGAAGATCGGCAGGTTGCTTGGGACCACACGGACGACGAACATAGTATCGGCGCAGATGCCGGATACCATGCACCGGTGCTGAAACCACCAGGATGCGGTGCGGGGAGGTACAACCAGGTACAACGCCACCACCAAGGGTACTGCATGGCCGTTTTGGTGCTTGCCTCTGCTTGTCGACATCCGTACGCGGGCTCAAAATTTTGCACACATTGCGCGTCCAGACGCTGTGCAAGGATGGTACAAGCTGTCGCCAATCCCTCCCCTGTTCCCTCTTGGCTCTCGCCACACGGTGACTGGGATGTACTTGGTGCGTTCTCCAGTCACAGACAGCGGCTTCCTTTCACAGACAACGCACCGGACTACTACCGGAGCTCCATGACTGCCAACCCTTTACAGTGATGTGACAACAAGGGACCGACTGGAACTCTTCAGGGGCAGCACCAAGCAGCACCAAGGGCAGCACGTGCTGTCCCGTATGGGGGTAGGCTAGCGCGGCCGTCTCCGGCCGACACACTTGCACCTTTCTGTTATGTTTTATGCGTAAATTGAGGCCGTGCCAAACCGTGTGCGGCAGAAGGCGTTCCCGGCACGCGATGAACGGCATAACGCTCAACGAACACGTTTTTGCCGATTCGACTCGCCGTGTTGCCGACGTGCAAACAAGTGGGTACGCATCGTTGCTGGAATCTGACTCGTGCATTTTAGGATACCGCTCATCAAGCCGGCTGTCGCCAAAGCTGTGCACTGTTGCAATTTGGTTCAGAGGGGAACTGCAAGCACGTGGTCCTACGGACCTGCTGTACCCATTACATCACAAATATTTAGCCACTGTAAAATTGAATGTCGACGGGGAGAGCGGCGGGAGCACTGGTGGGCCAAGAGCGCCACACCCAGGTGCGGAGGTATATTTCGTGGTAATGCCTGCAAGGACCCTAGGATTTAAGTAGTGTGAGTATCTGCTGCACATCTCTTGCTGTGCAGTGCCTCCTTTAGTTGTGTCAAAGGGTCGCCTTGTGCCTTGTGCCTCCGCGGCGCGCGGGCGTCCGGACGCGAACGTTACAGTTACAAGGAAATGCAAAGACATGATACAAAGAGTCATACATCTCAATAATAAAATACACCGTTACAGGCGTCGGCACTCTCCAGCCTATCGCCACACTACCTGTGTGAGTCATTGTGGTCCTCACAAAGGCCGTCACGCCTCGTTACGCTAAGCGGCTCCACCTAACAAATCGTTATGGCACGCTTTGTTCCGATTGTATGTCATCGATACGACACCAACCGCAAACCGCTCACCCACAGGTTTGGCGGCAACCGTGCCACACCGCGCTGCCTGCCAGCGGCCGAGGCCAGGGCCCGCTCCAAGGCGGGTCCACCGTCCCTACACCGACACGCCAGTCGCACACGTGCATGGCACAGCTTGGGCAGCACCGAAGCTCATTACCAACCCGAAGCGCTTACGCCTGTGAGCAGCTAGGACCTGCGGCAGCAGGCCCATGCCCGTCGAGAAGGTCCTCCCCCACAAGCAGGGGCAGATGGGGTTGCGCCGATCCACAGTCCAGCGCGCACGCTGCGCCTGTAGCGCCGCCGCACCGTCGCCGGTGGGAGCCTTTGCGCGCCGTGGCGACGCCTGTGGCGCAAAGCCCGCCAACGCCCGGCGGCGGCGCGGGCGCCTCTGCCGTACGCCCGCCATCTCCGTCCCTCGGCCGCCAGCCGGCGTACTTTGAGGGCTTCTGCGCCGACGGCGCGCAAGAGTGCCTGGCTGTGTGGGAGCAGCTGCGGTGGTGCACCTCTTGGCGCCAGATGGAGCGCATCTACAACAACCTGACAGCCGCGGAGGCAGCCGCGCAGCAGGAGGCGGCGGCGAAGGCCGCGGCAGCCAGGGCGAATGCAGCTGTGCCGGCTGAAGCCTCATCGCCTGGCAGCAGCAGCGGCATGTCCGTCAGCATCTCGATCGGCGACATCGCCACCACTACCGCCAGCGCCATTCTGTCCGCTGCTGCTGCTGCAGCCGCCTCCAGTCCAAGGGATGGCAGCGGGAACAGCAGTGGGAGCGACAGCGACAGCCCGTCCTCCTCCATGGACCAGTCCACAGCTGTCGAGGTGGCGGCCGTGGTGGCGGAGCTGGTGCCCTCAGCCCCTGCTGCTGACGCGCAGTCTCAGGCGGCCGCTGCCGCTGCTGCTGCTGCTGCTGCCGCGCTGCCGTTGCCACCTCCCCGCGCACTGCTGGGCCGGGAGGAGACGTACGCGTTCCTGCTGCAGGTTCAGGACTTCTACCACCAGCGGCTAGGCGACAGCGAGCTGGAAGAGCTGCAGGTGGACCGGGGGATGGGGCTGGGGCTGGGGCAGCCGGCTAGAGCCCCGCCGCAGTGCTGAGGCAGCAGCGAGCACCTGTGTACTGCACTGCGTGGCTGGAGCACCGGCGCGCATGCTGCTGGTGCTACACGTGCTCTGCTCCTACTATGGGCGCTGTACTGCTAGCACGGGATGCAACTGGCCAAGACGGTGCCTGGAAATCAATGCCGCAACGGTGTGTCATCGCGGTTGCCCTCCCCAGGCGTTCCGCTGCCGGCTAGTGCGCGACTTCAGCACCTACGTGCGGCGCATGGACGCGGAGCAGCTGGAGGCGCTGTGCTGCGCGTCGGCCGTCAGCGGCAAGTGCCTCACCAGGTGGGGGGAAGCACACCGGCACGGGTACCGGTGCTACCAGCAGCATAGCGCACAAGTGCTGACCTCTCACAGAGCACTGGATGTTTGCCCTGGTGCCCAGCACTGTCCAGGTCCTAAGCCCCGCAATTGTGCCAATAAGATGTGTCCGTACTGGGGTTACGGCTGTCTGCAGGGAGCGTGCCGACGCGGTGCAGCAGCGGCTGCTCAAGATCCTGTCCATCACCACGCCGCCCGCGCCCGGGGTGCCCGCCTCGCTGCACTCCTCCTCCTCCTCGGCTGCTGCAGCAGCTGCTGCGGCGGCGGCGTCGCGCAAGGGCCGGTCTCGGTCCGCCGGCGGCTTCCAGGTGCTGACCCCCGCGCTCAACACCATCTTTGCGCTGTACGACCACGGCTACCTGCCGCAGGTGGACCTGCTGCAGGTGAGCCGACAAGTGGCAGCGTGACGCGTCTGCCGGGGCGGGGCGAGGTGGTGTTGTGGATGAGTGATGAGGTGCTGATGCAACCACGGAATCAGGCCCAGTGGAAGGCCATCCTGCGGCACCGTCGAGCCAAGTCGAGTAGAGAGCATGCAGGCATTGCCGACGTGTACGGGCCTGACGTGTACGGGCATGGTGTGTAGCGGATGCGGTGCGGGAATGGGATATGTAGAATCCCTTACAAGCATACACAAAGGCAAGGGTCACTCACTGCCCCCTCCGGGAAGAAGAAGACTGGCCGATGGTGCTGAGCAGGCGGCTGGAAGCTCCGCCCGGCTGCTCCCGCTGAATGCTGTTAGCAATACCAACTGTGTCGGGTTGCCCTCCGGCGCGCGCCAGCTGGATCAGTGCGTGCACACGCGAGTGGGCACGGGCATGGTGTCCCTTGAAACTCAGCAGGTGCCCCAGGCCGCGGCTGCGTTGCGAATGCACCCTGCAGGCTGTGTTCCGGCAAGCTGTGGACCACCTGTACGAGGTGACCCGCAGCCAGTGGCACGGACTGCACGGCCTGGCGCGGAGGTTCAGGTGGGCGTGGGGGCACGGAAGCGGGACATGCTCGGCGTTGCCACTTGACAGCAGGTGAACAAGCTGCTGCTCAGCGGCCTTGTGTCACCAGGAACGTGCCCAAGGGTCCGCAATTAGGACAACACCCACGGGGCCCCTGCTTCCTGCTTCCTTAGGCCTGAGCTGCCGTGTACCTGAACGTTCCTTCATGTCTGCACACCTCACTGCACGCAACCTGCTGCTTGACCTGCCGGTCCCAAATCCCTCCCTCCCCTCTCACCTGGACGGCCATCCCCCATTTCCCCCTACCCCCTACCCGCACCCTGACCCTATGCAGGTTCCTGCTGGATGACCTGTGGCTGGATGACCTCAACGCCGCGCTGCGCGACCCGCTGGCCTCGGGGGCGGCCGCCGCGGACGTGGGCCGCCTGAGCAGCGTGCTGGGCTGCATCGCCGCCTTCACCGTCAACGGGGCCATGGAGGCGCTGGACACGCGCGTGCTGGTGGGTGGGCAGCGTTGCGTGGGACATAGGGGAACGCCGGGAGAGGATCGGGTGGATAAATCAGGTCCCAACCAAGGTTCTCACTGGACACGCGCGTGCTGGTGAGGGATACCAGAGGGTGGTGCTGGGGGATGGGCGGCTTGGAGGGGCTGGGGTATGGGGTCCGGTGGGTGGTGCTGGTTGGGGGCGTTAGTGGGTATGTCGCGTGGTGTTCGTTGGCTGATGCCGTGGGAGAGGGCGGGCAGAGACCCGTACCAGGGACAACAGTTGGCGGGTTGGCCGATTGGATTAGGTCTGATTAGGTTGGACCAAGAGAGCAGTTGGGCACAGAGCACGTGTGCCATCACGGTCTGTCCGGGTCCTGAGGTGGAGGTTTTTCGCCCCGGGCCATGCGGTCCCCCAGGTGGTGGTGGAGGCCATTGAGCGGCGCTACGACGAGGGCCGCTCCCTGCTCACGGCGCACCAGCTGTGCGTGTTCACGGCGCTGCTCATGGACATGCGTTCGCCCTTCTGCGCCAAATGGCTGCGGCACACTCTGGGCTACATGGGCAGCTGCAGGTGGGGGCAGCAGGGACCAAGGCAGTGCAGGGGAAGGCGCGGGCGCAATCCCGCCATGGCATGGCATAGCTCTGTCCGCTCTGTCGCTTACCGCCAGTACCTGCAGCCGGGCGGCTTGACTATGCCGTGTTTCCTGGTGGAGGTCGCTTGCACGGAGCGGTAACTAATCGCTGTAGCACATGCGCCGTGTCATTCTACAACATACAGGAGCCACCTGGCGGGACTGTCCCCGTCGTCCCTCGTGCTGGCTGTGGAGCTAACGCTACGGGTAAGCGGACAAGGCGTGCGAAGCGGCACATGACTTGCAGGGTACAACGTACAACCACTGATGTCGCTACGCGTTGCACGCCACGGGAGACTGCTCTGATTCAGCTTCTGTGGCATCATGCCCGCCCTCTCATATGCCTGCCTTGCAGTTTACTTGCTGTAAGAGGGACATCCACACACCAACAAAGTGACCCTCGTTCCCCTTGCAGGGCCGCGGCTGGGACGAGCAGCGCCTGCTTGCCAAGCTGCTGCGGCAGCTCTTCTCAACCTACGCCAAGCACCCCGCGTCCGCCATGCGGGCCATCAGCAACTGCGCTGGTGCCGTGCCGCCCCGTGCGCCGTCCCGCATCTTCACCGCCGGCTCATCAAGCATGTGGGTCCAGGATATGCGGGAGCAGGTGCTGCGGAAAACCGGTGTTGTCTTTTGTCTCACTTTTTTGCTTGCTTGGGGCTGCGACGCTACGCGGTCCCGCTGTCCGACCCTATGGTGCTTCCAGTTGCATAAACGAGCATTTGGGCCACCCATCTGACACCCCCAACCTCCCTGCTCCATCGCTTTACGCCTGGCCGCCTTCCCGCAGGTACGTCAACAACGTAACCGTGCCCAACGGCGTCTCCTCCTCCTCCAGCGCCGCGCAGCCCTCCCTCGCCGCCCTCGCCGCCGCCGCCGCGTGGGACGTCGAAGTAGGCGGCGCCGGCGGCGCCGCCACCGTGCCGTACGACATCGTAACGCTCGTGGACTGGCTGGCGGCCAAGCTACCCAACGCGCCGGGCCCCGACCGGCAGGACGCGCTGGCCTTCCTACAGCCGCTGGTGCGGTCGCTGGTGGAGTCCAGCCGCACGGAGCTGCCCCGCCTGGACCCGCCGCGCATCCCCGCCATGATCAAGAGCGTGGCGCTGCTGGGCCACTCGCCCAGCCGCGAGTGGGTGGCGGAGGCGTTCCAGTGCGCGGCGGCCAGCGCCAGCCAGCTGTCGGGCGCGGAGCTGGTGGCCATGCTGCGGGTCAGCCACGCGCAGCAGATACCGCTGCCGCTGCCCACGCTGGACGCGGTGTGCAGGTGGGTGGAGGAGCGGGCGGGCGGGGTACCGTAACTGGTGGGGAGAAGGCGGGAAGCAGGATGATCGGGGACGGCTGGTGCTAATCGTTCAAGGCATATGACAAGAGGGTGGGGACGGCGGAAGCAAGCGGGTGCGAGCGGCGCATGCATGGGAGCCCAGATGCCCGTAAGTGGGCAGGGATGGCTGCCTGCACGGAGGGCTTGCGCACGCCCTGCGTAGTTGCGTTGTCAACAGATGGTGTCGAGCTGGCAGCCAGGGACGTCACATGATAACACGAGTGTCCTGCTGCTTGCAGGGAGCACGCGCGCATCCTGCCCCTGATGCGCGCGGTGGACCTCCAGCGGCTGCTGGAGTGCTGGGTGGCGGATAAGTAAGTGGCGTGTGCGTGACACCGGTACTTTGCCTTTGCGTGTAACTGTTAACTCCTACCATGTTCCCCTCTTATCGCAGACACCCTTGCACCGCCGCCACGTAATACACGCGCTAAGCCGAACTGCCATCTGCTGCCGTACCGCTGCAGGTACATCCCCTCCCCGGAGCTGCTGACCGCCTTCTTCGACGCCGTATGCGACTCGCTCGGCATCGACCTGCGCTTCGCCAAGGCCGCCGGCTCCCGGGCGCCGGGCTTGGCCTCCCTCTCCCCGTCCCCCACCTCCTCCATGGACGGCGACAGCGACAGCTCCATCCCGGTCGGCAGCAACGGCTTCGTGGGATACGACGTGCTGGACATGCAGCCCTGGAGGAACACCATGTCCGCAGGGGCAGCGGACGGCCTTGCGGGCAGCCTCACCAGCAGAGCCTACCGAACCTCCAGGGCCCACGCGCACAACCCGCCAGCAAGCACGACCCCAGGTAGCAGCAGCACCGCTGCGGGGAACACCTCCGGAGGGCATGAGCCTTCGACCGCAGAGGCGGTGGCCCCCACGGCCATACGGACCAGCTCTACCACCGCCATGGGCAGGCCGCTGCCGCTGCGGCCCACGGCTGCCTCCTCCCTGGGCTCCCTTGACACGCGGCCCAGGGGCACGCTGCTGCAGCCGGCAGAGGCGAGCTCCATGTTGTCGCTGCTGGACCAGTACCGGGCGCTGCTGCTGGAGGCAAAGCGCAGCGACCTGCTGATTGCCATGAATCCTTACCGCGGCGCGGTCACGGCTGCGCTCAACGCCATGCGGCGCGTGCCGGGGGCAGGTGGTGAGGAGGCGGCGGCTGCCAGCAGGCTGCTGCAGGCGGCGCTCAAGGGGGAACTGCAAGCGGGAAAGGGCAAGGTAGCAGCGGGGTTGTAGTGTGGGTTGCGTTGGCAGCTGGTGCGCGTGTGTTGTTGCCTGGTGTGGCGGGGTGTGCAGGTTGTAGCGGTTGGGGAAGGAGTGTGCAAATTGATTAGCAGTTGCGTTGCGTGAGCCCTGCGGTATCCCGCAAGGCAAAACATTGTGTGATGCACTTGCAGCAGATGCAAGAGCCTCTTTTCAAGCCCGTCCGGCTTTTCTGTTGAAACCATGAGGGATGCACGGTGCAGGCTTTGTAACCTCACGTATTTAGTCTGGCGCAGGTTGCCAACCGGTGCCAAGCACACGTACTGGACATGCACACATGTTCCGCATATTCGTTTATTGCAACTGTCGGTGTCTAAGGTTCTTCCCATGTATGACGTAGCACGTCAGCTAGTCAGGGTCCTGCCACAGACATGCTACTCTTGACGCAGCAGCGTGATATTAGTTTGCAGTCATACCCTAGGGAACGTCCAGGGACTAGGTTAGGTAACCCTGGAAATACTGCAAGCTTTTGTGCAGCGTGTTGCGTGTTTCTTTGCGCAGGAGGGTAGGAGGAGGGTTACCCGCCCCTTGTGTCCTTCGTTCCCTTCTCCTCCCTTGCCTTTCTGGCTTGTCTTCCTTCTTCGGCTTTTTGCTCTGTCCCCTTGGTCCTGTTCTGTGGTGTTTTGTTTCAGGTCCTCTCCGTCTCTATGTGTGCCCTGTCTTGTGGTTGGGGTGCGCTGGTTTGGGCGTTAGGTGGTGCTGGTTCTTGCCTGTGCTGGTTGGGATTGGTTTCCCGCTGGTTTGTCCCTTCCCGTCTCCTTACCTGTAAACCTTGCCACAGAAAAAAAGGAGGGCAAAGCCACACCGCCATCCACACGGCACGTGTCCAGCTGTCCACTAGTACCGTGTCCGTCCACCAGGTCTCAGTGGTTCGTAACTGTTCAGTGACGATTAGGTGATGGATGCAAGCTTTTTGGTATACATGCCCTTGTGTCTTCCTTGTATTTGTGCATGCACTGCAAAGGCTGGTCCAGGCTGGTCCAGGGCCACCCAGGGCCACCTGATGCAGTCATGGGCCCGGAAGGGCGGAAGCCTGCAGGGCAGGTTGATCACGCCTGCCATAGAGCACCATGTCCTTGGAGGCAAAACCGGTTCGCCTGCCGGTCTCCTCTGGACCGAGACCTTCCGAGGCCACCAGCACCTGGGGTCAGCAAGGGAGACTCCAGCGGACTCCCTCGTTGCTGCGGTGGTTGCACGCAACAGCCGAGCAGGCAGCTCCACGCCGAAAGTGAGCAGTCCTTGCATGTAAGAAAGTCTTCTTTGCAAGTCAAGAATGCTGAATTGCGCCTATGAGTAGCTGTCCCTGGGGCATGGCTCAAGCATGCTTACAGTCCTGCCACCGCAACACGGAAGAGCCTTCGCAATTTGCAATTCGTGACCATTTATAGCGATAACAGTAAGAGATGGCTGCTTCGGCGACCCTCGCGCCTGGCTTGGCACGGAAAGTGAAGAAGGCGAGTCAGCGCAGAACAGATATGAATACTATCCGCTATAAAATACATTCAAATGCCTGGAATCGGCCTGCGACACACTTTGGGATCCTTTGCTGCAAATAGGTACTGGAGATCAAGACCGAGGCGCCGGAGCTGCTGAACTCTCTACACACACTATCAGCGTTCTATGATGAGAACACCACTGCAACTCGTAGAGGGCTGCGGGGGACCATCGAAAAGCGCGGACTGGCTATCAACGAGCGCTTTATCGGCGCAGCGGAGTCTGTTATCCAGGTGCTGCCCCCTTGCAAGCCCCTGAAGAGCCATAGTGGGGGGAGGGGGTGGGGTCACTGAAGGGCCGTGAAACGTGTATGGGGGAAACCGCAGAAGGGCGGGCTTCCATCCTGCATGCGTGTTACACGCACACGTGTCGACCACCCACAGCACGCTGCTGCTGCCGTGCGTGTTTCGGACCGCGTGCCGTGTGCAGGCCCTCGACGAGGTGCAGCGCAGCCTGGACATGCTATCCTCTTCCTGCAACGCCATCTCATCCGTTGTGTCGTCCACAAAGTCATCTTCGGCAGCGCTGCTGGCGGACACGGAGCGGCTAAGCAAGGACCTGGAAGGCGTTGAGCGGAAGCAGGCCCTTGTAGCGCAGTTCCTGGAGACCTACCAGCTGACCCCGGATGAGGCGAGTGGCGGCAAGGGGCTGCTGGAAGCTGGGATATGGTGTCACCGTTGCACTGGCACGCCTGGCTGACCCAGGTGGTGCACCGCCGCCCTGGTAGCAGCCAAGGGAGCAAAGCACGCACAGCAACACGGTAGTGGAATTGCAACATTGTGACCAATGCGTTGGTAACGGGTGCTTGGTGAGCCCATACATGCAGCCTTCGGTTAAACGCAGCACCACTGCTGAATGCATTCCAAAGGCGGTCAACTGCGACAGACACCCAGTCACCCAGTCACGCTGCTTGTGTGGCCTGCAGGTCGCTGCGCTGCAGGGCGAGGGCGTCTCGCCCGCCTTCTTCGCCGCGCTGGCCCGCGTGCGCGCCATCCACGACAACTGCCGCCAGCTGCTGCGCACGCACCACCAGCGTGCGGGCCTGGAGCTCATGGACCTCATGGCCGCGCACCAGGAGAGCGCCTACGAGCGCCTGTGCAGGTGGGGGCTTGACGCAGGGCCTACTGCACGCGGCAGTCGCTGGTACCGTACTGTTGGGCAATTGCAGCATCAGCGGACGGTATTTGTCACGCAATGTGCGCACGTGCACTGGCACAAGGTGGCGTTCTCTGGGGTGCTGGATCTCGTTACCTCTCCCTTTCAGACTTCCCCGCCGTCGTCGTAATACCAGTACTTTTCCCCTGCCAACTTTGATGTACAGGTGGGTACAGGTGCAGTGCCGCAACATCGGGGAGTACGACGCGCCGGAGGTGGAGCCCGCGCTGCAGGCGGCAGTGGCGGCTCTGCGGGAGCGGCCCGTGCTGTTCAAGTACTGCGCGGAGGAGGTGGGGCACGCCGTAGGCGTTGGTGCTATAGCAGCACTTGCGGCGGTGCCTATGCCTTGACACGTGTCAGTAATTTGGGCATGCTAGCATGTCCGCAAGGTGCACCTACGACAAGCGTGGATTGACGGCAGCAATGCTTGCATGCCTTGCTGCTTGCCGCAGGTTGCCACGGCGCGGCACAACTCCTTGTTCCAGCGCTTCATCACGGCCCTCACCCGCGGAGGCCCGGGCGGCATGCCGAGGCCCATCGAGATCCACGCGCACGACCCCCAGCGGTACATCAACGACATGCTGGCATGGGTGCACCAGGTGGGCACAACAGGACGGCCAGCTCTTGCGTGCTCAGGCCCTTTTTTTATCAACCTGGGCGCAGCGAAAGTTGCCAAGCTGCCGCCGTGTTTGTTTCGGCCTTGGTGGCTATGCGGGCAAAGGGAAGCGTGTCGGTGTCCTACCTTGCGCAGGCCCTCGCCTCGGAGAGGGAGTTCGTGGTGGCGCTTTTCGGCGAGGAGCCCGCAAGCCCAGAGGCGGCAAGCGAGCAGCTGGCAGGTGCGAATGGGTCGAGGTGGCTGGACAGGATCCAGTTTAAACGTAGCGCGTGGGCGATGCCTTCTTTGCGCTGTAGTCCCCGGTCTTGACGTACAAGGGATCAGACGCTTGCATGGCAGGCACCTACGATTTACACTTAAGGGCATCTGCCCCGCTTGCCCGAATAGCCAGGCCTGTATCATTGATGCGTGTGTACTAATCTCCACTTGTGGTACCCGTCGCACGTGTGCGTATACATCAGATACCCTCAACGGCGCGGACGCGCTGAACACTCCGGCGCTGCTGGACCGCATCTTCGACTCCATCTGCCGCCCGCTCAAGCTGCGCGTCGAGCAGGTGTGGATGCAGTGTGTGGGCCCGATGGCTCTTATCCAATCACCCTGAGTTCCCTGGTTACCCTATGCACCCATGTTACGGGGCAGCCGGGGTAGCCAGTTCCTGCTGCATGACGCAAGTAAGGACTCCTTTCGCCGGGCTATCAGGTTGCTAATACTGACCGTTGGGCGGCAAACCTATCCTACCAGTAGTGTTCTCTATCCACGGTCGTTGAGCTGCCATGACCGGCTGTACCTGCACGCCCCCCCCCCCGTCCAGGTGCTGATGACGTCGCCACCCACGCTGCTGTGCTTCAGCCTGGGCCAGCTGCTGTCATTCTACCACGGCCTGGTGGTGCGCATCCTGGGGCCCGGGGGCCAGCTCACCGCCACGCTGAGCGCCTGCAGGGACATGGCCACGCGCGTCTTCTTCGAGCAGCTCAGAGCGCGCGGCGACAAGCTGCGGCGCAACCCGCCGCCGCCGCCACGTGACCTGTCACCCCCGCAGCAGGTGCGCTGCCCTTTTGCCTGGTAACGAACGACAGCGAAGCCACCCGCAAGTGCGCCCTTGCAGCAGTCTTGCTTCCATGGGACACACTGATTGCTGCAGGGCTTATGAGCCGGCCTCTGAAACACCACCAGTGCACACTGTTCGACAACCGCTCGTGAATGCGGCACGCTGTGCTCCACCACTCAGGTCGCCGAGACGGTGCACCACCTGCTGGAAATCATCAACGCCTACGAGACAGCCATGGAGTCCCGCCCGCACGCTGGGCCCAGCACCAACGGGTCATCCTCATCCTCGTCACCAGACGACCTGGGCCCAGTGCTGTCGGCGGTCCTGGAGCCGCTGACAGAGATGTGCGAGCGCAGCGCCGAGGCGCTCACGCCCGACGCGCCGTCACGCGTGGATGAGGTGGCGCGCCTGGACCCGTCCGCCCACCACGTGTACCTGGTCAACTGCCTCGCAGCCGTGTGGAGCGTGCTGCAGCACCGGGCGGCAACAAGCGCCCGCGCTCGGCAGGTAGGACGGCAGGGCTAAGTGTGGAGCCCACGGCGAACCTGTTGCCGTCCTGCGTCCGTCATGGACGACAATATCCTTGCTACCGCGTGTTGATGTGCTTTGTGTATGTCGGAAATTACAACGAAACTCCCTTTCTTGCTATCTTGCTGGTATAGCAAGTGTTGAGCCGCCAATGTTGGACGCTTTTCCCGCAGGTTCTCGACTCGATAGAGGCACACACGGCCGCCCTGGTTGGGAGTGAGGTTGGGCGGCTCCTGGCCTCTTGCGGCATGGCGGAAGTGGTCGAGCGCCTCCGACTCTACCAGCAACAGCAGGAGCAGGAGGTGCGCAGACATCTAGTCCGTGCAGGGCCCTCTCACGTGCTTACTGTTTGTTTGTTACGGCATCAACGCATGTACAGGCAAGTTCCGTTCGGCAACGGCACGGCTTTGTTTCAGATGCGTTGATTTGTGCCGCCAATGTACTTGTTGGACACGGCATGTGGTGCAAAGGAGTGGTCCGGGTGGTTGACGGTAGGGTCTCCCGGCGTGCGCGGTACGAATGCGTGTATTTGGGCACATACTTCTGGCGTTGCCACTCACCTCCATGCATACGGCCCCTGTAACCGCATGGCCTTGGGCAGCCCGACGGTGCGACCGGCGTGCCCTCCGGAGCGGGCGCCGCCGGCAGCCCGGCAAGCGACCCGGCCCTGGCGCTCCCACGGGTCGCTGAGGCCATGCGGGCGTTCTTCGTGCTGGTGTCCAGTCCAGAAGCGCTGCCCGAGTTCCAGGCCATACAGGTGCGTCTGGCAGTGCACGGTGGCCAAACGCTATCAAAGTTGGACATGAACGGATCTAACGCTGTGTTACGGTACCGCATATGAAAAATGTCAAGTGCCGGTGGAGGTACATGCATCCGTCGCAGGGTGATCGTTGCATACTCGTTGCATACTCACGGGGGGCTAGAACTTGGGCTCAGTCCCTGAACCAACTTCGGTTCCTGCGGCCTTTCAATTGCAGTACTTCTACTTCAACCCGCTCTCCTTCCTGCTGCCTTGACCTCCAGGTGCCGCGGCTTCGTGCCGACGCGGTGTCCAGGGTGTGCCGCTCGCTGCTGGAGTGCTACGAGCTGGTGTACAGCACCATCGAGGACCCACGGAGCGGGTACCAGGAGCAGGGCGGGGTCAGCGCGGTCAAGCACTCGCCTGCGCAGGTCCGCACCATCCTCGGCGTGATCTGACGGCGTTTGTAGGTGACGGGCGACCAGCACGGCTCGTTGGGGCCTTCCTAAACACCGCGTCCGCGTGAGAGTGGGTCATTTGAAGGGCGTAGCTGGTGCCTTGCTATCTGATATGATGGAGCTGACGGCAGAGGACGGATGGCCTGGGCGTAGCGAGGGGTGGTTGCTGGTTTCCAGTTCCTTTCATGCTCCGAGCGACGGCTCTGTTGTTTCGGACGCGAAGGCTTCGCATCTGAGGGCTGAGAGACGCGGCTGCTCGTCCCACCCTGTTAGCAACGGGCGCAGTAGTTCAAGCGCCGCCAGCACAGACAGCACGCGGTTCATGCATACATTACGTAGACTGTGTTGATATGACGCGTATTACTGTTTGGATGCCTTTCTTTCTGATGAGGTCAGGGCTGTGCGACGCCGAGTCGCTGTACGAGTGCGCGGCTGTCTGGCTGGCGACGGTTGGCGTTGGCATGCCTCGAGGGTCCCGTCCTGGACGTGACGACGACCTGAAGTGGCGCACACGCCATTGGACTGGCTTGTCTGGTAATGAAGCGCCTTTGTCCAAATGAAATGGCCAGGACGAAGTTGCAAAACCGCGCACGCTTGGCATGGCTTGTCGCAGCTCTGCTTGTCGTTCTTGAGCGTAGGCAATGTGCAGCAGGCTTTGATCACGCCTCACAGCTCAAAGATTGCTTTAACGCAGCATACAAAGCAGCCTCATCGTGGGATGACTATATGAACGTCCGGGTGGGGAGGTGAGCCCGTGCCAAAGCTGCCCCTGCCCACCCGCCACCCCTAACACCCCGGCGGCTGTGGGATACGGGCAACCCGCACTCCAGTCAACGAACGCTCACAAACCGCCTTTGCTTGCAGCATGTGGCTACACGATGTGCTATGGTCCTCGAAGGACAGCCGCCTGCCGCTTACCATCTTCACCATCACCACCACGGACAGGCTTGAAGTGAGTGCGCCCGGTCCCACTTTGTGCCTGGTCCCAGGTAGGGTGTGACCACACATCCACACTACTCGCGCCTCCCCTTGATTGGCACGTGCCCGCCCCCACCTCTTGCCCCCAGAGCGTCGAGAAGCAGTGCATGCACTACCCAGGGCCCCAGGTCACGGCCGCGTTTGTGCCGCTCATCGTGCACGGTGGCGAAGCGGCAGCAGGCGCCGCCTTAGCCCGGGGTAGCAAGCAGCAAGGCAGGGGAGCTCCCCAGCAGCAAGGTGCTGCGGCAGGGCCATCACAGCCGCCAAGCCTAACCAAGTCGCAGCAGGCCAGGCTGAAGCACGTGGTCAAACGCTTGAAGGACATGTTCAACCGGCTGGAACAACAGCCCGAGGCGTGCGCCATGCGGGTACTGGTCTTCTACGAGGTGGGGAGACGGTATGGGGCCTGTGGGCGACAGACAGCAGGGGCGGCGCCCGCTTCAGGGGCAAACGGGCAATGGTCAGGTTAGGGTTTCATCAGGGGATTGCTGCTGGTCGGGGTGTCTCCCCTGGTGGTACCATACCCACCACCCCGACTAGGCAACGAGACGCACCGCCTGGATTGTAACACAAAAACGCCATAATGAGACAGCCCTCCCAAAGCGACGCGAGCCGCTACTGCCGAGGCTGTGTAACGGCCTGGCACCACACCATGTAGCCCCTTGCACAAGCAGTCACATAGCACAGCGTGCATGACACCAGGTAGAGCAACACCGTGGCATCCGGACAGTAGTACGGTAGTAGGCACCACCAACGAAGGGCATAAATTGAAGCAGTATCTGCGGCGTGCGTGGCACCTGCCAACCACCCCGGTTAACGCCCACCAAAGCTGTGTAGAGAGTACCAATACCGGTACCGGTTGCTGAGCATGCCTTTCTGGGCTCTTGCCCGGACCATGCATGATGCTGACCCTGCCCCTGCCCCGCCCTGCCCGCCCGATCCGCAGCTGGTGACCGCCCCAGCCCTGGCCTTCCTGATCCCCGTCAACGCGCTGCGCAATGCCGCGCTGCTGGCCGCCTCCACCCCCTTGGTCGCCATGGTGGACGCAGACCTGACCATCGTGGATACGCTTGCGCAGCTGCTAAGGGACAAGCGGAGGTGAGGGCGGTTATGAGGGCGCGCGTACGGCGAGCATGCGCAGTCCTGCAAAGCGGCTGAACTCTTCGCGAAAATGCTGCGTTGCTGCGGGTGTGCATGATCGCATGAACAGGCGAGGTGATTCGCAGTATCGATGTGCTTTATAAGTTAGGACTTCGGCACCAGCAAGATGGCATGCCCCAGCACAAAATCCGCGAGACAGCTGCGGCAGCCTGGTTCACAAATCACCGCAGTTTAGTGCAATGGCAAACGATTACAGTCAGGGTATTTGCCCGCCCACAAAGATCAAAGGGTGCTGGCCGGGGAGACTTTCAGCAGCCAGCTCAGGCGCCCAGCCCCTTTCTCTTGCCGGCACCCCTGGGTCACATATGCTGCCAACCGCTGCCTGCGCCGCTTGGTGGTTTTACACTACCAGCCCACGGACAGCAGCTGCTGCTGTGCCCGCACTTGTGCTCATTAGGTTGGAGAAGCTGTCGGCTGGGTGCCAGGCCCGCACGGCCTACGTCATGCCTGCCTTCGACACGCTGCAAAGCGCATCGTGGGAGGAGCGGCTTAACGTTTCGGAATGGGCCATGAGCAGTGAGTTACGACATAATACTAAGATACGTAACGAGCTGTCCGCATCACGTGGAGGTGAGGATTCAACAATGTGTGGAAGCCAGTGCCGTGCCGCAAGCATGCAACACTGTTGGGATCAGCAGCCAGGGGCTCAGGCGGCAGGCAACCTACCAGTCCCTCGGTGTGAACCTTATTGCATGCTGGCATTCGGCATCCTTTGCACCGGTAGCGTAGTCAGTAAGCAGGCATCACCATGCTCCCTGCTCTGCCGTGCGTGGTACCGCAACATGTGCCACTGCCCGTGTGTGCAGTTCCCGCCTCCCAAAAGGCCAAGCTGCAAACGAGCAAAATACGTATCTTCAACTGGCCGTAAGTCTGACGCACTAACACTAAGGGGATCATGTAGCTGTGCCCGGACACCGTGGTGCTGGGCTCATGTGCGTGCGTGGAAGTTGCAGCAACTTACAACTGTAACCATGCGATGGCATGGCGGGCCCCGATTTCAACCGTCCTAAGGAATGTGCCCTTGTGGACTGTGCAGCTTTGAATTCGGCCACGGTCCTACCAACTATACCGCGTGGTTCAAGTCGAAAACGGACTACGTGGTGTCGTACCACTTGGAATATGAACCATGGGTCATCATGTCCAGGTGCGACACGACAGGGGGTGGGTGGGATGGGAGGAGGAGCTGGTAGGTACCTGCGTGGGGTAAGGAAGGTAGAGAATGATAGGGTGGGGAGAGCAGGCGGAAGGGATGGCGGGCATGCAGGAATGGGGGTGCCGTTCGTCAGTACGGCAAATGTTGTTCGCAGGCAAGCCTTTGGTGTGACATGACATGTGCATTCGAGGTTATGGCTGTGGACCTGTGGTTTAGGGTTGCTAAGCAAGCATTGCTTGCATGCGAACCTAGGATTATCTCGCCCTGCCCCTTCTGCCCACGTGCGTGCTATGCGCTGGGCGCACGTGCAAATGTCATGTCAACACGTGTTGTGCAGGACGCAGATGCCGCCGTACGATGCGCGGTACCGAGGCTACTTCTACAACAAGTGGGTACTGGGTGGTAGCACCACGCACGGGGAAAAAGGGCATCCACCCGCTGCCACCGGCCGTACGTCACAGCCTCCCTTGCCCAGCTGCGCTGGTTCCCTGAGACTGACATACACCACAGCATTATTGCTGCGACTTAACGATGTGCTCGGCTACATTCATGAGTCTGCATGCCTACAGTAATGTGACCACGTGAGCCGCAGCGACGTCGCTCGCTGTACGCAGTATACCAGGACCTGCCAGGACCTGGTGCTTGTTGTGTTCGCGCAGCGCCTACGCCTACATGACGGCTGCACCCCATGCCAGGCGTCCTGTGCACCTTCGTTACGTGGTCCCACTCACGTCAACAGCAGCAACCCCGGACACCCTGAGCATGGCTAATGCCACCTTGCCATTTGCTGCAACCCCTTCGTACCTGTCGCCAGGGCGGCCCACATCCACCACGTGGCCACGTGGCCCATCCGCGTCCCCACACACAGCTAACTGCTAACTGCCACCCCTTAACCCATCGCAACCACCTGCCGCCAGGGCGGCCCACATCCACCACGTGGCGGCGTTGGGCTTCACGTTCCGCGTGCTGCCCGACGTGTGGCTCATGCACTGGCCGCACCGGCCGCAAGCCGCATGGGCCGCGCACCCCTACACCAAGTATCACGGCATCTCCAAGCACAACATCGAGAGAGACGCGCGAGAGGCGATGCTGGAGGTGGGAGCAGGGATGGGGCAGGAGGCATTATTGCGGCTGCACGCACGGAAATGTTTCCGGACGTGCTGGTACGTAGCATGGCCCACCCGGCAAGGGGGGCTATGGAACCTGGACTATGGGGAGCGAGATGCGGTACTGTACAGGAGCTAAGGCGGGCACGTAGCGTGGCAAGGGTGCACGTGGCGCAGATGGCAGCACTGGGGGTTGTAAAGGGAAACGGAGTTAGGGGCAAGCCAGGAAGGGCGAGGTATTAGGAGGCGGGAGTTCGGGGTTTGAGGCCGAGGGACGAGGGGGCATGGGGCAAGGTGGTGTTGTGTGGGCAGAGAGACCAACGAGAGCGGGGGCGGGGTCCAATTCTTACGGAAGCAAGGAGGCATGCAGCTGCTGGGCATCGGGCTGAAGGACTGTCCGGTCGCTCAGCTCCGTGCGCCTCCCTGCCCCTACCCTTGGCCTTACCTTTGCAAATGCAGGTCCACGAGCACGGGGGGCGCAACAAGACCACCAGCGTGCTGCACCACGACATGATGATGTCGCTCATGCAGCAGCAGGTGTACCAGTTGGCCAAGTACGGCAGCAACGGGGAGCACGCGTTCGCACCGGTGGTGGGGGAGCAGGCGGAGTGGTGTCTTAAGGTGCTGCCGTGGTGGGGGCAGGAGCAGGGGCAAGGGGAGGTACGGTAGCTGGCGGCGGTGCGGACAGGGGTGGGATAATGTGAGGGAGGTGGCCGACAGCCGATGGGACGGGAACGTTGGGAAGCCAGCCGATGATGCCCGGCAGGAAGCCGGAGGTGATTGTGGATAGCATCATAGCACCCGAAATAGCAACCTGACGGCGTGCCCCAGATGCTGCAGCATGCTTTACGTATGAACTAGGACATTGTCCACACACCTCATACTCCAGAAGGGATGCCTTCCTGGCAACTCGGGTTAGGCTATTGCGGACCCCTACTACGCTTGCCGACATGTGCTCAAAGGATTGTAGCATGGGAGTTCGAGTATCGGGCATGGCGCATTGTCTACCGGCGTGCGGGCGGCGATGCAACTGAAGATGTTAACGAGAGTCTCCTGGGCTGCCGGTTAGCCCGCGTGGGCACGACGGCACGTGCCGACGGCACGACGGTGGCACGGTACTGCTACTTAGGTAACCAGCAGGTCAGCAATGGCGTGCCATCCTGTTCGGCCGCGTGGTGCCGCCCTTCCCATGTGCGGCAGGAGGCCCAGGAGCCAGGTGGGATGGGGCATCTCCCTGCCTTTCATTCAAGTCGTTGCGCACATCCGGCTGGTGCACATGGTGCATACCGGTAGTACAATGCGGAGCGCTGGTTCACGGTCACCAGCACGGTCACCAGCGGAGCCCCCTCGTCCCCTGCACATAATAACGTAATGTGCCACTAACATCCGGGGCGACAGGAGAGACCAACCGATACCAGCATGCTCTGCTTCCCGGGGGACCTCCCTTGATGGTTTTCGGCAACTGGCGGGTGGAGGCAGGTGCAGCCCAACTGCCGCCTAACATACGGACGCGGCGGACGGGCCACGCACACTGTGCCCGGACTGGATGGTGTATAAATGCCAGCCACATACAAACAACGTCTAGGTGGCTGCGGCACAGTATCGTGCTGAAGCGCACCTACTTGCGCAGATGCGACCGTTGCGAGGCAGGGCCTGGCCGTATGACCGACACAAGGGCCTACGTGTGTGAACTTCCTTGCCGGTTAACGGCCGAGCAACGTCGCGACCCTAGAACTGACAGGCGACAACATGCACGAACCTAACATATCATGTTTGACCATGTCGGAAATGCGAAGCGGGCGCCCACAGGAGCTGTAGATGGCCTGCTCGGCTGCTTTGACAGGGCAACACGCAAGTAGCATCCAGACGGCCGCCCTTCGCAAAAGACAGCTTCGGTCAGCGGTGGTGTCGAGAATGAAGAGCATCCTTTGCCTTTTACTCTTCGTCCTAACGCTCGAGCCCTCGGCACTCTGGGTGCGCTACAGTGACCCGCATGTCATCGTGTTCCCGGTATCCCCTGCAGCCTTGCTCCGCGCTGCCATACCAAACAATGTCAACGCTCATGTAATGAACGTAGGCTCTTCCGTTGCCTGCTGGCGCAAGCTCGGGCCCAACCTCGGGCAGCAGGTAGGTAGCAGCGGTTGGCCCGCTCTCTCTGCGTCTCTGGTGGTCTGGTCTTGATCCATACGCCAGAGTCTCTTCCAGATTTCTGAGCTGTGAGGATCAGATCTCTCGGAGTTTTGCAACATGTTGCTGTGTTCCATGCGCTATGCTAGGTTTGGGCGTCGCCTCCGTGGGTCAAGGGCGGCGGTGTCGGCAGGTGGGCCTAGCGCGCGCGCTGAACAGTGTGCATGCACGCCAGCAACCACGCCTGCAAACAACCCTCACATCACATGCAGCCACAGTTGATAGTTCCAGAACCCACGCACCTAGCTCGGGCTCAAACCCCGTGTAAAACACAATGCGCCTGTCTTACTCCATAGTTGTACTCCGGCCAAAGCCTTGAAGTGTCAGGCCGTCAGGCCACGGTCGGCAGCAGGTCGGCAGTGCCACACGCATAGGTTGGGTCAGCGTTTTGACCGCGAAGAGGTTCTCGCCACGAAATGTACTCCAAGGTCTTCTCGTATCCCCAGGTTACCGTGAAAAGCTGACTCAAGTGAATACCCCTTGTCAGGGCACACTACAACCGTCGCAAAACACTAGCTGTTTTCAGGCAACATCATCATACCTTGGGAATATGATCATTATCTTTCTGCTTGAAACCTCGGCAAGTAACTATAAATATACGTTGCGCTCCTCTACGCCGGATAAAGAGAACAGCTGTTGTTTTTGCGCGCGGGCGTTCAAAACCGCGCTGGGTTCATCAAGCAAGCAGCGTTCTGTGCCAAGGACAGAAAGCTAATGTAGGAAACCTTCAAGATTGCTGTTGTTGCAAGCAGGTCAGGGCTCCTGGTCCCAACCAACGGTCTGTTCCGTCACCCGTACCTCTATGCTTGCGGCCCACGACGGCCGTTCACCCCCGTCAGAGTGCGCAGCTCTTCACACGTCGAATCCACTACATCATTGTGTGGAAGCTCACCACACACACTTGAGCTGTCATGCCACTCGTGAAGGCGCTGGAGCCTTGTGGCCGCACCGCCGGGGCCGCCGGGTCACTGACGCACGCTGAACGCGCCCATCCTTCTTCACCCCCATCCAGGCTTCAGCCAAGATGCCACACAGCAACATCCTTACAGCTCCCGTGCATCCCTCCTGGACCCGCTGACGCATCATGACCTCCGCCAGCAGAAATACGCTTCCGCCATGCGCTCGGCGGGCACCCATACCCGGCACACCGCCTCCCTGCAGCAGCTCCCTGGCGGCATGGACACCGACATGCACACCCTCCTGGACCCCAACGACCTGCAACAGCTCATAACTACCAACTGCCTCCGATACGACAGCCAGGCCACCACATCCCATACCGCAGCGGCATCTACCGGTATTACATCCACCGCCGCCCAGGGCGCCATCCGCTCCACGTCGGGCTGCGGCTGGCTGACGCTGGTCCCGCTGCGCGCGCTGCCCCCCGGCGGCCCCGAGGCAGCACTGCTGCTCAACGGCCTGGCCTCCCTGTCGCGGCACGGGGGCGGCGCACCGCTGCTGGCGTGCGGCACGGAGCAGGCGCTGGGGAGCTGCAGGAAGCTGGGGCTGGCCTGCTACAACGCAACGGGGCTGCATGACTCTTCAGAGGGGAGCGAGGTGGAAGCGGGCCCGCCACCCGTGTCGAATTCGAGCCTCCGCGTGGCGGTGGCCCGTCGCGTCTTGGAGTTGCTCCCCGAGGGCGCCATCCTGCACGTCACCAGCCCGGACACGGTGGGTGGGGCCACAAGCAGCGCATGTGTACAGCACAGCTGCCCCTTCGTGTGTACTGCAGCTTCAGGCATGTGCACAAGCGGACAGGAGCATCCTGCGCTGTATTTGAGCAAAGGGCCACCTGTACTGCCTATCCCCTCCAGCTACGTTACTGCTTCTCCACTGCAAACATGCATTGCTCCCCCCAGGACTTCACACCGTAGGTGCAACCTGCCATGCCTGCTTGCCCATCCCGGCCCATGCCCCTCTCACCCGCTCGGCTCTTGTCAACTGCTGGTCGGTACCGCGCCCTGCTTCCCTCCTCCGCCCCCAGGTGTACACCAGCCCGGTGGTCCCCACCGTGCAGCGGCTGTTCATGGAGCAGCTGGGGGGCCGGGCAGACGCGTCCTTGGGCTTCGAGCAACCTGACATGTGAGGCACACAGCACCGGCTAATTTAGGCCTCCCGTCGTTCGTCATGACAGTGTACCCTGTCGCTGCGTAGCACGGCCCTAGGCACTAGCACATCAGCCGGTGTGCCTACGTAACGACAGCGCAGACGATACCAATATGCGCTGCCCGCCCCACCTGCAGGGAAGACCGCTACTACCTGGCAAGCACTGCCGTGGCCTTCGTCCGCAACACCGAGGTAAGCACACTAATGTGCTGTTTGTCAAACCAGGTGACGTGCTAACGTTTCAAGGCGCAGGCATGTTTGCCTCCGGCATTCAGGCATGCAGCCTTTCCTGATCGTTGCACGCACCCTGGGCCTCACTGTCCGCAGCGGACCTACAAGCACAGCGATAGGTAGCCATGCCTGTTTCACTAGTCCTTCCTGCCTGATTGGGACTCCCATAAGTGGACCCTGCAGCCAAGGGCCCTGCAGCGCACTGACGCAGTGCGTTCACCAAATTCTGTTCCACGCACCCACTGCAGGCGTCCCGCCAGATGTACGACGCGTGGCTGGAGCTAAGCTGGGGTCACAACAGCGGGGCGAAGCTGCGCAAGAAGGACGGCAACCCCATCGACAACGAGCTGCTATCCGATGACGTTACGTTTGGCGCGCTGTTCGGCGACGCCTACGCCTTCTGCTCCGACGGCC